>MTLD01000784.1_pt1 | contig 128709 bp, 127 predicted proteins | sample 1982471 | NCBI WGS metagenome assembly MTLD01 (sample SAMN05712604, study PRJNA340218) | biofilm metagenome | isolation source: sample SPM anode biofilm adapted to -50 mV | place: USA | collected 2012-02-03
AGTTTACTTGTTTCAGCATTTTTTGTATTAGGGCTTATGAGCACTAATGCGATGGCAGATGCTGCAAAAGGACAAAAGTACTATCTAAAGTACATGAAAGAAGGTGCTGGTATGAATGGAGCAAAATTTGCTACACAACATACACAAGCGGAATGGAAAGCACTTTTTGATGGTAAGGCAGAGAAATTTGTTGCAGAGTATTCAAAAAAATATCCAGGGCTAGATGCTTTCTTAAAAGGCGAAAAATTTCAGAAATTTATGCCTGATATTAAAGACTTCTGTATAGAGTTTGCAAGCGACAGCGGTAACGTTCCGTCTTGCTAATTAAGTGTAAAAAAATCTTACTTTAAGAAGGTAAAAAAAAGATGAAAAAAATCATCGCTCCACTGCTCATTGGGGCAGCATTAACGTCAGCATTTGGCGCGGATGAAGCATTAAAACAGGAGATAGAGGCACTTAAGGCGCAAATGGCTGAATTAAAAGATGCTCAGTCAAAGATTAACGTCGATGCGCTTAAAGCACAACTAAAAGAAGTCAAGGCACATGATGCGGGCGATAACATTAAATGGGATATTGACTTTAGAACATCTTATGATTATTTAGACTATAAAGTGACATCAGGCGCAATGGCTCCCGTGGATAGTGCTAAAAATGGGATTTGGAGCAATAAGTTAATTCTTGGCATGGCGGCACAACCTGCTGATAATTTAACATTTAAAGGATCGTTAAGCGCTTATAAGTTATTTGGAAATAATAATGCAACAGCTTACAATGCTTTTCAAAATATGGATTGGTACTCATCTGAGACTCCTGATGATTCTACGATTCGTTTAAGAGAAGCATATTTCCTTTATTTTGGTAATATGGGCGAAGTACCTTATACTGTAAGTTTTGGTCGTCGTCCATCTGTTGATGGTTTTATGACAAATTTAAGAGCCGATAATGAGCATCCAGCATCGCCAATTGGACATAATATCAATATGGAATTTGATGGGGCAAGCTTTAAATTTGATGTTGAAAACCTTACTGGAATTTCAGGTATGTATTTCAAAATCTGTTTAGGTCGTGGTAATTCTAATGCTGATTCCAAATATGCAACATTTGATAATTTCCAAGGTTCATTAACAACTGCTGGAATGATGAATACAGCATTGCCTTATACTAAAAATGGTAATGATGCTCCTAATATGGACCTTGCAGGCTTACTTGTCCAAGTCTTTGATAATGGCCAATATAAATTAATGGCGAATTATTTCAAAGGCTGGAATATGATGGGTGCTAATATCCAGTGGACAGGAGTGGGTGCTGATGGTAACCCTGGAACTTTGGATGATACATTTCATGTCAATCTTGTCGATGTTGGTGACTTAACAGGTGGTGCGTTATCACTTCAAGTCAATGGCATTGGTGATGGTATTAACGACTTCTTAGATGACAGTATCTTCTTTATCTCTTATGCATTTAGTAAAACTGATCCAAAAGGCACACATGGTGTCATGGCAAGCAATGCAGGTGCTGGTGGTACAGATGTAACTGAAATGTTAGGTTCTTCTGATAATGAAACAGGTTATTCTATCTATACAGGTGTTCAAGTTCCTGGTTTTATGAAAGACCAACGTTTCGGATTAGAGTATAACCATGGCAGTAAATACTGGAGAAGCTTTACCTATGGTGAAGATACTTTAATTGGTTCAAAACTTTCAGCACGTGGTAATGCTTATGAAGCATACTATATCCTTCCAATTGTAGGTAAAAACTTAACAGCGCAACTTAGCTATGTTTATATAGACTACGATTACTCTGGTAGCGATATGTTCTTCGGTTCAACAGGAACACCAATGACAAAAGCACAAGCTTTAGCAAATGGTATGAGTTTTGTTGATTCCGCTTCAGAAATTCGTGCTTCTTTACGATACAGATATTAGTCTCTATCTTCTTTAGGGAGGTCATTATGACCTCTCTCTACTCCTTTAAACTTTTCTCAATTTTGTTTACAATGTCATTATAGATACATTGTGTTTGTGTATCTCCTAGAGCGATAGGAATTTTTCCATTATCGCTAAGGGCTAAAATTTCATACGTCAGTGGAATTTGTCCTAAAAATGAAATGTCATACGTTTTGCACAGCTTCTCTGCGCCGCCTTCGCCAAAAATATCGTATTTTTTGCCTGTATCAGGGGTTATAAAATAACTCATATTTTCGATGAGTCCTACAATGGGAACATGTATATCTTGGAACATCACAATGGCGCGACTGACGTCGTCGGTACTCAGCATTTGGGGCGTTGTTACAAGTATTACACCACTTAGAGGAAGCTCTTGCGCCATAGTTAGTTGTACATCACCTGTTCCTGGAGGCATATCGATGACTAGCACATCGAGCTCTCCCCAATCCACGTCGTCTAAAAACTGCATTAAGGCACTTATTGCGACGGAGCTTCGCCAAACAAGAGGTGTATCATTTTTTGGCGTTGTAAGCCCCACACTCATCACTTTTATTCCAAAATTTTCACTGGGAATCATCTTATTTGTGTCATTCCATCGCAGTTTTTCATTTTCAACGCCTAAAAGTCTTGGAATGCTAGGCCCATAAATATCTGCATCAAGTAGCCCTACTTGTAATGCTCTTTGTGCAAGACCAACGGCAATATTTGCAGCAACGGTGCTTTTTCCAACCCCTCCTTTTCCGCTACTAATTGCGATTACTTTTTTTGCATAAGGTGCTCGGTTGTTCGGCTTTTGTGTTGTGCCATAGACCGTTTTCTTTTTAATAATATCCATAGATATCCTTTACATGTAAAAAGCATGAGCATAAATGCATATCTCTTTGCTTAATTGTTTGTGATAGTGGGATGAAATGTAACATATAACATGCAATGATAGAAGAAAAAGCTTTTTATATGTATCATTTTCATCTTATTGCGTATATGTTTCCTTTAGTTAAGTTACATTTATGTAACAAATTCATCATACTTATTTTATTTTACATCGTGTTAAGTAAACGATGACTAAAATCGAGTAAATAGCTATAGTATAAAGCTAGAATTTAGTAAATTCGGCAATTTTATATAAGTTATAGTCTATTGTTATGGTCTTTTGCTATTTTTTCACTAAATGCAATGAGTAAAATAGATACATAAAGGAGATTGTATGGTTATGTTTAGAACAATAGTTCTTTCATTGATGCTTTATACGGTTTCTTTTGCTACATCAAGTGACATTTTGATTTCAGCAGAAGATGCAATGGAGCTTATCGGGAAGGATCACGTTATGTTCGTCACGGGCGATGATGAAGATATTTATGCCACAGGACACATTAAAGGTTCTGTTGAAATGTATGCGCATCACTTACATCATTCATCTATTACGGGTCAGATGGAGTGCGCACCGTTATTTATGTGTCCGAAGGATGCAGAGGCGTATATCGGGAAGAAGGGCATTGATAACGATACGCTTGTGATTGCTTACGATGATTTCAAAGGACCAAACGCGACGGGCGTGTATGCTTTTTTTAAAAGCTTTGGTCATGAAAAAATCAAAATCCTTAACGGTGGACGAGCGGCGATAATGGCGGCTGACCCTGAGCAGAAAATTTATGATGATCTGAAAGCAAAGCTCAAAACAGCAAAAGACGATAAGACGCTGAGTGATCAAATCAAAGTACAAATGAAAGCGCAAGAGAAAAAGCTTATTGTACAAAGAGGTGAAGAGTCAGGTATCGTACCAAAAGCATATCATATTGACCCAAAGAGCATTGATTATGATTTCATCGCAGGAAAAGACGAGGTACTAAAAGCGGTGCAGGATTTAATTGCAAAAGGTGCAAAATCCTCTTATGCCATTATTGATGCTAGAGGGTTTGAGGAGATTATGGGTGAACGCAAGATGGATAATGTTGCGCGTGGTGGACATATTCCCGGTGCTACATTTATTGAGTGGAAAAATATCACAGACATGGATAAAAAGCTCTCCTTTAAAGAATTAGAAAAACTTCAAGCGGTGTTTGACCAAAATGGCATTACAAAAGATAAAACGATTTATGCATATTGTCATGTCGGTGCAGGAAGAAGTTCTCACATTGTAACCGCATTGGAGCTTCTAGGATACCCCCATGTAAAAGTTTATACGGGCAGTTGGGACGAGTGGGCAAATGATATGAATTTGCCGATTCGACGATAAGGAGTTAAACATGTTAAAACGAAGAGATTTTTTGAAAATATCGAGTGCTACTGCTGCGATGATTGCAGGCGAAGGGTACGCATTTGCCAAAACGGGTGCAATGAAAATTGAGAATGCGAAAGAGCATTACCCCAATACAAGTTATACGGAAGCGATGTACCGTAATGAATTTGGATTTACGTATGGTGTAAAAGAAGAGCATGGTTTTGCGTACCATTGCGTGAATTGTCAAGGAAACTGCTCATGGGAAATTTGGTCCAATAATGGTGTCGTCACACGTGAAAACCAATCGTCGCGTTATCCTTCTATCAATGCGAAAATCCCTGATTTTAATCCACGCGGATGTAACAAAGGGGTACAACACTCCCAAATCATGTACGAAAAAGACCGACTGCTTTATCCAATGAAGCGAATGGGTAAACGAGGTGAGGGCAAATGGAAGCGCATCTCATGGGATGAAGCAAGCCAAGAGGTTGCCCAAAAGATATGGGATGTCATGACCGATCCTAAAAAAGGTCCCGGCAAGTTAATGGTACATGCGGGTACGGGACTTTTAACCGAAGGCAGACGTGGTGGACCACTTCGTTTCTCGACACAGTTGGGTGCAGTACGAATTTATCCAGCATCGTACCTCGGCGATATGTTCAGCGGTGCGGCTGTGGCGTATGGTGAAGGAAACTTAGGCTGTACGTATGATTTTATGTACACGGTCAATACGGCTGTTTTTTGGGGTGGTAATCCTTCGGTTTCTCGTATTCCTGATGCTCACTTTGTGTGGGAAGGCAAGTACAACGGTGCAAAGGTCATTGTTATCACTCCAGAATACAATGCCAGTGCACGTGCCGCCGATCTTTGGATACCGATTAAAGCAGGAAGTGACAACATCCTTGCGATGAGCGTTATTTTTGAGATTTTAAATGCAAAAATGTATCGTCCTGCGTTTATGAAAACCTATACCGACTTGCCATTTTTAGTGAGAGCTGACAACAAGAAACTATTACGCAGATCGGATTTGGAACATGCCAAAGATGAAAAAGAGCACGAAAAATTTGAAGAACAGTTTTACACATGGAATGCCAAAACCAATCAGCCTATTTTGATGCCCGGTACGGAAGGCAGTGATATCAAAACGTTGCGTTTAGCCGAATTTGATATTGAGCCTATGCTAGAGGGTACATTTGAAGTAACGCTTCATGATGGCAAAAAAATTGAGGTTACGACTGTGTTTGAGATGCTAAAACGCTCAACGGCTCGTTTTAGCCCAGAGGCGACGCAAAAAGAGACAGGCGTTCACCCCGATACCGTTCGCCAACTTGCACATGATATTGCTCTGCCAAAAGTTGTAGAAATTACAACAGGCTTTAGCTTGAACAAATATTTCAATGGCATGATGTCCATATGGAATATCGCATCTATCTGCGGCTTAACGGGGCGTATGGGACCGTATGGCGGGCTTAATACCGAAAATGAGTTCCAACTCAGTGGTCTTGAGGCACTCAGTGGCTTTTCGGGTAAATACACCGCGCGTTTTGGTTCAGGCTTCGTAGGTGAATTTATCTTGGGCGATGGGATGAAAACGTTTGAACAATACTTTAGTGATGCTGACGTGAGGCGCGCTCAAAATGGTATGGGGAAAGAGGAGTATATGAAGGTTGTTTCTATGCTCCTTGAAAAAGGTAAAGACGGCAAAGAAAAAGGCGTGAAGCCGCACTGGACACCCGAAGTGGCATTGGTTGTTGCCGATTCAAAATTCAGACGCAACAAAGGCAATGCGTACAAAGAAGCATTTTTGAAAAAAACAAACTATTTCGCTTATGTGGATACGCGCATGAGTGAAGCGGCTGTGTATGCGGACTTATTGCTTCCTGCAAAAAGCCATTACGAAGTGTGGGATATTCGCTCAAGCCCGGGATACCATCGTTTTACCAACCTCGCACAGCCTGCAAAAAATCTTCGACCTGTTGGTGAGTCAATGGATGAATGGAGCATGTTTACACTCATCGCTAAAAAGCTAGAAGAGATTGCCAATAAACCAGAAAACAAAGAAAAAGCGAAAGTCAAAGACGATAAACGCTATGCCAAAGAGGGCTATCACGACCTCACCATCGTGCATCAAGAGTTTACCAATATGGATGAAGACAGTCGCTCTGAAATGGAGCCGATTTTGGGCACGGATAAACAAGCTGTGGAAGCGGCGTTGAAAAACTGCGTGCAGTACGAGCCGTGGACGATTGAGAAGATGTACAAAACGGGTGGATTTTTGCAGCTCAATGAAAAAGCGGCGAAAAGTTCACCTTTGTATGCAGACCGCCCGTTTAACTCTAACGAAGACCATCTTTTTAAATTCCAACGCTTTGAAACACTCAGTGGTCGTCAAACATTTTACGTTGATCATGACATGTATATCAAGATGGGTGCTCATACCAATGCGGGAATGCAGGGGATTCGCCCCGATACCAAAGCGCATCCGTTTGTCTTAATGACGCCGCATGCGAGATGGAGTATCCATTCCAATTATAAAACAAGCCGTACACTCTTGCGTTTACAACGAGGCGTTCCTGCTGCACAAGTCAATCGTGAAGTAGCGAAGATAAAAGGGATTCAAGACGGCGATTCCATTCGCATTTTCAATACGCTTGGCGAGTTTTACGCCATGGCGAAGCTCAGTTCCTCTTGTCCGCCCGATGGGTTGGTGTTGGAGCATGGATGGGAACCTTACATGTATAAACACAAAAAAGGGCATAACGAAGTCGTTCCAACGGCACTCAACCTTTTGGAGATGGCAGACGGTTGGGGGCATCTCAAATTCGGTGGACTTTGGGACGGCAACCAATACGCGTACGATGGTGCGGTGAATTTTGAAAAGGCAAGGGGGTAGGGCATGTCACAACGTCAATTAGCCATGGTAATGGATTTAAATAAATGTATTGGGTGTCAGACCTGTACCGTCTCGTGTAAAACGCAGTGGACGAACCGAAACGGCAGAGAGTACATGTACTGGAACAACGTTGAGACCTATCCGGGTGAGGGGTATCCTAAAAAATGGCAAGAACTGGGTGGTGGCTTTGATGAAGCCGGTGATTTAAAAGAAGGCGTTGTTCCAAGCATCCAGAGCGAGTACGGCGTTCCGTGGGATTATAACCACGACGAACTCGCACTCGGAAAACCATTTCATCCTAATACTGACCCAAAATGGGGACCAAACTGGGATGAGGATGAAGGCGCAGGGGATTTTCCAAACGATAATTATTTCTTCTACATTCCACGCATTTGTAACCACTGCTCGAATCCTGGATGTTTGAGTGCATGTCCCAGAGATGCGATTTTCAAGCGCGACCAAGACGGCGTAGTGCTCGTGGATTTGGACAGATGCCAAGGGTATCGCTATTGTATCGCGGGGTGTCCGTACAAAAAGATTTATTTTAACCCGCGCATTTCAAAAAGTGAAAAGTGTATCTTATGCTTTCCAAGAATCGAAAAAGGCTTACCGCCTGCTTGTGCGCAGCAGTGCGTTGGACGTATCCGTTTTGTGGGCTTTTTGGACGATGAAGAGGGGCAAGTTTACAAACTGGTGAAAAAATACAAAGTGGCATTGCCTTTACGCCCCGATTACGGTACTGAAGCGAACGTTTACTACGTGCCGCCAACCGAAGCGCCGCCAAAGTTTGATGCCAATGGAAAAATCATTGAAGGCAGTACACGTATTCCGCCTGAAGCTTTGGAAAAACTTTTCGGAAAAGACGTGCATGCGGCGGCTAAAACGTTAAAAGCAGAGATGCAAAAGCGTAAAGAAACCGGTGTGAGTGAGCTCATGGATTTACTCATTGCATACAAACACGAAGATATGTTTAGACTCGATAGCAATTACTACGCCAAAGTGGCACGCGAAAAAGGACTACCGGCTATCAAGCCTGTCGATCATCGTTACGGCAGTGGTAAATATACCTCTAAAATGACATTTTTCACCAAGGAGGTGCACTCATGAAAAAAGGCTTTTTTCTACTCAATGTAGTGTTGTTTTTGGGTGCAACAGCCTTAATGGCGAACAGCTTAGATGTTTTACATGTAAAAGATGATTTTACAAAATTGGGCTTTTCTTCTACTTTATGGAACAAAGCAAAAGCACAAGAGGTGATGGTGTATCCTCAAACGACGCTCAGTATGAATGATGCCGATGCCCTTCATGCAAACGCAGAAAATAAGGCAAAAGTTTTACATGTAAAAGTGCTGAAAAACGACACAAACATTGCATTTTTACTTCAATGGAGAGATGCAACCAAAAGTGTTCAAGAGGGATTGAGCTCGACAGCGTATGGAGATGGATTTGCCGTGCAGTTTCCTATGGTAACTGACGTACTTCCTTATATCGGCATGGGAAGTGAGGGACGTCCTGTGATTGTACATTTGCAAAAAGCAACGGGCTCTGTCTTTGAAGCCAATAATTGTGGAGATATCTATCATCAAATGGTGGCTTCCAACCAAAATGTATTTGAAAAAGATGCAAAAGTTTATAAAGCAGATGTTGCTAAAGAGGCAAATCACGATTACCAACGTACCTTTATTTCGGAGGGTTTTCGCTCTATGACAGAGCTTAAAGACAACTCTGAGCCAAGCGTTATGGAAATGCGCTATTCCAAAGGTATATGGACAGCATTGTTCGTAAGACCGCTTAAAAGCGAGCATTTAAATCTTGAAAAAACGTTCCCAATGGCATTTGCTCTTTGGGACGGTGATGCCAAAAATCGTGATGGCGTGAAACGTTTAAGTGCGTGGGTTGGCGTCAATGTCGATGGTTCCCATAAAGCGTTAGCCCTTTTAGAGGAGATAAAAGGCGACGTAAAAAACGGTGAAAAGATTGTCATGGAAAATTGTGCAACGTGCCATCAATACAAAATAGTGAAAAACGCACCTAATTTTATGGCGCCCAATCTCTCCAATATCGGCGGTTACGGCAATGCTCAGTATATTAAAGAGTCTATCATCAACCCAAGTGCCGTGGTAGTGCCTGGCTACAATGTCAATGCCCATAAAAACTTTTTGTGGTACACGAGTGATGATAAAGGGGTGCGTACTTCGACGATGCCGCCGTTTGAGCACTTAGATGAAAAGAGTGTTAATGACATTGTTGCGTATCTTGAAACCCTCAAAGTGGAGGTGGAAAAATGAAAAAGGTGATACTTCTGTTATGTGTCGTGTTTTTAAGTGCCTATGCGGAAGAGAAAAAAGGCTTTTTGACCAGTCAATGGTGTGCCGAAAACGGTTATTTTTCCGATTGCAGGCTTGAGAGCTTGGTGTGCGGTAGTGGAGATTGTTACAAGAGCTGGAATTTCGGTGATACAATGAGTGATGAACTGGTTTTGTTTGTTCACAATGAACAAAAAATATACCATATCGATTATCATGCGATTCCTCGTTATCAGTTGGATGAGCCGATGAACCGCAATGATGTGACGATTATCGGTGATATCAAAGGCGATACCATTGTCGCTACAAGTTTTAAAGCGCCGCCACCCGCGCAAAAGAGTTTCTTTAAAGGATGTTTGTAGTGGATAAAATGACAAGAGCTAAAATGTATGCTTTTTTGTCGAGAATGTTTCGTAATATTTTAGATAGAAAGCTCATTTTAGAACTTCAACGTGATGATGCGTTGCTCGAATTGGTCATGGAGGAGCACAAGGGGTGGTTTCAAACCACTCCCTTAGAGGAACTGGATGAAGCGCTCAATGTGGATTTTAGTTCGCTGTTTCTCATGCGTGCTTTGCCGATAGAATCAACTGTCTTGGATGATAGAGATGAGGTGTTGATTGGGCTTCAAAACCCAGTTATGCAGTTTTATTTTGAGCATGGCTATGAACTAAACCTTGCCAAGTCTGAACTACAAGCACCTGACCATTTGAGTTTTGAATGCGCTTTTATGCAAAATTTGATTTTAAAAGATGAAACAGCAACAGAGCGTGCTTTTTTAGAAAAACATCTTTTGCAGTGGGCACCCAATTATCTTTTGGGTATGGCTGAAATGGCACAAACCCCTTTTTATAAAGGATTGTGTCAGTTAAGTGCTCAATTTTTAGTGGCTGATTATGAGGAATTATGCTAGATAGAACATTGTATCTTGACCGTGTGGGTGCTTTTGTGTTGGATAGATTAGCATGCTTACGCAATGACTATGCCAAGAACGAATGCACATTGTGCCAAGACGTTTGTGCGCATCACGCCTTTGTATTTGAACAAGGCAAATTACGACTGACATCGTTGTGTGTGGCATGTGGCGCGTGCATGGGGAGTTGTCCTAGCAAGGCATTTTCCTTGTACGGCTTTGCAGTAGACAATACGAAGCATCTTCTTTTAAAAGAGGGAGAGAGCGTTTTTACATGTAAAGAGCATTTACCTTGCCTTGGAGCATTGAGTGTGGATGCGTGGAGTGCTTTGCTGTTGGACGCTTCCAACGGTTTTACATGTAATCTTTTTGAGTGTGCTACGTGTGCGCATAATCATGAAGATAGCGTATACCATGCGATAGTAAAACGACTGGATGAGGCTAATCGTTTTGTTCAAGCACTAGGACTGCCACAGCGTATTCGCACCATCAAACAAGCGCTAGCAACTCCAAGTCGCCGTGTATTTTTTGAACGTCTCTTAAAACTTAAAGCCCAAGATTATACTGCGCCAACGACACCGCTTTTTTCTTTAAAACAAACCCTTAAACAAAGGCTCGATGCAACCAAAATCGTGTCGGAGGCCTTCTCGTTTATTCATGTAAAACGTATTTCCAAGGCATGTGATAACTGCAAAGAGTGTGTACAATTTTGCCCTACCAATGCGTTAAGTTATCATCAAGACCAGACAAAAATTCTTTTTCAAATGGGAAAATGCATTGGGTGTGGTATTTGTGAAGATATCTGTCACAAAGAGGCTATAAGCAGTGTTGAGACATCGTATGATATCGTTGCTTTTGCTTATGACAAAGCAGAAGTGCTTATCGCGCATGATTTACGCGTATGTCAGACGTGTAAATGTGCGTTTTCCTATAAAGGCAGAGAGATGATATGTGAACGTTGCGGCTGTTTTGAAAAAGAGCACGCGGAGATGTTTTTATTGGCGTCACAAAGCCACTAAACAGTAAAAATATGCTACTCTATAAAAAATTCACTCAAGGAGTTTTCATGCGATGGATTATCATGGCATCACTCTTCTTTTTACTAACTGGGTGTTCAAATTTAAGCAAAGAAAAATATGACAAATTGCAGATAGGAATGTCGTATTCTGCTGTCGTAGATATCTTAGGTAAAGCAACGCAATGCGAGGCATTAGCGGGCATGAGTGATTGTACATGGGGCGATGAAAAACGCTACATCAAAATTAAATTTATTACCGATAAAGTGATGTTTATGCACTCTTCAGGGCTAGAATAATTCACAAATGATTAACAAAACTCCTTTATAATTTCACTACGAATTAAAGGAGTTTTATTAATGAATGTTATACCTCGCAATATTTTAAGTGCCTTATTGACAACAATGTTTGCTGTTGTTGCTATTACTGGCATTATGATGTTTTTCAAAATCCGCATCCTCTCCACTGAAGCGTTACATATCTGGCTTGGACTTGTTTTTGTCCTGATTTCACTTCTGCATTTAATCAAAAATTGGAGTGGATTTCTCTCCTACTTTAAAAAATCTTCAACCATGCTATCCATCGGTGTTGGTATTTTGGTTGTAGCCCTTTTTGCGATTGTCCCTATGTTTAGCTCTCAGGAAAAAGGAGTGAACCCCAAAGGACAAATTTTTGGTGCAATGATGAACAGTCCGATTGAAAAAGTGGCAACGTTTTTAGATATGGATAGCGAACTTATCCTAAAAAATTTGAGTGAAAAAAGTCATATTATCGCCTCTTCAAAACAATCAGTCAGTGAAATTGCTCAAGCCAACGATAAGAGTAATGACGAAATTTTAAATGTTGTTTTCTCGACGTCTAAGCCTTAATTTTAATGGGAATACTGGCTTAAAAGTTATCTTTTAAATGTTCTCTGATTTCCAAAAATTGGTCGATATGATGCAGAAGAAGATCGACCAATGTGGGGTCAAAAGAGACTTCACGCTCTGCTTTAAAATAATCTAAAATACGCTCCAACTCCCACCCTTTTTTATAACATCGATCTGAACCTAAAGCATCGAAAACATCGGCAATGGCAGTAATACGTCCGTAAATATGAATCTCTTGTTCTTTTAATCCTCTGGGATAACCTTTCCCATTCCATTTTTCATGATGTTCGTGCGCAACAATAGCCGCAGCTTTAAGAATAGAACGAGAAGAGTGTTTGAGCATTTCATAGCCTAACTGGGCGTGCGTTTGCATAATTGTCCATTCATCAGGGTTGAGCTTACCCGGTTTATTTAAAATGGCATCTGGAATGCCGACTTTTCCAATATCATGCATTGGAGAAGCTTGACGGATGAGCTCCGCTTCCTCTTTTTTTAACCCGACGAGTATGGCAAGCAATTTAGAATATTCAGCGACCCTTTTGACATGATTTCCTGTCTCTTGGGAGCGAGACTCACCAATCGCACCCATTGTAAAGACAACCTCTTTTTGCGTATCTTCAATTTCTTGATAGAGTTTGTACAATGGTGTAACATCATGGCTAATACACATAATCTCTTTGAGTTCGCCTCTCTCAAAAATAGGCGAAAACGTGGCATCTAAAAAGCAGGCGATGTGTGCATGGTGATGGCACTCGATGATACCATTCCATGTTTCTCCTTTGGAAATAGCCGAAAAAATTTCTGAAAAAGTGCGTGCAGACAGCAATCCTAATGCAATGACCGAATGACCTAGCATGTCATTGGCATCCAGTTTCGCAACCGAACACATGGTTTCATTGACATATAAAATAGTCCCTTTTGCATCAAATCTGCAAAAAGAAGAGGCATGTTCAATGGCATTTTGGTATTGACGAATCATATCAAGATGGACTTGCAGGTTGTAATCAGTATCGCTGAGTTTAGTCTCTAAAATTTCACGATACGCTTCTAATTCTGTAATGTCGTAGCGAATCGCGATGTATTCCAAAATTTCTCCACGTTCGTTGATGATGGGAATAATCGTTCCATTAACCGTATAGCGTTCACCATTTTTCTTTTTATTGGTAATCTTTCCCTTCCAGACATTGCCGCTTTTGATAGTGCTCCACATCTCTTTAAAAACATGATGAGGCATTTCTGGTGCACGAATAAGGCGGTGATTATGCCCTAAAAGTTCTTGCGCAGAGTAGCCTGAAAGTTTGACAAAAGGCTCATTGACATAGGTGATACGACCTGCCGTATTGGTTTTTGAAACGAGCGCTGAGATATCAACCGCTTCTTTGTATTGCTCCAATAACGATTCTGTACGCTGGTTATTACGGTAAAAATAATACAATAGTCCTAGAACAAACCATAAAACAGCGATTTTCAATATTTGAAAGAAGGTAATCAGAATATATTTAGAATCATTTTGGATAGAGACCAATAATCCTACAACCTCTTGATTGTAGTTATACACAGGTAAAATAACAGCAATGTGTGCATCAAACGGCGTTGTGAAAAATGATAAAGCAATCCCTTCCGAAGTGATAACGTGATGTACTAATTGATGGGAAAGTATTTTTAATGCATTTGGAATCGCCGTATGTGAAAAGGTTTTACCCAGATAGTACTCTCCTTGGGCATCTAGTGGCGTAAATTGCTTTGTCCATTCCTGATTTTGTTCACCACGCTCTAAAAACGTTTTTTGATATATAAAGTAAGAGGTACTGTGCATGCTTTCATCCAAATACGCAACAATATACTCCATAGGAATTGAAATTTGCGCATACCCCACGTGTTGATGATTGGGGTTTAATACACCGACATAGCGAAAGCCTTGAAAGGTGGATGTGAATAAAAGACCAAAAGCGGCATCTTTTGTTTGCATCGCATTTTGCAAGAGCGTGTTATAGCCCAATAAAGTATGGTCGTTCGTAGGGACAGCTTGTGAATTCAGTAATAAGTCACCTTGTGGTGAATAGATTTGAATGTTGGTTATATCTTCTTTGCGTAAAAGTGTTTGAATCGCTAAGAAATCCTTTGGTGGTTGCTCTGTGAGACGTTGTTGAAGCATAGCAGACACATGCATCTCAATCATGTTCGATGAGATTTCTCCGAGCTTTGCGTATGTATTTAATTTATCTTCATAGCGAAATTGAAAATCTTCAATCGTGTGAGCATGGTAGTCATGGATGTTTTTTTGCCATTCAAGATAGATAACGCCTGTGAAAAAAATACCGATAACTAAAAAAATAAAAGTACTATGGCGGTATTTTATACGCATGCCTTACCTTTGTATTGATAATGTACTATTGTAGCATAGAGTCATTTGAAAATTATTTTTTTAAAGTTTTATGTGAGAAAAAGAGTGAACGTGTGGCTACATCGTGTAGCCGCACGTGTTTACATGTAAAAAAAGACTACTTATCGTCTTTTTTCATGGCTTCTTTTGCACCCTTAACGGCGCCATCAACCATATTCTTAGCGACTTCCCATGCGCGAAATCCTAGTTTCTTAGCTTCTTTTGCCATCTGTTTTGCTTTTTCGTTTTCAAATTCAAATTGCTTCAGCGATTCTACTGTGGAAGAGGCTTTCTTTTCAAGTTCATTAACATCTTTTTTAAGAGATTCTAATTTCTTTTCTGCTTTATCTTTGAAATTCTTTTCTAGCACCAAAGCGTCGGCCTTAAGTTGTTCAATGCGCTCGCCAATAACCTCTTTTGCTTCATTGGCAGCGCGTTTGATTTTGGCTGTTGAACTGTTCATCTCTTTCGTCATCTCTTTAATGAGACCGCATGAGATACCTTCGCTTTGTGTTGCTAATGCATCAAGGAGTTGAATGAATTGCTCGTCAATTTTGAGAAGCTCTTTGCGTAATTGTGAAAGGTCTGTTTCCAAAAGCCCTTCTAATTCATCGGTTGGCGCGTATTTGAGATCGTTTTTAAATTTATCAATCGCCTTGGCAATACCTTCTCTAACACCGTTGATAGAGCCTTCTAAAATATCCTTTGCGTGCCCTAAATCTTCATCGGCAATATCAACGCTTGCGGCAATAATCGTATGCGAAATATCAATGATGCGTTGCTTGTTCAGTTCACCTTCTGCAATCGTATGAAAAGCAAGATTCTTTGTGATTTCGTGAATCGTATCGACGATATCACTTCCTTTTTCAAGCGTTGTAAGAAGCGCTTCAGTAGTAGTCTCTTTTAAAATGCCTAGCATTTCAATCCCACGTAATTTTGCATCATGGAGTGCTGCGATTGCATTTTGTTTTGTCTCATCTTGCATACGTTCAATATGATGTTCTAAAACATCATAAGCATGTGTGAGTGTACTTTTAATCTGTTGCTTTTGTGTGAAAATACTTTTTTCAAGTTGTTCTTTTTCATAAATCGTTTTGTACAAAAATGCTTCTTTGTCATGGCTGACTGCTTTTAGGAGCCCATCTATCACACAATTGATTGATTTGGAAGATTTTAATCCTTCATCATGCAATGCTTTACAATAAAGCTCGAACAGTTCTCCAATGCGATTATAAATGTTAGAACTGTCTTTAAGACGCTGTAACTTTTTACGTGAAAGTTCAAAACAAAGCTCGGAGATGAGTTTGTGCAGTTGAGGATTTTCTTTGTTCTCTTTTAATGTGGCCAGAAAAATAGTATATGTTGATTCCATGCAAACCTCTCTTTTATAGTACAAATTTTATGTTTTTGTGGGCTTTAAGGGTGTGATAAAGCATCTTGCGGTCATCAGCATTATGCACAAGTACACTGAGCGTATAACTTGTATAATTCCCTTTTTTACTCTCCTGTGATTTACTGATCGTATGAATCCGTTCGCACAAAATCTCTTCTTTGAGAAAAGAGAGATCATGCTCACTGCTCATGACCAGTTTGTATTCCCAATGGCAGGGATAATCAAGCTCGAGTTCGGGTGTATTCTCCACTTTTACCTCCACTTTTAGATTCTAAACAAACATCGCTAATCACCATAGATTTATCAATAGCTTTGGACATATCATAAATCGTTAAAAGACCTATGCTAACGCCCATTAATGCCTCCATCTCTACGCCTGTTTGCCCTCGAAGCTTTGCGGTGACTCTCAATCTAAAGCCCGGAAGTTCAGGAAGTTCTTCAACATCGCAATTAACAGATGTTAGCATCAAAGGATGACACATCGGGATAAGGTCGCTTGTCTTTTTGGTTCCCATAATCGCTGCAATAACAGCGGTTTGAAGTACAGGGCCTTTTTTGGTTTGTTGAGAGATAATCATATCAAAAGCTTGCTGACTCATAGTAATCGTTCCGCTAGCGACAGCTACACGGAATGTATCGCTTTTTTCACTGACATCGACCATCTTTGGGCGATCTTTTTCATCTAAATGCGTTAGTTTCATCCGCACCTCTTCGTTTTTATTCTATTATAGCACCATTTCTCTTAAGCAAGCGCGTGATAAGAGTGTGTCATTTTTTCTCACTTTTGATGAAAAAGCACTATTCTAAGGTATAGAAATGAGTTTTATATGCTACAATGAGTTCACAAAGTCATTCAGTGTTCTCTTGAATTAACGTAGTTACGGGCGAAAGATAATGTGAATGATTCAAACACGAGGAGTATTGTAAAGATGAACATTTACGTAGGTAATGTAAAGTATGAAATGACGGGAGATCAACTCAAAGAGATGTTCTCTGCGTATGGCGAAGTAACCAGTGCACGAATCATCAGTGATAGAGACACTGGCAGATCAAAAGGTTTCGGTTTTGTTGAGATGCCAAATGATGCAGAAGCAAAAGTAGCAATCGAATCGACGAATGAAAAAGAGATTGGTGGAAGAACACTGAAAGTGAATGAAGCTAGACCTCGTGAAGAACGCCCAAGAAGATCCCCAAGAGAGTTCAACTAAGACGTTTATCGGTAAAAAAGACCCTCGGGCATAAAAGGGTCTTTTTTACTTAGCGTGAAAGCGCAAATCCTATACCAATTCTATCGCTTCGTTTGTCATAATCTATCAGGCTTTCTGAATAACCACTGTAGAGTTGTATGTAACCAAAGAGATTATCTTCCCACAATGGAAATGTCCAATCAAATTGTACAGCGCCACGGTTATTCTCTCGTTGAAGGTTGTTCTTGACTAAAAATTTAAAGGTTTGCTTCTTCCATGGGTAAATGAGCTCCAAATCAGCTGAACCTAAATAATCATCAATATTGGGGTTGTCATCGGTTGCCGCATCTTCTGGGATACGATACCACACGCGTGGTGAAATCACCCATCCACCCGCTTGAAAATAGGCTTTTGCATAGACTCGATTCCAAGAGCGTGATTTTTCACCGCCTTGACCATTAGACTCATGCAAGAGGCCAAATTGATAGGCTTTAATAAAGCTGTCCTTATCAAAGTGAGGCATAATCACAAAAAGTTCAGGTTGATAATTTGTTTCACGAAATGGTGCTGAATCAGCCGCCGTTTGCCACCATGACGTTTGCGTATAGGCGACGACAAAGGTTTCATGAAGTCCAAAAAAGTTATCGACCAATCCTTTTTGAATACTGAGTTGAAATTTGGTTTCTTGATGTTCTCTGCCTTCATGCGTGACGTTATCGTACGTATAAGGAAGGAGATAGTTCATTTTGTATGGCGCTAAATCAAATGTTTTTGTCAGCATCTGCTTTACAGAGTTTTGCGTTTCAACATCATCATTGTACGAATCTAAAAAGGAGCTGTACACCGCTTCGGTGCGTTCAACTTTTTGTAATTGTTCGGCAATCGTTGATTCTAATGCTTGATGAGAAGGTTCTCCATCTAAACTAGAACTCGCTGCTTGTTTGTACCAAATAAAAGCCCGTTCTTTATCGCCTTTGGCTTCATAATGCTTTGCTAGCGCATACGCAGAAGCTGCATCTCCTTGAGACGCTTTTTCTTCTAAGGTCGATATTCCTTGAGCCCATAAGCCCACGAAAGGGATTACGAGAGCCCATACTGTAAAAAATAATTTTTGCATTGTTGTTTACCTTGAGAGTTTAAAAATGGAATTATAACCAAATAGTCGCGAAAGCTTTACATGTAAAAATCATACCGTAGCGAAAACCAGCACCCAATGTGCTGGTTGGAAGAGAAAATAGCCTATTAGTAGATGTAATCAACAACCTTGCTGACAGCATTGAGCGATTTAATAAAATTAACAACTTCCACATGAATAGGATGCGTTGCGTAGGTTTGTAAGTCTTCTTTGGTCTCAAAATCACTGATAAGAACCACATCAAAAGCTCTCTCTTCGGTTGAAAAATTAAGACCAACTTCTAAGTGTTTCACAAAATCGAGCTTTCCTTGCATACTCATGATGCGCTCTTTTAGGGCGTTTTTATTCGCTTCGGAATTGTCGGGTAATTTAAAAAATACAATGTGTCTCACCATAAATAACTCCTCTTTTTTTACTCTATTATAGCGCAATCACCTCATAAACGAATGATAGTATTTAACACATATTTAACACTTGAAGATTAGACTTGTGCGGATTAAACAAAAGGAGTTAAGGATGGTAAAAAATCTAGTCGTACTTCTTGCAGCCCTTGTTTTAACACTTGGATTGCATGCAGAAGAGTTTTCTAAGGCAGCAAGTTCTAGCCCTGAATTGATTCAAAAAGAAGATGTCAAAGCCTATTGCCCTATATGTGGTATGAGCTTGCAACAATTTTACAAAACATCTCATGGGGTTTATCTTAAAGATGGTACCGCAAAACAGTATTGTTCTATGCGTTGTTTGGCCGCAGATTGGAATAGCATTGAAGCGAATGTGAAAAAAGTCGTCGTAACAGATGCTAAAAGTGAAAAACTCATTGACGCCAAAGAGGCATTTTATGTGGTTGGTTCAAAAGTGCCAGGAACCATGAGCATGACGAGTAAAATTGCTTTTGCCAACCAAAAAGATGCAGAAGCGTTTCAAAAAGAGTACGGTGGAGAGATGATGAGCTTTAAGGATGCGTTCGCCAAAGCGCAAGCATCACTTAAAACGGATGTGGATGCTTTTATTGCGAAGAAACAAAAAGGTATGTATCCGATGGGTGAAAAGATTTACAATGCTCAATGCCAAAAAGAGAAGATTGATCTGCATGCTTTTAGCGCAATCAATGAACTTAAAGTGAGTTTGAAAAAAGGAAAAATGTGCGGTAAGTTGGATGAAAAACAGCTTCAAGCACTCTCGTTGTATTTATGGGAAATTTTACGTGTGGAAGCGCATGAACATGAACATAAAACCACTATTCACGTTGAAAAAGATGAGAAATGCCCTGTATGTGGAATGTTCGTTTATAAATACCCTAAATGGGCGACACGCATGAACTATATGGAAAATGGCAAAATGGTCGGCCATGTGTTTGACGGCCCCAAAGATATGCTCAAATTTTATTTTAATCCAGCGAAATGGGGCAATTACACAAAACACAACGATGCAGATTTAACTATTTTAGTGACAGATTATTACACACAAGAAGCGATTGATGGTAAAAAAGCATTTTATGTGGTGGGAAGCGATGTGTATGGTCCTATGGGACATGAATTCATCCCTTTTTCCACACGTAAGCAAGCAGAAACATTTTCTAAAGACCACAAAGGCACAGCGATTTTAGAGTTTACACACATCACTGAGCCTGTCGTGGATAAAGAAGATCACTAAGACATTTTTATTATTCTAGTGTATGGGGTTGCTCAATGATATAGCCTTGGAAAAGATCAAATCCAAGGTCGTGCGCAACCTCAAGTGCTGCTTTTGAATTGAGCTGTGTGGCGATAGTTTGAATGTTTTGTCGTTGAGCAAGTGCCACGATAGCTTTACATGTAAGTTCTGCAACCATATCAATTTTAAAATTACGTATCAAATCGCCGTGAACTTTCACATAGGTAATTACGTGGGTTGGCAAACTTGTCAGCAACTCGGTGTTGCGAATATTATCAAGGGCAAGTGTGATGCCTAAGGCTTTAAGTTCGGTTAATGCTTTCGTAAAAGCAGCCAGTGGCGTATGATTTTCGTATTGAATTTCCAGTATCATCCATTTTGGGTCAAGGTGTTTTTTCAAAAACGCTAAATAGTCCGTATTGAGCAAATCGTCTGAGGAGATATTGAGAGCTAAATGTTGTTGTTTACTCGTAGCAAGTTCCAAAGCTTTGAGTACAATCCCTTGAAACAGTTGGTCATAGAACTGACGCTCTTTGGCGATTTTTAAAAACAGTCTAGGCGATTGAACGGTTTCATGGTACGCAAGGCGCAAAAGACCTTCAAAATATGCAGGTTTATTATCCGCATCAACCACCGCTTGAACATGAAGAACGATTTGTTCGTTTTCAATGGCGCTTTTCATCATGCTCTCAATAGCTTCTTCATTTTCGCCCATCAACATGTTCGCAAATTCAGAGTAAGTCACAAACGGTTGATCTTCCGCTTTTGCGACCAAAAGTGCTTGACTTGCTTTTACTAAAGGCTCAAAGTGGTCAAAACTGATACCAATATAGGTTTCAATTGGAATAATTTGGTCATGATACGTATAGCTAAGCTTTTTCAAGACATCGCACAACGCAAAGATAAAACGTTCCATTTTTGCGAGCTCAAAAGGTGTATCAAGTAAGAGGGCAAATTTATCATCTTGGATGCGATAAAGCTCCATTTCATTTTCATGCGCAAATGTTTCAAGTGTTTTAGCAAAGTTACATAAAACAAAATCGCCTCCCTCATCACCAAAGGCAACATTGATCTGTTTAAACTGCTTGATGTCCACTAAAAAGAGTTTGGGGCTTTTACATGTAAAAAGTTTTTGCTCAAATGCGTTGCGTGAATGAATGTGGGTTAAAGTGTCTTTCATAGGCGCTCCTTCGCGGATTCATATTCGTGGGGATGGTTGAGATTACTAAAGAGAGAGTCGTCTTCAAAAGCAATAAAACGTGTGCGGGCTTGTGCTAAAACAAGGCGAATTTTATGCTCGTTATTTTTGAGTAAAGAGGCGATAATCGGCTTGATAGCCGGTGTATAAATAGCACAAAGCTGATGGGAAGAAGACGCTGAAGTGGCTACTAAAGCATCAACGTTGTCATTGAGGTGGCTATAGAGTGTCTCAAAAACGGCTGGTGTAACAAAGGGTGTATCGACGCTAAGAACACACACAGGCGTATTGAAATAGTCTAGTATAGAGAGCAATGCCACTAAAGGAGAGTGGTCATCGTATGCTGCAATGTCATTAATAAATGATGCTTCAAAATCAAATTTTTCTGCATTTTTGGCGCTGACATGAATGCTTTTAAAATAAGGGCTGAGACGGTGCAGTTGATACTGCGTTAATGTTGGTTGGTCGCCAAAAGGAAGCAATGCCTTATCGCTTCCCATGCGCGAACTTTTTCCACCCGCGACAATCACAAGAGGCAGTGGGACAAAAATCATTACAATGATCTTGGATCGGTGATTTTCCCCATAACCGCACTGGCTGCTGCTACGGCAGAATTCGCAAGATAAATCTCACTGGTGCGAGCGCCCATGCGTCCAACAAAGTTACGGTTGGTGGTCGAAACACAACGTTCACCCTCACCCAAAATGCCCATATAGCCACCTAAACATGCACCACAAGTTGGATTACTAAATACCGCACCTGCTTCAATGAAAATATCGACCAATCCTTCTTTTTGTGCTTGAAGTGAAATTTTTTGAGTTGCTGGTGTGATAATCAAACGCGTTTTACGTGCAACTTTTCTTCCTTTTAGAATTTTAGCGGCAATGCGTAAATCTTCCAAACGACCATTGGTACAACTGCCAATAAAGACTTGGTCAATGGATAAATCATCCGCAACCGCTTTTGAAATAGATTTGCCATTGGAGGGCAAAAAGGGGTATGCGATGACAGGTTCAAGGTTTGCGACGTCAATGTGCAAGACTTGAGCATACGTCGCATCTTCGTCAGAATAGAAGAATTTGGGTTCTCGTACTAATGGTTTGTCACTTAAAAAGGCTTTGGTTGTCTCATCAACCGCAACAATACCACTTTTCGCACCCGCTTCAATAGCCATGTTACAAAGAGAAAAACGGTCATCCATACTCAAATACGAGATAGTGTCGCCTGTAAATTCGAGTGTACGGTACAATGCTCCATCCACCCCTAAAATACGAATAACTTCAAGGATGAGGTCTTTACCATACACGTATGCTTTAGGTTTTCCGCTAAAGACAACTTTGATAGACTCAGGCACCTTAAACCAGTTTTCACCTGTAATCATTGCAAATGCAAGGTCGGTTGAACCCATACCGGTTGAAAACGCACCTAAGGCTCCATGCGTACACGTGTGTGAGTCTGCACCGATGATGACATCTCCAGGACCAACAAGTCCTTTTTCAGGGAGGAGGGCGTGTTCAATACCCATGTCTTTTTCGTCGAAATAGTATTTGAGGTCATGTTTGTAAGCAAATTCACGGCTGATTTTGGCTTGATTGGCACTGGCAATATCTTTGGCAGGAATGTAGTGATCCATGACGATGCTAAAGCCATCAGGATTGGCGAGCTTTGTTGCGCCACTCTCTTCAAAGGCACGGATAGAAATAGGGGTTGTAATATCGTTACCGATAACCATGTCGATTTTACATTTTATGATTTCACCTGCTTTAACAGGATGACCGACGTGTTCGCTAAAAATTTTTTCAGTGATTGTTTGACCCATAATAATACACCTTGTGTGGTAAATTAGGGTATTGTAACAAAAAAAGGTTTAAGAAAAAGCAAAATTAAGAGTTGCATTTGAGCAACTCTTAAAGGAAGGATTAATGGCCGCAGCCACATCCTCCTGAACCGCATCCGCCTGCACTATCATTTTTTGATGTGTCGATTTTAAACGGAATATACGCAGGGCAAAAGCGAAACAATGCTGTGCCTAGAACGATAACACCGATAATTCCAAACCAACTTTGATACGCAACCCCTGCTAAAATAATAGCAATCCCTGCGATAAAACGAATCGCTTTATCGGTTTTTCCTACATTACATTTCATTGTGTAAACTCCTCATTTTGATTTTGACTATTATAAAACAAAAAGCTTTAATTGTCAGTAACATACGTTACAAATCTATGACAAAATTTCAATCTCTTTGCGATGGAGTTTCAGTAAATTTTGTTTTTCTAAGTCTTTTAAGACACGACTGATGACGACGCGAGATGTGCCCATTGCTTCTGCGATTTCTTCATGAGTTGCTTGAATATAAGGGGTATTGTGCGCTCTAAGCCAACTTAAAATACGACTATCGAGTTTTTTAAATTTGATATCTTGAATGAGGGTTGCAAGTGCATCAAGTTTAATCGTAAAGAGTGAGAAAACATAGTTAAGATACGCAGGAGAGCGGTGCATGAGCGTTTTAACGACATCTTGGGGAATGAGCCAGCCTTCAATGTCACTGAGTGCGTACGCTGTGCCAATAGCGGGTGTTTGTGAAATCGTGCTTGAAGTGTTAATCACACATTGTTCGCCCTCTTTTAAGGCATATAGCGGAATTTTTTTATCGTTTTCACCGTACATAAACAGTTCAACTTCCCCTTTGCCCAGTAACAAAATATCTTGGCAAATATCTTCTTGATAGAATAAAACAGTCTCTTTGGGAAGGGCAATTTTTCGTGCGTGTGAACGTAAATAGTCAAGCTCACTCAGTTCAAGCGATTTGGCAAAATCAAACGCTTCTAGTTGCAGCATAGAACTCCTTTAATCTTTAGAAGAGTTCTTTATTGTAGCGCAAAAGAGGTGAAAAAAAGCTCTTTACATAAAACCTTTATAGTTGGCTAAAAAGCGCGGGAGTCCTTGTGTTGCAAAAACGCCCTCACTCCACGGTTTGGGGTCTATGATATGAAAATAGTCGGTTTTGAGTACATACACACACGCTTGAATCATCGAGCCTTTTACCACCAGTTCTACTTCTTTACGCTCGTAATATTCGCCCTCAAATGCATCAAGCGTTTGCATGTCTTCATCACTGATATCGTAATAAACTACCCCTTCCACGTGTTCATCTCCTTGGAAAATGACAGGGTATTCGTCCTCTTTGACTGAGCGTCTTGTATAACCATTGAGCGTGGCTTTTTGAGAGAGATAATTTCCTTTGACAAGTTTGTCCCAGACCTGTTCAAACATTAATGAACCATACGTAAAAAGATGTGCCATAAGTTACTCCTTGGTTAAAATCATACCATGCTTCCGTCCTTTTTGGGTGCTCAAAAACTGAGCAAATGGGGTATAATAAGAGCAAATCATTCTTTTAGAGGCGTTCTTATGGTTACATGTAAAACAGATAATGCTGACCCTTTTTTTTGTCAATTAACAGCACAGTTAGATAAAGAATTGCATGCGCGTTACGGTACTTTACAATCCACGTACGATAAGCACAACAAAATTGACCCTATTGCGACAGCACTTTTAGGGTATGAAGATGATAAAGCCGTTGCGTGTGGATGTTTTAAAAAAATTGACACGCAATGTGTTGAAATGAAGCGCATGTTTGTTGTGCCCAAGTTTCGACGTCAAGGCTTTTCTTCACAACTTTTACGGGAACTAGAAGCGTGGGCACAAGCGCTTGGCTTTAGTGAAGCTCGCTTGGAAACAGGCAAAGCACAACCCGAAGCCATAGCCCTTTACACCAAGATGGGGTACCGCATTATCCCTAACTATCCGCCGTATGTGGGGATGGAAAACAGTGTATGCATGCACAAACTTTTAAGGAGTTGATATGGCACAATGTACGTTTGATTCTCCCATCGGGCGATTGATAGCTGTTGCAGATGAACAAGGGATTTGTTCTTTGGACTTTGAAAAAGATGGTGAGATTTTTGACGAAGAAAACAGACATTTAACACTGCTAAAGCAAGAGCTTGGGGCTTATTTTGAAGGAAAACTCAAACAGTTCAGTGTTCCCTTAGCTCCTAAAGGGACTTCGTTTCAGCAAGGCGTTTGGAATGTACTGAAAACGATTCCTTATGGTGAAACTATCTCATATACGCAAGAAGCTATTTTGTTGAAACATCCTAAAGCCACACGTGCTGTTGCAAACGCAAATGGCAAAAATAAAATCGCTATTATTATTCCGTGTCACCGTGTGATTGCCAAAGATGGAAGTATCGGTGGATACAGCAGTGGTGTGTGGCGTAAAGAATATCTTTTAGCATTGGAGCAAAAATATAAATGAAAATAGTATTAGCGATAGACTCTTTTAAAGGGTGTGCAACCTCGAAAGAACTTTCGTTGTGGATGACAAAAGCTATCACATCTGTGTACCCAGAAGCGCACATTCATGCGTGTGAAATTTCAGACGGCGGAGAAGGTCTTACCGAAGCATTGGTCTCAAATACACAAGGGCGTATGATTACATGTAATGTGCATGACCCTTTGATGAATCCTATTTGCGCAACCTATGGTTTATTAGGCGATGGTAAAACGTGTGTCATTGAAATGGCCCAAGCAGCAGGACTTCCTCTCGTTCCAAAAGAGAAACGAAATCCTCTTGTAACAACAACCTATGGGGTGGGTGAGTTAGTGAAAGATGCGCTTAACAGAGGCATCCGCTCTTTTATTATCGGCATCGGAGGGAGTGCCACCAATGACGCCGCTGTAGGAATGTTGCAAGCACTTGGCTTTCGCTTTTTAGACGCTTCCAACAAGGAATTAGGGTATGGAGGCGCTATTTTAGAACAGATTCATCACGTGGATACAACGCAGGTTCTACCTGAGCTTCGCGAATGCAGCTTTAAAGTTGCGTGTGATGTGGATAATGTCATGTATGGTACCCACGGTTCTGCGCATGTTTATGCGGCACAAAAAGGGGCAGATGAAGCGATGATTGAACGTTTGGATGCGGGTATGAAATCGTTTGCAACCGTGATTGAAGCTTTTTGTCATCACGACGTTGCCATTCTTCCTGGTTCAGGTGCCGCAGGGGGAATGGGCGGAGGCTTGATGGCGTTTTTGGGCGCGACACTGCATTCGGGGATTGATTTGGTTTTAGACCAACTGAATTTTAATCATCTTATCAAAGATGCCACGATGGTAATTACGGGTGAAGGGCGCATTGATAGGCAATCTTTAATGGGAAAAGTCATTTGCGGTATCGCTAAGCGCACGCAAAAAGCCGATGTGCCGTTGATTGCATTAGCCGGTGGCATTGCAGATGAGTTAGAAGAACATCCTGGTGTGGACGCACTTTTTTCCATTGCTCAGCATCCTTTATCCCTTGAAGAAGCGATGCAAAAAGAGCGTACCAAGCTTTGGGTTGAACGCAGTACACAAGAGATTTTTAGATTGATGAAAACCATGCAAAAAAGGGCATTATGAAACACGCTGAGCTGATAGCTATCAATGATTATTTAAAACGCTATACCAAAATTTCATCCATTCACCGTGTTGATGATAGTGTGCTTCGCATTCTTTTTGAATCGGGCGAGCCTTTGTTTATTGATTTGGGGCGTAACGATTCGTATATGTTCTTGAAAGAAGATTTTAAACAGTCCAAACGGTATAACGCGCCTTTTGACGTTTTGTTAAATAAGCGCTTTGCAAATGCAAAAATTGAATCCATGGTGGTTGAGGAGAACAATCGTATCTGGCGTATTAGCGTGTTAGCCAGTTCAAGCTATAAAGCCCTTCGGACGACACTACAGTTAGAATTTACAGGGCGTAATACCAATGCGATTATCGTGGATGAAAATGAGGTCGTTTTAGAAGCACTGCGCCACATTGACGCCAGCGTCTCTTTTCGCAGCGTGAAAGTAGGTGAGGTTCTTGAAAAATTACCGCCTAAAGAGCTTAAAGAGAAACCTTTTGTGGCGGAAGCAGGTATTGAGGCTTACTTAAAATCAAGCTATGAAAAACGTTTACATGTAAAACTTTTTGAGCTTAAAAGTCAAAAAAAAGCATTGTTAAATAAAAAGATTGCTAAGCTTGATGAGACGATGAATCTTCTTGAAAACGAAGAGGAGCTTTTAGCAAAAAGTGAGCAAACGCATAAAGAAGCAACTTTGGTGTTGGCTCATTTGCATACGATTAAAGGGTATCAAGACTGTGTGGATGTGTACGATTTTGAAGGCGTGCAGGTGCACATTGAGCTTCCTTTGGCAAGCACACCACAACATGCGGCAAATTTGCTGTTTAAAAAATCAAAAAAGCTTCGTCAAAAGGCATTTTCTGTCCACAGACAACGTGAAAATCTGGAAGAGAAAAAATTCTTTTTAGAGCGCATGATAGCGGTGATTGAAGCGGCGCATGATTTAGAAGAGATTCATATTTTAACACCTAAAACGAAAAAGCAAAAACAAAAGGGCGATGATACAAGTTATGAGACATTTTTGTTAGAGGGATACCGTATTTTGTTAGGGAAAAACGAAAAAGGGAACATTACACTACTGCAAGAGGCAAAAAAGAACGATATATGGTTACATGTAAAAGATTTACCTTCTTCGCATGTGATTATCTGTACAGAAAAGCAGAATGTGCCAGAGCCTATTTTGGTTTTTGCCGCAAAATTGTGTGTGGATTTTAGCATGACGCAAAAAGGCGGCTATTTGGTTGATTATACCAAACGCAAAAACGTCAAGCCTTTTGATGGAGCGAATGTTGCTTATGAAGAGTATCAAACATTAAAAATTTATAAAGAGTGAACAAACCATTTTTTTCTGGCTCAAAGAGCCAAGCTTTAGTGTATAGCGCAGCGTAGCTTTTTAGGCTTTGCCAAAGAAGCGTGTAAGAAATAAGCAGGAGCGAATGTTGCTTATGAAGAGTATCAAACATTAAAAATTTATAAAGAGTAAACGAACCGTTTTTTTCTGGCTCAAAGAGCCAAGCTTTTACGTATTAGACATTTAAACAAAATAAGGAGTAAAGGAGGAAAATCATGGCAGTAGGTCCTGTGGGTAATATAATTTATTCGAACCAAATGATGCATGTGCAAGCCTCGAAACAGAACGATTATCAAAACAGTATCCAGATGCAAAGTGTTTTAGCGACTGCTTTGCAAAATGAGAAAGATGAAGAAGTGCAAGAAGTGCGTCCCGCGGAAGAGAGTTACCGTATTGACCCTGAAAATGAGCATGAACGTCAAAAACATGACGAAGAGAGTGGTGCCACAAAAGAACAGATGAAACAAGCCAATGAAAACGACGAAAATGAGGCAAAAGAGGATGAGGAAAAACCTTTGCATCAAGGTCTTTTAGACATTAAAGCTTAGCTTCACCACTGCTTTGCTATTATTCTTTTAATTTAACTTAATCTTTATAAAAGAGTTTTCATGAACTTTAAAACACTGTATGAATCCAACAAAGAGCGCGTTGTCACGGGTTTAATGATGATCGCTTTTGCTGCCTTTATCGCCTTCCTTGATAATCCTTTCGTCACATGGATTATTTTAGGCATTATGTATTTGTTCGCTTTTCACGAAGCAATGAATCTTTTTGAAGTCCGTGATACAAAATTTTATATTTATGCCATTGTCTTGTGGTTAGCGGCTTTTCTTTATCCCAACCCCGATGATTTGGTCTATCTGGCGTTGATTCTCTCTTTAGCGATTATGGCGTATCGTAAAGCGGTTCATTACAAACTTTTAGCGCCTTTCTTATACCCCTCAATTTCCATGCTTTTTTTGTATGCGTTGTACCATGATTTTGGTATGAGTGTGTTGATTTGGCTTGTGATTGTCGTTGCATTGACCGATACAGGCGCTTATTTTGTTGGTAAAAGTATTGGCAAAACCTCTTTCACGCCCACTTCACCCAATAAAACGCTTGAAGGTGTCGTCGGAGGCATCTTAATTGCAACCGTTGTTGGAGCATTGTATGGCACTTTTTTAATTCCGATGTGGCTTTCGGCGTTGATTGCGCTTTGTACTTCTATCGCATCGGTGTTTGGTGATTTGTTTGAGAGTTATCTGAAACGCGAAGCGGGAATTAAAGACAGCGGAAATTTATTTCCGGGACACGGTGGAATGTTGGACCGCTTAGATGGTTATCTTTTTGGCGTGGTCGTCATGGTGATATTACTACGAGGATTGGCATAACATGGTACTCCTTGGCTCAACAGGCTCCATTGGCGTTAATGCGCTTATCATTGCTAAACGCTTTAACTTACAAATTGAAGCATTGGTTGCAGGGAAAAATATAGCCCTTTTAAATGAACAAATAGCAGAGCATCATCCAAAATATGTGGCTATCAGTGACGCTAAAGATCGTTCTCTTGTCAAACATGAACATGTTTTTGTCGGTAAAGAGGGCATGTTAGAACTTCTTGGACGTTGCCAAAGCCATTTGGTGATTAATGCGTTAGTCGGTTTTGCGGGACTTGCTCCTAGTATCGAAACATTGCGTTTGGGAAAAAAACTAGCGCTAGCCAATAAAGAGTCTTTAGTCGTCGCAGGACATCTTTTAGAAACTGCAAAAATTACTCCCATTGACAGTGAACATTTTGGTCTATGGTATCTTTTAAACAATCGCCCGGTTCATGGGATGAGTATCACCGCAAGCGGTGGGGCATTTCGCGATACTCCTCTTGAACTTTTACCTCAAATGAGCTTTAGTGATGCGCTGAAACATCCTAATTGGAGTATGGGCGCAAAAATCACGATTGATAGTGCAACCATGACCAATAAGCTCTTTGAATTATTGGAAGCAAAATGGCTTTTTAATTGTGATAAGTTAGATGCCATTATTGAACCAAAATCGCTCATTCATGCGTTCGTTCATTTTACAGATGGCAGCACAACGGCACATTTAGCTGCTGCCGATATGAAACTTCCTATCTCTTTTGCGCTTTTGGGTAGCGTGGAAGAAGCCATCTTACCACCTCTTGATTTAACGGCCATCGGTTCATTTTCTTTTCAACCTATTGATAAAAATCGTTATCCTATTTGGGAAATTAAAGATGAGGTTTTGGCAAATCCACGCAGAGGTGTGGTCATTAATGCAGCCAATGAAATAGGCATTACTAAATTTTATAACCATGAGATTAATATCATTGAATTAGCCAAGCTCACGCAAAAAGCGTTTTATTATTTTGAAGACGCTACGCCTTCTAATTTGGAGGAAGTATTTGAAATTGATAAAGAAGTTAGAGCCTTTTGCTTAAAATAAACGCATCAAATCAATACCATCAACACGCAGTTTATCATACAATATACGATAGAAAATTACCAAAGAGAGGTGTAAATGCTAAGTCGTACGGACTATAACTTTAGACTTAAAGATAGCATTGTCGGGCTACAATTTTTATTTGTTGCTTTTGGAGCATTGGTTTTGGTGCCAATTCTCACAGGGCTCAATCCCAACGTAGCGCTGTTTACTGCGGGTCTTGGAACGCTGATTTTTCAGCTAGTGACTCGTAAATCGGTTCCCCCCGTTTTTTTAGCATCGTCATTTGCGTTTATTGCGCCGATTATTTATGGCGTTAAGACGTGGGGTGTTGCTGGCACAATGAGTGGCTTGGTTGCGGCAGGTTTATTTTATGCGTTTTTGAGTTTATTGATTCATTTGCGTGGAAGTAATTTTATTCATAAAATGTTGCCACCTGTTGTGACCGGACCTGTTATTATGACGATTGGTCTTATTCTCTCTCCTGTAGCGGTGAATATGGCGATGGGTAAAACGGGAGATGGCTCTTTAGTATTGGTTCCTTTTCATGAAGCAATTGTTGTCTCTTTAGCGGCATTGGTCGTGACGATGCTTGTGACGCTTCTTGGGAAAGGTGTTTTACGGTTACTTCCTATCATGTGTGGTATCGCAGGCGGTTATACGGTAGCGTTGTTGCTCGGACTTGTCAATTTTGAAGCTGTGAGTCAAGCTCCTTGGTTTGCAGTTCCTGCTTTCATCACACCTGAATTTAATATGGAAGCGATTTTTTATATTTTACCCATTGCTATTGCTCCTGCGGTAGAGCATGTGGGGGATATTCTAGCGATTAGCAATGTCACTAAAAAAGATTATCTTAAAAACCCCGGGCTAAAGTTTACGCTTTTGGGCGATGGTTTAGCCACCAGTGCGGCTTCCTTGCTTGGCGGGCCACCGAATACAACGTATTCCGAAGTGACAGGTGCTGTGACTATTACCAAAGCATTTAATCCCGCGATTATGACATGGGCGGCTATTTTTGCCATTGTTTTAGCCTTTGTGGGCAAATTGGGCGGACTCCTTTCAACAATTCCTGTGCCTGTTATGGGTGGTATTTTATTGCTCTTATTTGGCATTATTGCATCCATCGGTATGGAGACAATTATTAAGGGTAATGTCGATATGGCAGACCCTCGCAATATGATCATTGTTTCGATTATTTTAGTATTTGCGATTGGCGGAATGACATTTGATTTTGGCGGTACCAAATTTAGCGGTATTGGTCTGGGCGCCATCGTTGGAATTTTTCTCAATTTAGTATTACCAAAAACGCGCCATTTTGATGGTTATTAAGGAGGATGGTTTAATGGAGTTTATCGAGAATATTATTTCTACACTTTCGGGTATCGTTTGGGGTGCGCCAATGCTCATCTTGTTGGTGGGTACGGGTATTTACTTGACGATTATTTTAAAAGGCATGCAGTTTTGGGCATTGCCTCATGCGCTCAAGCTTATTTTTCATAAAGAGAGCGATGGCGAAGGTGAGATCAGTCACTTTGCCGCACTCATGACGGCGCTTGCCGCAACAGTGGGTATTGGTAACATCGTTGGTGTTGCAACTGCAATTACCCTTGGCGGTCCTGGTGCTGTTTTTTGGATGTGGGTTACAGGACTTGTCGGTATGGCCACAAAATATTCTGAAGCCGTTTTAGCTGTTAAATATCGCCAGCAAGGCCACCACCATGGCTTTAAAGGTGGACCGATGTACTACTTAACCTATGGTCTTAAAATGCCAAAACTTGGTATGGCCTTTGCTATTTTTACAGCACTTGCCGCATTTGGTATCGGTAATATGACGCAAGCCAATGCCGTTGCCAATATTTTGGATTCACAAATGGGCGTTCCAACATGGGTGACCGGTGTTGTTCTTTTAACATTAACAGCGGTTGTTATTCTAGGAGGTATTAAATCGATTGGTCGTTTTACTTCCTTTTTGGTTCCGTTTATGATTTTGGTGTATGTTGCGGTAGCATTGGTTATTTTAGCGATGAACCTTGATAAAATTGGCGCTGCATTTGGACTTATTTTTTCTTATGCTTTTAGTCCAATCGCTGCGGGTGGTGGATTTGCCGGTGCGACGATAGCAACCGCGATGCGTTATGGTATCGCGCGGGGTGTTTTTTCAAATGAATCTGGTTTGGGTTCTGCGCCAATTGCTGCTGCGGCTGCAAAAACAAATGACCCTGTCCGTCAAGCCTTGGTCAGTATGACACAAACGTTTATTGATACGTTAGTGGTGTGTACGATGACGGCACTCATTATTTTGATTGCTCCATTTTGGCAACAAGGCGTTAGTCCAGGTAGCCTTACCATGCAGAGTTTTGAGCTCTATCTTGGCTCTTTTGGTTCTGTTGTGGTTGTTATTTCAACCGCGCTTTTTGCGTACTCAACCATTTTAGGCTGGAGTTATTATGGCGAAAAAGCGTTTGAGTATATTTTTGGCGAACGTTTTATTCGTTTGTATCGTGTTTTATTTATCGCCGTTGTGATGGTTGGTGCGATGATGAAATTAGAATTTGTATGGAACTTCTCTGATTTGATGAATGGTATGATGGCGATTCCAAATCTTATTGCTCTTTTAATGCTTTCTAAAGTCATTTCAAGTGAGAGCAAACGCTATTTTGATAGTTTAAAATAGGACAATTTCATGTTTCGATTCTCTTTTGCAATTGCCGCAATCCTCGTTTTATCGTTGATTAATTTTTACAGCTACAAGCGCTTTTTAAAGCGCTTGGACCTGCTTTTTAGGTTTGCAAAAGAGATCAAATGGGTGATGATTCTTATCACATTATGTGAAATTTTTTATTTTTTAGTGTTGCGATTAGATAATCTTGACCCCTTCTTGTACGCGCTTTTTTCGGCCATGATTGGCATCTCTTTTATGCTGTTTTGCGTTGCGATACTGTACGATTTGATGCACATTCCTTATTCAAAAATACCGCAAAATGCTTCCAGACGTATGTTTGTTAAGATGGTTTTGGATGTGACTATGTTGCTTTTAGCGTTTTCGTATATGGCCAAAGGGTTTTTCAATGGCATGAAACCGCCAAGGCTTAAAGAGCTGGATGTGGCGATTAAAGGTTTAAAAGAAGAGCTTTGCATTGTGCAAATCAGTGATTTACATATTGGAAAGACTCTGGGAAAATCTTTTGTCGATGCGATTGTTCAACAGGTCAATAAACTCGATGCAGATATTGTCGTTATTACAGGCGACTTGGTTGATATGCCTGTGGAGGCTATTGGCAGTAAACTCGATGCACTCAGAGAACTTCAAAGCAGATTCGGTGTCTATTTTGTCCCTGGAAATCATGAATATTTTTATGGGGTTCATAAGATTATGGAGTTCGTGGAATACCTAGGCATCAATGTTCTCTCCAACCGCTCGATGATAATTAACGATACCATTAATCTTGCAGGCGTGATGGATATGATGGGCAAACGTTTTGATTTTGCGCCACCTGATTTACAGAGTGCTCTTTTACATGTAAAACCTGAATTACCTACGATTTTATTGGCACATCAGCCAAAAATGGTGCAGGAGATAAAGGGTGAAAAGATTGATTTGATTTTATCAGGTCATACGCATGGTGGGCAGATTTTCCCCTTTGGATTGCTTGTTCTTTTAGACCAACCCTATTTAAGTGGGCTGTACAAACATAATGACACCACGCAGATTTTTGTCACCAACGGTGCTGGGTATTGGGGGCCTGCTGTCCGTGTTATGGCACCGAGTGAAATTGTCAAACTTACTTTAAAAGCAACCGTATGAGACATATCGTTTTCATTTTTTTTATAGCATTCTTCTTTTTAGGGTGCAGTGTTAAGCAAGAAAATCTAGCAATAGAACCTACAAAACTGACACAATTAACGACAGACTTAGCGGCATTGTCTCCAAGCGTTGATTATCAAGAGGCGCGTCTTTTTGCGTATGAGGCGTTATGGTATCCGCACGTGTTGGCAAAACGGTACGGTCTTGTGTATCCGCCTACATTTCACAATTTATTGATTAATACGGGACTGCGCGATAGAGGGCTGTGTTATCAATGGAGTGAAGATATGATTACCCATTTAAAAGCATTGCATTATCAGAGCTTTGATTTGAGGTGGGGGGTTGCTAATAAAGGTGAATTTGATGAGCATAACACCGTTGTCGTCGTCGCTAAAGGTGCGCCTTTTAGTACAGGCATTTTAATTGACCCATGGCGCCATTCGGGAGAACTTTATTGGACGAAATTAAACGATGATCCCGAGTATCATTGGGTGGAGAATCTTGATCGAAGCCACTATTATGGAACTATTAGCGCTAAATAGAAGCAAGTTTTTTTAAAATAATACGTATCACGCTGCCTCTGCCTATATGCTTGTCGCCCTCATTAAGTAAAACGACCTCTTGCGCAAGCTTAATGATTTTACAGGGGAGAAATTTCACACAGTCTAAAATATCATTGATGTCATACAATAAAGCGCTATTTCTAGGGCCTCCACTACTAAAATGAATCTGACTCTCACTAAAAAGCTCCGCGATAAAAATGCCATCGACATTCAACGCTTCTATGGCCTTTTCAAATAAAAGATGTTGATCATGTTTGGGTAAATGTAAGTAGGTACATACCACGGCATCGTACAGTGGCTCTGGTTCCCAGTATTGAAGTAGCGTGTGCCGTACTTTGATAGACACATAATGTTCTTTCGCGCGTTTTCTTAGCTTAACAAGTGCTATATCGGAAGCATCAAGCGCTTCGACGTTTAATCCATGGTCAGCAAGGTAGATAGCATTGCGCCCTTCACCTTCCCCTAGACACATAATATTGGTAGCATGCAGTAAAAGGTCGAGATTTTCCAGAATAAAGTTGTTGGGAGTCTCCCCATAAATCAAATGTGGCGTCTGAAATTTCTCATTCCAAAATGCTTGCATGCTTTTCCTTCAGTGACGTTAAATTTATTGTAACACAATTTAAATCAATGCAATTTATTTTTAAATAGATTAGAATGCTTACTAAATAAAAGGAGTAAAAATGAAATACCCTAATTTTTTCGATTCGGTTGAAACGATGACATTGTACGATCCTCTCAGTGAAGCCTTAGGTGCCTTTGAAAATGGAATTGTCACCTATAGTTATGTGGATATTGTTAAAAACGCAGGGCACAGTTGTCCCACGGTTGCAGGAGCATACTTGATGGTACGTGAAGGGTTAAAAGCCTTGTATGGAGAAGAGATTCCGCAAAGAGGCTCTATCAAAGTGGCGTTCAAAGAAGCGCAACAGGAAGGCACAACGGGTGTGGTGGCTGCTGTTTTTTCATTGGTTACGGGGGCTGCTAGCATTGGTGGATTTAAAGGGTTGTCTGGAAATTTTGTTCGTTCAGGCTTGCTCTTTTTTCAAGAGGAGATTCCTTTACATGTAAGGATGACACGCGTTGATACACAACAGCATGTTGATATAGCTTATAATCCTAATAAAATTCCTTACGATGCGTCTTTGCAACCGCTGATGTCGAAGTTGTTTACAAAAACGCTTGGCGAGGAAGAAAAAGAGCTTTTCCGGGAATTATGGCAAGAAAAAGTGCGAAAAATTTTAGAAAATTTTGATAAAGTTATAGAGTTAATCTAAACCTTATATATTGCGGAGTAAAAGTATTGTTAAGCCTAAAAAAACAAAATATCACAAAATGGATTGTTTTTTTACCCGCATTTGCAATCTTACTCACCTTTGGAATTACACTTATTATTGTTATCTCCACCGAACAAGCCGAATATCAAAAAGCCGTTGAACATGCCCGCATCGAATATGTCAAGCGTTCCAAAATACAAGCAAAAGAACGTGTCGATAAGCTGATTGATTATATCAATGTGAACGAAAAATTTGTAATGAATGAGGCAAAAGACGAGATTAAAAATATCGTCAATCTCGCGTATAATGTGATTGTAGATACGGACATAGAAAATTCAAAATTACCTCGCGAGCAAATTCTAGAAAAAATTAAACTCAAGTTACGTAACACACGATTTTTTAACGATTTAAGTGGCTACTATATTATCTTTGGCTTGGATGGCACCTGTGTGATGCATGGTGAAAATCAAGCGCTTGAAGGTCAAAATGCACTTAATTTGCAAGATGCCAATGGGCACTATATCATCCGAGGTACACTTGAGCGTTTAAAAAAGGAAGATGCCTTTTTCTCGGAATGGGATTGGAAAAATCCAACGGATAAGACTTATCGTAAAAAAATAGGTTATATTAAAAAATATGCGCCATTAAATATCTATGTTGGAAGCGGGCGGTATGAAGATGAGATACGAGAACGCATTAAAAAAGAGACGCAAAAACTGCTTTTAAACACTCGGTATGGCGAATATGGATATATTTTTGCCTACGACTACAATGGGAACACTATCGCTCACGGTGATAGAAGCTTGGTGGGTAAAAATCGCCTAGGAGTTGTGACCAATAACCAGTACATTATTCGCGATATTGTTGAGGGTGGTAAACGCAATGAAGAAGGGTTTTTCATGACCTATGAAGCCTCGTTTCATCCGCATGACGAAGACAGACGCAAAATCTCTTTTATTCGCTCCATCCCTCAATTTAAATGGGTCATAGGAACAGGTGCTTATTTGATGGAAGAGAATAATGCGCTGATTGAACAAGAACGACTCCTTAAAAATAAAATGCAATCCACTATCATTAATATGCTTGCCGTTTCGCTCATTATCATGCTTTTGGTCATGGGCGTGATGTTTTTTATCTCTACAAAGCTTCGCTCTGTTTTATCGCGTTATGAAAACCATCTTTTGCTGAGTAATAAACAAATACGTGAGCAAAAGTTGGTGTTTGAAACGCTGTATCAAAAGTCTGCCGATGGTATTTGGTTGTTAAAAGAGGGTGTTTTTGTCGATTGTAACGAGGCAATTATGAAAATGTTTAAAGCCAAAGACAAACAAAAACTTATTAACGTCTCTTTGGCGGACCTTTCTCCTGAGTTTCAACCCGATGAACAAAGTTCTTATGAAAAAGCACTGTGGATGAATGCTCTTGCTTCGCAAAATAGTGTCCATAAATTTGAATGGCAAGCACGTGATTGTGAGGGTAAACTCTTTTGGATTAGTATTGTTATGACAACAATTCATATGAATAAAGGTATTATTCAACACTGTTCTGTGCGAGATATTACCATTCGTAAAGAGTTGGAAGAAGAGAATAAAAAACAGAAAAAACTTTTAATGCACCAAGTAGAACACGATATTTTAACAGGTCTTCCTAATCGCAATTTATTGCAAGATCGCCTGACACAAGCTATTAAAAAAGCCAGTCGTGACGATAAGGTTTTAGGTGTCATGTTCGTAGATGTCGATAAATTTAAAAGCGTTAATGACTCCTTGGGGCATGATGCGGGCGATATGTTGTTAAAAACGATAGCGTTACGTATGAAAAACAGTATTCGTGAAACCGATACCGTGGCGCGCTTAAGCGGCGATGAGTTCATTGTTCTCTTGGATGGGTGCAAAGATGTCAGTGATATTTTTGTCGCCATTAAGAAATTGGTCAATGCTTTTCAAGAGCCGTTTCTCATGGGTAATGAGAGCTTTAAAATCACGATGAGTATCGGTGTAAGTGTCTATCCACACGATGGAGAAACTGCGAGTAAACTTCTTAAAAACGCAGATATTGCGATGTACAAAGCCAAATCAAAAGGGCGTAATCGTTATGTCTTTTTTGACCAAGAGATGAATCAAGAAACGAATGAACATTTGGAAATTGAGAAAAGCTTACAAAAAGCATTGATTCACAATGAATTTATGATTTACTACCAACCTCAAATCAACCTTCAAACCGAACACATTGTTGGCTTTGAAGCTTTGATTCGCTGGAACCATCCGACCAGAGGCTTAACTGTTCCTGGGTATTTTATTCATATTGCCGAAGAGAGCGAGCTCATTGTTGAAATTGGAAATTGGGTTATTGCAGAAGTCATGCGACAGATTAAAGTCTGGTATGACATGGGGCTTAATCCTGGCAAAGTGGCTATTAATATTGCAGGGAAACAGTTAGAATCCGCAGGACTAATTGCCTTTATGATTCAAAATCTTAAGGAGAGCGGTTGCCGACCAGAGTGGATTGAAATGGAGATCGTGGAGCGCTTTATTATGAAAGATACTACCAAATCTATTGCCCTTTTGAAGCGTTTTCGTGAGCTAGGCGTGGATATTTCTATTGATGATTTTGGAACGGGACACTCTTCTTTGGCCTATCTTAAACAACTACCGATTACAAAACTCAAAATTGACCAGAGCTTTGTGCAAAATTTAGAAGAGAGTAAAGAAGACAGAGCTATTGCGCGAACGATTATAGAACTAGGACGCGGACTGGGTCTTAAAGTATTAGCAGAAGGCGTTGAAACCAAAGAACAAAAAGAGTTTATCTATACCAGTGGTTGCGAGTTGATGCAAGGGTATCTCTTTAGTAAGCCAATTAGTGCTGCAGAGACTGAAATATTGCTCAAAAATCAAAAGCACATGCTATAATCATAATGAAAATGACCACTTAGGGCGAAAATGGTACGTAGAGAATTTTTAGGATTACTGGGAGCCAGTTTATTGGGTAGCACTGCTTTTGCTGATGAATTAAAGCACAGCGATGTATGGTTAAGAGAAGATCAAAAAGAGGTTTTTGCTTCCGTTTTAAAAAAACTCGATCAAGTTGAACATACTGTTGGTTACGCAAATTTTAATCTTATTTCCTTTGATGATACCCTCAAAATTGCTAAAAATTACTCTAAAATAGGTGCTTTTACACCCGCAGAACTTGCGTTTATTGAAGAAGTGTTTTATACCGATCCTGTTATTTATGGATTTTACGGCAAAAAAACAGTCGATAAGCTTACCGCAACGATTAATGAAAAAGAGGTGGTTAAAATCTCTGGTACAGGGCATTTTCTCTACAAAGGGCATTCGCAAGAATCCTTTAATCGCATCATAAAAGATGTCGGCAAAACGGTTATTTTAACATCAGGCATCAGAAGTGTTGTCAAACAACTAGGCCTTCATCTCGAAAAGATTCAGAGTGAACAAGGCAACATTACTATCGCGACACGCTCTTTGGTACCACCTGCATATTCGTACCATACGATTGGGGATTTTGATGTCGGCAAAAAAGGGTGGGGTTATCAGAATTTTACAGCGAATTTTGCGCGTACGGAGGAGTTTTGGAGTTTACAAAAACTCTCCTATATCTCTATGCGCTATACCCTTGGTAATGGAGATGGTGTCAGGTATGAGCCATGGCACGTAAAGATTGTTTAAATGATTTTAAGTATTGAGAGCAGCTGTGATGATAGCTCGATAGCAATTACTCGCATAAACGATAAAAAACTTCTGTTTCATAAAAAAATATCGCAAGATAGTGAGCACGCCCAATATGGCGGTGTTGTCCCTGAATTAGCCGCTCGTCTGCACGCCATAACCTTGCCTAAAATTCTTGAAGAGACCAAGCCTTATTTCCATGAGTTTAAAGCCATTGCCGTGACCAATGAACCTGGACTTTCGGTGAGTTTGGTTGAAGGCGTGAGCATGGCAAAAGCGCTCAGTGTGGCACTTTCTCTTCCGCTTATCGGTGTCAATCATCTTAAAGGGCATATTTATTCACTTTTTATTGAAGGTGAAACAACGTTTCCTATGGACGTTTTGTTGGTATCTGGCGGTCACACACAGCTTTTACATGTAAAAAATTTAGATGAAATTCAACTACTTGCAACGACGATGGATGATAGTTTTGGAGAGAGTTTTGATAAAGTAGGCAAGATGTTAGGGCTTCCTTATCCAGCAGGACCCATTATTGAAGCCTACGCTAAAAAAGGGGATGAAAAACGATTTGACTTTACGATTCCTCTGCAAGGCACCTCTTCTTCTAAACTTGCTTTTAGCTATTCTGGTTTGAAAAATCAAGTCAGACTTTGCATTGAATCCTATGAAAATTTGGATGAGCAAACGCTCTGCGATATTTGTGCCTCTTTTCAGCGCATAGCGGTAGCGCATCTGATGCAAAAAGTGAAAAAAGCCTATAAAGAGCGAAATGTTGAGCACTTTGGCGTGGTTGGAGGTGCGAGTGCCAACCAATACCTGCGTAAACATCTCGAAGCTTTTTGCGCCACAAAAAAAGCAAAACTGCATACGGCAAAAATGGAATTCTGCTCCGATAACGCAGCGATGATAGGCAGATGCGGTGTTGAAATGTATGAAAAAGGCAAATTTACAGCGCTAGAAGCTCTGAAAGTACGTAGTTCTTCAAAAGATATTTTCTTCTAAAAGGCTGTTTTTAGATAGGCTACAAAATAATAATCTCTTCTTCCAGTCGTATGCCAAAGCGTTTGAATACGGCTTCTTTGACGGAGGAAATAAGCTCTATGGCTTCTTCGTATGTACCGCCGCCAAGATTAACCAAAAAGTTGGCGTGAACGTTGCTGAACATCATATTGCCAACGCGTTTTCCTTTAAAGCCTACCTCTTCGATGAGTTTGCCTGCATAATTTCCTACGGGATTTTTAAAACAACTTCCCGCACTGGGTTCTTTGGGTTGATTGTCTCTCATTTTTTTAAACATGACCAGTAGATTTTCATCAAAACCACTTTTACATGTAAAGGTTGCTTCATAAACGATACCATGGATATGCGCAAAACGATAACCGTGTTCTATTGCCTCTTTTGGTATCCATCCATTTTCGGTGCGAATGGCAAGGAGATGATTGAAAATCTCCCACTCTTTGAGCCCCGCGTTCATTGCTACCATTCCTCCAAGGGTTCCTGGAAGTTTTTGCATGAGTTCAAAGCCCAAGAGATTATGTTTTTTGGCGAAAGAGAGTATTTTACCACTGGGTGTTGCGCCTCCAATATGCAAAATATCATCGTGTATCGCTATAAAGTCAAAACATTTATCGAGCATAGCAAGCGGGGGTGGCGTAGGGCTCACTAAAAGATTATTGGCTCCACCGATAAGCCTATACTCTTTTGGCAATGAAGTGAGATTATCCAACAATAAAACATCAACCTTAGGGCCTATTTTAATACTAGAGTAAGTCGCAAAGTTGATGGATTTTGTCATTAAAATACAAATGTTGGAATTAGGTCTATCATACGCGTTGTAAATTCAATCATCATATTCATCATCCACGGCATCGTAAAAATAGCCACGACAATGACGATTAAAATCTTAGGAACAAAACTGAGCGTCATTTCGTTGATTTGCGTTGTTGCTTGAAAGATGCTAATCGCAAGTCCCGCAATCATTCCAGCAAGGAGCATGGGCATAGAAAGATAGAGCGCAATTTTAAATGTTTCAACACCAAGACCGATGAGTTTTGCTTCCATAAAATACCTTTCTTAGCTGTTTCGTAATTCTTTGTATTCTTTGGGAATGAGGAACTCTTTTGCACGAATTTGTTGATCGTAAAATCCATGTTTAAATCCAAGCTCAAAGAGTGTATCTATCGCTTCATATTGTAGGTCATTCATCTCAATGGAGTTTTCATTGGCATACAATCCAAGGTACGTTTTAAGTGTGGTTTGGTCTACGCGAACTAAACTTCTCTCCAAAAGCATTTTAGAGAGGATGTTTTGATGCGTATGCGCCACATCCACAGCTTTTATCAATGCATCTTCGCATTCAATCGCTCGTAAAATCGGCATAGAACGGCGCAGTGCCATCCCTCCAAGCGGTAAAGGAAGGTCTTTGGGAGATAAACTTTTCCAAATATCCCAGACTTCTCTCTCAACAACCAGTTCATCGCTAAAATTTAAAATACTTTCATGAATCAAAACCCCTGCATCAACTTCGCCGCTTAAAACAGCTGATTCGATTTCTAAAAAATTTTTATAGATGATGCGCGCCTCGGGATAAGCAATCTTAAATAAAAGCGCATTGGTAGTGTAGGTACCGCTGAGTGCTACTTTGAAATTGCGTTTGAGTTTGGTCTCTTTTTTCTTGACAAGTTTGGGGCCATACCCTTCGCCAAAGCTGACAGCTGTGCGTAAAAGTGCGTAGTCATTGCGGATTTTTGGATACAGTGCAAAGCTAATGGCAGTAATATCGTAAGTGTTTTTAAGCGCTTCTTGGTTAAGTGTTTCGATATCAAGAGCAATATTATCAAAACTCAAATCTTCTAAACTAACCCAGCCAAATTTAACGGCATAGTACATAAAAATATCATCGGCATCAGGTGAATGCGCTACGGTAATTGTCTTCAAAAATGTCCTTAAAAAAGTGTTAGGTTTATTTTAACATATTCCATATTGAAATATTTTGAGAGTACGAAAACAAAATTTTATACAATCACTCCAAAGGGCTTTTTCAAGCTCGAAATGATACAATAATAACATTACGCAAAAGGGTAATTCATGCAAATCGATGAAAATAAGAAAAAAGCATTAGAACTGGCGATTAAACAGATCGATAAAGCGTTCGGAAAAGGTGCACTTGTAAGACTGGGTGATAAGGTCGTTGAACCTATCGCTTCGATTAGCACAGGTTCTATTGGGCTAGATTTAGCACTTGGAATCGGTGGTATTCCTCAGGGTCGTATTATCGAAGTTTATGGACCGGAAAGTTCGGGTAAAACGACACTTTCTCTTCAAATTATTGCTGAAGCACAAGCCAAAGGTAGCGTATGCGCATTTGTGGATGCCGAGCATGCTTTGGATGTGAAATACGCAGGCAACTTAGGCGTTGATATTGAGAACTTATTGGTTTCTCAACCTGATTTTGGCGAACAAGCTTTAGATATCGTTGAAACACTGGCACGCAGTGGAGCGGTGGATGTTATTGTCATTGACTCGGTTGCAGCACTCACACCTAAAAGTGAAATTGAAGGGGATATGGGCGATACGCACGTAGGACTTCAAGCAAGACTGATGAGTCAAGCACTTCGTAAACTAACAGCCGTTGTTCATAAAATGAATACAACGGTCATCTTTATCAATCAAATCCGTATGAAAATTGGCACGATGGGGTATGGTTCACCTGAAACAACAACGGGTGGAAATGCTTTGAAGTTTTATGCTTCTGTGCGTATTGATGTTCGTAAAATTGCTACACTGAAGCAAGGTGAAGAGCAGATTGGTAACAGAGTAAAAGCAAAAGTTATTAAAAATAAAGTCGCACCTCCGTTTCGTCAAGCTGAGTTTGATATTATGTTCGGCGAGGGCATCTCTAAAGAGGGTGAAATGGTCGATTATGGCGTTAAACTCGATATTATTGATAAAAGTGGCGCATGGTTTAGCTACAACGAAACCAAACTTGGACAGGGTCGAGAGAATGTTAAAGCATTTTTAAAAGAGAACAAAGAATTGGCTTTGGAAATTGAAGACAAAATAAAACAAGCTATTGGCGGCAATGTGATGGTAATGGCATGCGGCGCCGATGATATAAAGGACGATGAATGATTTATATTGAAGACATTACAGCAGATGAAGTTTTAGACAGCAGAGGAAATCCTACTGTTAGAGCTAAAGTAACACTCAGTGATGGAACCGTTGCAAGCGCTATTGTACCAAGTGGCGCAAGTACTGGTAAACGCGAAGCATTAGAGTTAAGAGATGCGGATAAACGCTATATGGGCAAAGGTGTTTTAAAAGCATGTGAGAATGTCAATACTGAAATTTCAGATGAACTTATTGGTTTAAGTCCGTTTAACCAAGCGGCAATTGACCAAGCGATGAAAACACTCGATGGCACAGACAATTATGGAAGACTGGGTGCCAATGCCGTGCTTGGCGTTTCTATGGCTGTTGCAAGGGCATCTGCTCTAAGCCTTGGCGTTCCATTGTATCGTTACCTTGGTGGTAGCAATGCGATGACCCTTCCAACACCAATGTTCAATATTATCAATGGCGGAAGCCATGCAAACAATAGTGTGGATTTTCAAGAATATATGATTATGCCACTTAATTTTGAAAATTTTCCAGAAGCATTGCGTGCGGCGACAGAAGTGTATCATCACCTTAAAAAGTTAATTGCTTCTATGGGTGAGAGTACGGCTTTGGGTGATGAAGGCGGTTTTGCTCCAAATCTGAAAGACAATGAAGAACCGATTAAAGTTGTAATGCAAGCTATTGAAAATGCAGGTTACAAACCAGGAATTGATATCGCCATTGCTCTTGATGTTGCAAGCAGTGAGCTTGTATGCGATGGTGGATACAAATTAGAATCTGAAAACAGAGTCCTTAGCAGTGCTGAGATGGTTGCTTATTATGAAAATCTTTGTAACAAATACCCTATCGTTTCTATTGAAGATGGACTTAGTGAAGATGATTGGGACGGTTGGAAGCTTTTGACGGAGAAACTCGGTTCAAAAATTCAATTGGTTGGTGATGATTTGTTTGTAACCAACACTAAAATTCTTAGCGAAGGTATTGCTAAAGGCATTGGCAATGCTATTTTGATTAAGCCAAATCAAATTGGTACGGTCACTGAAACAATGCAAACCGTTCGTTTGGCACAACGCAATAACTATAAATGTGTTATGAGTCATAGAAGTGGTGAGAGCGAAGATGCTTTTATCGCTGATTTCGCCGTTGCACTAAATACTGGTGAAATCAAAACAGGTGCAACTGCACGTGGCGAGAGAACCGCAAAATACAATCGCTTACTCGAAATTGACAATGAACTCGTTATTGGCGAATATATAGGGAAACAACTCTTTTCTAAATGAGTGATGTTTTAGACGAATTTGAAGAAGAAGGAGAAGAGGGCAGAAGTTCTGCTCTCTTTTACCTTAAAATCATAGGATTAGTTATTGTTGTGATTGGCTTTGGATTGTACATCGGTGATGTTTTATTTGGCAAAAGCTCACTTGATGTCTTGTTAAATCTTCAAGCCGACAAAGATACTTTAACAGGGAAAATTAAAAACCTTAAAGATGAGAATGCGGTGCTGCAAAAAGAGTATTTTGAATTGCGGCAATTAGATCCTGACAAACGGTAAAGGGGAGCAAATGCAAAAGGTTCTTTGGCTTATACTATCTTTTATGATGATTGCAGAAGCGAGAGAAAATCCTTTTGAAACGACGATGTCTCCTACTGTTGTGGGTAAAACAACCCAAATACCCGAAACACGCGAAAATTTTGTCAATACTACCTTAAAGCTTCCTAGTAGTGCACGCATCTTAAAAAGTGCCACAGTAACCTTTCAAAATCTTGACGGCTCTATTAGTGAAGAAATTGTTGCTATTGATCAAAATGTGGATTGGCATTATCCTTTATTGCTTTCCACTCAAACATTAGAAAACAATGTGACATTAAAACCAGTAGCAGTCCCTCCAGCCCCTGTCTCTGAGATGAAAAAAAATATTGAAGTTAAGAAAGAACAGCCTACAATCAATCTGAAGCAAACAGAAAATACTCATTCGTATCAATTTACGGATACTATCTCTTTGCTTCCCAATGGAAACGAAATTTCAATTTTTACAAAAGAGAGTAAAATTCGCGATTTTTTAATTGCCGATCCTTACAAAGTTGTTGTTGATTTTAAAAAAGAGAGCTCTTTTGGAACGAAAACGCTTACTCTCTCAACACCTCCTTTTGTTTCTGCAACACTTGGCAATCACGAAGGATTCTATCGTATAGCAATTTTACTGGATGGGCATTATCGTTACGATATTTTGCCATTTAACGGTGGGTATATTATTAAATTGAAGTAGAAGAGAGATTACATGTAAAAGTTTTACATGTAATCTTAGAGTTTATGCTTTTGGAGTTCGCTCTAATGGTCCGAGATAGTGTTGTCTTGGACGTGCGATTTTCATATCAGGTTGCTCTTTGAGTTCAAGCCATTGTGCAATCCAGCCTGGTGTTCTACCAATCACAAAGATAACCGCAAACATCTCTTTTGGAATTTTAAGCGCTTGCAAGATAAGGCCTGAATAAAAGTCAATATTTGGATAGAGTTTACGTTTGATAAAGTACTCATCGTTAAGGGCAATTTCTTCAATACGATGTGCAACCGCCATCAGTTCAGTATCTAATGAAAGTTCAGTGACGAGTTGCTTTTGAAGATTTTTCAAAATGGTTGCTCTTGGGTCAAAGTTTTTATACACTCTATGACCAAAACCCATTAATCTAAATGGATCATTTGGATCTTTTGCTTTCGCAATAAATTTATCAACATTCTCAACTTTACCGATAAGTTCAAGTTGGCGAATAACCGATTCATTAGCCCCACCATGTGCACGACCCCACAAGGCACCAATGCCTGCTGAAATAGCAGCATAAGGATGGGCATGGGTTGAAGCGACGACACGAACAGCTGTTGTCGAAGCATTTTGTTCATGGTCAGCATGCAATGTAAAAATAGTATCTAATGCTTTCACTTCAATCGGTTTAAGGTCAATATGATGATGAGGATAGCCCCGAATCATATACAAAAAGTTTTCTGTAAATCCCTTGTCCAAATCAGGATAAATAATCGGAAGACCCTGAGAATAACGATATGAAAATGCAGCAATTGTAGGAATCTTAGCAATAATACGGTGCGCCATCTCTTTGGCTTCTTCTGGTGAATCCATATCTAAGTGGTCAAAATAAAACGTTGAAAGTGCAGAAACTGCGGCTGAAAGAATCGCCATTGGATGTGCATTATCGGGGAATGCATCAAAAAGTTTACGCATACTTTCATGAATAAACGAGCGTTTTTTTAATTCAAACAAAAAGTTTTTGTATTCATCTTTATTTGGTAACTCTTTATGTAACAGTAAGAATGCCGTATCTAAGAAAGATTTCTTTGTTGCTAAGTACGCAATATCATATCCTCTGTACATGAGTTTACCAATGTCACCATCAATATACGTGATACGAGAACGACAACTGGCCGTAGATGTAAATCCTCTATCGAGTGTAAACATTCCTGTTTCAGGATAAAAGGTAGAAATATCTACAACATCAGGACCTAAAGTAGATTTTAAAATAGGAAATTCATACTCTTTGCCCGTACGATTGTCCACAAGGCTAACAGAATCTTTACTCATACGCATCCTTTGTCAAATAATAAAATATTATATCAAATTTTATTTTGCTCGCTTAATAAATTGTAAGTCTTATTATATTAGAGAGAGGAATAATATAAAAGTTAGTTAAAAAGTTTTAGGAATTGCGTAGTACAAAGTGTACTACGCATGACATAATGTTGCTATTTCATAGCCAAGGCGTGTTATCATAGAGCGATCTTGTTCAGGGAGTTCACCTTTTGTTGTTAAGTAATCACCAATGACGATAGCATCAGCCCCCGCTTCAAAAATATCACAATCAGCACTTGTAAACGTAATTTCACGTCCGCCTGCAACCATTAATCGTGTGTTTGGAAGGGCAGCTCTTACTTCTTTAATAATATCAAGTGCTTCTTTTTCACTCAGAGGTTCTGCTTTAAGCGGAAGGGCAGGATTTTGAATAAAAAAGTTTAAAGGCATTGTATCGGGAGCCAGAGATTTGACACTCTGTATAAAAGCAGTTCGCTCTTCCTTACTTTCGCCTAAGCCAAAAATACCACCACTGCAAAGCGACAATCCTACCGCATGTACATTGAGACAAGTTTGGTAACGTTCTTGCCATGAATGGGTTGTACAAATCGTGTTATAAAAACTTTCAGAGCTTTCTAAATTATGATTATAGGAATTAATGCCCGCATCTTTGAGCACGCTTAGTTGCTCTATCGTTGCTAAACCATTGCATGCAATTAAATGGATATCTGGTAATTCAGCTCTCACCGCACGAGCAGCTTCACAAACAAATGCGAGTTTTTTATCATCCAGTCCAAGTCCTGATGTCACTAAGCAAAAGCCAATGGTTCCATTTTTAGTGGCATTGTGTGCTTCAAACACAATTTGTTCAATCGGTTTATATTTGTAACGCTCAATGTTTGCATGGTGATGAGCGCTTTGCGTACAAAAGCCACAATCTTCCGCACAGCTTCCACTGGATATATTGCTAATAGCACATAAAAAGATTGATTTTTTCATCAATAAAGATTCCTTACATGTAAAGTTATGGCTTCTTGCGAACTGAAATTCGCAAGAAGAAAAGCGCCAAATGTGCGACGGTTGTTAGGGTAAGTGTGTTTATGCATCTTCTTTGTGTTTACACTTGATGCATTCAAAAATTTCTTTTTTACGCAATTCACGCTTTGACATAATATAGCCACACTCAGGGCATTTTTTATCTGTAGGTTCATAGTTAGAGATAAATTTGCATTTTGGGTAGTTGCCACAACCGTAAAATTTACCTCTGCGTGAACTTCGCTCAATAATCGCTCCGCCACATTCAGGACACGGAATTGCTAGTGTTACTTTTTCTTTGGGAGCCGTTTCGCTGACTTTTTTGAGATTTTGCGTGTATTTACATGTAGGATAAGTACTGCATGCGATAAACTCACCAAAACGACCTTTACGTCTTACAAGCTCTTTGCCACAATCTGGGCACATTTCTCCTGTAAAAACGACAACTTTTTGGCTCTCAATATTGGTTTTACCTGCGACTACTTGCTTCTCAAATGGTTCGTAAAAATTCCATAACGTTGTTTGCCAATTTTCTTTATCTTCAGCAATTAAGTCTAACGTTTCTTCCATTGTGGAAGTAAACGATGAATCGACTATTTGAGGGAAATGTTTTTCTAACAGCTCGGTTACACTAAATGCTATTTCACTAGGAATGAGTTGTTTTTTTTCAATCGTAATGTAATCTCGTGCCGTTAAGACGGAAATCGTTGGCGCATATGTCGATGGACGACCAATGCCAAGACCCTCTAACTTTTTAATCAGACTTGCTTCTGAATAACGAGAAGGTGGTTCTGTAAAGTGTTGATTGGCATCTAGTTTACTTAAGGTCACTTCTTGTTTAAGCGCAAGGTCTGGAAGCAATTTGTCTTTATCGTTATCGCCGTAAACTTTGTAAAATCCATCAAATAATAGTTTTCGACCACTGGCTTTAAACTTGCCGCTTTTGCTTTCAAAAAGAAGCGTTTGCGACTCAAAGCGTGCATTATTCATTTGAGATGCCAAAAAGCGGTTGTAGATTAATGCATAGAGTTTGAGTTCGTCCGCTTTAAGATACTCTTTAGCAATCTGCGGTGTAAACGCTAATATGGTAGGGCGAATCGCCTCATGCGCTTCTTGCGCACCTTTGCTTTTATTGGCGTAATAGCGAGGTTTTTCAGGGAGATACGCTTTGCCATAGTATGTGCTAATTTGTTCTCGTGCCGCCTCAATAGCTTCTTTGGAAACATTTAACGAGTCAGTTCTCATATACGTAATGACACCTTGCACGCCTTGGTGTGTTTGCACACCTTCGTAGAGTGTTTGGGCGAGCATCATCGTCTTTTTAGGAGAAAAACCAAGTGCGCTAGAAGCGCTTTGTTGCAACGTTGATGTCATAAAAGCGGGGCTTGGGGAACTTTCACGCTCTTTTTTTTCTAAAAGAGCGACGTGAAATGTTTCATTGAGCAACCGTTCTTTGATTGCGTTGGCAAGAGTAGCATTGGTAATGCTCATCTTTTCAATTTTTTCACCATCAAATTCCACTAAGAGTGCTTCAATACTCTTATTGAATAGGGCGTCAATACTCCAAAATTCTTCTTCTTTAAAGGCTCTTATCTCTTTTTCTCTATCCACAACAATTTTTAGGGTAGACGATTGAACACGCCCTGCGCTGAGTCCTTTTTGAATCTTTGATGAGAGTAGCGGTGAAAGTTTATAGCCTACGATGCGGTCTAACAAACGTCTGGTTTGTTGCGCGTTGATACTACTTTCATCTAAAATTCTCGGATTTTCGAGTGCATGGGTAATCGCATTTTTCGTAATTTCATGAAAAACAATGCGTGGAAGCGATTTTGGGTCTTTGCCAATGGCCGTGGCAATATGAAAGCCTATGGCTTCACCTTCGCGATCCTCATCGGTTGCGATATAGACTTGATCGGCACTTTTGGCTAAGTCTTTAATTTCTTTGACCACACTGGCGTGATCTTTTGGGATCCGATATTCTGGAATGAACGCTTGATTTTCAATCTTGATGCCAAAACTACTTTTAGGAAGATCGCGGATATGACCCTTTGATGCAATAACAGTGTAGTTTTTACCTAGAAAATTTTTAATCGTTTTCGCTTTGGTTGGTGATTCGACAATAATGAGGTTTTTCACAATTTTTTCCATTTTACATGTAAACATTTTTGTGTATTCTATCTAAAAAAAAATCTTTTTAAAAATAACGTATAAAACTAAAGTTTTTTTTTGAGTGTCCGATTTTGTTTTCATCAAAGGCAAGGAAGCCTGAGAAATACAAAAAGATAAAAGGATTTATCATGAGTTTCCGTATTAACACTAACGTTGCAGCGTTATCTGCACAAACAAGTCTTACTAAGACTAACAATGCTTTGAGCAGCTCACTTGCAAAGCTCTCTTCTGGTTTGAGAATCAACTCTGCGGCTGATGATGCATCAGGTATGTCAATTGCTGACTCTCTTCGTTCACAAGCTAACTCTCTTTCACAAGCTATCTCAAATGCGAACGATGGTGTTTCCATCTCTCAAATTGCAGATGGTGCGATGGATGAACAGATTAAAATTCTTGACACTATCAAAACGAAAGCGACACAAGCTGCACAAGATGGACAAAGTACAAGTTCACGTAAAGCGCTTCAATCAGACATCTCTAAATTGATGGACGAGCTTGACAACATCGCTAGTACAACATCTTACAACGGTAAAAGTCTTCTTTCTGGTACATTTACCAACTCTCAATTCCAAATTGGTGCGTATTCAAACCAAACTGTAACCATGAGTATCGGTGCTACAAGTTCTGATAAAATTGGTCAAACACGTTTTGAGACAGGCGAAATGGGAACATCAACTGGTACGGTGACCATGACATTCTCAGCAGCAACAGGTGCTGATGTTACGATTGCTTCTGTTATCATTAGTACCAGTGCTGGTACAGGTGTTGGCGCATTAGCAGCTGAAATCAACAAAAATACTGATGCTACAGGTGTAAGTGCGAGTTGGACTTTAACTCAAACAGGTACAGCTGCAGTTGCTTCTGGTACAGTAAGTAGCCTTACGATTAATGGTGTTACTATTGCATCTTCACTTGATGTTCAAAAAAATGACAGCGATGGTGTTTTGGTTAATGCAATTAATCAATACTCTTCAACAACAGGTGTTACGGCAAGCATCGACTCTAAAGGTCAGTTAGAGCTTACATCAAGTGATGGACGTGGTATTGACGTTTCTGGTTTATCTGGTCAAGGTAATATTGCCGATGGTACTTATACTGGTCGTTTAACATTGACAAAAGCTGGTGCTGCCGATATCAGCTATAGTGTTGGCTCTGGTGAAACGGATATTTTTGATACATCTGCAAATCAAAAAAGTGTTGGACTTAGAGATATGATGGGTTCAATCAGCTCTTCTATCGCTGAAGCAATGGGTGCCTTTAAAAATGACAACGTTGTTGGTGCTGGAGAAGATATTGGTGCGGGTGTTACAACCTATGCGGGTGCTCAAGCAATGATTAAAATTGCTCAAAGTGCACAAGAGACATTGGATAGTATTCGTGCGAACATTGGTTCTGTTCAAAACCAATTGACTTCAACAATCAACAATATCTCTGTAACACAAGTAAACGTCACTTCTGCGGAATCTCAAATCCGTGACGTTGATTTTGCGAGTGAGTCAGCGACTTTCTCTAAAAACAACATCCTTGCACAATCAGGAAGTTATGCGTTAAGTCAAGCAAACTCAGTACAACAAAACGTTCTCAAATTATTACAATAATTTGAGGTTGTTTCCTAGAAAACGTTCTTAAACTACTTCAATAGTTTAATCAAGTAGCGTACGCTACGAGAATGTTTCTGTGAGGGCTGATGAGGTGACTCATCAGCCCTTTTTTTATCTACGTATCAAAATCAACAAGGTATAAAAATTGCTTTAAAGCATGGAAAAAAACGCATAAAGGGTTTGTATGGATTTATATGAAAAAAATATCACTGTTCTAGAAAATATCAATCCCTCACTCGCTTCTTTGGTCGCAAAAGGACATACTGAACTGTGCTATGAAGTGTTTATGGATGAAGGTAATCTAGCTAGTTTAAATCTTATTCATAATCAAACGTTTCAGCCTCTTTATGATTCTAGACCCCAAGAATTCATTGCAGAACAAAAAGCCTCGTTTGTAAAATTTCAAGAGTATCCTTACCTCTATTTTTTTGGTCTTGGTAATGGGATATTGTTGAAAGATTTATTGAATAATCCTCTTCATCAAAGAATTGTTGTTATTGAGCCTGACCCACTTATCCTCTACGTTGTTTTTCACCTTATTGATTTTACAGAAGAGCTTGCTCAGAAGCGTTTAATTCTATTAGGATATGGGCAAGTAAACTTCCCAGCAATTGCAGCACTGTTTAGAGAAACAACGACTCAGCGCTTCGTAAGGTTGTATGATTTGCATGTTATGAGTCCCTATTATGAGACCTTTTTAACAAGTATTGATCACACCAATCATTGCTTTATTGAAGCGATTCATCATACAATTGTATTAGCAGGCAATGACACAAAAGATGCCTTAATCGGTTTAAAGCACCATGTGACCAACACAGCGTTTATCCCTACAACACCACCCTTGTATGATTTGTTTGCCAAAGCTAAGACAACGGATGTTGCGGTATTGGTTTCAACGGGTCCTTCTCTAGGAAAACAATTAGAATTATTAAAAAAAGTGGCTCCTTATGTTACTATTTTTGCGGTTGATGCTAGTTTGCCAGTATTGATTAAAAATGGAATTAAACCGGATGTGGTAACTTCTATTGAGCGCGTACCGCTTACAGCTCGTTTTTTTCAAGCTGTCCCACAAGAGAAGATGCAGGACATTGTTACGGTTTTAAGTTCTTTGCAGCATGTGGATGTCATTAACAGCGTTCAAGGCGGACAAAAGGTTATGAGTATCCGACCTTTAGGCTATATGCGACTTACAGGACCCAAAGAGTGGGGGTATATTGGCATTGGCATGAGTGCTGCTAATATGGCGTATGAACTTATTTATCATAGTCAATTTAAAACATGTATTTTAATCGGGCAAGATTTAGCCTATGGCAATGATGGAAAAAGCCATGCCTCAGGACATGTCTTTGGGGAAAATGATGTCAAACAAAGTGATCTTGATGGTTGGACAACGGCATACGGTGGTCAAGGTCGGGTCAAAACAACCGCTGTTTGGAATATGTTTCGAGGATTTTTTGAAAAAGATATCGAAGAGGCAAAAGACAGAATGCTTACCATCAATGCAACGGAAGGGGGAGCGCAAATATTTGGTGCGCAAGAACTCCCTTTTGCAAAAGCGATCTCTTTACATGTAAAAAAAGTGAAGTCTAAAAAACCGATTAGACTCCATGCATTAGATGCTTCCCAACAAAAATACATCTTGCAACAAAGTATGAGTAAAGTTGAAGAGATTGAACAATACATTAACGTGCAACAACAAAAGACAGAAGCGCTGTTCTTGGAAGTGGCAACACTGTGCGATGTTCCTAATTTTGATCAAAATACATCCACTAAGGATTTTGAAGCGCTTCTTCAAAAAATCGCTCTCTTTAGAGAAAGCTTTAAAGATGAAATATTTGATAAAGTCATATGGCATATTGCTCAAACGATGGTACTAGCACAAGAAATAACCATCGCACCGATGGAAGTTATGTATGCACCCGATGATATTTCTAAAAAAAAGAAATACAAAAATCTTCTACTCGCTTATAAAGGGTGGCTCTTTTCTTTAGCTGGCTGCATGGATGCTATTAATAAAACAATTGCTTATGCCAAAGCAAGATCACTGATTTATACGATAGATACCATTGATGTCATGCTAGACGATCAAAAGATTGATACCATTACATGTAAAACAATGAAAGCGCAACATGGGTGTGTTTTTGATGTCGATATGAGGGGAATTTTATACGATGTTGTAGAGGAATATAATACTGATTCCTCCAAAATCATTTTTATAAATGCCAATACTCGTGAACAACTCCCTCAAACATTTGTCAATATCATTTCAAAAGACGACATGCAGTATAGTCAATTATATTTTATAAAAAGTCTTGATGACCCAATTATGCAAGAATGTAGTGTAAATCTTTATACGAACAATGTAATAGGTTTTTTAGCTACAAAAGAGAATCTCGAAGACAAAGAGTTTTTGAATTATATTCAAGGATTGATGGGCACGTACCCAGAAGTTATTTTTAAAGCATTCTCTTTTACGCATGATGATTTTAAAATAAAAAATATTTTTGATAAATTTCCTAAAAAAGTATCCATATATCATATAGATAATGTTTTAACTCTTTTAAAAGAGCTTGAGATTTTCGTTTCAAATAGAGGAAATGGGCAATTTGCAATCTCTCTTGAAACTTCTATTGCTAAAAAAAGTAGTGATGTTGCTATTTTAGTGTATGATAAAAGAATATTAAATATAGATTTAAGAGCATTTGAAGAACTTAATGTAAGGGCTTATAATCCATATGTTGATGATTTTGAAGAACTTGGATTAAGCTCGAATCATAATCGTTCTTTTTTGGGCACTATTTATAACGAGGTATTTAAAAAGCCACAGGATATAGATGAGAAAAATAAAACTGTGAAACAATTTTATGATGAATATATCTATCATATGTTGTCAGATGACAAAGCAAAAAAGACTATGATTAAAGCATATCAACTTTATGTCCAACATAGTTTAAACAAAGAATAAAAATGAAATTTTTGTTAAACTTTAATATGGTGCAGTTGCTCCGATAAAAATTTAGAAATATTGGATCCAGAAATGAAAGTCTTAATTTTAGCAGGTGGATATGGCACGAGACTCAGCGAGGAAACCGATTTAAAACCAAAGCCCATGGTTGAAATTGGTGGCAAACCCATCCTTTGGCATATTATGAAAATTTATTCATATTATGGTTTTAACGATTTTGTGATTCTTCTTGGGTACAAAGGTTATTGTATAAAAGAATACTTTGCCAACTATTATTTGCATCAAAGTAACATAACCTTTGACATGTCAACAGGGCAAATGAAAGTTCATAATAATACAAGTGAACCGTGGAAAGTAACACTCCTTGATACAGGGTTGGAAACTATGACCGGAGGGCGCATTAAAAGAGCGAAAGAGTTTATTGGCTCTGATACTTTTATGTTAACATATGGTGATGGCGTCAGTGATGTAAACATTCAAGAGCTTTTAAAATTCCATCTTAAAAATAAGCAAAAAATGACAATGACCGCAATCCAACCAGCAGGAAGATTTGGTGCCCTAGATATAGAAAACAATTTAGTGAATAAGTTTATTGAAAAACCTGCTGGTGATGGTAGTTGGGTTAATGGTGGTTTTATGGTATGTGAGCCAGAAATTTTAGATCTAATAGAATCAGATTCAACCATATTTGAAAATTACCCTTTGCAAACACTTGCTAAGAATGGAGAACTCAGTGCGTATAAGCATACAAATTTTTGGCAATGTATGGATACATTAAGAGATAAATTTATATTAAATGAGCTATGGAATAATCAAAAAGCACCGTGGAAAGTGTGGTGATGCAAAGTTTATTTAAAGGAATATATCAAAATAAAACTGTATTAGTAACAGGGCATACTGGGTTTAAAGGCTCATGGCTTGTGTATTGGCTAACGAGAATGGGAGCTAATGTCATTGGTTATTCTCTTGAAGCTCCGACAAATCCAAATCATATTTCTTTTTTACATCTTAATATTACTTCTATTCTTGGGGACATCCGAGACATGAGTGCATTGGATCAAACTTTTGAAACATATAAGCCAGACATTGTATTCCACTTAGCGGCACAACCACTTGTAAGGTTTTCTTATGAAAATCCGATAGACACATATGAGACGAATGTTATGGGAACACTTAAAGTGTTTGAAACTTGTAGAAAATATAATGTCAAAGCGATCATAAATATTACTAGCGATAAAGCATATGAGAATAAAGAGTGGTTATGGGGATATCGTGAAAATGATCCGATGGGTGGGTATGATCCATATAGCTCCTCTAAAGGATGTGCTGATTTACTAGCCAGTAGTTACAGGAATTCTTATTTTAACCTCAATGAATATAAAAAGACACATAATACTTTGCTTGCAAGTTGTAGAGCAGGTAATGTGATTGGTGGAGGAGACTGGGCAAAAGACAGACTTATCACAGATATTATGCTTTCTATATCTCAAAATAAAACAATAAATATACGAAATCCACATGCTATTAGACCATGGCAACATGTTCTTGAGCCATTGAGTGGTTATTTGCATGTAGGGCAAAAGCTTCTCGAAGGAAGACCAGAATTTGGGGAAGCTTGGAACTTTGGACCTAGTGATGAAAAAATTATTAGTGTAGAAGACGTTGTTAAAAATATCAAAAAATATTGGGATAAAGCTGTTTATGCAGTAAATCCAGATGAAAGTAAATTGCATGAGGCAAATTTTTTAAGATTGGATTGCTCAAAAGCACATGCAGCACTAAAGTGGAACAATGTATGGGATAGCAATATGACTTTTGAAAAAACAGCGAAATGGTATAAATCTTTTTATGAAAATAACGCAAAAATTTTAACGAAAGATGATTTAGAAAGTTATGTTTATGATGCAAAAGTAAAAAAAATTGAGTGGGCTCTCTAAATGAAAATAGTCAATACTAGTCTCGTTGGGTTAAAAATTTTAGAACCTAATATCCATGAAGATAGTCGAGGTTATTTTATTAAAACATTCAATCATGATTTTTTTCAAATCAATAATTTAGACATTCATATTCAAGAAACTTATTACTCGATATCACATAAAGATGTTATTCGTGGAATGCATTTTCAGACTCCTCCTTATGATCATTTAAAATTGGTTTATGTTCCTTTTGGAAAAATAGTAGATGTTGTGTTGGATATTAGAATGGATTCTCCTACCTATGGGAAATATCTATCCATAGAACTGTCAAGTGATAATGCAAAAATTTTGGTTATCCCACAAGGGTTCGCACATGGCTTTAAATCTTTAGAAGATAATACCAATGTAACATACATGCAAACAAATGGGTATATGAGTACTAATGATGCTGGAATTAGATTTGATAGTTTTGGGTTTGATTGGAAATGTGTCAATCCAAAACTTTCCGAGAGAGATATTTCATTGCAACCTTTTCATGCATTCAAAACACCATTTATCTTTGGAAAAGATTCGTGAAACTATTAGTAACAGGTGCAACAGGATTTGTTGGAAGACATTTGACAAAGCTTCTCCTATATAAAGGTTATGATTTACATGTAATAGTGAGATTAAAATCAGATATCTCTGCGATAGACTCAAGAATTAACATTTTTAAGTATGATGAAAATATTGATTCCTTGATACAATACTTTCAAAATGAAAAATTTGATGGTGTCATACATTTGGCATCATTGTTTTTAGCATCGCACACTCAAACTGATATCAGTGGTCTTATTAATTCAAATATTAAATTTGGAACAGAACTTTTGGAGGCTTGTAAGCAATCGAACGTACGATGGTTTATTAATACAGGGACATTTTGGCAAAATTTTGAAAATTCTGATTATAATCCAGTTAATCTATATGCTGCAACAAAAGAAGCTTTTCAAAGCGTATCAAAATATTATACGGAAACATCTCCTTTAATTTTTACGACACTTAAGCTTAATGATACATTTGGAGCCAATGATACCCGTAATAAAATCTTTAATTTTTGGAGTACAATTGCTAAAACAGGTGAGATATTGGACATGTCAATGGGTGAACAATTGATAGATATTAGCTATATTGAAGATGTATGTAGTGCCTATGCTGTTTTAATTGAACATTTAAATTCAGAGAATGCAAATGACTTTAATACCAAAACATTTGCTGTCAAATCCAATGAAAAAATCTCATTAAAAGAGCTTGCCGCATTGTTTGAGGAAGCTACTAGCACAACATTAAAGATTAAGTGGGGAAAAAAGCCTTATAGGGAACGGGAAATCATGAACCCTTGGGATAAAGGAGAAACAGTTCCTTATTGGAAACCAAGCTATAGTCTAAAACAAGCCATACTAAAAACGATTGAGAATACAGAATGATTTTAAAAGAAAAACAATTAAAGCAAGAAATTTTAGAAAAGATAAAAGAATATTATGAATTAGTGCATAAACCAAATCAAACAGATGTTTTTATATCAGGTAAAAGTCGAATTAATTATGCAGGTCGTATTTTTGATGAGAAAGAGATGATAAACCTTGTCGATAGTGCGCTAGATTTTTGGCTAACCTATGGAGACTATTCTAGGCTATTTGAGAAAAAATTAGCAGAATTTTTAGGTATTAAATGGGCATTTTTAGTCAATTCTGGGAGCTCTGCCAATCTTTTAGCATTTTATGCTTTAACTTCACCATTGCTGAAAGAAAGACAAATAAAACGCGGTGATGAAGTTATTACTGTAGCTACAGGATTTCCTACAACCGTATCTCCTATTGTTCAGTATGGCGCAGTCCCTGTTTTTGTGGATATGGAACTGGTTCATGCCAATATCGATGTGGCACAACTTGAAAATGCATTAAGCCATAAGACAAAAGCGGTGATGATAGCGCATACACTGGGAAACCCTTTTAATATTAAAGTTGTAAAAGAATTTTGCATTCAGCACCGTCTTTGGCTTATAGAAGATAACTGCGATGCGCTAGGAAGTATATATGATGGGAAGTTTACAGGAACGTGGGGGGATATTGGAACATCAAGCTTCTATCCACCACACCATCTCACTATGGGTGAAGGTGGTGCAGTCTATACAAATAATCCACTTCTTAAAAAAATAATGCTTAGCATGAGAGATTGGGGGAGAGATTGTTGGTGTGAAAGTGGTATTGATAATACTTGTGGGTGTAGATTTTCTCAAAGCTTTGGATCTTTGCCACAAGGGTATGACCATAAATATGTGTATTCTCATTTTGGATTTAACTTGAAAGCCACAGATATGCAAGCAGCTATAGGTGTGGCGCAGTTGGAAAAACTGCCTACATTTATACAAAAGAGAAGACAGAATTTTCAAAAACTTTATAAAGGGCTTGAAAATGTGAAACAAATAATACGTATAGAACCTCAAATAAATTCAGATCCGAGCTGGTTTGGGTTTATGCTTACGTTAGCGGATGCTGTAACGTTCAATCGAAATGAGATTGTTCAATACTTAGAAAGCAATAACATTCAAACAAGAAATTTATTTGCTGGTAATATGCTTAGGCATCCAATGTTTAATTGTTTAGTTAAAGATGTCGATTATAGAGTCATTGGAGAGCTGAAAAATACTGATAGAATAATGAACGATAGTTTTTGGATAGGTTTATATCCTGGTATGGATGATCATGCCATTGAGTATATGATTCAGAAAATTAAAGAGTTTATAGAAAGTAGATGTAATGAATAAAGAGCAATTGAAGCGAATTGATCTTAAAAATCGAACAAAATTAGAAACAGTGATACCATTAATGACCCCTTTTATTATTAATGTGGATCCATCTGATGCATGCAATTTTCAGTGTAGTTTTTGTCCTACAGGTGATCGAAAACTTATGAAAGAGATCAACCGACCATTGAAAACGATGGCCTTTGATATGTATAAAAAAATAATAGATGATATTAAAGAATTTGACCAACCTTTAAAAGTTTTAAGACTTTATAAAGATGGAGAACCTTTATTCAACCCAAAATTTGCAGAGATGGTGAAGTATGCAAAAGAAAGCGGATATATACTACGAGTGGATACCACTACAAATGCATCACTGCTCAACCCAAAACGAAATTTGGAAATTATTGAAGCAGGGCTCGATCGTATTAATATCTCAGTAGAAGGAATCAATGCTCAACAGTATATGAATTTTTCAAAATATAAAATTGATTTTGATAAGTTCGTAGACAATATTAGACATTTTTATCACAATAAAAAGCAGTGTGAAGTTGTCGTTAAAATTAATGGCGACACATTGAGCGAAGATGATAAAAAGTTATTTGTAGCTATATTTAAAGATATCGCAGATGGCGTATACATAGAACATATTATGTCATGTTGGCCAGAATTTGAATTACGAGATGGTTTAGAAGTTAATCAAAAGCATGGTATATATGGGCAAGAGATTCAAGAAGTTTCAGTTTGTCCATATGTATTTTATTCATTTTCGATCAATTCAGATGGACAGGCTAGTCTCTGTTTTCTTGATTGGTCAAGAAAACTTCTTATAGGCGATGCGAAAATACAAAGTGTCAAAGAGATATGGCATGGAGACAAAATTCGAGAATATCAAGCGATGTTTTTGCGCCATGATCGCAAAAAACATCCTATTTGTAGTAATTGCGGTCAAATGACACATGGAATGCCCGATAATATTGATATCTATGCAGAAGATATTTTAAAGAAGCTGCTTAATGCTTAATTGGCAAATCGAATTAGATAAACTTTTTTCTTATTCTCCTCCAAAAGTTAATCCGTTCCGATCTACTGATGATGCAGGAATTGTCTTGTATGGTGCAGGCTCTATGGGAGAAATGACATTAGATTTGTTAGAAACAATTGGTGTCAGACCAGAGTATTTAGTAGATAAAAATTTACAAGGAGATATCCGAGGAATAGCTATTATATCTCCTGAAAACATATCTCCTGATGATTTAAAGGCAAAAACCTTTATTATATGTATTGTTACTGTTCCTATAAATCCTATTGTTGATTATTTACATTCTTTAGGCTGTCGTGATGTACGACACTTTTATGACTATAGTGAAATTGCATTAAAAAATAAGATATCAAATGGATGGGCATTATTTTTTCCTAGTAATGAAGATAAGCAAGCTATCGCTAATGTTTTAAAAAAACTTGAACATGATTCATATTCTATTGCGCATTATCTTCAATTTTTATGGTGGAGATTACGAAGGAAAGAGCATATTTATCAAGATTACACCGTTTTATCTGCTAAAAAATATTTTAAAGCTCCTTGCATACCAAAATTACAAGAGAATGAAATATTCTTAGATGCAGGAGCTCATTTTGGGACGACTATTGAAAAATTTATAGAGGCCACTCATGGATACTTTGGATCGATATGGGCTTATGAGCCTGATCAATATAATTTTGAAAGATTAAAAAAAGCTTTGATAAACAATAGATATTTGCATAAGATATATGTATATGCTTATGCTTTGTCTAATAAAAGTACTATGAAAAAGTTTAATAATAAGCTTGGCTTTGCATCTCATATTGATGAAAATGGAGAGTGTGAAGTTCCAAGTTATACAATAGATAGCCTGCACATTACCCCAACAATCATTAAATTACATCTTGAAGGGCATGAATTAAAAGCGTTAGAGGGTGCCAAAGATACTATCTCAAAAAGTAGACCTATTATTATGGCCTTAGCAGATCATAATGAAGATGGTCTTTATAAAATTGCTAATTTTTTAACACATCTTGATAGTTATACGCTTTATTTTTATTTGCATGATTATTGTGGTAATTCAGCAATATTTTATGCAATACCTAATGAAAGGTATGAGTTTTGAACCCCCCATTGGTCAGTATATGCATTCCAAACTATAACAATGAAAAATATTTAGATGAATGTATCGAAAGTGCCTTAAATATACGATACGAAAACATTGAAATTATTTTTGTGGATGACTGTTCAACAGATGCTTCCTTGGAAATTGCAGAAAAATATTCTTCATATATTCACATATATAAAAATGAAAAAAATTTAGGACAGCCTAAAAATACTAATAAGGCAATTTCATTAGCATCCGGAGACTATATAGTTATTTTACACAGCGATGATATTTTATGCACTAATTTTTGTGAAAAATTAGTGCCGTATCTTCTAAAATATCCTAACGCTGTTATGGCTGTTGGAGAACGATATGAAACAGATGAAACAAGTATAATACATTCCATTGTACCTTTCTATAAGTTTAATTGTATGATTCCTGGTGAAAAGCAAGCAAAGGTATTCATGATGATGTCCTTTTTACCTTGTCAAGTCTTATTTAAAAAAAATGCCTTTTGGAATTCGGGAGGAGTTCATGAAAAGCATGTTGTGAATTTAGATGGGTTATTATGGTTTCAAATTTCTTTACAAGGAGATGTTATCTATGTGCAGGATATCGTTTCTGTATACAGAATGCATAAAGATAATACAACATCAAGGTATAACAAAACTATTAATCATATGATGGAATATTATGGAACACTTTCTGAGATGTTTAGATTAGCAAGAGGTAGACCTTATTTAGAACAATTTTTTTCAATTGCAGAAAAGCGGGTTGCAACACTGACTATACGTTATTGTGTGGATGTCATTAAAAACAGGAATTATACTTTAGCCAAACAATATTTAAAACTTGCCGAAGTTTTTGATTCTCATATTGTTGATAATGAAATGTATCAATTATTACATTATTGTTTACACAGTGAAATTGATGAACCTCTTTTTTTGTATGAAAAAATCGCACCCGCTAATAGCTTGAAAAGGCTGACAAGTTATGATCCTCCCGATGGGTATTTAAAAATATAGGATATAAAAATGGATTTTAATATGGTAGAAATTGATCATTTGTTCCAACAACTTTTAACAAAAAAAGTAATTATCTATGGGGCAGGGAAAATTGGTAAGAGCCTTATTTCAATACTTTCAAGGCATTCTATACCTATATCTGGAATTTGGGATAACAATTTTCAACAATATGATAAGTTGTTTCCTATCAATGTTACAAAACCTCAATTTGAGTGTGAAAATAAAGAGAATACAATTATTTTCGTAACAATTTATGCACAAAAAGTTTCTGAGTATCTTGTCAAAGAGTTGATAGATCATGGATTTAAAAATATTGTGTATGAAAGAAAAATATTGAATAAGATTTTTTTAAAAGAGTGTGTTTCTGACCAAGCTCAAGGAAAGTTCAAATTCAATTTAGATAAATGTCATTTATGCCCTGTCTCTAAAGATGTTGAAAATAGATGTACTCTATACGATATATATGTAGAAAAAGAAATGATGCGAAGTAAAAAAACTTCTACTGGACTTATTATCCCTTCGATGGGGATATTAGTTTCAAATAAATGTAATCTCTCCTGTGAGGGATGTAATCAACTACGAGACTTTTATACAGCATCAGATACGCTTGACATTTGTGCTGTAGATATTCTTTCTGATATGCATAAGATAAGCCATGTTGTAGATAAAATTGAAAAAGTTGTCATAGTTGGGGGCGAATCTTTACTTCATAAAGAAATTTATTTTATTACTGAATCAATTATGGATATTGATAATATTGGAATAATTCAATTTATTACTAATGGTACGGTACTGCCACAAGATGATGCAATTTTTAAACTATTATGCAATCCGCGGGTGAAAGTAGAAATTAGTGGATACGGGGATTTCTTATCAGCAAAATTAAAACAAAATGTTGAAAGATTTATGAATAAGCTAAATTTTTATAATGTAAATTTTGATTATGTCAAAACCCTCCAGTGGTTTGATTTTGGCGATTTCAAGAAACGTAACTATTCATTATCCGAATGGCAAGATGTTTATAATACATGTTGTTTTATTTCGAATGATTTATTTAATGGAGAATTACATAAATGTGCACGAAGTGCTTTTGGCAAACATTTGCATAAAATACCTGAATGTACACAGGATTATGTAGATATTAGGGGCAGTTCATTAGAAGAACTATCTAAATCAATTAAAGCTTTTTTAGAAAATACGAGACCTGATGTTTGCCAATATTGTAATGGTACATCATCTCTCACGATACCTGCTGGAAAACAGAGTAAGAGAAGGTAATAATGTATGCAATAGTATTTAAGAGAAACAAGAAGTTTCAGTACGAAATGAACTTAAAGCAAACGCTTTATCAAGAAATAAAACAAAGATATATTATAAGATGATGAAATATCCACTGAATGTTATACACTTTTCTCCTCATCTTGGAGGAGGGGTTGGACAAGTCTTACTTAATTATTTATTCACTGTGAAAGAAGCAAGTAGATTTAATCATACTATCTTCTGTTTTGACTCCATTAATAATAAAGCAAAAAACTTTTTGGAAGCAAAGGAAATTTCTTATAAAGAGAAGATTACGGATGTTGCTTTAATTTTGGAAGAAATTGTAAAAACTGATATTGTTGTTATACATTGGTGGAACCATCCTTTACTGTATGATTTTTTAGTGAGAATATCTTTACCACCTTGTCGAGTTGTGTTTTGGAGTCATGTTTCAGGGCATGAACCTCCTCAAGTATTTTCACATACACTTTTTGATTATCCTGATTTTTTCATTTTTACAACACCGATGAGTTATATGAATAAAAGTGTATCAACGTATCAAGGTGATTTTTCAAAATTTCAAGTCATTTGGTCAACAGGAGGATTAGAGCATATCCAATCTGTTAAGCCAATTTGTCATGATAGTTTTTGTGTAGGATATATCGGTACAATCGATTTTTCAAAAATGTACCCCCACTTTATCTCAATGTGTTCTAAAATTCATATTCCTAATATCCAGTTTATTGTTTGTGGTGATGGCGGAGACCTTGATGCCATGAAAACTGAAGTGATTCAAAAGAATTTACAAGATAAGTTCATTTTTACAGGGTATGTAGAGGATGTTGCAAACTATTTAGGGTTATTTGATGTTTTTGGTTATCCATTGAATTCAAATCATTATGGGACATGCGACCAAGTGTTAGCAGAAGCAATGGGCTGCGGAATTGTCCCCGTAGTATTTGGGAATAATATGGAAAGCTATATGGTTCATAATTCATATAATGGATTTGTTGTAAAAACTGAGGAAGAGTATATTCAAGCGATCTTGACACTGTATGATGATAAAAGATTAAGAGAACATTTGGGCAGTAATGCAAAAGAAGAGGCATTTAGACGCTTCTCAATAAAAGAGACAGTCCTTGCCTGGGAAAAAACTTATATTGAACTCATGAGATTGCCTAAAAAGGCAAGAAAATGGAGTGGAAAATACTCTGGGGTAGATGTTAAAGCTTATCAAGTTTTTTTGGAATCTATTGGGACATATGCAGATGTTTTTGAAAGTGCTAATCAAGAAAAGATTACAGAACTTATGGGGGGATCTCATAGTTGGTCGTCTCCAACAAAAGGAACACCTGCTCATTATAATTATTTTTTTGCCGATAGTAAGTTACAGTCATGGAATAGCTATAAATAATCAAGGATATTAGTAATGGGGAATAGCCCTTTTTTAAGTATTGTAATACCTACAAGGCAAAGACACGAAACACTAAACTATACACTGCAAACTATTTTGCAACAAGATTTTGAAGATTATGAAATTATTGTATCTGATAATAATTCAACATGTGAAACACGAAAGCTTGTTGAGTGCATTGGTTCAAAGAAAATAAAATACTTACGTTCTGACGTTGATTTAAGCTTATCCGATAGTTGGGAATTGGCAATTTCCGGGGCACGAGGTGAATATGTTACAATCATTGCAGATAATGATGGATTTATTGACGGTTCTTTGAGATTTTTAAAAAATTTAATACATTTACATCAAAATCCGAAACTAATCAGTCTTGTAAAAAATACCTACAATTGGCCTTGCTTAAATTCATTAAATAAAAACATACTCTATTTTTATAAGAATCCTTCGCTGAAGATTATTGATGGCAAACAATTGATGAAGCATGTTGTAGAAGATAATTCTAAATTTTTTCAACTACCTATGATATACAATGCGATTGTACATAAGAGTTTAATTGTAGCAATGAAAAAACTAACTGGAAGGGTTTTTAATTCAGTAACTCCTGATGTGTATTCTGGATTTTGTTTAGCCTATCTTTCTAAACGTTATTTACATCTCACACAACCAATCACAATTGCTGGTAATTCAGCCAAAAGTTTAGGTGTTAATTATACTACCAATCATACAGATGTTATTCAAAGAGAAAGTAAAGCACGAGAAATATCAAAAATACAACTTCATCCTTTTTCCCCTTGTGTTATTAGCCACTCTTCGCATATTGCTGATTGTTTTTGGCAAGCGCAAAAACTATTTAACATCCAAGATGTAACCCTTGCGAGGCGAAAAGTCCTTCAAGAAACTTTAGCAGATTTGGTAGCATTTGATGAAGAAACTCTTAATAAATCGATCAAGACTATCCTTGAAAGTTGTGCGGATGATCATGATTTATTAGAATATATCAAGACGTTGGTGGCACAAAATCCGCCAAAAATAAAAAAAATCATGGAAAGAAAAACGAGAGCAGGATTTGATCGTGATAAGTTAATATTAGATGGCAATTTATTGGGCATGACAAATATATTAGATGTTTCTCAATTGATGTCACAATTTTACGATTATACATTGGGTACCATTAATTATATAGATATAAGTGATAACTTTGATGAAATTGAAGAAAATTCAGAGATTGTTATATGGGGTATAGGTAAAGCAAGCAAGCAATTGCAAAACAAAATATTAGAAAAACGGAAAGATATTACAATTTCCTATTTTATAGATTCATATATGGAAAACTTAGCTTCAACCCCAAAAATTTTAAAACCAGAATCTATCGTTAAAGAGAGCAAATATCTTATTATCGCTTCAATGTTTGTAGAAGATATTAGTAAAACAGTTCAAAGCTTAGCTTTTTTTCGACAAGCGACATTAATGAAATATTCATATGATAGGTATATAGGATGAACAAAATATATTTAGCTCCTAAAAACGAGGTCACAGAACAATTGGCGAAAAATTGCCGTAGCTTTTGTGGGTATATTGATAAGTATAAACAAGATGTAGATTGTATGACAATAGCCCAAATAGACCTAGCTACTGTTGATAAGGTCATTATTTATTCTCCCCACTATCATGATGAAATTTATCGAGAATACTTAAAATACCTTCCAAAGGAAAAAATTAAATTTTATCTATTTGGAGGCCTTAGTATCTCTTCATACAATGCAGCCCATACTCTATATAAGCTATTCTTACTCATATTGGCGTATAAGAAAAAGTTTAAAAATTTATTTCAAAAATCAGAAACATCAAAAGTACGTAAATCCTTGGAAACTTTTTGTAAAGGGAATGGTATTGATATAGGTTTCGGAGGAGATCCTATAACACACTCTTCAATTACAATAGATTTACCCTCTCCATATGCAAAGTATAAAAGTAATCCTTTACATCTAAAAGGTTCTGGTGATAATCTTTATTGGTTTAAAGATGGTGTCTTGGATTATGTTTATTCTTCGCACTTGCTTGAAGACTTTGAAGATACACGAAAAGTTTTAAATGAATGGTTACGAGTATTAAAACCTAATGGTAATTTGGTGCTATTTTTACCGAATGAACAGAGTTATAGGAAGTTTTGTGCCTTTAATGGAAAGAAGCCAAATCATAACCATATTCATGATAATTTCAGTCTCAATTACCTTAAAGAGATTATTAACGGGAGAGATGATTTGAAAATTATACATGAAGTTGAACCTTCATTTATCTATAGTTTTGAATTAGTGATACAAAAGTTGAAGTAGACATGAAAATTCTGATTATTAAAAATGATGGTATTGGGGATCTAATACTCTCTTCGGGGCTCATTAGTTATATTGCTGCTAATATTGCTACATCATTAGATCTTATTACATGTAATGAGAATAAAGCAATAGCTACTCATATAGAAGGTGTCAATGAAATATTTTATGTTTCACGAGATTCAATTAAGCAGTATACTTTATTGAATAAAAATAGAATTCAAGTACCACTTAGGCGAGCCAATGATCATTGTAAAATCATAAGATTTACAGAGTATGAACAAGAAGTGATCACTAAAACGAATCAAAAAAACTATGATTTAATCATTGTTTTAAGAAGATACATCAGGCAAAGTTCATTAAATTTATTGCACATGATAAGGGCTAAAGAAAAACTTTGCATGTGGGAAAGACCCATGAATATTAGTTATGAGTCTGCTAAAAAGTTAAGTACGGGAGCATTGCATATAACAACTTTTCATTTAGGGACATATATTAGACCTGAACTTGAGTATTATGAGGCTGTTTTATCAAAATATTTTCAACACAAAATTATTGCAAACCCATTTTTAAATTGTGTGAGTTATCAAAAAACAGATGAAACGCAAAAAATAGGGTTAATTTTATCTGGCAGTTCTATAAAAATATCAACAAAGCAATGGTTACACATCTGTAGACATATCGTAGCATTGGGTTACAGAATAACGCTTTTTGGTGCAAAAGAGCAACATGTATGTGCATCAAGAATAGAAGCCGAATTTCCATGTATTGAAAATAGAGTAGGAAGTTTGTCGTTGGAACAATATCCTGAAGCTTTTTCCTCGGTTAGTTGTATTATAGGGAATGATACAGGATTAACTCATTATGCAAGTTTATATCATTCGAAAGTACTTGTCTTTTTAGGAGGTGGAACGTTTAGAAGCTTTTTCCCATGGAGGGAAGAAGGACCGCAGGAGATAGCGTATCATGAAATGGAATGTTATGATTGTGCTTGGATATGCGATAAACAGTATGCTTGTATAAGTTCTCTTATGGATGATACACCTTTATTATATAACGCGATTACGCTTTTTTTGTCGCAACTAAAGTGAATTTTGGATAAAACGCTAACGCTTCGTTGTAGATATTATCAATATGAAAGATTTGAAATTCAAATAAAGCTTCAAATGGCTTGATGATTTCTCGAATAAGCGAGTCTACTGAAAATACTTTTTCTTGTCTTTGTGAAATTTCTTCTTTAATAACGATAGGATAATCTTTAGTAAATTTTGGGAAACCATTTAATCCATACTTGTTTTCCCAAATAGAAGGAGATGTTAAAATATGTGCAGTTTCACTTAGATAAAGAGGTGTAATAACTAATTTTCCATTCATTTTTAGTAACCGGTATGCTTCTTGGATAAAATTGATATCTGAATTGTTTTCGAAATGTTCAAATGAGCAATGTAATGCCATTTTATTGATTGAATCATCTGGCATGGGGATGTCTTCCGCATTTGAGCCTATGCGATTTTTATGAAGACCTTGTTCATATCGTATATCTTGTCTGTATATATTTTTTGAATAATAGTGCTTAATGATATCCGGACAGACAGAATTGCTTGAAGCTATATCCATATAAATGTCATCCTTTTTTATATCTAATAATTGTATGGCAATATAATGCTGTAATGCTTTGGTATGTAGTATTTTATTTCCTGAAAATTCTTGGCAATATTTTGGATAGTTCTTGCAATAATTGACTTGATGAAACCATTTTAAATAGGCCTCTTCTTGGAAGTTCAATAATGTAACACTATCTCCCATAGCATCAAGCAATTGATGGTAGATGTTTGTCACATTAGAACTTATTTTTTCATAATTTAAAATACTAAATTGTGTTAGATACTCTTCTTTTTCATTATCAAATTGAATGTGCAGCTTTTGTTGAAAAATCAATGTATCATCATTATAAAAATGTGCAAAAAGACTCAATGGGTCAATGTCTTTGATTGTGCCTTCATAAGCCCAGCCACAAAAGGGAGTGCCTATTTTATTATATGCTGTCCAAATTTCTTCTCTTCTAAGCGTAATGGGTATCTCCAATAGGAATGTATTATTCGAAAATATTCGAACTTTATTTGCATGCGGTGAGAGAATCCAACCGTATAGTCTTAGATAAGAGCTTATTTTACAGTATGCGGATCGTTCTTCGCTAAAACCACTAAGTAGTAACATTGATGTCCTTTATTTCTGAAATAATGTTTCAAAACTAATTTTTTCAAAAACATTTAATTCTGTTTTTTTTGATGCATTGTAAATTTTAATGTTATTGTCATGACAATATTGTTGTACTTTCTCAAATGCTTTTTGTTGAAGATGCAAATTAGGGGTATTCCATTTTTCACCAGGTTTCCTATACTCTTTATGAAAATGATTGACCTCTCCATTGCAAATTATCTCTTGGTTATTGATTTGATTGAGGGGAACATTAAAATTAAAATCGAGACCAATAATATAAATTTCTTTGATACCCATATAGATTGCAAATTGTATCATAGTGTAAATAATCGTTGATCCCCAATAGATATCATATAGTGGATTAATCCCAAAATGAGGCATCTTGGGATAGAAATTTTCATATTTTAAATTAAAATAGATTCCATCTTTTATTTTTGGTTTTGCATCTGCGAGCCGCGTTGTAAAAAATTTTGTCAAATGTAAATTTGCTATTTTTTCGTAATTTTGAAGGTAAACAAGATTATCTTCAACAAAGTAATATGTTGGTCTCCATAATGTTTCATTAAAAGATAAGTATATTTTATTCGCTGCAAATGTTATTTCATCTTTTAACATATCAAGGTCAGAAATATTCAGACTTGGTCCATTTCCAAGAATAAAAGCTCTTTTCCCATGATGTTTATTTTGATACAGAAATAGTTTATAATAATTCGCATGGAGTAAGTGTTTCAAAATTGCATATTTATTGTGTAACGCATAAAATATCTTATGCGTGGATAGTAAGAAAGTGTCATGTGCTTCATCTTTTGAAAGATAAAGAATGTGAGACGCTGGTATACCCTTTTGTATGAATTTTGCATATATTTGTTGGTAATGATTCGGAGAAGCTATCACAATATAATCAAAATTTTTGATATCTAAATCTTGATAGGAATAGAGTGGATGGTAATTATCGAGGTAGGTTATAAAAGATATGTTTTTTGTCTCATGAATACTTTTTTCAAATTCAAGGGAAAGAGTATTGTAGGGGGCAAGATAAATTTTTTTATGATTTAGCAGCTTAATTGAGTGCAAAAAAGGGCTTACCGATATAATTTCTTTCGGTTTGACATTATCAAACTTACCAAAAAGTCCATCTATATATGAGCTTGTACTAAATTTTATTCGAATTAATTTATGGTCGTCAAAAAGTAAAATATCTTTGAGTAGCGTAATATATTCTAAAAAAATTTTTGTATAAAGTTTAACTTTGCTAGAAGTATATTTTTGTGCCAAATAAATACTGTTACGCTTTCCAAAATATTTGATCCACAGTTTGTCATATCGAATACGATTTTTTCTAAACCATAAGAATTTTTTTTCTATTTTTTCTTCTTGACGTTTCTCTTTATGATAAATAATACTGTGAGGAATAAGTGCAATTTTTGCAATTTTACATAGGCGCATACAATATTCAGTATCATCGAAATGAATGAAAAATTCTGCCCTTGGGAAACCTATATTTTGAATAGATGTATGAGGAATGAGGATACCCACAAATGATGCCATATCAATGGGAATAGAATTTTCTTGATAGCAAGATAGAGCAAGAGCTTTTTGAGGTGTTGGGTAGATATTATCAACATCAAAATTTCCGCGGTGTGTTGTCTCTTGTAAGCCAAAATTGTTGTAAACAGCTGATGCAAATGCGCTATATTTATGATCTAAATAGGGAATAATTTGTTCTATGGCATCATCTTTTGGTTCAGCATCATCATCTAAAAGATAGTAAAACTCATGTGTATTTTTGTATGCCTTTTGCAATCCATATGAAAAACCGCCAGCCCCACCAATATTGTCATCAAGTTTTTCATAAACGATTTGTGGATTTTCAAGGTATCCTTTTGCATCTAAAAGTGCCTCTGTACCATCGTTACTATTATTGTCAATTAAATAGATTTTATTCAAAGAATACGTTTGTTGTAGTAGTGCATCCAAACACTCTAACAGGAGCTCTTTTCGATTAAAGGTTACAACAACGGCACAAATATTATGCATCAGAAAATTTCTCTTCATAGAGTTCTAATGCGCGCAAAATAATATCATCCATATCGTAGTATTTGTACTCAGCTAAACGACCTATAAGTGTGAGATTTTTAAATGATTTGGCATAGTCACGATACGCTTCATAACGTTTTTGATTTTCGTCCGTAAAAATTGGATAATAGGGAGTATTGTTGCCATAGCTAAATGTTTTTGGATACTCTTTCGCAATAGTTGTTGTCTCGTTTTTCGTATTATACATCTTCTTAAATTCAGTGATACGCGTATAATCATAATCATTTGGGTAGTTGGTTGTAGTAGCATTTTGAAATGATTCTAGCACATAATTTTCGAAGATAAGCTCCATAGAACGGTAAGGCAGTTGCCCAAATCTGAAATCGTACAATTCATCAATCATGCCTGTAAAAATAATATGTCCATTATAGACTTTTCCATTCACTGTAAAATGATTGTCTTTTAGGTGTAAAAAGGTTTTAAAGGTTGTATTGAGTCGAATATCAATATTGGGCAGTGCCAACATTTTCTCAAAAAGTTTTGTATATCCTTCTTGAGGAAGAGCCTGAAAACGATCATGAAAATATCTGTCGTCTTTGCTTATCACAATAGGTACTCTAGCACTCACAAAAGAATCAAGTTCTTCAATTTTTTTACCCCACTGTTTGCTAGAGTAGTGAAGAAAAATTTTTTCATAAATAAAATTTGCAATGAACTGTAACTCTTTATCTTCTGTTTTTTGCAATTCTAAGATAGTGACTTTTGCTCCATACCCATAGTGCTCAATCAGTTTTTTTTCTATTGAACTTGCTAAGTAATTTGGAAAAAGCTGATGCAGCGTATTGAGATTAAAAGGAATAGGAACATACTGACCATCGATGAAGCCTTCTACTTTATGGTGATAGTTATGCCACTGTGTAAATTGACTGAGGAATTGCCATACTCTTATGCTATCTGTATGAAAAAGATGTGGTCCATAGTTATGAATAAGAATATTATGTTGATCCATACTATCAAAGCAATTGCCACCAATGTGTGAACGTTGATCGATCAGTAGAATTTTTACATCTTTTTTTTGTGCTAAGCAGTGTGCAAGAACACTCCCCGCAAATCCTGCTCCTATGATAATATAATCATACATAGATATTTCCCCATGATAGCGGGGTTCCCGCTTTAATCTCTTCTGTTGCTTTTTTCCCTAAAATCTCTTCATAATATTTAGGATGTAATCCATCGCCTGGTCGTATGCTTTTTATGTTATCTGCACTAAAAGCTTCGCCTTTTTGAATGTCTTTGCTGGCATAAAGGCTTCTGGCATAGGCTTTAGATTTGTCGTTATATTCAACACTTCCTAAGAGTTTTTCCACGTTACGCACATGCGCAACCATCTTCGTTAGTTCGTCTGGGGAGAGTGAAAATGCGCTATCGGGCGTACTGATGGATGCATCAGGCGTAAAATGCTTTTCAATGACTCTCGCACCTAAGGCAATAGAAGCGATAACAGCGTCATGACCCATTGTATGGTCACTAAGACCCACTTCAACACCAAAACGATTTTTCATGTCTCCTAGCGTTAAAAGATTCATACTCTCAGGTTTCGCTGGATAAGCACTGGTGCATTTTAACAGCACGATTTTATCGTTGCCTACACTTTTACATGTAAAAAGTGCAAGCTCGATATCTTCGATGTTGGCAACCCCTGTTGAGATAATCATCGGCTTTTGTTTGGACGCGGCATGTTTAATGAGTGGAATGTCCGTAATCTCAAAGGACGCGATTTTATACGCAGGGACATCAATACTTTCAAGCAAATCCACCGCTTCTTTATCAAAAGGAGACGAAAAAAGAATCATGCCAAGTTCATCGGCATACGCTTTTAGTGGTTTGTGCCACGCATAGGGCATACATGCGCGTTTATAGAGGTCATGCAAATACTCATCTTTCCATAAATCGCCCGCTTTAAATTTTTCATCTTTAATATCAAGGGTTAGCGAATCAGGCGTATATGTTTGCAGTTTAATCGCATCGCACCCAGCCTCATACGCAATGCGTACCCCTTTTTTGGCAAGTTCAAAATCTTGGTTATGATTGGCAGAGAGTTCTGCGATAATAAACACTTTTTGAGTTGTGTCGTGATGGGCTATTTTCATGAGTGTGCCTTTGAAAGTAGAGCCATAATTTTTGTATTGTATTTTTCGTACTGTGCTGATGAGAGTTCATACACAGCGTAGTGCTCGCATGTTTGTATCTTTTGATAGCCCAAAGAGAGGTTAAAGCGAATGGCTCGTTTATTATCGGGCATGATTTTACATGTAATGGTTGAAAACTGTTTTCGATGAAAGAGATAATCATGAAATAACGAGACAATTTTATAGGGTGTCAGCGAATTTTGGTAGAGCGTTTCATAAAGATAAAAACCCGTTTCAATGACACCTTCTTTATCATTAAACCAAATAAGTCCGATAGGAACATTTAAAACCAAAATGACAAAATACTCATCACGCTTGTGTTGTAAGGATTCAAACCAGACGTTTTGCTGTTCTTGAGAGATGATTTCTTGATGGAGTGCGTAGGGGCGTACAACATCACTGTTTCGCCACATACGTACCATTTCAATATCCTCTTTTACTAAAGGATGTAATGCAATATCAAAACCTTTAAGCGTCAAATCCGGCCTTTTTTAAAATATCGTTTACACTGACAAATGCTTCTAGCTCTTCAATATCGACGGAGATATTAATCTCATCAAAGACATTGAGCATTGCAAGCATCGCGAGCGAATCCCATCCATCGACATCGCAGAGCATATCGCCTACTTTGAGAGGAGAATCGAGCTGTATTTCGTCTTGCAGACGAATTAAAAATTCTTCTTGAGTCATTTTTCACTCCTTTGATACAGATAAATGGGTGGTGCATAAAGCGTATTTGTATGTAAAACAGCACCTCCCCAACTTAGTCCTATGCCAAATCCAGCAATGACGATATTTAAGGATTTGGATGAAAACTCTTGGCTTAAAAAGCCGTTGATAGTGCCTGGAATGGACGCTGAATTTTGGTTACCATAGATTTGCCCTGTCTCAAGCGGCACTTTTTCAGGGCTGACTTTGAGCCTAGAAGCAATGGTCTTTAAAATATATGGATTGGCTTGGTGCAGTACAAAATAATCAATATCATCGTTTTGCTTTTGCGAGAATTCCAAAAGCTCTTTAATCAGTGGTGGTACAGTTTTAATCGCAAAATTAAACACCTCTTTGCCATCCATAAAAAGGTCTTCATCCCTGCGAATGCCACCATCTTCTCTTGGAGTTGGAATAAGACTTTGAGGTGTGGTGGGTGTTCGTGCTCCACCACTTGGGATGATAAGATGTTTATAGCCGCCACCATCGCTGTAAAGTGCAAAATAACTCTTAGGAGCCTCTTTCTTTTCGATAAGAATGGCACTTCCCGCATCGCCCATTAAGGGTGTGAAGATTTTATCTTTTTCTCCTGAGAAATGACGATTGACATCACCGACGCACAACAGCACTTTTTTCATGCCCGCATTGACGTAACTAAAAGCCGTAAACAAGCCGTAGATAAAACCGCTACATCCAAGATTGATGTCAAAAGCCCCGCAACTGTTGGGAAGTCCCAATCGATGCTGCATAATAATCGCCGTCGATGGTGCTTTATAATCAGGACTTTGGGTCACAAAAATAAGTGCTTCAATCTCCTCTTTAAGAGCAATGTTTTGCCCAAAAATATGCTCGGCACTTTGCACACACAAATCGCTCGTACAGACATCTTCTTCTGCAATATAGCGTGTTTTAAGACCGATGCTTCGCTTAAGCCGCGCAAGACTTTCATCATCAAAGCCAAAGCGCTCTTTTTCATCTTCAAGATCAATGATTTGATTGCCAACGGTGGTGACCATCGCCGTTATAGCAATATTTTCAAAGCTAATGTGACTCATCGGCTATCCTTTGGTTCAGGTAGTGTTCCAATGTTTCTAGGGTTTTAAACGGTGTTAAATCTTTATCCATACTGTGAAGGTCAGCCACAGCGATGTAGTGACCTGTCAGTGTTTCAAGGCGAGATTCAAGCTCTAAAATCAAATCGAGCGTTCCTAATGAATCGAGCAGTTCAAATAGTGGTGTAGTAGGTGTTAAAGTATTGAGTGCTTCAATTTTTAGCTCTTCATTGATAGTGGCAATGGCTTCTAAAATAAGTGCATTAAGATTCATAAGTGACCTTTATGGTATCGTTGCTTGGTGCAAATGTTTGAAAGCGATACGTTTTGACAGAGGCATGTTCAAGGCATTCAAAACCATTGTTTTCATAAAAATTTTCCACCAGACTATTTTTTTCTGTTTTGATATAAGTCGCCTTTAAATCGGCATGCAAATGCGTAACAATACTTAAGATTTTCTCTTCAATGCCTCTTCCTAACACGCGACAACTCATTAAAAAAGTATCAATGGTATTGTTTATAATAATGACAACACCGACTAACCCCATATCGCCAAATGTATCGCTGACGGAAAAATCATAGACGTGATGGTGTTGCATCAAGGTTTCCACCGTTGCTAAATCGTAGCGTTTGGTGGTCAGGTTAAATTGATTGGTTTTATTAATCAATTGGGTAATGCGTTCTACGTGGTTGATATTATTGCATGAAACCCGAATCGTAATGTTTAAAGAAGCGATAAAATCCTCTTTACTGCGAAGCACAGAAGCTAAATCAAGACGTTTTTTTTCATCTTTATACAGGGCTGTTTTTTTAATATCTTCATCCACTAAACGTAGTGTTTTTAATGCCGTGATATTTTTGAGGGTTTCAATATTTTCTAAAGGACGTTTAGGATTCATCTGATAGCATACAATGCCCAAGCGTTGTTCCATCTCTGCAATTTCAGTGGAAGAATCATCGCAAAAAATAACACCAGCGGTGCTGAGTTGGAGTTGTTGCAAAATGCGTGAAAGATTTTCGCTTTTAGATTCCCAATTAACGGCGGTAGCGACAAAGTGTTCTAGCGAAAGAGGCATGTTTTTTGTCGCGAAGACTTGCTGTACCAAAGGTTCGTCATTTTTACTCAGTAAAATTAAAATGATACCGCTGTGATACAGTTCGACAAGCATCGTTTGAAACTGACGATAAACAATACCAGGATAATTGTTATCAATGTGAATGCCATCCAGCCCATCCTCCCCAACGATACCACCCCACAGTGTATTGTCCGCATCTAAGGCGATGACTTTAATGCGAGGCGTTGTAAACAACACGATAAGCTCTTCAATCTTTTGTGCCATCAGTTCAAGGGCTGTTTTCGTAAAAGGTGTTTGAAACAGATAGCCATTGGAAACATTTAAGAGGTTTTTTGTGCCGTGTTGTTTGCACAAAGCGTAAAAATCTAAAATAGCGATATCGTGGAAGGTTTCTTGAAACGATATAATAGAGGCATTGAGTGTTAGAAGCGCTTGTTCTTTTTTGTAAGTAAGAGGTGTATAAATATCGTAAAAGTCCTCAATCACGGTATTGATAATAATCTTGGTTTTATGCTGTGTCCTAAAATGGCTCAGAGCGTTATGTAACTGTGCAAATGTTTGTTCATAATCGTTTTTAAAAAATGAGATATCCAGCAGAATAATCATCAAATCATGCGTTTCTTCTGTTGCATAAAGACGCTCCATAATGGTGTCAAACGGATAATGGGTCGTTTGATACGCGTTTAAAAAGCGGTCAAATGGTTTTGTGATGGTGTTGGATAAAAAAGCGATAGTTTGTATCATCTTTAAGCCTCATGTGCCAAAATATCGTTGAGCAATCGTATAAATACCGTTTCATCGAATGAGGATAAAACAGCATACTTTTTCTCTTTTAAATATGAATACATATCGTCTTGATTTGACGCAACTTTAATAGCAAGTAGTGGAATGTTCATAAATAAAACTTCATGCGCAATCACACTAGGCGTTATAATCGCCAAACGGCTTTGATGCATCATTTTGGCTACTTCATTGGAATTGACATGTAAAACAATATTGGGCTTATCTATCACATAACGTTTGAGTGCTTCAAGATGTGTATTTGCCGTCGTTGTTAAAACGGCAACATGAAGATTTTTAGGGATAGTATTTAAAATAGCGTGTGTCAAATTGCCAGCATCCGTACCGCCCATGGCAATGAAAATATCGTAGATTTTTGCGCGTTTGTGTCTCTTTTCCTCTCTAAATTCATCACGTATCAGGGTGTACGCACTGCCGCAACGAAGCTCACACCCTTTAGGAATTAACGAAGCGTAACGCGAAGCATTCGCACAGATGTTATGGTTGAGTAAAATATCGCAATAATGCGGTTGATAGGTGTCGTCAAAAGCGAGAATTGTCACGCCAGTTGCTTCTTTAACAGCTTTTTCAAATGTGACGTCAATACCATAATGGTCAATAACCAAAAGATTTACATGTAAATCTTTAATAAGCGCTATAAGTTCGTTTGCATCGTTACTCTGAAGGATTTTTACTTCGTAGGGAATGCGTTTAATAGCATTGCCTTCTAAGTCTTGGCATGCAAAAATAATTTCGTTTTCTAGCTCCATCTGTTTGGCAAGAACGAGGTCTCGCATGATGTGCCCATGCCCTATGGCAGAAGAGCTATCACTTCTGAAGAGTAGTTTCATGAAGCACTTTGTACATCAATTCAGCTCTTATCCAATCTTCAGGCGTGTCAATGTCTTGAACCAAATGACGTGGTAAAATAATGGGAATGCTCTCGCTTCCAAACATCACATCGTGAGCTTTTTTATGAAGATTGTGCCAGTAAAATTGCCCTGCGTCGTGATAGGCTTCTTCTAAATCTTGACTGCGTTTGGAAAAATTCTCTTTCCAGAACATCTCACAGCGTTTTGTATCGGTGATTTTAAAACTGCGCCAGATAGGATAAGGCATGGAGGTGGCCGAAAAAGCATTGACCGCGTCGCTTTCACGCAATGCTTCAAATCCTTCGATGAGGTACTGAGCCTGTAAAAGAGGCGCCGTAGCATAAATCGTACATGCAAAATCGAATGATTCGCCGTGAGCAGTCAAAGTCTTAAGCGTGTGTTCGACCACTGCCCCAGTCCCTGTGAAATCATCGCTAAGTTCGGAAGGTCGCATAAAGGGAACATCCGCACCATAGGTTCTTGCAACGGTTGCAATGGCTTCATCATCGGTACTGACGACAATTTTTTCAAACAATTGACTCTGTTTTGCCACTTCGATACTGTATGCGATAAGTGGTTTACCGCAAAATGCTTTGATATTTTTATGCGGAATGCGTTTGCTCCCACCTCGCGCTGGGATGATGGCAACGTTCATACTCGGCACCCTTTGATGGAAGCACAGATATCTAAAAGCGTTTCAGCCACATACTTTGCATCTTCTAGGTGCATCTCTTGATGGCAGGGGATGGAGAGTTCGGCTTTGTAAAAATCTTCCGCTGTATCTAAACGTTGTTCGCCAAAACGCTCTTTATAATAGCTAAATTGATAAATAGGTTTGTAGTGAACTTGTACTCCAATCCCTTTTGCATGCAAGGCTTCAAAAATCTCTTCTTTGGAGCACCATAAAGAGCGGTCTAGCAAAATAGGGTAGAGATGGTAACTGGTTTTTTTGGTCGTATCAATGGCAATGGTCGTGAAAAAAGGGTTGTTTTTAAAAGCGGCATCGTAATAGTGCGCAATGTGAGTGCGCTTAGCAATAAAATCATCCAACCGTTTTAGTTGTGAAAGTCCCAATGCGCAAGCAACATCGCTGAGGCGATAGTTTTCACCCAGCATAATCATATCGGAATTCCAGAGGTGCTTTTTGACGATGCCGTGGCTTCGAAGCAGTTTGGCTTTTTCATAAAAAGCGGTTTCATTGGTGGCTATTGCACCGCCTTCAAAAGTGGTAATGGGCTTGATAGCGTGAAAACTAAAGATGGTTATATCGGCGGTTTGTCCCACTTTTTTTCCGTTGATTTCACTGCCAAGTGCATGGCTAGCATCTTCAATGAGGGCGAGATTGTGTTGGGTACACAGCTTTTTTATATGCTCAATAGGCAGTGGATTTCCGCCAAAATCCACAGGCACTATTGCTTTGGTGCGAGGCGTGATTAACGCCTCTAGTTTGCGCGCGTCGATATTTCCATCGTACGTAATATCGCAAAATACAGGCGTTGCACCACATTGAATGGCAGTATTAGAAGTCGCGGCAAAGCTAAGAGGCGTCGTGATGATTTCATCGTCTTGTTCAAGTCCAATGATTTGATACGCTACATGTAAAGCAGATGTTGCTGAGTTCATCACACACACATGTTTCACGCCAAGATAAGCCGCAAGCGCTTCTTCAAACGCACTCACCGTTTTGCCACCTGTTAAAAAATCACCCTGAAGGGCTTTAATCACAGCGTCTATGTCGCTTTGGTCGATGCTTTGTCTGCTGTAAGGAATCATGCCTCTAAAAGCTCCTTTAAACCTTGCGCATCAAGCCAATCGGTATTGGTTTCAGAGCTGTACTCAAAGCCGATAGCGACAGGCTTTCCTCTCTCTTTTAAAGCATTACATGTAAAATCAACTTTTTGCGCAAACTGGATGGTTGGCTGAATCACAAAATGGTCGTGAAATTCAAGGGTTAAGTGACTATCATCTTTGGGAACCATCACTTCATGCATCTTTTCTCCCGGTCTGATTCCAATGACTTTAATGCCTAAGTGCGGCGCCAAACCATGGGCAAGATCGACCATTTTCATAGAGGGGATTTTAGGAATGAAAATTTCACCGCCTTGCATGCGCTCAAAGTTTTTCAACACAAAATTGACGCCTTGCTCTAAGGTAATCCAAAAGCGCGTCATCTCGAGTTCCGTGATAGGTAACTCTTTGACACCTTCACTGATGAGTTTTTTAAACAGGGGAACGACAGAGCCGCGTGAGCCTAGAACATTGCCATAGCGCACGACGGAAAAAGAAGTTTTTTGAGAACCTCGGATATTGTTAGCGGCAATGAAAAGTTTATCGCTTGCGAGTTTGGTTGCCCCATAAAGGTTGATAGGATTGGCCGCTTTATCGGTGGAGAGGGCGATAACTTTGGTGACTTTACATTCCAACGCCGCATCAATAACATTTTGAGCGCCGTTGATATTGGTTTTGATGCATTCCATCGGGTTGTATTCTGCAATGGGAACATGCTTGAGTGCGGCGGCATGAATCACAAAATCAACACCGTCCATTGCCCGTTTTAAGCGTTCAGCGTCTCTCACATCGCCAATAAAAAACCGCATGCAAGGGTGTCGAAATTGCTGTGCCATCTCGTATTGCTTCAGCTCATCGCGCGAGAAGATAATGATTTTGTTGGGTTTGTAATTTTTTAAAAGAATTTCAGTGTATTTTTTCCCAAAACTGCCCGTTCCGCCCGTAATCAAAATATTTTTACCGTTAAACACGTACTACCCTTTGTATCGAGTTTAGAATCAATAGCTTTCTCAATAAGCGTTATGATGTAAAAAGCAATTTTAATTCCCTTTGCTATTTGACATCAAGGTCTTATGAATAGTATAATAAAAGTATCTTAAATTAGGGGGCATGTGATGAAAATTTCCAGTAGTTCAAACACACAAGTGCTCAATTCTATTACACAAAATAAGTCCAATACTGATTCTGTTTTAGAAAAAATTGGTGCAACCAAAGAATTAAGTGGTAAAGACAGTGCAAGCCTTGTTATTTCCGATGCGTTGGCTTCGCAGATTTCAACACTCTCACAAAGTGTTCAAAATGCGAATGAAACCATTAGCATGAACCAAATTGCCGATTCATCCTTGCAAGCGCTTCAAGCCGGAACTGATAAACTCAACCAACTCTCCGTACGTTACAACAGTGCTTCAATGAACAGTGACCAAAAAGCGATGTTGCAACAAGAGTTCACGGCTGTCAGTAAATCCATGCAAGATATTACCGACCAGACAACCTATAACGGTCAAAATTTGCTTTCAAGCAATTATGGTCTGGATGTCTCAGGTTTGGGAAGTCTTTCTATCAGCGACCAACAAGGTATTTCAAACTTTAGCGATACGATTAGTTCACTCTCTTCTGTCGTTGGAGGACGTATTAACAGCGCAAGCAGCGATATCACCAGCTCATTAACGGCGGTGACCAATCTTAGCAGTGCAAATTCTCAAATTTCCGAAACGCCGATGGATCAAAAAATAGCATCGCTCAATAGCGACCAGATTAAACTTACCAGCTCTGTTTTGGCACAAATTCATCAAAACAGTGTCATGCAACAAAATATTTCGGCACTTTTAAACTAAACGTGCCAGTGCGTTTTTAAGTCTTCATGCCACGAATCAACAACCAAACGTTTTATGAAAATGCCATCAAACGCTTTGGTTGTACGGCTCGTGGGCTGAATTGGAACTCCAAACAATCCCAACACCTTCGCTTTGAAATTATTCATGAACTTTTAGCCCATCATCTTCCTTCTTCTAAAATCATTGACGCGGGATGTGGTTTTGGCGATTTGTATCTTTTTTTTCAACAAAAAGGCTCATTACCTCGTAAATATATCGGATACGACATGCTCGATGAAGCTATTTTTGTGGCACACAAACGAACAAAACAGCCTATTATGAAATGCGATATTTTAAACGATGAACTGGAAATGGCAGATTTTTACATCGCCAGCGGGTCGATGAATATTTTAAACCGCTTTGAGACATTTTTGTTTATTCGCCGCTGTTTTGATGCATGTACGAAAGGTTTTATCTTCAACCTTCTTAAAGGAGAAGAACAAGAGGGGCATTTTAACTATTTCTTACCCGAAGAGATTGAAGCGTATGTCAATGAATTTGCGTACGATGTGATTATTGAAGAGGGGTATATGGAGGGCGATTTTACGGTGCTACTACTAAAGGAGAGTGCGTGAAAAGGTTGATATGGGGAATTGTCGGGCTTTATTTTTTAGCCATGGGGTATCTGTATTTTACGCAAGATGAGCAGATTTTTCCTGCGCGCTTAATCGAAAAAGAAGAGCCTGTGCGGGGTGAAAATATTACGCCTTTGACGTTAAACGTAGGCGATAATGCGGTTTTAGATGGCGTGTTGCGCAAAGATGAAGAAAACAACGCAGCACTCATTCTTTATTTTGGCGGTAATGCCGATGATGCGACTCGTTTTGTTTTACATGTAAAAGCGCTTCAAGGCTATGACATTGTGACTTTTAATTACCGTGGGTATGTGAATAGCACGGGAAAACCTTCCGAAGAGGCACTGTTTCACGATGCCTTAAAAATCTATGACACGTATGCCAAAGGGCGTAAAGTCTTTGTGGTAGGAAGAAGCCTTGGAACAGGTGTGGCAACGTACCTTGCGACAAAGCGCGTTGTGGATGGATTGGTGCTCATTACGCCGTATGATTCTATTATCTCGTTAGGACAGCGCAAATACCCTTTCTTTCCGATAGCGCTTCTCATCAACCATCCGTTTGAAAGTGACCAATATATTCCCTTCGTGACAGCGCCTATTGCAATTATTGAAGTGGAAAATGACCAAACGATACCGCATTACCATCTCGAAAAGCTGATGGCGGCGATACCCAAAGAGTTTTTACATGTAAAACTCTCCGACACCACCCACGGCACGGTGCTAGAGCATCCAAAATTTACCCAAGAATTACAAACACTATTAGGAAAAATGAGTGAATAAAGTTTATGTCAAACACTCCATCGTCGCAAAAATAAGACGCTTTACCCCATGGGTCTATGCCAATGAAATCGACTCCAACTTTGCGGAGTACCAAAGTGGTGAAATTGTCGCCCTTTTTTCTAAAAAAGACGGCTTTTTAGGAACCGCGTATGTCAATCCACGCTGTGCGATTTTTGCGCGTATTTTGAGTTTTGGCAAAGAAGAAATTGGCAAAAAGTTTTTTCATAACCGTATTAAAAATGCTATTGCAAAACGAAAAAAACTGCTTACGCAAACCAACGCCGTTCGACTGATTCACTCCGAAGCAGACTTCTTGCCCGGTCTTATTGTCGATCAATACGGCGACGCGCTTTCCATTCAAATCAACACCGCAGGTATGGAAGCGTTTCGAGAGCTTATCTTAAGCACGCTCAAACACCTTTTAAATCCTTCATGGATTGTTGAAAAATCAGACGAATATTCCCGTGAAGTTGAAGGGCTTGAAACGCATAATGGCACACTGTTTGGCGAACCGCACACGAATTTTGAACTTCACGAAAACGGGCTCAATTTTTTAGTGGACATTGAAGATGCCCAAAAGACAGGTTTTTACCTCGACCAGCGCAAAAATAGAGCCATTTGTGCCAGTTATATTCATGAAAATGATAGCGTGTTAGACTTGTGCTGTAACGCGGGCGGTTTTGGTATTTACGCACTCAAAGCGGGTGCAAAAGCGTGCACCTTTGTCGATATTTCAGAATCTGCCATAGCGCAAACCACTGCCAATATTGAGCATAACGCATTAAGTGGTGCAACATTACATGTAAAAGATGTTTTTACGTTTATGAAAGAGCAAAGATATAAAAATAGCTTCGATATGGTCATCATCGACCCGCCATCCTTCGCCAAAACCAAAGAGCAAGCCGTAGGCGCAAAACGAGGCTTCAAACACCTCTTAATGGAAAGCGCAAAAGCTATCAAAGACGGTGGACTCATCGGCTTTTTTTCCTGCTCGCATCATGTCGGAAGACGTGAACTTTTAGACATTGCCATGGATGTTTCCCATGACCTCAAAGTGCAGTTTATTTTGTTAGAGCAAATGCAACAAGACTCTGACCATCCCTGTTTGATTAATGCAAGCGCATCGTTTTATTTGAATGGGTTGTTGTTGAGGGTGGAGAAGTAGTTTTAGGCTACTTCAAACTTCCCTTCATCAATAAAACGTAAAAATTCTGCTTTAAATTTTGTGCGATTGTTGGCTTGTTGAATCCATGGAAAGTGGATAACGCGTTCTGCCTCTATTATAGGAAACCATGTATTTTGGAGTGCAGGGTCTAACATGCAACGGTCATAAATGGACTCTAGAAAATTCCAAACGATGAAGGCGTAAATGCCATATTCGACCTCTTGTTCAGTGCTTCTTTCAATATTTTGTTGCACTAAATGCGGTTTGGCTAAAGCTTCTTTGAGAATTTCAAAGTACATTTTATCAAGCTCTCCATAATGCATTACTTGCATGGTTTTACGATACGTGCGCATCGAATAGAGCAAGGCAAAAATAGCTAAGGTTGTCGCAATAACACCCATGATGGAGCTAACAGCTGTCCAAAGCGTTTGGTATTCGTCACTTAAAAAAATTTCCATCACTATTCCTTTTTAGACAAGGTTTAAAATTGGCGGTACTGACTGAAGCATTTGAGTAATTCTGGCGTCATCATGTGAACATCCATAGACATCCGTATAAAGTTTTTCAAGCCATATTTGGAGGGTTTTTTTGGAAACTTCTTTCATGGTGGGATGTATAACAAGCAGTTCCATTGGAGGGGTTTCTTCGCTGCTTTGTGAAGGCAAAATATAATCAAACGGGTCGATTTTTAAAGCACCCAAGCGACGATAAAATTGCTCTCTTTTTTCACGTATCGCTTGCTCATGAGAAGCTTTTTCGGGCGAGTCGATTTCAATCAGAAGTGCTTTTTCACCATACTGATGGTACAGTGTTTTTAGACTCTCTTTCAAGACAAAAGAACCAAGTCCCATGCCTCTTTGCACTGTACTAACCGCCATATATTCAAGGAGAAAAAAATCTTCATCTAAAGGATGATATATAATAGTAAAACCAACAATTTTTTCGTCATTTAAAATTAAAAAGATTGTATAAGAAGGATTGTCTAGCATGACTAAAAGGGCTTCAATGCTTTTTTGCTCGCTAGCAGGAAATGCGGTAGAGTAGATGGCATAAAAGCCATCAAAACTCTGTGTATCCTTAGGTGCTAAAGGTTTTACATGTAAAGACATTTAGTTATTTTAAAATGCGTGGTAAGGTAATACCTGTTTGTCCTTGGTACTTACCATGTTTGTCTTTGTAAGTCGTCTCACACGGCGTGTCACCCTCTAAAAAGAGCACTTGCGCGATGCCTTCGTTGGCATAAATTTTTGCCGGAAGCGGTGTCGTATTGGAGATTTCAATCGTGATGTGACCTTCAAATTCTGGCTCAAACGGTGTTACATTGACGATGATGCCACAACGCGCATACGTACTTTTGCCTAAACAAATCGCCAACACGTTTTTAGGAATGCGAAAGTACTCAACCGTGCGCGCTAACGCAAATGAATTGGGCGGAACGATACAGATGTCGCCTTCAAAATCTATGACATTTTTATCGTCAAATTCTTTGGGGTCTACCACCGTAGAATTGACGTTGGTAAAAATCTTAAATTCACGTCCTACGCGGATGTCGTACCCATAACTGCTTACACCATAACTGACGACATCTTTACCGACTTGACCGTCGCAAAAAGGCTCTATCATACGCTCTTTGAGCGATTTTTCTCGTATCCAACTGTCTGCTTTTAAACCCATAATTTCCCTTAAGTGATCGTATATATTAAGTGTGGTATTATAACACATTTTATGTCATGCCAAAAAATGGCAAATATTTAGGAGAAACCGAATGGACAAAAATGAAATTAGAGAGTTAATGCGTTTTTTTGATAAAAGTGATATTACTAAATTGAAAATCAAAGAGGGTGATTTTAGCATTGAATTACAAAAAGGTTTTGACTGCGGTGTCTCTTATGCTCCTGCTGCCGTATCTACACCGGTTGCGCAAATAGCAACGCCTGTCTCTTCTGCACCAACAGCCGCGATTAGCGCTCCAACAGAAACAGCTATTACCGTCGCTGCAGGTTTGACAGTGAAATCACCTATGGTAGGAACTTTCTATAAATCGCCTGCCCCTGGGGCTGCTCCGTTTGCTAAAATTGGTGACGTGATTCGTAAAGGTCAGCCAATTGGTATTATTGAAGCGATGAAAATCATGAATGAAATTGAAGCAGAATTTGACTGTAAAGTGTTGGATATTCTTGTTGAAGATGGTCAGCCCGTTGAGTTTGATATGCCAATCTTCTCGGTGGAGAAAGTGTAATGAAGATTGAGAAAATTCTTGTTGCCAATCGTGGTGAAATCGCCCTTCGTGCAATAAGAACCATCAAAGAGATGGGGAAGCAGGCGATTGCAGTTTATTCCACAGCGGATAAAGATGCACTCTATCTTCAGCATGCCGATGCAAGTATTTGCATTGGTGGGCCAAAATCATCTGAGAGCTATTTGAGCATTCCTGCAATTATTAGTGCCGCTGAAATTAGCGGTTGTGATGCAATTTTTCCAGGGTATGGTTTTTTGAGTGAAAACCAAACGTTTGTTGAAGTGTGTCAGCATCACAATATTAAATTTATCGGACCTTCTGTGGATTCTATGGTTTTGATGAGTGATAAATCTAAAGCCAAAGAAGTCATGAAAAAAGCGGGTGTTCCTGTTATTTTAGGAAGTGATGGCGCATTAGAGAGTGTTGAAGAAGCCAAAAAATTAGCGGAACAAATCGGTCTTCCTGTCATCGTTAAAGCCAGTGCGGGCGGTGGCGGACGCGGTATGCGTGTTGTAGAGAAGATGGAAGATTTGGAAAAATCGTTTCTTGCGGCTGAAAGTGAAGCACTGAGTGCGTTTGGTGATGGTACGCTCTATATGGAGAAATACATTAAAAACCCACGACACATTGAAGTGCAAGTCATTGGCGATTCCTTTGGCAATGTTGTCCATATCGGTGAGCGTGATTGTTCGATGCAACGACGTCACCAAAAACTCATTGAAGAATCACCTGCGATTGCATTAGATGATAAAACACGTGCACGCCTTCACGCTGTGGCAGTCAAAGCAACGAAATACATCGGTTACGAAAACGCTGGTACGTTTGAGTTTCTTTTAGATGCCGATAAAAATTTCTACTTTATGGAAATGAATACCAGACTTCAAGTCGAGCACTGTGTCAGTGAAATGGTCAGTGGTATTGATATTATTGAATGGATGATTCGCGTGGCAGAGGGTGAAAAGCTTTTTGATCAAAGTGCGCTTACGTTTCGTGGGCATTCAATAGAGTGTCGTATCACAGCAGAAGACCCTGTTAAATTCATTCCAAGTCCGGGTAAAATTACAAAGTACATCATTCCTGGTGGTCGCAATGTTCGTATGGATTCTCATGCGTATCAAGGCTATTCCGTACCGCCTCATTATGACTCTATGATTGGCAAACTTGTTGTTTGGGGAGAAAACCGCACACGTGCGATTGCCAAAATGAAACAAGCGCTTAGTGAGTTACAAATTGAGGGCATTAAAACGGTTCGTGATTTTCATTTAAATATAATGGATAATAAAGACTTTATTGAGAACAAGTTCGATACAAACTATCTTTCACGCTATTAACAAGCATTAAAAAAGGGGCTGCTTCCCAAATGGGAGGCAGCCCCTTTTTTTATATATTACGTTTTAAGAAATCTACGGTGCTCTTACCACTTGAATGTTTGCTGAAGATTTTAATTTTTCAAAATACTCTTCAATAGATTTTTGCTCTTTCCCTTCAGCGAGTTTAGAATAGATATAATTTTTTGCATCTGCAAACGAAACGGTTTTAATATCGTGTTTATCTTTTACAAAAAACATAACGTAATTTGAGTCAGATTTCACAATGGTAGAAAATTTACCAACCGCAGTTTTGTTTAAAAGCGCTGCTAGGTTTTGATCCATTTTTGTCGCCTCAAACGAAACATCTTTGAGTTCAACATCACTCATTGCACTCATTGGATTATTTTGAATGGTCGCTAAGCTTTGTTGGTTAGTACTGGTATAAATTGTAACATCAAAAGAGCCTGCTTGAGAGAATTCATTTTGATTTTCATTGAAGTACGCGAGTAATTCAGCATCACTGGCTTGTTGCATTTTTGTATTGACAATTTTTTTGTAAAGTTTGTCACGTTGAAGTTTCTTTTTGATATCTTCTTTGTAATCTGCAATCTCAATATTTTTAGAGCGAATCATATTTAAGAAGTCATATTGATTCATTTTATTGCTGATGGCTAGTTGTTCGATGTACTGATCTACTTCAAAATTGGTAACATCAATGCCTTGTTTTTTGATCTCAGAGTCTTCTAATTTTTGGCGTACCAAAATATCCAAAGCCTCTTTTTTAGAGAGCTTGAAACGTTGTGAATATTTGTAAACATCGTAGAGTGTAATAGGTTCTTTATTAATAATAAGAGAGACACCATCAAGTGTGCTTGCATTTGCAATAGTGGTTGCGAAAAGTAGGGGCATACACAAAGTTACCAAACTAAACAATTTCAGTTTAACCGTCATCCATAATCCTTTGTTTTAAGAAAAATCGCTATATAATCGTGCTGTATTAAAAATAAGAGGCTACGAATGATAGCATTTTTTTTGGCAAAAAAAATTAAAAAAATGGTTTTATCACTCCTCGTGTAGAATTTTTGTTCTTCTCGTAACAAAATGATACATAATTTTTACATAACTTTGAAAAAAACAGTAAAAGGTGAGTCATGATTGTGACACGTTTTGCCCCCAGTCCGACAGGATATTTACATATTGGAGGGCTCAGAACGGCGCTTTATAGTTATCTATGGGCAAAAAGAAATAATGGAAAGTTTTTACTTAGAATTGAAGATACCGATCTTGCGCGTAACTCCAAAGAGGCTGCAGATGCGATTGTAGAAGCATTTAAGTGGGTTGGACTTGAGCATGAAGGTGAGATTGTCTATCAATCCGAGCGTTTTGATTTGTATAAAAACTATGTGCAAAAGCTTCTAGATGCAGGCAAAGCGTATAAATGTTACATGAGCAAAGAAGAACTTGATGCCCTTCGCGAAGAGCAAATGGCACGCAAAGAACGCCCACGATACGATGGTAGATACCGTGATTTTACGGGAACTCCTCCAGAAGGCGTTGAACCGGTTATTCGTATTAAAGCGCCTACCAGTGGTGTTATTTCCTTTGTCGATGGTGTCAAAGGTGAAGTGAGCTTTAATGCAAGTGATATGTTGGATGATTTTATCATCGCACGAAGTGATGGCACACCAACGTATAATTTTGTTGTTGTAATTGATGATGCTTTGATGGGTGTGAACGAAGTCATTCGTGGAGATGATCACCTTTCAAATACACCAAAACAGATTATTTTATACCAAGCATTTGGGTTTGATATTCCTAAATTCTACCATGTACCAATGATTCTCAATCCTGAGGGTAAAAAACTCTCTAAACGTGATGGCGCAATGGATGTAATGGAATACAAAAAAGCAGGCTATTTACCTGAAACATTGCTCAATTTTTTGATTCGTCTCGGTTGGAGTCATGGCGATCAAGAGATTTTTTCAATGGATGAGATGAAAGTTTTATTTGATCCATCTAACATCAATAAATCGGCTTCTGCGTATAATCAAGAGAAATTGGTTTGGCTCAATACGCATTATATTAAGCAGGCTTCTTACGAGCGTTTGGTGGATGAACTTCGCTATTTTGATGTTGATATTTCATTACATGTAAAAAAAGAGTTGCTTCTTGATGCCCTTCGTGATCGAGCAAAGACATTGGTCGAATTTGCCGCGATGATTAAACAGATTATCGAAGCGCCACAAGCTTATGACGCAAAAGCTATTGAGAAATTTCTGGACACAAAGAGTGTTGAAATTTTAACCCAGTATGTAAATGAGCTCAAAAAGATAAATCCACTTCAAAATGCGGGTGAATTTGAAACATTTACCAAAACATTTTTGGAAAATAATGGCCTTAAGCTTAAAGATTTAGCGCAAGCCATTCGTATTGCAATGGTCGGAAATTCCGTTAGTCCTTCTATTTTTGAAGTTCTCGAAGTCATTGGATACGAAGACGTCATTAAACGAATTGAAACATTAATATTATTTAAAAGGAGTTCTGGTGAGTAATAAGGGAAAAGTAACGAAAGAAGAGTCATTAGCCTATCATGTCGGTGGCAAAATTGCAATCAATGTTAAAACACGTTGCGATACGGCGAGAGACCTTTCTATGGCCTACACTCCAGGTGTTGCCCATCCATGTTTAGAAATTGAAAAAGATAACGAATTAGCCTATACCTATACCAACAAAGGCAACTTGGTTGCTGTTATTACTGATGGTACAGCGGTTCTTGGTCTTGGCGATATTGGTGCGGTTGCTGGAAAGCCTGTTATGGAAGGAAAATCCGTTCTTTTCAAAAAATTTGCTGATGTCGATGCCTTTGATATTGAACTCGATGAAAAAGACCCTGAAAAAATTGTAGAGATTTGTAAAGCTCTTTCTCCTACATTTGGCGGTATTAATTTAGAAGATATTAAAGCGCCAAAATGCTTTGAGATTGAAGAGAAACTCCAAGCGGCTGTGAATATTCCTGTTATGCACGACGACCAACACGGTACAGCGATGATTACCTCCGCAGGTCTTATTAATGCCCTTGAAATCAGTGGCAAAAAAATCGAAGATATGAAAATCGTTGTTTCAGGTGCTGGTGCAGCTGGTATTGCGTGTGCTAAAATGTATAAACTTTTAGGGGCAAAAAATATCGTTATGATTGATACCAAAGGTGTCATTCATAAAGGAAGAACTGACCTTAACAAATACAAAGCAGAATTTGCCCTTGAAACCAGTGATAGAACTTTAGAAGATGCGATGAAAGGTTCTGATATGTTCTTAGGTCTCTCCGCTCCAGGTGTTGTCACCCAAGAGATGGTCAAATCCATGAATCCATACCCAATTATTTTTGCATTGGCAAATCCAACCCCTGAAATTTTACCAGAAGAAGTCCATGCGGTAAGAGATGACGTTATGATGGGAACAGGTAGAAGTGACTATCCAAACCAAGTGAATAACGTTCTAGGTTTTCCATTTATCTTTAGAGGTGCTTTAGATGTAAAAGCAACCAAAGTGACTGAAGGTATGAAAATGGCAGCAGCGGTTGCGATGGCAAAACTCGCTAAAGAAGAAGTGCCTGATTATGTCAAAGCGGCTTACAATGGTGAAGACCTTAAATTTGGTATCAATTACATTATCCCAAAACCGTTTGATAGAAGGGTTTTTGTGTGGATTTCAGCCGCCGTTGCAGAAGCTGCGATTAAAGATGGCGTTGCTCGTGTTACAGACTTTGATATTGGCTTATACAAAAGAGACCTTCAAGCGATTATTGATGCGGAGCAAAAATAAGTGAAAAATGTGCATGTCATTAAGCATCCTTTGATCGAGCATAAACTCTCGATTCTCAGGGATGAAAAAACGGATCCCTTTCAGTTTCGACTTTTAGTCGATGAAATATCCCACTTGATGTTATTTGAAGCAACGCGTGATTTACCGCTTCGTGACATTCAAGTCCAAACGCCTGTTGCGTTGGCCAATACGAAAAAATTAGACGCCAAAATTATGATCTGCCCGATTCTAAGAGCCGCCCTTGGCATGTTGGATGGTATCTTTAAATTGATTCCTGATGCAAGTGTAGGCTTTTTAGGATTTCAGCGCAATGAAAAAACACTCGAAGCAGAGTTTTACTATGCGAAGCTTCCATCTGATCACAAAGAGCGTATAGCGATTATTATTGATCCGATGTTTGCCACAGGTGGAACAGCGATTGATGCGGTGAACTTTTTGAAATCTAAAGGGGTGAAAGATATTCGCTTCTTGGCGTTGGTTTCAGCACCTGAAGGACTGAAACGTTTTTGTGAAGTGCATCCTGATGTACCTGTTTTTACAACATGTATTGATGATGGTTTAAATGAAAACGGCTATATCGTTCCTGGTCTTGGTGACGCGGGTGATAGAGTGTTTAATACCTTAGGCGCATAAACACGTAGGTTATAGTTTTTACATGTAAAACGGGCAAAGCCCGTTTTACTACACTGCTCCTTGGTCAATCATAGAGTCTGCTACTTTTCGAAACCCTGCAATATTCGCACCTAGCATTAAGTTTCCTTCATCTCCAAATTCTTTAGAGGTTGCATAAGAGAGGTCAAAAATAGATTTCATAATGTGACGCAATTTATTGTCCACATCCGCAAAACTCCATTTTTGCATACTCGCATTTTGACTCATCTCCAGTTGGCTTGTTGCAACGCCACCCGCATTAGCCGCCTTTGCAGGACCGTAAAACATCTTTTTAGCAATAATAAAATCCACTGCCCCTGCGGTACTTGGCATATTTGCTCCTTCGTTGATGAGCTTACAGCCGTTTTTATGAAGGATTTGAATGTCGGTGAGGTTCAGTTCATTTTGCGTCGCACTTGGAAAAGCTGCAAAGCAAGGGATACTCCAAACCGCATTGGTTCCATCTGGGTATTGTTTGACAGGGATATAAATCGCCTCGGGGTGGACTTTGAGGTACTCACTTAAATCTTTCCTGGCAATCTCTTTGACGGCTTTAAGGGTATTAAAATCAATGCCATTTTTATCGTAAATCATGCCGCGCGAATCACTGCATGTTACAGGCGTTGCACCAAGATCGTAGAGCTTTTGAATCGTATAAAGAGCGACATTTCCTGCTCCAGAGACCGTGCATATTTTACCTTTGAGCGAGTCGCCATTGCGGTTGAGAATATTTTCTGCAAAATAAACAGACCCATACCCCGTTGCTTCGGTACGTGCGAGTGAACCACCCCAGTTAAGTCCTTTGCCTGTGAGTACACCCTCAAATCGCGATGTGAGACGTTTGTACTCTCCAAACATGTAGCCAATTTCGCGTCCTCCCACACCGATGTCGCCTGCTGGAATGTCCTTAGTCTCTCCAATGTGTTTGGAAAGTTCGACCATAAACGATTGGCAAAAGCGCATAATTTCGCCTTCGCTTTTTCCTTTAGGGTCAAAATTACTGCCGCCTTTTGCACCACCGATGGCAAGTCCCGTGAGGGAGTTTTTAAAAATTTGCTCAAAGCCTAAAAATTTGATGATACCAAGATTAACACTGGGATGAAAACGAAGACCGCCTTTGTAAGGTCCAATGGCAGAATTGAATTGGACACGATAGCCTATATTGGTTTGGATTTTCCCTTGGTCATCCATCCAGACCACACGAAACAGAATTTGGCGTTCAGGAATGACGATACGCTCTAAGATATTGTACTGATCGTATTTGGGTTCAGCTTGAATCAAAGGTTCCAAAGAGGTTAGAACCTCTTCGACAGCTTGGTAAAACTCGGTTTGACCGGGGGTACTTTGGATAGTAGATTGCAATACACGTTCGAGATACTTTTTCACTGACATGCGAATCCTTTTAGATAAGAGTATTAGTCGCTACGTTTTTTAATCCTCTGTGCTTTTTTCAAAAAGAGCGAAAGGGCTTTTTGCTCTTTCTTTTGTATAGTATAGCTAATAAATTTCAGATAATCACGAATATCTTCTGGCTTAATGTCCCGCTCTTTGGCATAGGTATCTAAAATGTAACGAGGAATTTTAATAGGGGCTTTGATAAATCGTGTTGCAAGCTTTTTATAAAATGTTTGATTGTGATTGACACAAAAGCGAGCAAAAACAAAGGGAAGATGAAAGCGCTTGTTCCAAATTTCGCCCAAATCGAGGTATTGCTCAGGCTCTTTGAGATACAGTCTGAGTGCACGATCTCCAATGAATACTTCACCTTGCAGTTTTAAAACGCGACTGAGCATATTAGACGTTGCAGAAGCAGGGTCACTTTTGGCGACGCCCTCTTTGATAATAACGCTTTTGACATTTTTTTGTGCCACGATGCCAATATTTAAAGGGGTAATACCTCGTCGTTTACTCTCAATGCTTGAAATAAATGCCGCATCCACTCTACGCGTTCTAAATTTACGATTGATAGAGGATGGAACCGCTTTTTGATGTTCGCACGAGCGTTTGAAAGCATTTTGAAGTGAAGATTTTTTCAAAAAAACATGAAACGGAAGAAGATTGATATAATCTATCTTTCCAAAGACCATGAAGACTCCTTTGGAATATAAAATAAAAATAAGATTATACCCAAGCTTCATTAATAAAGCATTGCACTAAGAGGGTTTATATTTGTATCTTGGTACAATAAAGGAGAAAAAATTTGAGGATTACAAAGAAATGGTAGATTCGCTTTTTACTTTTGAAGCAATGATGGCGCTTGCGACTTTGACGGCATTAGAGATTGTACTGGGAATTGACAATATTATTTTTATCGCGATTTTAGTGGGTCGATTACCAGAACATCAACGAGACAAAGGCAGAATTTTTGGTTTGGGTCTTGCAATGCTGACACGTATTATGCTTCTTTTATCGCTTTTTTGGATTATGCGATTGACACAACCTCTTTTTACGGTATTTGCGCAAGAGATTTCAGGGCGTGATTTAATTTTAATTGTGGGAGGACTTTTTTTATTGGCAAAATCCACAATGGAAATCCATCATGATATAGAAGAAGATGACGATGAAGAAGAGAAAGAGCTCAAAAAAAGCGCACGTGGTTTTTTCAATACACTCATTCAAATAGCCATCTTAGATATTGTGTTTTCACTGGATTCTGTCATTACTGCGGTGGGTATGGCGAATAATATTCTCATTATGATTTTAGCCGTCGTGATAGCTGTTGGCGTCATGATGTTTGCGTCCAAAGCGATTTCCGATTTTATTGACGCCAATCCAACGATTAAAATGTTGGCACTCTCTTTTTTGATTTTAGTCGGTGTGACCCTCATTGCAGAAGGACTTGATTTTCATATTTCTAAGGCTTATGTCTATTTTGCGATGGCTTTTTCACTGGCTGTGGAATCCATCAACATTTACAGTCGTAAGAAAAAAACCAAAAAAAGAGTGCTTAAAGCAACCAAAAAAGAAGAAGTAGTAGCATGATTTCCTTATTTAATAATTCTAATGCATTTGCCATTGACCTTGGAACCAATAATACACTGGTGTATCAGCCTCGTAAAGGCATTATCCTTGATGAACCAACTTCGATTGCGTTTGATTTGAAACGAAGAGCTTTTTTTGATTGTGGTGTTATGTCAAAAGCAATGACAGGCAAGAGTCCTCAGAATATTGAAGTGATGCAGCCCCTTTCTAAAGGAGCGATTGCCAATTTAACGGTTGCGAAGGCGTATATCAAAGAGGTCATTCGTCGCATTACTTCCAATCGTTTTTTCAAACCGATGATTGTGGTCAGTGTTCCAAGCGACTTAAATGCAATGGAGCGCAGCGCAGTCATTGAAGCGGGACGTGAAGGCGGCGCTAAAAATGTGATGCTTTTAAAAGACCCTTTTGCAGCAGCCCTTGGTTCTCAACATGCAATTGAATATCCTGAGGGTGTTTTAGTGCTTGATATTGGTGCTGGCGTGAGTGAAATTTCACTGATTTCATGCAATGGTATTGTGATGAGTAAATCGCTTCGTGTTGCAGGAAATGACATTGATGAAATGATTCATGACTATTTTAAAGAGCATAAACGCGTATTGATTTCACAAGCCGATGCTGAAACCCTTAAAAAAGAGTTAGGTGATTTGTTTGTACATGAAGAAAAAACCATGACCATTAGTGTTAAAAGCATGGTGACAAGGCTTCCTGAAACGTTTTGTGCCAGCTCGGTGGATGTCCGTAACGCCATGATGCCTATTGCGGATAAAATCGTAACGCTTGTTCACAGTATGTTGGCTCAATTACCACCCATGTTTGCACAAGATATTTATGACCAAGGTATCGTTCTTACAGGCGGTTCTTCCATGCTACAAGGATTGGATCGTTATATCAGCGAACGACTCGATATTCGTGTCAATACCGTTCAAAATCCGCTTCAAAATATCATTTTAGGGGCGGGAAGAACCTTAGAAGATAACCGCTACACCGATCTTTTAGGCGCCTAAAGTAGTCGTATTTCTCATACCTTAGACGTAGGTGTTGGTGCACGCCTGCGCCAAATCTTTCAACACTTTTTTTCTTCTTGTAACCATTTTGTAGATTATTTCAAGTAAAGTTTTTGTGAAATTTACGTAGTTGTTACATTCAAATGAAGGAAACAAGAATGATTAAAGTGTTGTTCGTGTGTATTCAAAACAGCGCACGCAGTCAAATGGCGGAAGCATTACTCAAAAAATACGGTGGAGATGCTTTTTTAGTCGAGAGCGCTGGGCTAGAACCAGGTGAGCTCAATCCTCTAGCGGTGGATGCTTTAAAAGAAGAGAGCATTGATATAAGCGGTAAAAAAACACATTCGGTCTTTGATTTTTACAAAGAGGGAAAGTTGTTTCACTATGTCATTACCGTGTGCGATGAAGAGAGTGCTCAAAAATGTCCTATTTTTGCGGGTCAAACCAGCCGTTTACACTGGAGTTTTAAAGACCCTAGTCGCTTTGAGGGAAGTTACGAAGAGAAATTAGCGCAAACAAAAAAAGTTAAAGAAGAGATCAAACAAGCGGTTCTTAGCTTTATTGAATCACTTGAATCAGTAGAGTGAGGCGTTTATATTAAACGCTTCATTGGTAAGTGCATGTCTATAATATATCAATATATCTTGATATAAAGATAAATTTATGCTACGATTTCATTGATAATAATATGTGAAGGTTATCGATGAAAAAAGTTCTTATTCTCTGCACCGGCAATAGTTGTCGAAGCATCATCGCTGAAGCACTTGTGAATGCCCATTTAGAAGGTATTGAAGCCTACAGTGCGGGTGTGCGTGCCAGTGGAAAAATCAATGCGTATGCCAAAAAAGTCCTTGAAGAAGAGGGTATATGGGATGAGCGTTATCATTCTAAAACCGTGGATGAGGTTCTGGACATCGACTTTGATTTAGTCGTAACCGTATGTGACCACGCCAATGAAACGTGCCCGATGTTCCCACGTCCTATTAAAAAAATGCATGTTAGCTTTTCTGACCCAGACGGTAAAGATTATGGTGCTTTTATTTTTACATGTAAAGCGATTGAAGCAGAACTTTTACCGATTATACAAAAGGAACTAAGCGATGTTTAGTCTTTGGGAAAAAATGGTCGATGCGCTTGTTTATGGAATTATGGGTATGGATGCTGCCACCAAAAGTGCGCAAGCTGTTCATTTTTTTATCTTCGATACGATTAAAATTTATCTGCTTCTTATCAGCATTATTTTTATCATCTCTTTTTTACGCACCTTTTTCAATACCGAGAAAATTCGTGTCTATTTACAAAAACGAAGCAGCTTTATGGGAAATATTTTAGCAGCACTTTTTGGCATCATCACGCCGTTTTGTTCGTGTTCTGCCATTCCTTTGTTTTTAGGCTTTATGCAAGCTCGTATTCCGATGGGCATTACGTTTAGTTTTCTTATCTCTTCTCCTATGAACAATGAAGTCGCTATTGCGCTTTTATTTGGTCTTTTTGGTTGGAAAGTCACCGCTTTGTATATAGGATTTGGGCTACTTGTAGCTATTGTGGGCGGTTTTGTTGTTGGAAAGCTTGGCCTTGAACGCTATGTGCTCATTCCTGTGACGCCGATGCAAGGAGAATTAGAAGCGGTAATGATTACACTGAGTTTTTCTAAGCGCTTGAGAGAAGCTTGGCAAAATACCACAGAAATTTTTGGCAAGATTTATCCGTATGTACTCATTGGTGTAGGTGTGGGCGCGTTTATTCATGGGTTTGTCCCCACTGAGTTGATTGTTGCGTATACAGGCGAGAACAGATGGTACAGCGTGCCGCTAGCTGTTATCATGGGTGTACCGATGTATGCCAGTGCGGCAAGCGTTTTACCGCTCATTGAAGTTTTAACCTCAAAAGGGATGCTTTTAGGCACGGCTTTGAGTTTGATGATGGCCATTACCGCGCTCAGTTTGCCTGAAGCGTTGATTTTAAAACGCATTTTACATGTAAAACTCATTGCGATTTTTTTTGGCATTGTAGCAATTGGAATCATAGGTGTCGGGTATTTATTTAATGCACTTCTTGGATGATTTTTACGACACATCGCATGCGTATTTTGTGTTATAATCGGCTTTTCAAGGAGTATGTATGCGTTTAAAAACAAAAGTCGTTGTTGTTATTGCGGGATTATTATTGGGTGTTTCGATTGCAGGGTCAATTATAAACTATATGAAAAATGTTGAAAATACGCAAAAACAGCTACAAAATACCTCTTTGCCGTTATCGGTAGATAATATTTACACGGAAATTCAACAGCGAATGATTGAACCACTGCTTGTCTCTTCGTTGATGTCGCATGATACATTCTTGCGCGATTGGATTATGAATGGTGAAAAAGATATTAATGGTATTGTGCGGTATTTGACCGAAATTCAACAAAAATATGATGTGTTTACGACCTTTTTGGTTTCTGATAAAACGAAAAACTATTACCATCCAAGAGGGTTGATTGATGTCGTCAATGAAAAAAACAGTGCTGATGCATGGTATTTTAAATTCAAAGCGCAAGACGAGCCGTATGAAATTAATCTAGACCATAATGCAAATTTGGGTGATTTTTTGGTGATGTTCATTAATTACAAAGTAATGAATTATAAAAAAGAGATGATTGGTGCCACAGGTGTGGGTGTACGTCTTTTAAACATCGAACAGATGCTCAATTCGTTTAAAACAAAATACCAATACGATGTCTATTTTGTAGACCCCACAGGAGAGATTACACTGTTTTCAAAAGCGCTCAACAAGCGCGGTAATATCTCTAATATACAAGGGCTTAAAGAGATCAAAGAGACTGTTTTCAACGGGCATCAAACCCAATTTGAGTACAAAGATGACACCAATGAGTATCTGCTTAATACAAAATATATTGAAAAACTCAAGCTTTATCTGTTTGTTGAAATTAATAAAAAAGCGTATATGGATGATCTTAAAAAGACATTTTATACCAATTTGTTGGTATCGCTTTTGGTCACGCTTTTGGTCACGCTTATTATTATTTATACCATCAATTTGTATCAAAAACAGTTGGTGCAAATGGCAAATGAAGACTCTCTGACGGGTTTAGCCAATCGAAGACAATTCAATAACTCCTTTGATAAGTTGATGAAGATGTACCACAAAGGGGTTAATCACATTGTCCTTATTTTAATCGATGTGGATGATTTTAAAGAGATAAACGATGCGTTTGGGCATCTTGTGGGAGACCAAGCGTTGGTAAGAATCGCTGAGATTTTAAAAGAGCAACTGCGCCAGACGGATTTGGTTGCACGTTGGGGCGGAGAAGAGTTTGCAGTATTGCTCAATGATGTCAGCAAAGAAAAAGCGACTGAAATTGCTCAAAAACTTTTATACGCCGTCAAAGACGATGCGTCGCTTCAAACACTGCTTCAAAAACCGCTGACGATTAGTTTAGGTTTAGGAGAACTCAGGAGTGCTGATAGCCAAGATGGCTTAGTGCAAAAAGTTGATAAAGCCCTTTATGCGGCTAAGACACGTGGAAAAAATCAACTCGTTATTGTATAAAGGAGAGATCATGTTCAAATGTTTTGCAAGCCTTGTTATTGTGAGTTGTTTTGCATGGGGCGCTTCAACGCCGGTCTCGTTTGAGGAGTATTTAAGCCATTTTGACTACTCAGAACGTGCGGATATGAAAGTGAAGACACCCGAGATGCTCGCACTTGTGGAAGAGGGGAAAGCCATTGTGATTGATGTGAGATTTGCTGAAGAGTATGAGGTGTGGCATTTTAATTTTGCGAAAAATATCCCTTTGAATGAACTACCGAAGCGATTGAATGAGTTGCCAAAAGATAAACTCATTATCACCGCATGCCCGCATAATGACAGAGCCAATTTAGCACGGATATTTTTAGTACTCCATGGTTATAACGCAAAATATTTGAACGATGGGCTTCTTAAAACAGCCGATTTTTTGCGAGGAGAGAGTGCACAAGAATTTTTAGAAGCGTTTAAAAGCTCAAAGGAGTAGAAATGAAAATTGAAGTATTGGGAACGGGGTGTGCGAAGTGTCAGACATTGCTTTTACATGTAAAAGAAGCAGTGGCACAAAAAGGCATGTTTGCACAGATAGAGAAAGTTGAAGATATGATGAAGATTTTAGAGTATGGCGTAACCTCTACACCTGCTTTGGTCGTTGATGGTCGTGTGGTGAGCAGTGGAAAAGTCTTGAGTACGGAAGAGATTACAGCATTATTGTGAGGATGGGTACATGAATGTGAGTGAAAAAGCATTGGAGCATTTTTCCAATGGATATGTGTGCAGTGAAGCGGTTTTAAAAGCCATCGCAGAACATCATGGCATCGACTCGCCTTTTATTCCCTCTATTGCTTCTGCTTTTGGCAGTGGAATGGCACGAACAAAAGGTGGATTGTGTGGCGCATTGAGCGGCGGTATGATGGCTTTGTCACTGTTACAAGGGCGTACACAAGCTGATGCACCCAAAGAGGAGCTGTACCACAATGTACAAACATTCAAAGCACGTTTTGAAGAAACGTATGGTACATGTGAATGTGCCGAATTGCTGGGATTTTCTCTTAGCGATGCAGATGCAGGTACAAAATTTCACGAGGGAAATTGCAAAGCGTGCAAATGCGACCAGTATGTTGCTTTTGCCGCCAATGAAGTAGAAAAACTTTTTACATGTAAAACAAAAGAGCCCTAAAACGGGCTCTTTTACGCTTCAATCCAACCGCCGCCTAAGACGAGATCATCTTGATACACCACAAGTGCTTGACCACTTGCCAGTCCAAAAACACTCTCTTGGAGTTCTGCGATGATTTTGCCATCGACCACTTTGACGTAAGCTTGAACTTGTGGACTTCGGTAGCGTACTTTTATGCCGTACACACCCTCTTTAAAGTCTTCTCCTAACGAGAAGTTTTCTGCCACTACTTTGGTCTGACGCAGGTCATCTTTTGTACCTGCAACGACGGTATTGGTCTTCGCGTCGATGCCTACCACAAAGTGCGGGTCGTGCGCTCCATTGATAGTAAGACCCTTTCGTTTGCCAATCGTGTAGTGCATATAACCTTTATGTTCGCCAATGACATTGCCTTTGACATCTTTGATAGCGCCTTTTTGATCGACGTTGATATGTTTTTTCAATACTTCAATATAAGTGTCGGTGACAAAGCAAATCTCTTGGGATTCTTTGTAACTCTCAAGCGTGCCAAGCCACGGTAATTCTTTGAGTGCAATGGGTTTGATGTCATTTTTCAGCATGCCACCTAGGGGAAAAATAATCTTTTCAATCACCTCTTTTTTAAGCCCAAAGAGGAAATAACTTTGGTCTTTACTCATATCAAATGCTTCTTGAATATGTCCCTCTTTGATGCGTGCATAATGCCCTGTGGCAATTCTCTCGCATCCCATTTCCATCGCTTTTTCAAAGGCAAACCCAAATTTCATGCGTGGGTTACAAAACGCGCACGGATTAGGCGTTAAGCCTTGTTCATACGAGCGGACAAAATAGTCATACACATGCTCTTTAAAGAGCGCTTTGGCATCAATCACATGGGTTTGTATGCCCAAATGGTGGCTCACTTTTTCAATGTTGGCGATATTGATGGCATGTTTTTTCTCATCGTCATGGAGTTTGAGATAGATGCCAATGACCTCGTGACCTTCATTTTTGAGCAAGTAGGCAGAGTAACTGGAGTCAATACCTCCACTCATTAATAATGCAATTTTCATAATAGTTCTCTCTTTTTATTTTTGACACGTGCAAAAAGCAAAGCTCTTCGCACTACGTTAGCCACTGGGCACTAAAGCTAGCCTCTACGAGGCAGAAAGTGCGCCTTTGGCGCTTCAATAATTCGACGTCTAAAGAGTAAAAGTCTTTACGTTTCGTGTTAGCCCAACATGGGGCACCTAGAGTTCATTTTTGACACGCTTTTAAAGCAAAGCTCTAAAAGCTACGCTAACACTGAGTTCACTTCGGCAGTGCGCCAGGCTACGCTTTAAAAAAGTTCAAGGCTAAATTTTTAACATTTCTTTACATGTAAAGATTTAAAAGGCAGGGGAAGTTAAACGTTTAGCATTAAAACATGGGGAATTTTGAAGAGGCTGGAGCTGGTGAAGGGGCTCGAACCCCCGACCTGTTGATTACGGATCAACTGCTCTACCAGCTGAGCTACACCAGCGCGATGAAATTTTACCCCATGTTTACTTTTTTTATTTTAAAACAGACCCTTTTGAGTGAATTTAGGGTTTACATGTAACGCTTTTCATTCACTCAAACGCTTAAACATCAAAAATATAGTTCTCTTTAGGTTCGTTATCTTTCCATGAAGCAGCCTCTTCTACTATCAACGCTTGGTCAATATCTGCGAGTAAATCTTCTACATCTTCAATGCCCACAGAGAGGCGAATCATCCCCTCAGTCAGTCCAAACGCTGCTTTTTGTTCTGTGGAATACTCCGCATAAATCGTATGATACGTTGCAATTGCTAGGGATTTGTTGTCTTGAACGTTTGTACCTCGCTTGATGATGTTGAGGCGGTTTAAAAAAGCATACGCGCTCTCTTTGTCTTTAAAGCTAAAGCTGATAATGCCGCCACCGCCGCTAAACTGTTTAGACGCGTTAGCAAACGCCGATGAACTCTCTAAAAACGGATACTCAACGCTAATGATTTCGGCTTTACTTTGTAAATGTTGTGCGACTACCAGTGCGTTTTGACAGCTTCTTTGCACTCTTAAATCCAGTGTTTCAAGCCCAAGGGAGAGCAAGTAAGCACTTTGCGGTGAAAGCGACGCACCTAGATTTCGGTAGGTCTCTTTACGAAGACGCGCCATAAAGGCATTAGGACCAAATTTTTTATAGTAGGATGCCAAATTCGCGTGATTTTTCCAGTTAAATGTGCCATTATCGACAATCAAGCCACCTAAAACATGCCCACCGCCACTGATGTACTTGGTCGCGGAGATAATCTCAATATCCACGCCGTGTTTTTTTGCATCGAAAATATTCCAAGGCGTTGCGGTTGTATCGACGATAAAAGGCACATTTTGCTCTTGTAACACATCTTTAATCGTCCCAAAATCAGGCACGATGAGTTGTGGATTGCTGATACTTTCACAAAACAAAAAACGTGTTTTATCATCAATATTCGCTTTAATGGTTTCTAAATCGCTCAAATCCACATAACGCACTTCCACTCCAAAATCGCTCAAAAGTGTTTGGAAAAGAGAGAGCGTGTTGCCAAAAAGATACTGGGTCGTGATGATGTTATCGCCACTTTTTAACAGCGCAAAAAAAGCATTGGAGATGGCTGCCATACCTGTTGCCGTTGCAATAACTCCAAACGCACCACTGATAGCTTTGATTTTAAGCTCAAATTCTTCAATGGACGGATTGGAAGAGCGTGTATAGACATGCCCCATTTTTTGACCTTTAAAAACAGCCTCTAAATCTTCTGCTTTTTCAAACTCAAAGGCTGAACTTTGGTAGATGGGAAAGCGCATCGCGCCATATTGGTCTTTGTGTGCAGGTTTGGCATGCAATGCTTTGGTCGTAAATCCCATAAAATATCCTTCTTTGTATGGCTAATTAGCTTTGAAATAAACCCTCTCAGGGCATGGCCCAGACACGATGTGTTCCCCGAAACGCTCACGCTTCGTCCCATCGGCTGGGGGGTGTCTCGTTCAGGTTTTTTCTACGCGATTAGCCTTTACATGTAAATAATTTTGCCGCTATTTTCAGCGGGCAGTATGTTCTCACGTGCGACGCACTCACCGATGATTAAGACCGCTGGTGTGGCACAAAGTGTTGCCATTTTATCTAATTTTCCCACAGTTCCTACTATAGTCACTTGCTCAGGTAGGTCTATTTTTGAGACAAATGCCGCGGGAAGATTCGGGTCGATGCCTTCTTTTGCGATAGAAGCTTGGATTTTACCGGCAAAACTGTGTGCCATTAAAACGATGACGGTGTGCAAGGGTTGTTTTAAAATACGCACCCAATCATCGTTAAACAGCGTTTCTCTCAGGTGCGCTGACACGATGGTCACGCCTTTTGAGATGTCACGTATGGTCGGCACAATGCCTGAAACCGTGCAGGAGCGAAGCGCTGAAGTAATGCCATTGATGACCTCAAACGCGATGTCCTGTTGGCTCAAAACCTGCTTCTCTTCGCCGAGTCTTCCAAATAAAAGCGGGTCGCCCCCTTTGAGTCGTCCGACAACGAGTCCTTGTTTGGCGTATTCCACCAAAAGCGCATTGATTTCATCTTGGCTTTTGGAGTGAAATCCTTTTTTCTTACTGACATCAACAATTTTACAAGAAGCAGGGATTAAAGCTTGAATCTCTTTGGAGACCAAAGCATCGACCAATGCAACGTCTAAAAGCTCAAACGCTTGGAGTGCATCAAGGGTGAGATTTCCGATATAACCTGTCCCACACCCAATGAGAAAAACCTTTCCCGCACCTGCTTTAGCAATGCTTCGCAGGTTTTCAAGGTCACGCTCAGGCTTTTTGCGTTCAGTTTTGAGCCGCTCAATCAAAGAGGTCAAATCGCGTGGTAAAATGCGTTCAATCTTGTCACGAATCACTTGTGCCAACGTGGGTGAACTGCCGCCACTGCTGACCGCGACTTGAATGTCCCCGCGACGCGTAAGCGCGCTAAAGTAAAAATCGCACAGTTCGGGGACATCTACAACATTGAGCCAAAAGTGAAGCACGGGTTTAAGGGCAACCAAACGCGCAGTCACCTGCTCATTTCCTGTGGCGTCGATAATCACCTCAAACCCCTCCGCGTCTTTATCTTCAAACGGTTTACATGTAAAGATTTTGGATGAAAAATAGTCATCCAAAACCTCAAGGGCTACAATCTCATATGCAAAATCAAGGCTATCGAGCACGCGTGCTTTTTGGGCGGCGACTTTACCCGCACCAATGAGAAGCGTTTTTTTGGGCGTTAGTGCGATACCTAAGGTACTCATTTTTTCACGATCCTTACGCGCCAGCCATTACCCTCTTTGGTGGTGGCTTCGACTTTATGTCCTTCGCCCGCGACGGATTTTGGTACATTGTCTATCGGAGCGCCATCATCAAGCAATATTTCTAAAACATCACCGCTTCCGATTTTGGCAAGCTCCATCTTGGTTTTGACAAAGTTCATCGGACACGCCACACCGCTGAGGTCTTTAAAATGCACCGCTTTGTCTTCTGTTGGAATTGCTACTTTCGCGGCTGCGAGCTCTTTTTCTTTGGCAAATTTGAGCGTGTGGTCCATGCTTTCATAAAGCTTCATCACCTCTTCGGCAAGTTCTATCGCTTTTTCATCGGCATCACCTTCTAGCATTGTGCCAAAATACGCGTTGAGTAGCGTTGTGTCGATAAAATGCGTTTTAAACGCTTTGAGAACGCCCGCTTTATCGCGTGCATCTTCGCCTCGTGTGACTAACAGCATACGCGCCGATAAAAGACGAATCAACTCAAAATCTTTTTCCTCTTTCTCCAGTGCTTCTTTGAGCGCTTTTTTGTCGGCTTCGATAAGGTCGTACATCCCCGCACTACATTCGCCCATACCTCTACCTTTGAGAGAAAAAAGCTCTACGGCATCGTAATCAAAATACGGATTTTTATCCTCTTTGAACGAAGGAATATCGACGTATTTTTTGCTGATTTCGGTGATGATGGCAAGTCCCCCATCGTCAATCCAGTCGGCAAAACTTTCATATGCTTTTACATGGTTAAGCCATGTATCCAACACTTCTTCCACAAAAGCAGGTACATGAAACGCCGCGACATCGCCCGCTTTTTGAGCATAAACGCTTCCTTCACCGCTCGTGCGAGAACCCGCGACGACGTTGTAGGCTGGGTAAGAGTAGCCTTCATTCCGTTGGACTTTTCCAAAAAATCCTAGGTCGCCGATGAGGTGTTTTCCACAACTGTTTGGGCAACCTGATAAATGGATTTTGAAACCTTGAAGTGCGTCATAATCGCGTTCGTCTAGAAGTTTGCTCAAACGCTTTTGAATCGCATCCACCGCCCCTCTGGGACGTGCAATGCCAAGCTGACACGTCGCCGCCCCTGTACATGCGACCATATCACCAAAGAGCGTTGGGCGTACGACATCTTTGGAAAAATGTTGCAAGATGTCATGCAAACTTGCCATTTGTGGTGCGGTGAGATTGCGAATATAAAGGTTTTGGTCTCCCGTAAAACGAAGCACGTCTTCTCCAAATGGAAGCAGCGCGTTTGCTAGGGCACGAGCATTATTGAAGTGAATATCTCCCAAATGCACAGGCACTTTACAGCCATAAAGCCCCGCTTGTTTTTGGGCGTAAACGTAACGATTCCACCATTTTTTGATGTTTTCTGGCACAACGAAAGGCTCATGCGTGGTATCGCCCACGGTTCGCTCAATCGCTTCAATGTCCATCTCCCAATCACCTTTGGCGCGTACATCATTTAGTTCCACTTCTAGGAGTTTGTTAAACTCTTCCAAGCCCAAATCTTCAAATAAAAAGCGAAGACGCGCGGCATGTTTGTTTTTACGGTTGCCGTATTTATCGAACACTTGTTTGATGGCTTGCGCGTATAAAAAAGTTTCGGTATCGGGTATAAAATCACGCAATTTTGTTCCTAAACGAGATTTTGCACCCATGCCGCCCGCGGTAAAGAGTTTAAAGCCTTTCACACCATCTTGAATCTTCGCGATAAAGCCTACATCGTGAATTGTCGCGTAACCGCGGTCTGCTTCTGAACCACTAAACGTGATTTTGAATTTGCGAGGAAGTGCAAACGAGTCTTTTTGTTCTAGCATTTTAGAGGTAATGGCAAGCGCATAAGGAGAGACATCAAAGACTTCATCTTGCGCGGTTCCTGCGAGTGGGTCTGCCATAACATTTCGTACCGTATTGCCACCGCCACCGCGACCACTTAGGCTGATGGAGTGCAATGTTTCGATGATGCTGATAATGTCTTCGATTTTGACATAGTGCAGTTGCACGCCACCGCGCGTCGTGATATGAAGGCTTTCATGGGCATATTTTTCCGCCAAATCTGCCAGCGTTAAAAGCTGTTTTGGAGTGAGAATACCCCCTGCGAGTTTAATGCGCACCATAAAGGTATTGGCTTCTCTTTGCTCGTACACACCAAAAGGCACGCGCATTGTTTTGAATGTCAGGTCATCGAGTGTACCTGCTAAAAAGTCGGCATGGTTTTTTTTAAAAACTGCGAGGTCATCGTAGACCAATTGAGGAATTTCATACTTGCTCATAATCGTAACTCCTTGTTGTTACATGTAAACGTTTTGATGCAGAAGTCGCGTAGAAAAAATCCGAATAAGACACCTTGAGCCGATGGGACGAATAAACAGAGTTTTTCGGGTTCCCATCGTATCTAGGCCGTGTCGCAAGAGGATTTATTTTGAAAGCTTACTTCTGCATTACTCTAAAATAATTTCAATTTCTTCTTTTTCAACCGTTTTATTTTTGATAATAAAGGACTTCATATCAGGTGCGTCACCCGCAAGTGAGATAATAATATAACTTACATTGGGGTCGTATGCCAAGCGAATATCTTCTTCACTGGGGCGTGCGGGCGTTTCTGGGTGAGAATGATACACCCCGATTAAACGCAACCCCTCTTTTTGCGTTTTTTTAAACGCGTCAAACTGCTCCTGAGGGTCAAAGCTAAAATGCTCATTGCTCGCGTCGGTATTTTGCATCGGAATAACGTATTTGACTTCGCCATTCAGTCCAGCTAAATACCCACACGCCTCGATAGGGTTGTCTTTGAGTGCATGGAGAATCATCTCGTTGTACGCACTTTGAGGAATTTTTATCATAGTTTTGCCTCACAGACCACCGCTTCGTAATCTTTAATTTCTTTAATGCCTTCGCCTCCACAGACGCGACATTTCGGGTTTTTCTTAAAATTGATATTTCTAAAATTCATCGTTTTGGCATCAAACGTTAAAAGTCTGTTATACAAAGGCTCACCAACGCCAACGATGTATTTGAGTGCTTCGGCGGCTTGAATGGTTCCAAGCATACCCGCAACAGCGCCTAAAATGCCCGCACTTGAACATGTGGGAATCGCATTGGCTGGCGGAGGGCTGTCAAACACACATGCGTAACATGCACTCTCATGGGGTTTAATCGTCATCGTTTGTCCACCAAAACGCAAAATACCACCGTGTGAATAAGATACGTTTGCCAAAACACACGCATCATTGATGAGAAATTTTGCCGAAAAGTTGTCGGTTCCATCAATAACAAAATCATACCCCTTAACGATGTCAAGGATGTTTGACGCATCTAAAAATTTCTGATACACCGTGACTTTGACATTGGGATTAATCGCTTCCATTTTGGCTTTGGCTGAGAGTACTTTAGGCACACCCACTTCGGCTGTCGTGTGAATGACTTGACGCTGAAGGTTGCTTAAATCGACCACATCACCATCGACAATGCCGATTTCCCCCACACCTGCCGCGGCAAGATAGAGTGCCACAGGAGAACCAAGTCCACCTGCACCGATGACAAGCACTTTTGAATTTGAAATCTTCTCTTGTCCTTCGATGCCCACGTCTTGAAGGATAATATGGCGTGAATAACGCTCTAACTCTTCATCAGTAAAATCTCTCACGCGCCACCTCCCATAAAATATAAAAAGTTAATTTCATCGCCCGCTTTAAGTACGGTTACTGCATGCTCTTCTTTGGTTAAAAACTCATCGTTGAGTTGAACGGAAACCATCTCTGGCATTTCAACATTTTCAATAATCAGTAGCTCAGAAAGAGCAATGCCATCCTTAATCTCTTTTACGTCGCCGTTAATGGTTAATTTCATATCTATCCTTTGTATATCAAATTTAAAAGCACCAAAGGTGCGCGGGCACTCTGCCGAAGATAACCCCGTGTTTAACGTAGCTTTGAGAGCTTTTCCCTCAAAGCGTGTTAAGAGTTTTTTTTAGAACTCATCTTAATGGAACTGATGTGGAAAATATTTACGAAGCAGGGCAAAAAGCTCTTCTTCAAACTCCGCATTTTCGCCAGCTTTTCCAACTAAAGTCGATGCCAGCGGATGCGTTTTCGTACGACGATTCGCGTAAGGCTCCAGCACTTCCGTGATAATGCCACCACCGGCAATATCATATTCATCGACGATAACGAAACGTCCCAATTTTTGGTTTTCGTCAAATTGTTCCATCGCTAAAATATCATGCAAACGAAAAACCACGTTGGCGGCTTCATGACGACCCACACTTGGTTCATCGGCGCGGTCTAGCGTATCGCCATCAATCACGCGTTTAATCTCTTCAAGATAGATGGTACTTTGTGCCGAACCTATCTTGATTTTATACGGTTTATCAAGCTCCAAAGGTTTGGCGCCCAACCAAAAGAGATTGGCAACAAAACGGTTGCTCACCTTTGGCTCACTCTGGTCAGCCCTTGCAACCACTTCACCATTGCGCACATAAATTTGTGTCTGAAGTGTAAAACCGACGGCTTCACTCTCTTTGACACTGGTTTTTACAGGCGTGTTAAAGCTCTCAATGCTCGCCACACGTGAACGTTTTAAAGAGGGGTAAAAGATGACTTCATCGTTTACATGTAATTCCCCACTGGTCACGGTTCCCGCGTAAATGCGTCTATCGTCGTTATCGCGTGTAAACTTGTACACATCTTGTAATGGCATTCTAAAATGCTCTTCTTTTTTTTCTTCCACACTTTTGAAACTATCCAAAATTTCTAAGACAGTCGGTCCTTGATACCAAGGCGTAGAGGCGGAATGTTCAATCAGATTGACCCCTTCACGCGCACTGATTGGGATGAAAATATCGCTTTTGACACCCAGTGTTGCGAGGTATTCGCTATACTCGACTTTAAGCTTATTAAAGGCAATTTCGCTAAAACCCACTAAGTCCATTTTATTGACCACAATCGCTACTTGTTTGATGCCTAAAAGGGAAAGCAACATCCCGTGACGTTTGGAGTTTTCCGCAACGCCTTCTTTTGCATCAATGAGCAAAAGCGCCGCTTCTGCGCGAGACGCTCCGCTAATCATGTTTTTCAAAAATTCGATGTGACCGGGTGCATCGATGATGATGTACTCACGTTTTTTACTTTGGAAAAAAACACGAGCACTATCAATCGTAATGCCTTGTTTTTGCTCATCTGCTAAAGCGTCAAGCAAGAAGGCATACTCAAACGGACGGGCATTGTTTTCACACATCTTTTTCACACTCTCTAGTTTACCTTGCGGTAATGAGTCCGTATCGGCAAGCAGACGCCCAATAAGCGTACTTTTACCGTGATCGACGTGTCCTGTGATGACAATATTCAGTCTTTGCATTACATATATCCTTCTTTTCTAAGTGCCTCTAGCGTTCCGCCGCCGTCTTTATCTTGGGCGCGACCTGAGCGCTCAGCGATGTCTTTAAACTTGCCGCTTGTTAGCTCTTCAATAATCTCTTTTGGGTTACGTGCTTCCGAATCCACCGGAGCCGTACACGGGAAACAGCCTAAAGAACGGTAGCGTTTACCATTGCCGTTATTAAAATAAAGGTTGATAATCGGTATGTTCTCTCTTTCGATATACTCCCAAATATTAAGCTCTGTCCACTCTAACAGTGGGTGAATGCGCACATGGGTTCCCGGTGCAAAATCGGTTTTGTACTGATTCCACAGCTCTGGTGGTTGCGTACTGGCATCCCATTCGCTCTTTTCATCACGGGCTGAAAAAACACGCTCTTTGGAACGGCTTCCTTCTTCATCTGCTCTAACACCTACGATAACGCCCGTATACGGCGCTCCGTTTAACTCATCTTCCCACTCTTTTTTGTACGGGTTCCACTTGCGGCGTGCCCATGTTCCATCTAACGTGTATTTGAGCGCATCGCTTTTGAGTTTTTTACAACAACTAAGTCGATCTAGTCCATTCACAAAGGTTTCACCTTTGGCTAAGGCTTCTTTATTTTGTCCTACAACGAGGTTTAAGTCCCATTGGATGGCGATTTCATCGCGGTAACGAATCATCTCGGGAATTTTAAACGCTGTATCAATGTGTACCAATGGGTAAGGTACATGAGAAAAAAATGCTTTTCGTGTCAGCCACAAAAGTACCGTGCTATCTTTGCCGATGCTCCAAAGCATGGCAAGATTTGGGAAGCTTCGATACGCTTCTCGCAAAATATAGATACTCTGAGCTTCAAGTCTGTCTAGATGATCCATCTTTTATCCTAATTTTTCATTTCTAACACGAACAAAAGTGCTACGCTTTTGATCTTCACTAACACTAAGTTTGCCTCGACAGCGGCAAGCTCACGCTTCGCTTTTTATTTTAATAACGCCAACAAAGCAAAGCTCCTTTTGGCTACGCTGGCCGCTATGGCGCTAAAGCTTGTCTCTTTGAGGCAGAATTAATTTTTATGTAAATGCAATCCGCACTCTTTGTGTTCAGGGTTTTCCCACCACCATCTGCCCGCTCTAATGTCTTCACCTTCTTTCACGGCTCTGGTACAAGGCTTGCAACCGATGCTTTTAAACCCTTTGGCGTAAAGAGCGTTTTTAGGAATGACATATTCAGCCATATAACGTTCAACCTCTTCATCGCTAAAAAAAGCGAGTGGGTTAAACTTCAAAAGTTTAAAATTCTCATCAAATTCTTTTAATTGTGTGTCACTACGGGTAATGGATTGGGCGATACGAATTCCGCTAATCCAACCGTCATAATTTTTTAATGCCTCCCTTAGAGGCATAATTTTTCGCACATAACAACACTCTTTGCGTAAGCTAATATCATCAAAAATGCCATATTCTCCGACTTTTGCTTCTAATGTAGCAATGGCATCATCGCTTGCGCTAAAACGTTGAATCGTTATGCCAAACAAGGACTCTATCTCTTTTTCATACGCATGTGATTCAGCGAACAGCTTGTGAGTATTTAGCGTAAATACATCAAAATCAATACCCGCTTTTTGTGCTAAAGAGATGGCAATGGCATCTTCATTTTGGTGGCTAAAGGCCAACGTCACGTTTAACCCCTTCGCTCCGATATGCTCTTTTAATACTTTAATAGCTTCAGCGATTTTAGATTCGTATCTTTGGCTCATATCTGATACTCCGGTTCAACTTTTTCGCGTCCGAAATCAATTTTATTCCACACGCGTTCATGAAAATAGTATAAAGTTGTTTTGGTTAGAAGCTCGAATGCGCCGATAGAGACAGCGGCAAGTGGGCTTCCAGTGACGATAAAACTAATCAACATTGTATCGATAGTTCCTGTTGCTCTCCACGAAATTGCTTTTGCAATGCTTCGTTTTTTATGCTCTATCATGACGCCTCCTTTGTAAATTTTCAGAATAATAGCGGTTTTCTAAGATAATGTCAAGTATAATTATTAAAATAGTCAAGATTAAAATTGAAGCAAAATTTTTTGTGCTTTATAGAAATAATAAGTGACGATTTTAAAAATGGATATGGATATGTTTTAACCAGAAAGAATTCAAAAAGATTTTGTGAAAGATGTGTCGATGGTGGGGCGATTCCCACCATCGTTAAAGTAAGTTTTTAATGGACTCTTCGATAGATTCAGGCGTCGTCGCCGGTGCAAAGCGTTCGATGACAGTGCCGTTACGGTCAATCAAAAACTTCGTAAAGTTCCATTTGATGGACTCACTGCCCAACAATCCCGTTGCCTGAGCTTTTAGGAAACGATAAAGAGGATGCGTATTGTCACCGTTCACCTCGATTTTGGCAAACATGGGAAATGTTACCCCATAATCAAGCTGACAGAAGCTCTCAATCTGCGCTTCATTCAAAGGTTCCTGAGAAGCGAATTGATTGCACGGAAAGCCTAGGACTTCAAATCCTCGGTCATGGTAGGTTTTGTAGAGCTTTTCGAGTCCTTCAAATTGCGGGGTGAAGCCGCACCTGCTGGCGGTATTGACGATGAGAAGAACTTTGCCTTTAAAAGAAGCCATAGAGACGGGTTGGTGATGAATGTCCACCACTTCAAAATCATAAATTGACGGTGTTGCCATAAGAAGACTCCCTATAAGCATGAGTAAGGAAAAGGTTTTCATGCCTCGCTCCTATAAAAATATGGATAAGATGCATTTTCACCTGCGGTATGCAAACAGATGATGCAACTATTGTAGCGCAAGCGAATGGATGTTTTGGCTTAAAAGTAAATATTAAAAACAGAACCAACATTCACTTCAGAGTCGATGACGAGTCTAAAGCCATTGTCTTTGCAGATGGTGTTTACGATGTCCAAGCCGATGCCAAAGCCGCCTTTATCAGAGTTGGCACGTTTATAGCGCTTGGTGATGTCGCCTAATTTTGAACTTTCGATGCCAATGCCAGTGTCTTTGACGCTGAGTTTTTCTGGCGTCAGACTCACGTCGATGCTTCCGTCTAAACGGTTGTATTTGATGGCGTTGGAAAGCACGTTGTCGATGAGTTTGACGAGGCTTTCTTGATTTACATGTAAAAATTTTTTTTCTAAATTGAGCGTTAAATTAATGCGTTTGCTTAGCATTAAATCGGCAAAATATTCGACCCGTTCTTCGATGAGTTTTTTCACATCGACATCGCTTTTTTCTTCATGTTGTTTGTCGTGTAAAAGCATATAGCTTAGGTTTCCATACAAGGTTGCGATGCGCTTGGCGCTGAGTTCAATGCGTTTGCGTTTTTTTTCTTCCACGTTTTTAAGCGTGCTAATGCTCATCAAGATTGCCGTGATAGGCGTATTGAGTTCATGCGTGGAGTCTTTGATAAACGTATCGAGCGTTTCGATTTCCGCTTGGATGGGTTTTAAAAAGAGTTTGGCAAGTACGTAACCAAGGAGTGTTGCAAAAGCGAGGCTGAGTAAAAGATAGAGAATGATTTCATACAAAATCGCGTTTAAAAGGTGCGAAATGTGTTTTTCTTTGATGATGATGTACTGCACGCCAAGATGCAGTTGAGCGCTGTCATCGACATAAAAAAAGCTGTTGTCTTTGAGATAGAATTTTTTCGTAAAATCAGGGATGTCGTTAAACGTTACATGTAACGGTGTGTGATTGATGCCAAAAAGTGCCACTTCAAATCCTTTCTCAACGCCAAAACACTGCTCGATAAAGCCTTGATGCAAGCAATGAAGCAATCTCTCATCGTCCATCATGTGGGCGGTGATGATTTTATGTGAAATGGAAGAGGCGATGGTATTCATTTTAAGCGAGTGTGTTTCGTACATGTTTTTCTTCTCAATCGTATAAAACATGCCTGCAAGAATTAAAATAAACGTATAAATCGAAATCAGATAAATCAGTAAAAAACGAACAAGGGAGCGTTTTTCATAATGGCTTAAAGACATAGCCCACTCCTTTGGTGTTTTCAATCAACGTTTCAAGTCCGTAACTGCGCAGGTTTTTGATGTAGGTGCGAACCGTTGCGTGCGTAGGAATCTCCTCAAAACGCCACACCTCTTCGATAATCTCCTCAAAACTGAGCACACGATTTTTGTTTTTGAGGAAATACTCCAACAACTGCGCCTCTTTTTTGCGAAGTTTGTAGGTGGCTTGTGGCGCTAAAATCTCTAAATTGCTCGGGTCAAAATAGAGTTTATCGGCAAGCATGATGCGCTCATCCATGTCAATGTTATGCAGTTTCTTCGTGCGCTCAATGCGCACCAAAAGCTCTTCCAAATCAAACGGTTTTTTGAGGTAATCTTCCGCACCCAAAGCAAACCCTTTTTTCACATCGCTAATCTGGTCGAGCGAGCTGATAAAAATGGTCGGCGTGGTAATGCGCGCATTTTTGATTTCACTCAAAAGCTCAAAGCCATTGAGACTTGGAACATTGATGTCAAGAAGCAGCAAATCAAACTGTTCCGAAAAAACAGCCTCAAGCGCATCTTTACCATCGTAAAAGAGTTTTACATGTAAATCATGTTCGACTAAAAACTCTTCAATGATTTCGCTAAGTATTGGGTCATCTTCTAAAAGTAGGATTTTCATAAAAGGCATTATACAAGAAATATAAGAGGTACATTCATAGATGTATTTTGTTTGAACTCAGAAGAAAGGAAGACTACGGTTTTGATAATGCAATTGGATATATTAGATATGATGTGGCATATCATTTGTAAAGAATTGGTATTGGTTTTTTCCTTGTCGTTTTGCATAATACATTGCTTGGTCACTCTGATTAAGTAATTGTTCACACGTGAGTACCTTTTTGTCTTGTGGATAAAGTGTAACACCCCAACTGGCTGAAATAGTTAAATGAAATTGATTAATTAAAAAAGGGTTGGATGTGACATGTAAAAATCTTGCTAAAATAGCTTTTATATCCGAAATAGTGTGGATATTTTGTAAGATAATGACAAATTCATCACCTCCAAGTCTAGCAAATGTGTCTTCTTCTTTTAAGAGTCTTTTGAGTCGTTGCGAAAAGGCAATAAGCAATTGATCGCCTATTTTATGACCATATTGGTCATTAATCTCTTTGAACCCATCAAGGTCAATATAAATAATTGCTATATGAAAAGGTGGTTGTTTCTTGTGTATGATGATTTGTTGAAGTTTTTCATATAAAAACAATCGATTAGGCAAGTTCGTAACTTGGTCATAATAAGCAGCTTTTTGAAGCTCTTCTTCCGCTAGTTTATAGTGCGTTATATTGTGTGCAATCCCCAAAATACCTATCAGATTGTTGTCATCATCCAGTAAGGGTACTTTTGTAATTTCTAAAAATTCTTTATGCCCATCAGCAAACATACTCCATTCTTCAAGCATTAGAGGTTCTTTTGTTAAAGCCGTATTTTTATCCTGTTCGCGAAAGAGATCGGCTACATCTTTTTGAACAAAATCATAATCATTTTTCCCAATGATATTTTTTTCAACTTCACCATAAAGTTGCTCGAAGCGAGAATTACATGTAATATACATTCCATTAATATCTTTCACCCATATGGGATCAGGAATCGCCCAAATCAGTGTTTTTAAAAATTTTTCTTGAATATAAAGCTGATGTTTTGTTTTTTGTTGAAGTGTAGCTTGATGCATCAACTGTAACGAATTTTTTGAGAGAATTTTATAAATTCCTTTGATAATGTCAATCATACTGCACATTCTTTTTTTTGCTATTCTTTTCGCTTCAGAATAATTTTTCCCTTCTTGAATTGCAAAAACGATATATGCTAGATGACGATCAGCTTCTAATGTATGTTCTAAAAGCCAAGGAATAAGAAAATTTAACGTATTTTCAGTAATTTGTTCAATACTGGTAGATTGTTTTGATTTAATAAGAGATTTTAATGTTTGAACAAAATCTCTATGTTTTTTTTTATGTGTTATTTCATACGTTGTATTTGGAAAATAGGAAGACCATATTTTCTCTTCTGTATAAAAATGATATTGTGTGTAAGCAATTAATTTATCAAAAATTGTCAAAATGTCCATCTTGGCATTTAAAACAAAATATGCCCATAACTGATTGATGATGCTAACAAGTTCATAATGTTGTTGATCAATTTCCAAGATGCCAATATTAAAATTGCTATCCCAAGGAATAATATCAATTTCATTGATTTGCAAATCCCATGTCGTTTTTTTTTCACTATGTTTTGTGGTAATCCCTTGAAATAATTCACAGATATCAACATCAAGCACTTGCGCAATTTTGTACAAATGGTCAATACTAAATTTTTTGTTTTCAAGTCCAATTTCTGCTTTAGCATAAAAAGAAGCTGAGGCATGACCAAGGGCTAATCCAATATTCAGCTGAGTTTCTTTTTTTTGAGTACGAATTTTTTTAATGTTGTTACGAATGATAGCGTGAAAGTTATCAATCTCTTTCTTGCCTGTTTGTTTCATTGAGTAAGTACCAAAGCCATTTTTATGTCCAGTTTATAATAATTTATATAGGGTATCAAATCCCTATAGGTCATGTATTTTTATTAATATTTTAATAATACTCATAATTCCTCATAATTCTATTTCATTACACCTATAGAAGGATAACAAAACAAAATTATTTTGATTTATCAGTTCCCTAAATGTGTTATGTGAAACTCATTCCACAAAAACTACACACACACCTCTTATACTTCCCTCATAACTTTACAAGGAGTCAGAATGAAAAAGCTTTTCGTAGCGATTTTTGCAGTGTTACTAGGACTTAGTAGTGCCTATGCTGAGGGTGTCAGCAAAAAAGGTATGGCGGGAAATTTAGAGGTTGAGTATGTAAGTGCGAAGCCTTTAACAACAGGTATGAACATGTTTACGATTACCGTGAAAGAGAACGGGAAAGTTGTGAAAGATGCCAAAGTGAGCATGAAAGTATTTATGCCAGAGATGCCAGGCATGCCTGCGATGGAATCTGATGCCGAGGTGATGAACATGGGTGACTCTTACATGGCTCATGCAACCTTTTCAATGCACGGCACATGGCAAATCAGCATCGTTGTTGAGACCAAAGACGGCAAAAAACAACGCTTAAAATCCAGCATTAATATCTAAGGATTGATGATGAAATCGCTCATTCTAGGCGTAGCCATTGCGAGTTACGCTCTAGGAGCGAGTTCACTCAGTGAGCTTGCTCTGAAAAATAACTATGATTTGAAAGTGCTTGAAGAACAAAAAGAGGCACTGATGCAAGAGGTTGATCTAAGTAAAGTATGGGAAAATCCAAGGCTTGGCATTGGTGCAAAAGACATTTTCTTTGATAAGCCTCTTAAGCGCGACACAGGAACCCAAAATGAATTCTTAGAGCTTTCCCAAAAAATTCCCACAGGCTCAAAGCTTGACATCAAAGCTGCCATCGCACAGCAAAATGTTGCGGTGAAAAGTTTAGAGATTAAAGATAAAAAGCTCGATATCACAAACAGCGTTATGAGTTTGCAGTACACCTTAGGACGTATTGACGCCGATATGAAAACCCTAGCACATTATGAAAAATTATTGACCGATTTAAAAGCAGCGCACTTAGCGTATAGCAGTACCGTAAATGCGCACTACAACCAAACACTCTCGAACACCATTTTGGAGAAAAATATTGCCATTTTGCAAAAAAGTTTGGTACGTGAAAAAGGCTCGGTGTTGCATAAGTTAGAGAGCATTATAAACACCCCCGTAAATGATGATGCAAAGCTTGATTTGGCATTGATGCCTTATACGAAAAGCAATGAAGAAGCAACCCTTAAAGAGCACAACCCAAAACTCTTGCTCCAAAGGATACAAACGCAAAAAGAGCTGAACAATCTTCATTATGAAAAAGAGCAAAAAATTCCTGACGTGACAGTGGCTCTTGGGTACAATCACCGTGAAAGTAGGGACGATATGTGGTATCTCTCTTTTTCCATTCCGTTGCCCATTTACGGACGTGAAAACCTCTCGATTCGTAAAGCAGAACTCACACAAAATGCTTCCGAGCAGAGCGAAAATGCATTGCAAAACAAGCTCGTTTTTGACTTGCAAGATGAACTCTTGAATAAAGAGCTTCAGCAAGAAAAAATCGGACTCAATCAAGCGATTTTAGAAGAGAACCGACGCATTTATGACAACATTCTCTCTACAGCGTTTAGTCAAAACGATGCGCTTGTCAAATTGCTGAGCAATCTTACCACCTCACTTGACACCGAACTCAAAATCAATGCTTTAACGCTGGGATATGACCTTTCATGTTTAAAAATCAATTATCTATTAGGAGAGCTGTAATGAAACGACTTTTTTTATCTTTATGCGTGGTGATGCTCAGTCTCTCGCCGCTTAGTGCTAAACAGCTTTTCAATGTCAAAACCATCAAAGTCACCAAAGTGATGGACAGTGAATACAAAGATTTTTACGGCTACACCAAGCCTAACGAAGAGACGACGCGTGATGTGGTGCTTCGTTACGATGCCTTTGTAGGGGACATCTATGCCAACAAGATGCTTACGTATGTTAAAAAAGGCGAGCCACTTTTTCGTGCATATTCTCCTGAGGTTTATACCGCTGAGCAAGAGTTACTCGGAGCCCTTCGTATCAATAACAAAGGGATGATTGACAGCATTGCGCAAAAACTCAAACTCTTGGGTGTTGATGAAGGGGTCATTCATAAAATCATCACCGATAAAAACACGCCTGAGCAAATCACAACGTATGCGCCTTATAGTGGTTACATCACCCAAAAGAAAATCAACCAAGGCTCATTTGCCCCTAAAGGAAGCAGGCTCTATGAGTTGAGCGATTATAGCAATTTATGGATGATGGTCAGTGTGTATGAAAAAGATGTCGCATTTGTAAAAAACACAAAAACTGCCGAGCTTTTTTTCGACATCACCAACAAGCCTTATAAGGCTAAAGTCGATTATATTTACCCAAGTGTCGATGCCAAAACCAAAAGCGTTGAAGTAAGGCTCTTGGTCGATAATGCCTCTTTGGAGTTGCCGATTAACGCGTTTGCGAGAGTACGTTTTAGCGGCATGAAAAAAGAGTACTTAAGTCTTCCAAAAAGTGCGGTGCTGACCAAAGGAAGCCAACATTTTGTCTTTGCTAAAGGCGAATTTGAAGGTGAGTACGAGCAAAAAGAGGTAATTGCAAAGCGATTATCGAACGATACTTTTGAGATAGAGAGTGGTTTAAAAGAGGGTGACGAAGTGGTTGCGAGTGCGCTGTTCATGTTTGATAGTGACGCACAAATCAATGGAGCACTCCAATGATAGACGCCATTATCAATGCCAGTGTAAAGAATAAATTTCTTGTCATCTTGAGTATTGTCATCGCATCATTGGTCTCTTTTTGGGCAATTAAAAACACCCCTTTGGATGCGTTGCCAGACCTAACACCACCGCAAGTCATCGTCAATGTCAAATACCCTGGTCAATCACCTAAAATCATTGAAGACCAGATTATTTATGAGTTGTCGAACTCACTGCTCTCCGTGGCAAAAGCCAAAACGGTACGGGCGTTTAGTTCGTATGAAAATGCCATTGTCTATATCATTTTCAACGACGATACTGACATGTACTGGGCACGAGATAGGGTGAGCGAAGTCATCGCTTCTGTGTCAAAAAATGTTCCCTCAGGCTCATCTATCAAACTAGGACCTGATGCAACAGGCATTGGTTGGGTGTTTGAGTATGCGCTCAAATCGAAAACAAAGAGTTTAGAAGAGCTTAGAAGCATCCAAGACTACCTCTACCGTTATGCGCTTTTAGGTGTGGATGGTGTGAGTGAAGTGGCGAGTGTGGGTGGTTACGTTAAAAACTACGAAATTACGTTGCACAAAGATGCATTGGTAAAGTACAACCTTAGTGTTGCGCAAATAAGCAAAGCGCTTTCCTCCAATAACCGTGATTTGGGGGGACGCGTGCTTTTGGAAAACGGGTATGAGAACATCATCCAAGCTAAAGGATTCGTGAGCTCTTTAGAAGAAATTGGCGCTATTGCTATCCAAACGACAAATGGCATTCCGCTCACGCTAAAAGACATCGGTGATGTGCGCATTGTGCCAAGTTATCGCAACGGTTTGGCTGAACTCAACGGTGAGGGCGAAGTCGTGGGCGGCGTAGTAGTTGTGCGTTACAAAGAGAACGCTTACAAGGTCATTCAAGCGGTCAAAGAGAAGCTGGCTTCTTTACATGTAAACGATGTGGAAGTGGTCACAACGTACGATAGAAGCGACCTCATTACTAAAGCCATTGGCAATTTGGAACACACGCTTTTGGAAGAGAGCATTGTGGTGTTGGCGGTGGTCATGCTCTTTTTACTTCATTTTAGAAGTGCGCTCATCGTGATCATCGTTTTACCGCTCACCATTGCGCTCACGTTTTTGTGTATGAAACTCTTTGGCTTAGAGTCCAACATTATGAGTTTGGGCGGCATTGCCATTGCCATTGGTGCGATGGTCGATGCGTGTATCGTAATGATTGAAAACGTGCATAAAAAACTTCTGCACGAAGAGCACCTCACCCCTGCTAAACGCAATGAAATCATCATCGCTTCGTCCAAACAAGTGGGGCGTCCTATCTTTTTTGCGCTCATCTTAATCGTGGTGAGTTTCTTACCGATTTTCGCACTCAGTGGACAAGAAGGAGCGCTTTTTAAACCTTTGGCATTCACCAAAACGTTTGCGATGCTCATCGGCGCGGTGCTCTCCATCACGCTTGTGCCCATATTGATGCTCTTTTTCATCAAAGGCGGTATTATGAGCGAGCATAAAAATCCGCTCAATCGCTTTTTTATCTGGCTCTATCAGCCCCTTTTGGCACTGTTTATTAAATTTCGCTATGTCGCTTTAACACTCTTTGTCGTGATGATGGGCTATGGTGGGTATGTGTTTGAGCATCAGCGTTGGGAGTTTATGCCACCGCTTAATGAGCAAACGTTTATGTACATGCCCGTCACGCCCTATGGTATCGGCATTGATATGGCAAAAGCGTATGCGCAAAAAACAAACGAAGTGATTAAAAGTTTTCCTGAGGTTGAAAGTTCTTTTGCTAAAGCAGGGCGCGCAGACAGTGCCACCGACCCCGCACCGCTTTCGATGATAGAAACCATCATCCAGTTTAAGCCACAAGAGCAGTGGCGAAAAGGGATGACGTATGACAAACTTTTAAACGAAATGGACGAAAAGCTTCAAGTGATGGGGTTGGTGAACTCATGGACATACCCTATTCGTGGGCGCATCGATATGCTACTCACGGGTATTCGAACGCCTGTAGGTATTAAATTGTATGGCGACAACACTCAAAAACTCGAAGAAAATGCGAAGAAAATTGAGCAAATTTTGCAAGGTTTTGGCGCGACCAAAAGTGTCTTTGCCGACAAATCCAACGCGGGCTATTTTCTCAATATCAACCTCGATCAAACCAAACTCGCTGAGTATGGGCTCAGTAAAGATGAGGTGTTGCAGTTTATCGACAGCGCGATGGGTGGAGCAAAAGTGAGTACCTATTTTGATGGAATTGAACGCTATCCGATTTCATTACGTCTGGAGCGAGAAGACCGCAAAGATTTAAGTGTTATCAGTGAGCTTCCGATTAAAACGGCCTATGGATTTCAACCGTTGAAAAACGTCGCAACACTTAGTTACGATGTCAGTTCGAGCGTGTTAAAGTCTGAGATGGGCAAAAAAGTGACATTTATCTACATCACGCTCAAAGAAGGATACAGCTCACGTACCTATAAAGCAGAAGCCAATGAGTTGTTGAAATCGCTTCAATTGCCCACGGGCTATTATTTTGAATGGGCAGGTGAGAGTGAATACCTAGAAAGTGCGATGGAGAGGCTTTCTTACATCGTGCCGATTACGCTTGTCATTACCTTTGTGCTCATCTTCCTAGGGCTTGGAAAAATCAAAAATGCGGTTATCGTCTTTTTGACTTTACCGTTTGCAGCAGTCGGTGGGGTATTGTATATCAATTACTTAAACTTCAATCTTTCTATCGCCGTTGTGGTGGGATTTTTGGCATTGATTGGTGTCGCGGTGGAAACGGCGATAGTCATGATTATTTATCTGGAAGAAGCCATAGAACATGTCAAAATAAAGACACGTGAAAACATTAAACATGCCATCTTTGAAGGTGCGGTGATGCGTGTGCGCCCCAAACTCATGACCGTGTTTGCCATCCTTGGTGGACTTTTACCCATCATGTACCTAAACGGTGTGGGCAGTGAAGTGATGCAACGCATCGCCGCTCCGATGATTGGTGGCGTGGTCAGTTCGGCGATTTTGACGCTTCTCATTATCCCTGTGATTTACTATATGGTGCAGAAAAAAGTGGATTGAAAAAGTGTTTACATGTAAAGATTTTTCTTTACATGTAAACCTTTATTGGAAGCGATACAATTTGATGTATAATCGTTTAATTTTTTAGAAAGTGCGATTTATGGACGAACTTATTTTAAGCATCATCAGCTTTTTTGCTTCCGTCATCACGGCGATAACGGGTATCGGCGGCGGGTTAATGTTAATTGCTATCTTGCCCTCTTTTTTACCCGTAAACGCGATGATTCCCGTACATGGATTTACCCAAATCGCCAGTAATGCCTCCCGTGCTTATTTTGGATACCGCGATATTCAATGGAGTGTTGTACCGAAATTTTTTATAGGCTCATTGGTCGGTGTCGGCTCTTTTGCACTTATCCTTCATCTTTTAACGTTGAAATGGATACCGCTTTTTATCGGAGTGTACATTTTGCTCTCGTTGTGGTCGCAGACGTTCAATGAAAAAATCAAAAAATATGAAAACTACTACGTCATCGGCTTTTTCCAATCAGGACTTTCGGTCATCGTAGGCTCAACGGGACCTTTGGCACTCACCAAACTGCTTAAAGATTTTGAAGAAAGAGACAAAGTTGTCGTCACATCAGCCGTTCTGATGAGCATCACCCACGCCCTAAAAGCACTGGTGTTTCTCTACTTTGGCTTTGTTTTTTCGGAGTATCTGGTGTTGATTGTGAGCATGATAGTAGGCTCCATTTTAGGCTCTTACGTGGGGACGAGATTTCGTAATATCATCGATGGCAAAAAGCTGGTTTTGATTTTGAAATACCTCCTCACCGCAATGGCAATTAAGTCGATTGTGGGGATTTTTTAACAGTGTCATGCTATGTTTATGGCATCCAAGTAAGAATAGTTTTTGCTTTCATTTCTTTTTAGGAGGTGAATGATGAAAATCGAATCGCACAGCATCACATATGCAACAGCGCACGAGTTCTCTTATGAAAAGACAGATACCTTCGATGAAGCGTTAGCGTCGCTTTCTTCAAGCGAAGCGACCCTTACAGACGAGTCAAATTCTCTGAGTAATGTTGATTGGATTCGGCGTATAAAATTTATGTTGATTCAAGAGTTGCTCGCTATGCTAAATGGCACGCAAGAAAAATCTTCAACCACCGTACAGAACATTTGCCAAGACCAGTCTTTACATGTAAATCAATCCTCAAACCAATTTCGTGTGTTGAAATTTGCCGAGGTAACGTACGAATCTACTTACCAAGAGGAAGAAAGTTTATCGATGCAAACGAAAGGATGTGTTAAAACCCAAGATGGTAGAAGTATAGACATAAACCTTGATGTAACGATGCAGCGCTCTTTTTACTCCAAAACCATGACGAAAGAGACGATGATGATAGACCCGCTTGTTATCAACTTTAAAGGAAACCTGCCCGAACTTAGCGATGCAACATTTTCATTTGACATTGATTGCGATGGGGCAAGTGACCAAATCTCATGCCTTACTAAAAACAGCGGTTTTTTAGCGCTCGATAAAAATAATAACGGTCAAATCGACAATGGTAGTGAGCTATTTGGCACACAAAGCGGCAATGGCTTTAAAGATTTGAGCCAATACGACACAGACGCGAATGGTTGGATAGACGAAAATGACCCTATCTTTGATGGGCTTCGCATCTGGAGCAATCACGAGCTGATAGGCTTAGGTGAAGTAGGCATCGGTGCGATATATTTGGGTGCACAAAGCTCTCCTTTTACCTTTAAAAACGATGCCAATAAGAGTCTAGGCTCGCTGCGACAAAGCGGTATTTTTTTATTTGAATCAGGAGAAGTAGGGACTATCTCTCAAATTGATTTTGCCAAGCGCGACATTCAAGAGCCTATGGTCGAAGCTTTGGCGAAAGTGTAGAAGGTGCATCAAAAGGGCCACTTTTTATCGTTTTACATGTAAAAAAGTTTCAATCAAAAAACTATGCGAAGTAGCCCGTACTTTTTTTATTCATACCGTTTACCGTTATACTCCAAAAAACCTCCGACATGGCGATTGTGTGGGTCGTGGTGTGTCCAGTGAATGACGCCGCCTTTGTCATTGGTTTCTAAATCCCCACAAAACTTTATAACTCCGCCTTCTTGCAACGGTGTAACTTTAGGAGCGATGTCAATATTATGGGCGATTAAGAGCGTTTTGCCCGAAGACAGCTTGATGATAAAACGCTGATGGCGGTTGCCTACGTTGTCATCACTTAGAAGTTTGATGACTTTGCCCGAGTCACATACGGGCGTGCCTGCGAAGAGTTGAAAACTGACAAAAATAAAGCATAAGAAAATTTTCATACGGTACGTTTACCTTTTACATGTAAAGATTTTGAGTGAAAAAGCATTGTAGCAAAGCGTAAATAAAAGAATAGGTACTAAAAGAGCTGAAATTTCAAACGTTAGATTTTTGGGTAATGTTACTCTAATTTTATTTGATTATAGTGGAAGAACTTGCTTCTAATTGGAGAGAAATATGAACTCTAAAAAAATTCCCTTATCGGTTTTAGATTTAATTCCCGTAGGCGAGGGCTTTAGTATCGCACAAGCCATAGAAAACAGTACAAAATTGGCTCAAAGTGTCGAAGCGTTTGGCTATACGCGTTATTGGGTCGCAGAGCATCACAATTTTAGCGGAATTGCCAGTGCCGCAACCTCGGTTGTGCTCAGTTACATCGGCGCACACACGCAAACAATTCGGATAGGCTCTGGCGGCATTATGCTCCCCAACCATGCACCACTCGTCATTGCCGAACAATTTGGAACGCTAGAATCTTTGTACCCCAATAGAATTGACTTAGGCTTAGGAAGAGCGCCGGGGACAGACAGACAAACCATGCTAGCCCTCAGACGCGACCCCAACAATGACGGCTCGGATTTTCCTAGGATGCTTGAAGAGTTACAATACTATTTATCAAACCAAGCAGGCGCAAAAGGCATCAAAGCAGTGCCGGGTTATGGGCTTGACATCCCCATTTGGTTACTAGGCTCAAGCACCTTTAGCGCACAATTAGCCGCACACAAAGGTTTACCTTTCGCCTTTGCCTCACACTTCGCACCGGGTGACATGGAAGACGCCATCAGGCTTTACCGTGACAATTTTAAACCCTCGTCTTTATTGCAAGAGCCTTATATCATCATCTGCATCAATGTTGTCTGTGCCGAAACAACGGAGCAAGCTCACTATTTAGCGACCAGTGAACTTCAAAAGTTCCTGCATCTCCAACGTGGCGATAATGCCAAATTGTGTAAACCAACACACGATATGAATAGCTTATGGAAAGAGTGGGAAGAAAAGAGCATACGCCATAAAACCAGAGAGTCCATCTGGGGAACGCCTGAATTTGTGAAAGAAAAACTTGAAAGCCTAATAGAGCGAACAGGTGCCAATGAAGTGATGATACACTCGATGATACACGACCCAGAAGAGAGAATAAAATCGTATGAGTTGATTTCTGGGATTTGGTTTGAGTGAGATAGGCTAGTTAGAAAGTCAAATGATGATAAGTTATCTATATTTAATATCTTTTTTGTTTTTTAAACTTTAAGAAAATATATAATAAACTTTAAGAAAATATATTTCTTAAAGGATTAGTATGAGCAATAAAGATAAAGGTAAGCAGATCAAAACTCAGATATTAAGAGACGTTGTACATCATCCTAGCGATATATCAAGTCATATAGCAAATATTTTTTCGATTACTCCTCAAGCCGTATTTAGACACATAAAAGCGCTTGAAAACGAAGAAAAAATAATTTCAACAGGTAGAGGAAAAGGGAAAAGATACTCTTTAGGACCGGTCAGAGAATACAATTTTCTTTTTGAATTGAATAAAAATTTATCAGAAGATACGATTTGGAGGAATCATTTTGCTTTTATACTTGAAGGTGTTAATGAAAATATAGTAGATATTTGTCAATATGGATTTACAGAGATGGTTAATAATGCAATAGATCACTCGAATGGAACAATATTATTTATTGACGTTAACAGAACAAAAGAATATATATCAATGATTGTTATGGATAATGGAGAGGGAATCTTTAGACGTATCAAAAGGTTGTGTAATCTTGAAGACGAAAGACATGCTATCATGGAGCTATCCAAAGGAAAATTAACGACAGATCCAGAAAATCATACAGGTGAAGGCATTTTTTTCACATCAAGGATGTTTGATAAATTTGATATAGAATCAAAGGGGCTGAATTACTCTCATGATGGGAGATATGAATTTGATTATTTAATTGATTCAAACCAAAAGATAGGAGATATTGGTACCGTTGTTATAATGCAAATTAATTTATCTTCAGACAGAGTTATAAAGACTATATTTGATCAATTTACCGAAGATAGATTTGAAGAAGGAACTTCTCAATTTAATAAAACAGTGATCCCTGTAAAGCTTGCGCAATATGGTAATGAAAAGCTTGTTTCTCGTTCACAAGCAAAAAGGCTACTTGTACGAATTGAAAAATTTAAATATGTTGTATTTGATTTTGATGGAGTTACTACTATAGGGCAAGCGTTTGCAGATGAAATATTTAGGGTCTATGCCAATCAAAATAAAGACATAATGCTTGTTCCTGTTAAAATGAATCAAGATGTCGAATCTATGGTTAATAGAGCTTTAGGTAGGTAAAAAAATTTAAGAAATAAAAATAAAGAGACAGGTAACTATAAATAGTTTGGTTCGAATGAAAGAAGATAGGCTACTTTTTATATGTTTTTCAATTATTGAAAGTAGCCTGTTTAGCCTTTACATGTAAAGAAAAAATGATGATTACTTTTGCGCAATTCCCACAAACTGCGTCAAGATACGGTTTAAACTTCC
>MTLD01000129.1_pt1 | contig 127666 bp, 120 predicted proteins | sample 1982471 | NCBI WGS metagenome assembly MTLD01 (sample SAMN05712604, study PRJNA340218) | biofilm metagenome | isolation source: sample SPM anode biofilm adapted to -50 mV | place: USA | collected 2012-02-03
CTGCTCTGCTCTGCTCTGCTCTTAAGCATAGGTTTGCCCTCCTTCTCTGTCAAGTTTTTACCATCTTATTTTCAATCAATTATATTTTATCATTTAATTATTAACTTATCTTATATTATATTATATTATCATTTTAACATATTTTACTTATTATACAAAATGATATATAAACTATTTGAGATAAAATAATATTAACATCTATACATGATTGACTTATAAATAAAAAGAATAGACACAAAAAAACACACCTTCGCATAGCGAAAGAGTGTTTTAAGGTTATATTTGTCAATTGCTACAAAAACTCAGACTTCTACCAATGTAGTCTGACGACTAAACTTCTCTCGGTCTTCGTCTGCTAAGGTTGTCGTGATGATTAGCGCCTCTTCAAGGTCAGACACCTTAGTGAAGGCGACGCGGTTGAACTTCGATTCGTCCGCTAAAACATAGCTTTTAATCGCATGGCGCATAACGATGCGTTTCATCAATGCTTCCTCTGGATCTGGTGTGGAATAGCCAAACTCAGCATTGATGCCGTTAGTGCCCATGAAGGCGCGGTTGAAGAAGAATTCGCTGACTTGCTGATTGGCGACAGCACCAATGACGGCATCAGTCGCTTGTCTTAACTCGCCACCGATGACGTAAACTGGGATGCCGTATTCATAGCAACGCTGGGCATGAATCGGGGAATTGGTGACAGCTTTGATTTTTTTACCCGCTAAAAATGGAATCATCTCGCCGACTGTGGTCGAGGCATCTAGGAAGATGAGCTCTCGATCTTTAACAAAGGCACTCGCTGTTTTGGCGATTTTTTGCTTCTCCTCGATATACTCGATTTGTCGTTTTTCAACGGTTAAGCCGTAGTTATAAAGGTCAACACCAATGGCACCGCCATGAACACGAACGATTTTACCATTTTCAGCGAGCACCGTTAAATCCCTGCGAATCGTTGATTCACTGGTATCAAAGGTCTTCATTAGCTCTTGTGTTTTGACCATTTCCGACTGGTCAAGTAAATCTAAAATTAACTTCCGCCGTTCACTTGTTTTCATGCACATACTTCCTTAAAGATGTTGAGGTGACTGCTTTGGGACGTATCAAAATAGGAAAAAGTCGTAAACAATACTTGAAAGGTGTTAAAGCGCGATTAGCTCCATAGGAAAATAGGAAAGACAAGGTTCTGTCTTTATCTTTTTCCGTAGGAGTTGCGCTTTATAAGCTAGACACGCAGGTTGTGCGGCCTTTTTTATCTTTTTTCCTAGACCCAGAGAGCCGAAACTCAATTGATTTTAAATTTCTACAATGACTGCCTCATAAGCTCGCAATGTCTCACTCAAATTCGTACGGTCACAATAGTTGGCAATGACAGTCGCTTTTACATCAGGTAGAGGCATTAACTCTTCTAATTTTATCATGTTTTCTGATAAATTTGCGAGTACAAGCCATGTTTTACTGCCATTTTGTCGTAAATAAGCGAAAATCGCCTCATCTTCTGGTAAAAGGAGCTTGTAGGTGCCTGTTTTTAAGATGTCCTCAGTCTTTCGCAAGCGAATCAACTCTTGGTAGTACTTAAAGACTGATTTTTCAGCTTTCAAGTCTTTTGCGACATTGATGTCTGGATAATTGGGATTAACTTTAAACCAAGGTGTCCCATTGGTAAATCCTGCGTTTTCAGAATCATCCCATTGCATCGGTGTTCTGGCATTGTCACGTGAAATCTTATGAACGGCTGCTAAGAAATCAGCCTGTGTCATTGTTTGCTGCTCGACAACAAAGTGCTGATAATTGCCTTTCAGCTCAATATCCACATACTCATCTAGCTCAAACTCAGGATTGGTCATACCGATTTCTTCGCCTTGATAGATAAAAGGTGTGCCCTGTAGGCCATGTAAAATCGTCGCAAAGGCCGTCGCACATTCGTAGCGATAAGTCGTATCATTACCCCAACGGCTAATCACGCGCGCCCGGTCATGATTCTCGAAGTACAAGGCATTCCAGCCCTTATCTCGTAATTCAAGCTGCCAATTGGATAAAATATCTTTAAGTTTAACCAAATCACGGTCTTGCAATGCCCAGCGGCCATTCACATCACCTGCTTTACGGTCGATGTGCATATGCTCAAAAGTGAAAATCATATCCAGTTCTTCACGCTCTGGACTGACCAGCTCCCAAGCATCCCAACTCTTGGCGGCAGGACTCTCACCCACCGTCATCATATCAAGTGGCGTTAGGATTTCTTGATTCATCTCATGGATGAATTCATGCATCCGTGGCCCATTTTGTTGATTCGTTGTCGTCAAGTCACGCGCATTATCGGGAAAATCCTGGTCCTTAGAAATTGACGTAATCACATCCATGCGCCAGCCATCAACACCTTTTTGTTTCCAAAAACGCATCATGTCGTAGATATAGGCACGCACATGTGGATTCTCCCAATTGAGGTCTGGCTGTTCCGCCGCATAATAATGAAGATAATATTGCCCGCGCTTTTCATCCCAAGTCCAGGCACTGCCACCGAAACTCGAGCCCCAGTTATTAGGCTCAGAGCCATCGGGTTTTGCATCCTGCCAGATGTAAAAATCGCTAAAGAAATTATCTGTACCCTTGCGACTCTCTTGAAACCAGACACACTGATCTGACGTATGATTAGCGACAAAATCCATGATAATCTTGATATTTTTATCGTGCGCTGCCTCAATCAGTCGGTACATATCCTCATTACTGCCGAACATGGTATCAATCACACGATAATCCGTGATATCATAACCATTATCAACTTGTGGGGATAGATACACTGGACTCAGCCATAGCCCATCAACCCCTAGTTTTTCGAGGTAAGGTAGTTTTTCGATGATGCCCGTGATATCCCCATATCCAGAGCCAGTCGTATCGTTAAAGCTTTTGGGATAGACTTGGTAAATCACTGCATCTTGCCACCACTTATCACGCATATTTTTCACTTTCTCTCCCTTTAAGATGTTGAGGTGACTGTTTAGCTCCGTAGAAGTATTTTTTGCATCGAGTAATCGCAGATGCAAATTAGGGATTTTGCCGTAAGCGACTGAAAGTCGTGCGGACAAAATCATCTATTTTCTTAGTTGAAAGCATTGCTTTCAATCTACGGATAAGGGCAACAAAGTTGCCCTCAGCTAGGAGCCGAAACTCAATTTTTATTGATATCCGGCTCACTTCAGGCGATACCTAGAAATGATGCTAGAATACCAAAGACAATGACACCGATAATCATTTTATTAATTGAAACATTTTTCTTCGCAATTAACCAGAAACAAATCAAGGTGAATGCTAACGGTAAAATCCCAATGAAGATTGAATCTAACATCTCCTGAGATTTCATGACCGCTTTGCCATTGATAAGCATATTCCATTTGACATCAAATTTAACCATACTAGCCGCCATAGCCCCAACCATGGTAATTCCGACAATAGATGCCGCCTTAGTCAGAACAGCCATCATGCCTGACTCGTAAAGGTCAGAGATGTAGGTTGACCCTAATGTATAGCCGATTTTACCTGCGTACCAACGCGTTAATTGGGTTGGGATATTAAAGACCAGCAGGAAGACGATTGGCGCAAAGGGATTCCCTTGATTGGCCAGAGAAACCGCAATTCCAGCTGCGATAACACGCAAGACACCCCAGAAAATCGAATCACCTAGTCCTGAGAGTGGTCCCATTAAACTGGTTTTGATCGCTGAGATAGACTCCGCATCGAAATCTGCTTGTTCTGCATTTTCCTTCTCCATTGACCCAGCGACACCGAGGACAAAGGGATAGGTTGCAACTGTCGTATTGAAGTAGGTATTATGACGCACCATAGCGTCGCGCTTTTCTTCGTCCGTCTTATAGTATTTGTCGATAAACGGCAGCATAGCATAGGTCACACCCGAGCCACCAAGCTTGGTCGGCGTTACGGATGCAAACTCAGTAAACGAGCGCCAGTAGACTTGTTTTAGTAATTTTTTTTCATCTTGTGTTAAAGTTGATTTTGCCATTTTTTCTTCCTTTCTGCGATTTCACTTCGTGAAATCTTGAAACTTGACATCCGCTGACGCTACGGCCAAGCGGGGTCATTCGCGAATTGCATCCGCTCAAAGGCTTATACCTTTCTGTCAATGCTTAAGCGTAAAAATCATCGACTTCTTGTTGTTTAGGGTCAGTAGACTTTTGCCCTAGGCTTTTGACACCGTGTCCTATTTTATCTCTGAGTGTTTTAAGCGCCATGTCGTTTTGTGCGACAATCACTGCAATAATAATGGCAAGTGCTGAAACGGCAATGAGTGGTACTTTGAGGTAGGCAATCACAATAAAACCGAGGAAAAAGTAAGTCGCGATTTTGTTATCCCAGAGCATTTTGAGGAGCATAGCCATTCCGACTGCTGGTAAGAGATTACCGGCAACACTGAGACCGTGCATGATGACTTCCGGAATGAGTTTCAAAGCTGACTCAGTCGCTTTAGCACCAAATAGAATGGCGAAGAAAGGAATCAAACTGTAAATGCCCCAGTTAAGCCCCCAAATTCCGAAATGCAAGCGCGTATAGGCTTTGGCATTACCTGCCTTAGCATAATCGTCAAATTTCACTGAAAGTGGTGCGACAACTGCGATATATAAGAGTTGTTTAATCTGTAAACCGATGATGCCTAGTGGCAAGGCAAGCGTAATGGCATATTCCGTTCCACCGCCAAGTTTAATCGCAAAGGCTGCCGCAAGGGCTGAGGCAAGTCCTGGTTCAGCAGCTGCTGCACCACCGATATTAACCACCCCCATGAAAATCGTTTCAAGTGCGGCACCGACAAGTAAGCCAGTCTGCAAATCACCCAAGAGCAGGCCAACGAGTGGCGCAATGACAATGGGACGACCTAACATGGTAAATCCTAACAATTCCTGACCGCCAACTGTCAAAAAGACAACGAGTGCGACGGCGATAGCTTCGTATAACATATTTTTCTCCTTTTATTAAGATGTTGAGGCGACTGCTTTGGGTCATAGAACGCTTTGTGGCTGCGATTACTCGCCACTAAAAGACCTGCTGCGACGAGTAACCGCAGGAGCAAAATAGGAAAATCCATAAGCAACCGCAGGTTGTGCGGACTTTTTATCTTTTTTCCTAGACCCAAGGAGTCGAAACTCAGTTAATCTTGCGCGGTAAGCGAACTTACAAGACGAAATCCTTGGCCAATTCTTTTTTATCAGTTGGGACCATTTGAAAATCTGTTTCGGGACAGATTTCTGTTAAAGTTTTCAGGGCAACTTCTTCCGAAGGGGTTAATAAAACTGTCGGTGCTAGTTTTTTCTTATCACCTTCTACCATTTTGCCAACATTGCCGACATTGATACGGTCTAAGTAGGCAACTTTTGCGGCAATTGTGACGGCATCTTTGACCGTTCTAACCAGAACCAAAAGGTTTTTGGTGGCTGAACGGTGGTCGTTTAGAAGGGTGATGCTATCATCAAGCGAGCGCATGATGACTTTGATGCCATTTGGCGCTGCCATCCGTAAGGCATTTTCTTGCATCTGATTTTTAACGACTTCATCATTGGCAACGACAATGCCGTCAAGTTTCAGAGCTTTACTCCAGACCATAGCGACTTGACCGTGAATCAAGCGTTCATCAACTCGCATGGTCATGTGCTTGTTCGTTTCAGGACGTTCGGTCAAAGCTGGTGTGCTTGACGCTAATGTGACTGTTTCCGTCATTTCTTGCTCAGTCTCAGCAGTATCTGTCTTGAGCGTTCCCGCAACCAACTCAACTTGTTTGAGCTCTTGACGAGCACCTGTGATGAGTTTGGCGATTTTATCATTGTCGTAGTCCTCACCAGACAATGCCAGAGAGGCTGTTTCCATAATCAAAGGAAGATTCATACCTGCAATGACAAAGACATTTGTTTTCCCTATCGCTTTCATGGCAATTTTTTGACTGACGCTGCCGCCGTATAGGTCTGTGAAAATCACTGCCTGATCCGTCTGCTCATCAATGCTTGAAAAAAAGTTCTCGAGTGCCTCTTCTAAATTCGGCGCATCATCTGTATAAGCCGTAAGATAGGTAAAGTCTAGGGCATCTCCTAAAAATAGTTCTAATGTACTCTTGATACCCAAGGCTAAATTACCGTGAGCGGCGATTAAAAATTTTTTCAAAATTTTTCTCCATTTCTTTTAAGAAATCGTTTTCATCAATTGATAAGGTCATTTTAGCATACTTTTTGACCGATTGCAACACTTTTTAGACCGTTTCGTTCATTATTTTTTTATTTTAAGATTGAAATCGTCATTTTTTGAATCATTCTGTTTATTACAGATATAATAAAACAGTAGAAATGGCTAGACCAAAAATCGGATTCGATGACCAAATAGCGACTCTTCGTCATTTGGTCATCAAATCCGATTCTCTTAATCAACTGTCAAGACAAATTTTTCCAGAGCAACTGCAACGCCATGGGCATCATTTGTACTTGTTTGATAATCTGCTACAGCCACAATCTCAGGAACTGCATTCCCCATGGCAATCGCTAGGCCTGCGACCTCCAACATAGACCTGTCATTTTCAGCATCACCAATGGCCATTGTTTCTTCTAAAGGAATATTCAGGATTTGAGCAAGCTGCATCAATCCCTGCCCTTTACTGGCTTTCTTGTTAAGCATTTCAAAGAAATTTGGTGCGCTAGACACCGTCGTATAATCGTTTTTAAACTCAGGTGGGATTCGGCTGATGGCGTGGTGCAAGTCGTCAGCTTCCCCAACCAACATCATTTTGATGACGGCATCTTCAGATTGCATCTCCTCTCTCGTCCTAAAACTCATAGGGACTTTAGCAATGAACGACTCCTCCACAGTGTAGGGGGAAACATCATAGTTTGAGGTAAATAAGCGATCTTCGGTTACCGCATGAGAGGCACAGCCTAAGGTCGTTGCAAGGTCATCAATTTTCAGGTAGTCCTGATAGGTTAAGGTCATCCGTTTGAGTTCAGTGCCTGTATCTGCTGCTAAAATCATGCCACCATTGTACGTGATGACGTAGTCGCCAACATCTGTCAAAGAAAGCTCTCTTAGCAAGTCAATCACCCCTGGATATGGTCGACCAGTCGTCATGACAATTTTCACGCCCTGTGCTTTGGCTTGACTAATGGCTAACTTGACCTCTGGCGTGACCAGACGTTGACTGTTTAACAAAGTGCCATCCACATCTATGGTTACTAGTTTAATTCCCATTGTATTCCTCTTATAATTTTGGACTAGCGTTCACACTGCCCCGTATAATCCTACCTTGGTTATTGTATTTCGTCACGCTTCACTTTGCAACGCTTCACAAGCAATAACAGTAAAAAGCCACAGAATGATAGACCTACTATGACAACTACCCGATTTACTGTTTTTGTCTCTCCTGTACGAGGAAGTGCCCCAGTCGCCTGAAGTTTGACCTCCTCCGTCCGAGGTAACGTACCAATTACTGTTGGCTGAGTTGTCCAATTATTTGATGGGATATCATCCGATGTAGCTATTTTATCTTTGTCAGCGACTGAGCCATCTTTTTTGTACTCAGCAGTCACGGTCACGTTGCGTGTGACATTTTGCCAGACTGTGTCTGCCTTATCCCAACCTGTAAAGGTTGAGCCTTTTTTTATTGGTTTGTCTGGTGTTGCTGCGTTAGCACCATGTTCAACGGTTTGCGTGCTAATGACTCGACCATCATCATCTTTAAAAATCACAGTATAGGTGTCGATTTGATAATAAAGTTTTAACACACTCGTGCCATCCCCCTTGATATTGCCTGTCAAGACGGTCTCAGGATGCGTTATATCTAACGTATGGCTAGCGTAGACTTTCGGTTTAGCTGTCGCTAGCGTGTTGGCCTCACCTTTCAGAATTTCAGTTTCTTTAAGGACAGTACCACTTGAGCTAATGTGATAATGTTCAACAGTATAGGCAACTATTTTCGGTGTCACATTGACGCGAACACTTATCTCTTGATATTTGCCAGCGCTATTGGTCACACCCGCAAGGAGCGTGTAATACCCCACAACTGATGTATCAACTGTATTTTCAAGAATCGTAAATGTCGGAATATTCGTTGTGCCATCACCCAAAACACTATTGAACGTCAAGGCGGTCAATGGATCAAACAGATCCCCCTGACTAACCTCAATCGTATGATTTGGGTTAGTAATCTCACCAAAAATACTGCGATAAGATGTGATTTTAACATTTTTAACCGTCGCTTTTTTATCGTTCCCACCTTCTACATAGAAGCCGATATTATCCGTTTTGACATGGGAACCACCAATTTTTTCAGGACGGAAATAGAAAACTTGCGTGATCGTTTTTTCACCATCATTAACAAAAATTTCAATTGATGATTCGTCAACCAATGCAGTGAGTTTAATATGACCAGCATCAGGAACAAAAGCATTGGTATGGTCACGACCTGGTGCCTGAATGTCTTGATCATCGGTTGATAACATATTGAGATAAGCGAGTTGCGAGCCCAAATCGTAGCCAACGAGTAATTTTCGTTCAAAATTGTCTGTCCCACGCACATAGAGCCCTAATGCCGACGGTTTACTTGTTGCTTCCCAAGAGAATTCGGCTTCTATTTTATAAGCTGTCCCTTTAAAATTCGTCACTTTCGCTGCATTAGCATTGTTCATATCGCCAGTTAGGATAAGTCCTGTGTCTAGCGCTCCTGTTCCTTTATCCGTGGTTGGCACGATAGCATCTTGACCATTCGCTAAATCCAGTTCAGTAACAGGTGCTTGAACAAGTTTATAGCCACCATCATATGCGGCATCGGCAACAAGCGTTAATTCCCGTGGCACGGTCATATTGCTATACCAAGGTGTTGTTTGTTGCAACCCCGTCCATTTCCAATTACTCTGCCAAGCTAGCATAATCCGACGGTTGCCGGTATTCCCAAAAGTCACACCTGCATAAAAATCTTCACCATAGTCTAGCCAGTTGGGATTGGCAAGTGTGTTTGCTGTTGCGGGTGTCCAGACGCCCTGAGCATCAATATCACCAACCATATACTGCATCCCAGAGCCAGAAGCATAAGCATTGTCCTGCACACTCATCGTAAGTACCCATTTGATATCATCACTGTCTTTTACTTTCATAGGTATCAATTCAGGACATTCCCAGACACCTACACCAACATCATGCTGACGTTGAATGGCAGAGGCATATGTCCAATCTATCAAATTGTAAGATTTAAAAATCAGGGCTTGTTGACCCGCTACCACAATCATCAACCACTGTTTGTGTGCCTCATCATAGACGACCTTAGGGTCACGAAAATCCTTAGCATCAATCCCTGGTAAGCCTGAAATAGCCGTCACTGGGATAATCGCTTTGGGACTTTGCTGATTGGCAGTTCCTGCTAAATTATCCGTAGCATTTTTAGCACCATCAAACTGCTTGAAAGTTTGACCGCCATCAGTACTGTAGGCTAGATGCTGTTCTTGAACTTCACTCATGCCAATCCAAGATCCCATACCGCCATCTCCACCATCGTTCCAACGGGTTGCGATTTGGAAACAGCTTGTATAGTAGGCAAGGATCGTATTCTCACCTAAGCCACTAATATTTTCTTTATCTAAAACGGTTGAGCCACTAAAGATGTATTTCTTAGAATTTCCTTCAACCCAATCCGTACAAGGTTGCCCCCAATAACGAACTTTGCCATCTTTACCGTTATCGGTAAATTGACCTTTCGTATTTTCAAATGTAAAATCCATCCGTTCTTGATTTTCCAGCATTGGAATCGCCACTGGCTGCTCCTGCCAATTCGTCAAATCTTTACTCGTGGCATGTCCCCATGACATATCGCCCCAACCATTTCCGTTAGGATTGTATTGATAGTACATATGATAAGTAGCTGTCGAATCATCATAGAGTAGGCCATTTGGATCATTCAGCCAATTCTTCGCAGCAGAATAATGATACTGATTGCGATACAGTTCATTGTACTGCCAGCTATTTTGATTGGCTGAACTGACAGCTGAAACTGTTTGAATTGTGGCTAAAGAAAAAACGACACTAGCAACGATTCCTGCCACGATGAACTTCAAATATGCTTTTAATTTTTGTTTTTTCATCTTCTCTCCATCAAGATGTTAAGGCGACTTGGCACAAACTAGCTCGAAAGCTAGTGATGATTTTTAAAGCGATTTAGTATAAAAAATAGAGTTGGGCTTTTGGCCGTCAGCAACTCTATTTTTTAGTCATGTGCGACAACCTTATCCTAAAACGCCACCAGCATAGCCTAAAATACCAATGATAAAGATAACAATGATAATGAGGAGCGGATTCACACCTTTCTTCAACAACCAGGCTACAAACAAGGTCAACCCAAGCGCTAACATCCCTGGCATAATGCTATCCAAAACATTTTGCACGGTTTGAACTTGGACTTTGCCAGCTGCGTTTTTCATTTTAGTCGCTTGTAAAACGATGTTAATGCTGGTCCATTTACTAATCAAAGCACCCATGACAAACAAACCAACGATTGATGCCCCTTCTGTCAATTTCTTGATACGACCACCAGCCATGTCTTTAATGATTTCCATGCCTTTTTCATAGCCATAAAAGAGACCAAAATATTTAACTGACAAGCGAATGGCATTGATCAAGATGAAGAAGAGCAAAGGTCCTACAATTGATCCAGTCAAGGCAAGTGAGCCACCTAGCGCTGCTAAGACTGGTCGAGCTGTCCCCCAGAAAATTGGATCACCAACACCTGCCAAAGGTCCCATTAAACCAATCTTCATGGCTTGAATGGCAGAGCCATCAATATCTTTTCCGTTCGCTTTTTCTTCTTCCATGGCAGCGGTCACACCGAAAATTGGCGCTGTCAACCAAGGCTGTGTGTTAAACCATTCCAAGTGACGCGTCAAAGCTTGATTGCGTTCCTCACCCTCTGGATAGATTTTTTTCAAGGCTGGAATAATAACATAACAGAAACCTAGGGATTGGACACGCTCAAAGTTAAAAGACCCTAATAGGAAGTTTGAACGTAAAAACATACTTGTTAATTCTTTTTTAGTTAATCTTTTCTCAGTCATTTTTTTGCCTCCTAAGCATCTAAATCATCATCATCATCATCATCAAATACGACGCCGGCGGGCGCTGCGACTTGTGGTTGACCATTGTATTTTAATTGTAAGTAAACCATGGCTGCAATCAAACCTAAAGCACCAAACCCAACCAAGTTAAAATTGGTAAAGGCTGCAAATAGGAAGCCGGCATACATAAACGGTTTCAAATAAGGGACATCCATCATATTGATTACCATGGCATACCCAACGACAACGATGATGCCTCCACCAATTTGAAGACCACGGGTGATAACTTCTGGAATAGAACTTAGGAAATCTTGAACAGCCGTTGCAGAAATCAGGCTGATGATTAAGGTTGGAATCATCACGCGGAGCGCTTGTAAGCTCATAGCAAGTAAATGCGCATGTTCAATGCCTTTATAATTACCTTTTTTAGCCATATCGTCCGCTTTATGAATAAAGAATACCGTAATCGTTCTAACGAAAATAGTCAATGCTTGACCAGCTGCTGCAAGGGGAACTGCAATCGCAATCCCTTCACCAATTCCTTGGTGTGAATTGATTACAAGAATCGTCGAAATAACAGATGCAATCGCCGTATCGGGTGCCATGGCAAGACCAACATTCATCCAGCCCAAAGCCATCATTTCCAAAGTACCACCGAGAATAATACCGGTTTGAATATCGCCTAAAACAAACCCAACCAAGGTACAAGCGACTAATGGTCGATGCGTTTGCGCTTCGTCAACTACTGATCCAATACCAGTAATCCCTGCAACAATTAATAGTAAAACAATTTGAATCACACTCATTTTTTTCCTCCTTGTTTTGAACTGTAGATTGACCGCTTGTCAACCTCGTTCAGTGATTAAGTTTATGACTTTAAGGCACTTTCTAAAATGTCATTAAAGTCTTGGGATGTGTCGCCTGGTAACTGGCGTAACTCATTTTTAACACCTAGTTCTTTTAATTTTCTAAAAGCCGCAATGTCATCATTATTGACAGAAACTGATTTCGTAATTTGTTTACGCGCAACGTCAAAGCGCATCCCACCAACGTTAACCTCCTTCAAATCAACGCCACCTTCGACTAATCGAACAATGTCTTCTGGATTTTCAAATAAGAGCATAGCTGTTGTCGTTGCATATCTCGGAGATTGATAAGCCCGAATCATCTTATCAACCGAGACTGCACTAGCTGCAACATTGGCCGGCGCAACTGAAAGCACCAAAGTCTTGCGCATCTCATCTGCTGCCACACTGTCACTGACGATAATAATGCGATCAATTGGCCGAAGTTTGACCCATTTGGTCAAAACTTGTCCGTGAATAAATCTGTCATCAATTCTTGCTAGTTCAATTTTCATAATAAATCATCCTCCTCGTCACTTATGTTTTCTGATTGGCTAACCGATGCCATCACTTCAGAAAAGATTTTAAACCCCTCTTGGTTAATCGTCTTCAATTGCTGTCTCAGTGCCTCTAAATCACTCGTTTCTTTAGTTGCTGCAAGTTCTAGTAACATGGGCAGATTCACACCTGTCACAACATCTGCTGCTGGGTGGTCAAATACTAACTGCACAGCTGAATTATAGGGCGTGCCACCAAAAACATCCACTAAAAATAAAATGTTATCATCTGGAAAGCGTGCCATCACTGCCTGATATTTTTCTTGAAGTTGCGGAATCCCTTCTCCTTTTAGAAATGGCACAGCGATAATTTTATCATCGTGACCAAAAATCATTTTAAAACCATCCAGTAGACCAGTTGATAATTGACCATGGCCACTCACAATAATTGCTGTCATACTTTTTCTCCTTTTCCTATTTTTTCTTTACACTTATATTAAAGCAAGAAGCGTGCCAAACAGTGTTTTAATCATGACTTTTTCGAACCCCTTATATTTTCTGATGTTTTAAGGCTATCAAAAAAGCGTCTCTTATCTTGAGACACTTTTTTGATACACTTTTAAAACACTGATGAGAAATACAAAACACTTTCGACCACCTAGGAAACACTTATTGCCTCTACTAAAATCTCACTGATAAACATCTTTTCTCCTTCTGATAATGATAAGTTCAAGCCATTTTCAATCGTTGATAAAGTTGAAGCAACAAGGGGTAAGCACTCAAGTGAAGCGGCACTTGGCGTATCTTCATATCGCAAAGGATTTTCCTTAATCACTCGCTCAAAGGCAAATGCTGAATGGATAATTAACTTGATTAAAGTTGTATTTTGGAAATTCATTTGACAGGCTTGTTGAACAGCATCCGTCCAATTCAACAAAAAGTCTAAAATCAATTTCGGATTTAAATAGACCAGATGTGCTTCAAGCATATCTTCACACAAATCTCGGATAACAAAATTCTGACTTTGATTTTCAACTTCCGTTACCTCGCCTTCTGATAAAATTTGGTGGAGCATATTGCCACCACTGCCTTCAATCAATCGCTCTAAGGAAATGAAAGGCGCTTCAAGATTGGGGTTTTTAGTGCCAACACTTGCCAACACTTGATAATTTTCTAAAACTTTTGGAATCTCTTCCTTGATCTTTAAAGCTGATACCGTCAATACTCGCACGTCTTCATCCGTCGCACGATCAATGATATCATTCAGCAAAACCTCAATTTTCTTAGCTGTTCCCGATCCCGTCGTACAGATAGAGAGGATTGCTTTTGGTTTCCCTTTAGATGTTTTTTGAGCGCGAACACTCGCTAAAAAATCCCGCTTAACAGAATCATAAACATTCACTAATGTTCGATCCGTATAATTTGTTTTTCTCACGGCATCTAGCACCATGACCGTCGTCACATTCGAGATGATTTTCACCTCCACACCGCTTGCCTTGATTAATTTAGGCTCAATCATTGACAGCGAGCCCATATCTACCAAGAGCAAGACACCTTTACCAAGATCCAGTTTTTTGACTTTCTCAACGACTTCCTCAAACATTTGCTGAGGCGACATTGACAAAGGCATATCTAAAGAATCTATCTGAGCAACCCCCAATAAATCAGTGACAACATTGACCATAGAGGTTGCTGTACTATTGCCATGAGCAGCGACAAGAATCCCAATTTTTTGATCCAAACTCTCTGTATCCATATTAACCAAGAGCATAGCCAAGTAAGCGACTTCAACATCTGGTAACTCATGATGAAAGACTTTAGAAATCTCAACTCTAAAGCGTTCTGCCACTTGATACTCAAGTGGATGCTCCTTTTTCAGATTCTCAATTTCTTGCGCAACTAGTAAGTTAACCTTTTCACCTCGGGAGAAATAAGCATCGATGTGCATGGCAAAGAAATATGTGAAGCGGCGATCAAATTTCACACGCATTTCCGCCTCAGCAATCTCTTTTAACTGATTGACAAAGTCAACAATCGCTTTATCGACAAAGTTTAAAAGGTTTGAAGTACTATCATAGTTTTTGACATATTTTTTCAAGTAGAGTTGCAACTCTCTCATCATCGTTTTCTTGATGAGACTATGAGATAGACCTTCATTCTCGAGGACGACTAGCTTTTTGTCCAAGGCATCATAAATATTGTAGTCTGTTGAGGCTTCTGGAGTAACGGCTACTGCCTCGGGATGGATCACTGTGACCACATCGACATATTTTGAGATGACCATGGCACGCGCCAAATTGTCCCGACTGCTAACCCAATCTTCTCGAATATCATCCGGTAAATTACAAATATCAATGTCCACTTCATCAAAGCGATGGATGCTTTTCAAAAAGGCTTGGGCACAGACTAACTGGACTAAAGATTTCAGTTGGCCAACATTACCCGAAGTTGTCGCGTGAACCAATGCATTGATGACATCAATTGAGATACGCATCGTTTTCTTAATCCGTTTGGCTTCTTGTGCAAAGAGGAATTGGGTTAAGGCGACACGTTCTTCTATCGGGCGCTCACTTAATGATGGAATTTGAATCGTCATCGGAATTCGTCTGACAAACGTTTTTAAGAGTGCTGAGTCTGGATTTTCAGTCGTGGCACAGATGATCAGCACTTTGCTATGTCGTTTGACACCATTTTCCCCCAAGCGGTTAAAAGTCCCATTATCAATGAAATAGAAGAGCATCTCTTGACCCTCAGGCGGCAATCGATGTACTTCGTCAAGGAGCAGAACGCCGCCATCAGCTTTTTCGACGAGCCCCTCGTGGTCGTGATCTGCACCAGTAAAGGCACCTTTGGCGTAGCCGAAAAGCTGGCTCATCAGTAACTGTGGGTTATTATAATAATCGGCACAGTTAAAGCTTTTGAAAGGGGCATCTTCTTTCAAGAGACCTTCATAGCGTGAATATTCATAGGTTTTTTCGGCAAAGAAGGTCTTCCCAGTTCCAGTTTGCCCAAGCAAGAGCATATGCAAACCTGATGGTGGGTAATAAACCGCAGCTTTGGCTTGGGAAATCACCTGCTTCAAACTGGACTGATGACCAATAATCTGGTCAAATGGATTTTTTGAATTGGATAGATAGGAGTCTGCTATCGGTTCGTCTGCTTGACGCGCAACATCTAAGTCTGCAATTGTCTCAAGTTCTGTGATGCCAGACAACTCTCGGTCTAATAATACCTCTACCGTTTCTTTAGGTAAAAAACGAACCGGATAGGTCGTGAGTTTGATCGCGCGACCATCACGAACTAATTTATTCAACTCCAAGCTCGCATTGGCGCGACTAATTCCTAGGGTATTCGCTACTTCAAGCGCTGTTGTCCCTTGGATGACATGCAACTCTTTTATACTCTTATTCGTCCATAACTCACATAAGGTCTGATAAACTTTATCAATTCTAAGCATCTGATTCCCTTTCATGTTGTCTCAATATAGGTCTATTATACATAAATTCCTTAATTTTATGAAACATTGCCAATTTTTTGTGTATAATAAACCTAAAGATATTTTTAGAAAGAGAATCTCCATGTCATCTAAACCATCTATTAATTTGAAGCAGAGCCAGTCGCAGCAACAAAAGCTCGCCATGACACAAACGATGCAACAGGCGATTCAAATCCTACACTATTCTACAAGCGATTTGGTTGATTTTTTACAGGAACAGTCTCTGGAAAATCCCTTAATCTCCGTGACAATCGGCTCAGATTCGAGCGATGCACCACCGAGTACCCATTCCTTAGTACAGTCCTCCGAAGATCGTCACCAGGCATTTTTGGAACAGTTACCTGCGGAAAAAATATCCTTATATGAACATATCTTGACACAAATTCACCTAAACTATCGAGATACTTTTTTGCGGACACTATTAATTTTTTTAGTTGACTATCTTGATTCAAACGGTTATCTGACGCTCCCTCTTGATGCTGCTGCGCAAACAGGTGCAAGCGAAATTGAACTACTTGATGCACTGACATTATTGCAACAGCTAGAACCTGCGGGTATCGGCGCTCGAAACTTACAGGAATGTTTGATGCTCCAAACTGAACGTGACCATGCTGCACCTGATATTGCTTATTTGCTATTGGAAGAAAGTTTTGATGATTTAGTCAATCGACAATGGGACGGCATCAGTCAAAAATATGCGGTTAGCTTTCAAGAGATACAAGCCGTCTACGATTACATCCCGACTTTAACCGCTCGACCAGGCGCAGCTTACGCTCAAATACTTGCACAATCTATCAAACCAGATTTAGAAGTCACAGTTAACGAGCAACAGCTTGACATCCGGTCAACCAAAGCAGGTCAGCCACAGATTACATTCCAAGACAAGTATTACAATCGCTATAAAGCTATAGAGGATGCTGATTTACAGACCTATCTCAAAGATCGAAAAGCTGAGTTTGAATGGTTAAAAACAACTGTTGAAAATCGGTTCGACACCATTCTCCGTGTTGGAAGAGAAATACTTACAGCTCAAGCTGATTTTTTCTTAGATAACAACCACCCCCTTAAACCGCTAACCTTAAAAGAAATTGCCCTAAATTTAGACTTGCATGAATCGACCATTAGTCGCGCCGTCAATCAAAAATATATGCGAACGCCTTTCGGTACTTATGAGTTAAAACACTTTTTCCCACAGGGTATTCTTCAGAAAAACGGCGAGTCAAAAGGAGAAGTGATTGCCAACACGGCAATTAAAGCAGAACTTCAGCGCGTTATCGCAAACGAAAATAAACAAGCGCCTTTATCAGATCAAAAAATTGTTGAGCAACTGAAACAAGCTGGCTTTGACATCTCACGCCGAACCGTCGTCAAATATCGAGATACCTTGGGCATTCCAACCTCTCGTCATCGAAAACGGTATTAAAAAGAAACGACCATTCGAACGGTCTTTTCTAGTCATTTTGTATTGTTTCTCGAAAAGTATACAAGATTCGAACAAAAATAAGCTATGACTGATTTCGTTTAGTGTCGAAAATCAGTCATAGCCTATTTTTTATAATGTTCTTGTATTAAGAAACGCTGAAATTTGTTCTACCCCAAAGGCAAGTGCCCCTTCATCAGGCGACATTTTAGGATGATGTAGGGCATAGGGTGTGTCAATGCCTAACCAGAACATGACGCCTGGAATCTTAGATAGGATATAACCAAAATCCTCTCCTGTCATGGCTGGCTCGATGTCAATCAAATTCACGCCATCTTGCGCATCAAAGAAAGTCATCAAATCCTGCGCCAATTCAGGATTATTCTCGACGGGTAGATAGCCGCCTTGTTTAAGCTCAATGTCAACTGCCAAACCAAAGCTCATAGCAACACCTTCTGCAATCGCTCTGATTCTTTTTTGTGTCAGCTGATTCATTTCCTGAGTTAAGGTCCGAATCGTCCCATGAAGAAAAGCCGTCTCTGCAATCACATTATTCGTTGTGCCAGCATGAAGGCTACCAAAGGTTACCACTGCCCCCTCAATCGGGTCAACATTTCGACTCACAATGGTCTGAACTTGTGTGATGAAATAACTTGCTGCAACTAAGGCATCGTTAGCATGGTGCGGAAAGGCAGCGTGACCACCCGTTCCCTTGAAATTAATCTTAACTTCACAAGTCCCTGCAAACAAGGTATGTGTATTAGTCGCGATATCACCGACTTTGAGGTCCGGTCTAACATGAAGACCATAAAATTCATCTGGTAACCAGTCGCCATCAAATACACCAGCCTCATACATGAGCATGCCACCTGCCTCATTTTCCTCAGCTGGTTGGAAAAGGAAAATCAGATTGTTCTTAGGCTGCGTTGCAATCATTTTTTCCAAAACGCCCAATGCCAAGGTCATGTGCATATCATGACCACAAGCGTGCATCCGCCCCTCATGGCGCGAGGCAAAAGCCACCCCTGTGTCTTCAACAATCGGCAAGCCATCAATATCCGTCCGCCAAGCAATCGTCTTTTCTGGAGCAAAACCATTGAGCTTAACGACAATCCCTGTCTGCCAAGTTTTGATGTCAATAAAAGATTTATCCGCTGTCAACTCACGGATTTGTGTCATGAGATAAGCGTGGGTCTCAAATTCTTCCAAACCAATTTCGGGAATCTGATGAAGTTCTCTACGTATTTTTATTAAATCTAACATTTTTTCTCACCAATTATTTATAATATGCCTGTTAAAATCTGAGCAGTCAGCCACGTCCATGATTTTAAAAATTATTTTTAAATGTTTCTTTATGTCGTAAGATCTGAACCACTGCATAAATTAGAGGAACTAGCAAAGCAAAACCTAAAAGACATAGAACGCCTATCCATAACGCATTTCTTTTAAAAATCAAACCGAGGAAAAATATAGCTAAGGCAATACCTCAAATAACGCCAGTGACCTGTAGCTCCAGCTTACTCTATCCTTCTCTATATCAGTCACCCTATTATTACAAAGTTCTCAGTGCCTCTTCAAGCGCTGTTTTTTGCTTGGTCTTCTCATCAATTTCCTTGATCACACGTGCAGGGACGCCTGCCACAACAACATTTTCAGGGACATTTTGTGTGACGATAGCACCCGCTGCAACAACAGAACCATTGCCAACTTGCACGCCTTCAATGACCACAGCATTGGCACCAACAAGGACATTATCCCCCACACGAACTGGCTCAGCACTTGCAGGCTCAATCACACCTGCAAGAACAGCACCCGCACCGATATGCGAGTTCTTACCGACAATCGCACGACCACCTAAAATAGCGCCCATATCAATCATCGTCCCCGCACCGATTTCGGCACCGATATTAATCACAGCACCCATCATGATCACGGCATTATCGCCGACTTCAACTTGATCACGAATCACAGCACCAGGCTCAATCCGTGCATTAAGCTCACGCTTATCAAGCAAAGGCACCGCTGAATTACGACCATCTTGCTCAACGACATAATCTTTGTTCTCAGTCAAGTTAACCAAGAGCGGCGCAATTTCCACCCAGTCACCAAAAAGAACATTGCCGAGTTTAACAACCTTTTCAGGGATTTTCCCTGCTAGCTGCCCCTCAAACGTCACTTTCACCGCTGTTTTTTTCTCAGCGTTACCGATAAATTGGATAATTTCTTGTGCAGACATTTTGTTAGACATATTACTCTCCCTTATTAAGATATGTGTGTTAGACGATATAATTTAACATGACTTCATTTCATCATATTCCATGCGACCAGAATAGCAGTAACGATAACCAAACTGAGCAACAGCAAAGTATCAGAGCGCTGCCATTTGAGGATGCGGTATTTACTGCGTCCTTCTCCCCCTTGGTAACCACGGCTTTCCATGGCAATGGCTAAATCATCTGCCCGTCTAAAACTTGAGACGAACAGTGGAATTAAAATCGGAATGACCGATTTAACCTTTTGAACCAAGTTTCCCTCACCAAAGTCCATTCCTCTTGATTTTTGGGCATTCATAATCATCGTGGTATCATCCATTAACGTTGGAATGAATCGTAAAGAAATCGACAACATGAGTCCAATTTCATGAACAGGCACCTTGATTTTTTTCAAGGGTGCAAGCCCCGTTTCAATCCCGTCAGCCAAAGTCAGAGGTGGCGTCGTCAACGTCAACAGTGTTGACATGAAGATAATCAAGACAAACCGCATGAAGATAAAAAAGGCATTTTGCAACGAGTAAGACGTGATTTTTAAAAACCAGATTTGAAAGAGGACTTCTCCACCTGTTGTGAAAAGCATTTGGAAAATGACCGTAAATAAGATCAACCCCAACATCGGGCGTAACCCTTTGAGAAAATAAGATAATTTAATCCGACTCAAACCAACACCAAGAAAGGTAAAAATGGTCAAAATACCATAGCCGATAGCATCATTTGCCAGAAAGATGATAAAAACAAAGGCAAACATAGCAAGTAGTTTACTTCTTGGATCCAGACGATGAATGATTGAAGACCCGGGAATGTAGCGACCAATAATCAGTTTATCCATGATTTGCCGCCTCCGTAATCATCTCAACAAGCGCCGAACGTGTAATTGGCAAGTGCTCAAAATACTGACCGCGCGCTCGTAAAAGTAGCGCAAAGCGAGTCGCCTTAGGCACACCGAGCTGATGCGCAGTCATGAAATCAACATCCTGAAACAAGTCTTGCGGTTTTCCTGATTTAACAATGCGGCCTTTTTCAAGAACGTACATGGTATCAGCATAATCGGCGACATCATCCATGAGATGCGTTACCAAAATTGTCGTCACACCAGAGGCATGAATCGTTTCAAATAAACGCATCATATCAATTCGTGCTTTAGGGTCAAGACCAGCAGTCGGCTCATCCAAAACAAGAACACTTGGGTTCATCGCTAGGATACCGGCAATCGCCACACGGCGCATCTGACCACCAGAAAGCTCAAACGGCGACCGCTCAAATAGTTCATCTGAAATCCCGACCAGGTTCAACTTCTCGCGCGCAATAGTCTGAGCATCTTCTTTTGATACGCCAAAGTTTTGCGGACCAAAAGCCACATCTTTTAAAACTGTTTCGTCAAATAACTGCGTTTCAGGAAACTGAAAAACAACACCGACTTTTTGACGAACAGGTTTGATAGCCTTCGCCTTGCTGTCAGGCTTGATGACCGTTTCACCGACCGTAACAGTCCCTGAAGTCGGAAGTAAAAGCGCATTTAAATGCTGCAATAAAGTAGATTTACCCGAACCAGTATGTCCCACCAGTGCCGTGAAACTACCATCTGCCACATCTAAATCAATATCAAACAGCGCTCGGCTTTCGAAAGGTGTGTTGGGCTGATAAGTGTAGTTTACTTTGTCAAAAGAGATTGCCATAAAAAGTCAGCCAGCTCGCTTTCTGTATAATATTTTTCAGGAATCTGCAACCCATTTTGGCGCAGCTCTCTTGCAACATTGGCTGAAAAAGGCACATCCAAACCAATATCGACCAGATTATGATTCAAAAACAAGGCATCTGGTGTCGCAATCTGCTCGATCTTCCCATCTCTCATAACAATAATTTTATCAGAAAGACTCGCCTCATCTAAATCATGCGTAATCGAAATCACCGTCAAACCATACTGCTCCTTGATTTCTCTAACGACTTGAATAATTTCCAGCCTTCCCTTTGGATCTAGCATGGATGTCGCCTCATCAAGGATAATGATGTCAGGACGCAAAGCAACGATACCTGCAATGGCAACCCGTTGTTTTTGACCACCCGATAGACGAGCAGGTTCCTTCGTTTTAAATTCCTGCATATTGACACGTTCCAGAGCTGCATTCACACGCGCCAACATTTCCTCACGTGGCACACCATGATTTTCCATCCCAAATGCGACATCATCCTCAACAGTTGAGCCGACAAATTGATTATCAGGATTTTGAAAGACCATACCTACTTTTTGGCGCAACTCCCAAACATTTTTTTCCGTTAAGGTTTGCCCATTAATAATAATCTCACCTGAGGCTGCTGCCATCAGACCATCTATTAACCTTGCCGTTGTCGACTTACCAGAACCATTTCGCCCAATAATCGACACCCACTCACCACGAAAAACGTCAAAAGACACATCATTTACAGCGTAAATATCGCTTGATTCTTCATATTGATAAGTTAAATTTTTTATTTCCAGAATTTTCTGCATGACAACATTATACCAAAAAAAGCCGAACTTGTCGGCTTTTCTTCATTTTGAACTTTAAATCTACTTAGTTGACAGCTGTTTAAACAGCAAAAAACGGCATTTCGCCGTTTTATATATTATTGTTGAAAGAAACGAGACTTAGCTGAGTCAATGTCGACACTTTCCAAGTCATCTCCGTTTGACAAATGACCGACTGAACCGTTCATATGTTTCACACGTGATGCGATTTCTTTATGACGACCTTTGACCATTGGGCGCGCTTGTGGGTTACCGAGATAACCACACGTCCGTTTGACAACATCAACTGTTTTAGGGTCACTATTACCACAGTTCGGACATTGGAAACCACGTTCAGTTGGTGTAAAGTCGCCCTCGAAATTACATTCATAACAGTGGTCAATCGGTGTATTTGTACCAAGATAGCCAACACGGTCATAGGCGTAATCCCAAACAGCCTCCAAGGCTTTTGGATTTTGTTGGAGTACTGGATATTCACAATAGTGAATGAAACCACCACTAGCATAGACTGGATAGTCTTTTTCAAAGTCTAACTTCTCAAATGGTGTTGGATTTTTACGGACATCATAATGGAATGAATTGGTGTAGTATTCTTTATCTGTGATGTCTTTAATCTCACCGAATTTTTCTGTATCTAGGCGACAGAAACGGTCAGTCAAACTTTCAGACGGTGTTGAATAGATTGAAAAGTGATAATCATATTCGTCAGACCACTCACCTGCTGCTTTTTTCATTTCACGCAAAATATCGAGTGTAAATGCCTTAGCTTCAGGATTAGATTCCCATTCACCACCATAAAAAGCAGTTGCGACTTCATATAACCCAATATAGCCGGCAGAAACCGTCGCACGACGATTTTTGAACAATTCATTGACAGAGTCTGTTCTGCTAAGGCGTTTACCAAAAGCACCGTTTTCATAAAGGATTGGCGCATTGGCAGGCGTTGCTTCTTTTACGCGTTCCACACGGTAAACAAGCGCGTCTTTCATAACTGCCATCCGCTCAAAGAAAATTTGCCAGAATTTATCTTTATCGCCTTTAGATTCAAGAGCGATACGTGGTAAATTAAGCGTCACAACGCCTAAGTTCATCCGACCATCCACGACATCTTGACCGTTTTCATCTTGCCAACCTTGCAAGAAACTGCGGCAACCCATTGGCGTTTTAAACGAGCCTGTTAGCTCAACGATTTTATCGTAGCTGACAATGTCTGGATACATGCGTTTTGTCGCACATTCGGCTGCTAATGCTTTAATGTCATAATTGGGGTCTTCAGCATTCAAATTCAAACCACGTTTAATGGTAAAAACAAGTTTAGGGAAGATAGCTGTACGCCCTTCTTTACCCAGACCTTTAATGCGGTTTTGAAGAATTGCTTTCTGAATTTCGCGCGCATACCAATCCTCGCCTAGACCGAAACCAAACGTTGTAAATGGCGTTTGACCATTGGATGTGAACAAGGTGTTAATCTCGTATTCCAGACTTTGCATGGCATCATAGATGTCTTTTGCCGTTTTGGCACGCGCGTAGTCTTCACGTTTTTCAGCTGCTACCCACTCTTCGGCGTCCTTCATGTGTTTGGCGTAGTTGAGCTCAGCATAAGGCGCAAGCACTTCATCGATACGGTTGACAGATGTACCACCATATTGACTTGAGGCAACATTGGCAATAATTTGCGAAATTTGTGCTGCTGCTGTTTGGATTGATTTAGGACTGTCGATGACAGCATTTCCAAGTTTGAAACCGTCACGGAGCATGCCTTTGACATCAACCAAACAACAGTTCGTCATCGGTGCATAGGGTTGGTAATCCAAATCATGAAAATGGATGTCACCTTTTTGGTGGGCATTCGCAACATGCGCCGGCAGCATTTTCAAACCAATCGACTTGCCAACGATACCTGCCGTCAAGTCACGTTGTGTATTGAAAACATCACTATCTTTGTTGGCATTTTCATTGACAACAGATTGTTCTTTATTAATCAATTTGTCAATCGTGAAGTTGATATCTGTCGCCTGTGAGCGCTCAAAATCACGTTTTGTCCGATAATTAATATAGACTTCTGCTAATTGATACTCATTCGCATCCAACAACACATGTTCGACAATGTTTTGAATTTCATAAATTTTGATATCCTTATCAAAACGGTCAAAAATTGTCGCAACGATTTTATCCGTCAAGTGTTCCAATTTCACTTCTTGAACCGGTGACATAGGAAAAACTTCATCAGAGGCTTTTCTCAAGGCATCATAAATTTTTTCCGGTTCAAAATTTAAATGGCGACCATCACGCTTGACAACTTCCATCGTGTTGTCAATTACCTCTGTTTTTTCCCATACCATCATAACGTGCATCTCATTTCTAAAGTGATTTTAAATATATTCTACCACTCATTGGGTAATTTGTAAACACAGAATCACAATATATTGTGTCATATATAAAGATTTAAGCCTTTAACACACTATATATAGGATGTCAAGAATTTACCTAACATGTGATTATTTCATCCTATTCAGCCAATAGATTGCCCTATTTTCGACTTATTAGCCACAAAAAAATAAGTCAAACGACCTATTTTTTGTGATGCTACCTTAAAATCTCCACCAAATCTTTTCGCGCTGCCATGTTGGCCGGAGTGATTGAGAAGACCAGACCAATGACAATCGTTATGACCAAAGTCAGAGAGATTGTAAATAAATCTGGAGATACTTTAAATGGCAAGAAAATTGAAATGACAAGCGCCACCAAATAACCGATGATATAACCAATCACACCAGCCGATATCGTTAGCATCAAGCCTTCAACCAAAAATTGATTTCGAATGTCACGTCTTTTAGCGCCAACACTTCGGCGAACGCCAATTTCTTTGACACGTTCAGAAACTGATGTATACATCATATTCATAACACCAACACCTGCAATAAAGAGTGAAATGCCCGCTATGCCTGAGATAAAGAAGGTCAACATCTTCAATACTTTACCAATACCGTCTGTCAGAGAACTCATATCAAAAGTTGAATACTCACCAAAATGACGGCTAACGCCTACTTTTTCCAGTTTTTTAATCACTTTCTGCGCAACCTTACTGGGTTTATAATCATTAGCAATTGTAACTTTTATTTGTGTGGGATTCCCTTCGCTATTCGCATAGTACTGGTAGGTTGTCTTGGGAATTCTGACATCAGGGGTCATATCAAACAAATTAGCCGTCCCTCCTTTATAGATGCCAACAATTTGATAAAGCTCACCTTTTATGTCAATCCCTGTACCTAATACCTTATTCACATCTGGATTGACATCTTTTGCCGTATCACGACTGATAATTGCGACCTTTTGATGCGTTTCAATATCATCACGACTAATCGTGCGCCCCACCTCGACAGCATCTTTACCACCAGCTACAAAGCCTAAATTCTTACTGATTTTTTTATCTGCTGCCTGTAAATCTATACGTAAAAACTTGTCGTCAGCTTTGACATAGGCAACCTTCTCTACGCCCTCAATCTGACCTATCAATTTAAGGTCTTCATCAGAAAAGTAGCGCATTTTATTTGATTCAAACTGTTCATAATCCGACGGCGAAAAAACAACATCGACCGCTACATTTTTTTCATTTGTAGCAGTCAGATTTTTTACCGTGTAAGTTTCAAACCCACGTCCTAACGATAAAATCGTGATGACACTGGCAATACCAATGACAATACCAAGCATCGTTAAAATACTGCGTCTGGTATTTTGACGAAGGGCTTGATAAGCATTTTTGATAACGGCACGCAAGTTCATAGGACCACCTCGCCATCAGACACTCTAATTTCACGATTACAATATGCCATCAAATTGGGATCATGTGTCACCAAAATAATCGTCACACCACTAGTCGTATTCAAATCTGTAAACAACTGCATAATATCAACAGATGTTTTGCTATCAAGCGCACCCGTTGGCTCATCTGCAATGATAAATTTAGGAGAATTGACAATGGCACGCGCAATAGCCACCCGTTGCCTTTGACCACCCGATAAAAGTTTAACAGACTGGCCTACAAAGTCAGCCAAGCCCACTTTTTCCAAACTCTCCGCTACAAGACGTGTTTTTTCCTGATTAGAAATACCAGCGTATAATAAAGGCAATTCAACATTTTGCCCAACTGTCATATTTTCAATCAAGCCAAAATTTTGAAAAACAAAGCCAACATTTTCATTTCTGATTTTAGATAAGTCATCGTCTGTATACTGCTCAACTAACTTATCTTCAAAATAGTAGGTCCCTTTAAATTTCTTATCCAAAAAACCAATCAGATTAACCAAAGTCGACTTTCCAGAACCACTTCGCCCCATAATACCAACAAAATCACCCTCAAAAATATTGAGAGAGACATTATTTAAAACAGTAACTTCTTGTTTGGCAAACTCATAAGTTTTCGTGATATTTTCAAGGCGTATCAACATAAGCTGCTGCCTCCTCGATAATTTTATCGCCCGAAGTTAAACCAGATATGACTTGCAATCGACTACCCGACTCCTTAGTTTCGACTGCAACCTTACTAAATTTCCCACCACGTTTCATGTAAACTTTACCATTTTTCACGGATGTTTTCGGAATATAAAGTGTTTCATTTGGATGGTGAATCTGAACCGTATAGCCATTTTGTAACGGCTCATCTAAAACAACCTTAAAATTGTATTGACTAGATGAGGTTTCAGATGTTGCTTTATCTGGAACTGGGGAAATGTAAGAGATTTTACCCGTCACTTTTTTCGACAAGTCAACCGTCTCAACACTTACCACATCGTTCACCTTGAGCTTGTCGTAATCATATTCCGACGTCTTACCATTGACCAGTGTCTCCCGACTCACAACACTCAGTAAAGGCGACGTCTCAGACTTCGTCCCCATGATCACAAGACCATCCGTTTTAGCGGTCACCGTGGCCGTTTGCTTATCCTTTTGACTTGCTAAACTTGCTTGTGCTTGGTCGCGCGCAAGTGTAGCAGCCGTCACCGAGCGTTGCGCTGCTTTCCAAGCCTCATTATTGCTCTCAATTTGTGTATTGATCCCCTCTTTTTCTTCTATCTCTTTGGCTTTATCATATTTCTTGCGCAACTTAGCATCTTTATTTTCTGCTTCCACCACATCTGCCTGGGCATTTGCCAAATCATTCTCAGCACTTTTGATTGCAAATTCTTGGCTTGATAAGTCGTCAGATGACTTAGTATATGTCAATAAAACATCGCCAGCCTTCACTTCCTGCCCATCCGTCACATTGACTTGTGAAAGTTCACCAAGCGACATATCTTCTCGATAATCAGTCGACGTTTTTGCCGTCACGTTGCCCTTGAAAATATTATCCGCCTGAGCTTTGACAGCGTAAAGCGTATAATTTTCCTGCTTGCTAGACTTTAGTTTAGGTAATAATAAAGCAGATAAAACCACAATTCCAATGATAATTGTGGTGATAATGCTTGTCAAAATAACGACTAATGGGTATTTTTGGTAGAATTTTTTCATGCCTAGTCCTCAATCAAGGTCAGTTTGTTTAATCTTAAAAGTTGACGCGTTCCTAGAACAATGCAACCTAGCGGTAAAACCAAAATCCAAAATAGATTTGATTTCTTGAATTTTTCAGCAAATACGATATAAAAGAAACCAAGCACTTGCATCAAATTAAGTCCCCATGTCAAAACCGATGAAACTGGTACATCCACTTCACCAGCCAAAAATGCCTCTGTATTACCTAGTGTTACCTGAAGATTAAGCGATGTCGTGATGATTGATATGATGCCCAGTAAGATAATGACAATAGCGATAATTTTCTTCATTTTTTTATTCATATTCTTCTCCCAAACTAAAAAATTTAGTCCTCTCATTATATCTGCTCTTAAATTTCTATCCATACTAAAGTATAAATACATTTCCTGCATTTTATAATTTATCATCTTCCAAATCTTTTAATTGAACAAAAAACTACAACTATTTCAGGTAAATTAATCAAAAGTAAAAATATAAAAACAAACCACGCTTTGTAATATATTGCTCCAAAAATAACTGAGAAAAATATAAACATCTCATATACACTAGGAACTTTCACCTCCTTACTAAATCGCAATATTATCGCCACCTTTTTTTAGATATAGAAGTTTTTTTATCGAAAATGCTAGGACACCTATCGGACCAAGAATTAACCAAAATATATTCGTTTTCTTTTCTTTGAATACAACGATATAAGCAAATACAACAATACCGACTAAAATATTTAAGTAAGAAGCAATCTTACTCTCAAGTGGTTGAATAATTTTAGTGGAACTTGTTACATTTTCTGAATCAATTGAAGAAAAGATAGTGGTTGCCCCTCTAAAACCAAGGTATAATCCTAAAATACTAAATATAGTAAAAGCAACTAAAAACGTTAATTTTATCCCTTTTTTATTAATCATATGTATACCTCTATAATCCCAGCAATAGCTAATAAAACCAACGTTAATGTCAATAAAAATCGGACATAAAACCATTCATTAACTAAGGCCATGATTCTTTTTTCTTTCATAAATTTTCTTATATTTCTAGACATTTCTATTCCTGCCATAGCAACAAAAACAAAAGACAATAATTCAAATACTGCATAGGGGAAAAGTATAAATATTATCTGTTTTAGAGGCAAAATCCCCATTACCATTCCCATTGAGATACCATTAATAAACAAAATCATTAGACCTCCAACACCGAATGTCAGTGACCCAATGATTAAGATTATTAAAGCAACTCCTGTATTATGATTAAATATTTCATTAAACTTCAATACTTGGATATCCGAAGTAATGGTAATACCTGAAATTTTTATTATACAGATACCGACAATTACTCCTATAATCAAAGTAATAAAAGTTACCCAAAAATCTTTTTTGACAGAAGTTTTTTTCATAATTTAAAATGAAATCCCCGCAGCTACTCCAAAGATTGCAAGATATGCCTGAGCAGTTGCAATAAATGGTGCAAAATAAGGATAGATAATCATTACAGAATAACTCGCTCCAGTTGATAAAAGACCAACAATTGTTGAAGCAACAACCTTTGAAAGTCCAAACTTACTAATCAAATTACCAAAAATACTTAACATTTTTTCTCCTTTATTTTACCAACCAGCAGCTGCACCTGCACCAATAGTAGCAATCAAACCACGGAGCGTTAACAAATATGGAGCAAGCATCGGCCAACACATTGCAATTAACGTAGCCGCACCAGAAGCCACTAAACCAACAGCCCAAGCAGCATCACCTTTTGACAGACCAAATTTTTGAACCAAGTTACCAAGCAAAAATACTTTAGCACCTAATGCAATCACAAAAGCAACCATTAACGAACTAAGTACCTCTACTTTTGGGATTCGTTTTTGCAAACAAATTTTCATCTTACAACCTCTTTCTGTTTTTGTTAATCTTCCAAAAAGATTAAGCATTCCAATTTAAAATTATTTGATCAGGATAATTTCAAATACAAAAATGAAACAACATCAGAATTAATCAATCTGAATATAGCACTGACTGTCGACCGTCAGTATAAAGTTGAAAGAAAACGTTTTCTTTCAACTTTATAAGATTCATTCTAACACAGAAAAATTTATAAAATACCAAGTTTGCATATATGCACCATTTAAAATTTTAATCATTTTAAATGGTAGAATAAATGTATTAAGATAAGGAGGCAAAACAGTATGTTTAAATTTCTATACTCACTTATATCGTTTGGTATTCAGTAAAATAAATCAAAATCACTAACAAAATTTTTCAATAAATAGAGTCATCCGCTTAGCCATCCCCGTTGCACCAAACCTATTTAAAATCTGTATATCATCTTGAATTTCTGATAGAAGTTCAGGATTTTTTTCTTGTCTATACAAGGAAAATTTTTCAAAAATATGGAGAATAATCTTCTCTGACATATCCCATTCCGTCAAAAAATTATCTATGCCTCTTTTCAACTTTTCGGCATACCTATAACTCCCATGACAAATTAAATGTACATATAAATTTACCAATGTTTTCTTAGCAAGAGCAGCATTACTAGCTATAATTTTAGAAAATTCATCACTCTTAAGAATATCTTGACCTATATCATAAGCCTCTCCGACATCTAATACTTCTAAACAGTGCGCAAAAACACTCATCTCGTATATCGTCCATTGTTTAACGCCATTAAAATGTTTTTCGATAAATTTACGCTCTGATTTAGTTATTAACATCTCATCTGATAAATCAAAAATCGCACATTTAGCTACAATATTAAAAATTTTATCTTCATTTCTTATAGCTCGTGTTTTCAGTAATGTTTTTAAACCCTCTACATCTCCATTAATCACATAAGCATTCATTTTTTTGTTGAACATCTGTAACCTATTAGGTAGGTAATCGCCATGCCAAACAAAAAATTCTGTTGGTGTTAAATCCAAACCATTTATCGCCATCAAAAGTTTATCTGCTCGTAATACTGTTTCACCATTTTCAAAGCGTGAAATTAATGAATGGTCACAATATACTGACTCCGCATCCCGCTGTGAATACCCCAATTTCTCTCGCGTTTCTTTGTAAAATGCACCTAAGTCTAATTCTATTGTCATTTAGTCTTCTCCACTCATCACTCACAAAATAGCCAGGAGAGAGACAAGGTATAGTAAGCGCTTCTAAACAGGTTTGCTACCTTCTACCAATTATAACATTATTAGATTATTCATTCAATTATTAGCTCCTCACTTTTATCTATTTTTATTCAAATAAAAAAACAGAAATCTTAATGAACAGATTTCTGTTTATTTTCATTTCGAAATTACTTACTTCATATCAAAAACTAACGCATCGTCTTTCAAACCAACCAAAACCACTGAGTTTGGTAAGACTTTACCGGATACAAGTGCTTTCGCAAGCGGTGTTTCAAGATGTTTCGTCATAAACCGTTTTATTGGGCGTGCCCCGTACTCGGGTTCATACGCATTTTTGGCAATCCAATCAAGGGCATCTGTTGTTAGCTCTAAATTAATATCTTGATGCGACAAGCGTTCTGTAAGCTGCGCCACGATTTTATCGATAATTTGTTTCACGACAGACAAGGTCAATGGCGTGAAGACAACAGTATCATCAATCCGATTAAGGAACTCAGGTTTGAAATGAAGTTTAAGCTCGTCCAAGACTGCTTCTTTCGTCATATTGTCAAGAGTGCCATCATCTTTAATGCCATCCAATAACGTCCGTGAGCCAATGTTTGACGTCATAATCAAAACGGTATTTTTGAAGTCCACAACAACACCTTTAGAATCCGTCAAACGCCCATCATCAAGAACTTGCAGGAGAATGTTAAAGACATCAGGATGCGCTTTTTCAATTTCATCAAGCAGAACAATCGTGTAAGGATTACGACGTACAGCCTCAGTCAACTGACCGCCCTCGTCATAGCCAACATAGCCTGGAGGTGCACCAACCAAACGTGAGACACTGTGTTTTTCCATATACTCACTCATGTCAATCCGCACCATATGGTTTTCTGAATCGAAAAGGTCTTCGGCTAAGCTTTTAGCCAATTCAGTTTTACCGACACCTGTCGGACCAAGGAAGAGAAAGCTACCAAGCGGTTTATTAGGGTCTTGCAGACCTGCACGACTACGGATAATGGCATCAGAAACCGCATTAACAGCTTCATCTTGCCCAACCACACGTTGGTGTAGTGTCTCTGCCAAATGCAAGAGCTTTTCCTTTTCGCCTTCAACCAGTTTAGTCACTGGAATCCCAGTCAAGCGACCAATCACTTCCGCAATTTCTTGATCTGTCACTGATTCTTGAACCAGATGATTACCGGTATCTGCTTCTTGGGCATTTTCCAAATCAGCCACTTCTTTTTCCAGTTTTGGAATGGTGCCGTGGCGCAATACCGCTGCCTGTTCTAGATTATAGTCATTTTCAGCATTTTCTAAATCAAAACGAGCTTGCTCTAACTCAGCACGTTTAGTATGAATCGCTTCTACTGCCTCTTTTTCAGTTTCCCAACGCATCTTCAGGGCATTGGCTGTTTCACGCGTATTGGCAAGTTCTTCTTGTAAAATTGCCAGACGTTTCTTAGAACCCTCGTCCGTTTCTTTTTTTAGCGCCTCTTCTTCGATTTCAAGCTGCATGAGCTTGCGGGTGATTTGGTCTAGCTCCGTTGGCGATGAATTCATCTCAACCCGAATCGTTGCACTCGCTTCATCAACAAGGTCAATTGCCTTATCAGGCAAATAGCGATCCGTAATGTAACGATTTGACAAGGTTGCCGCAGCAATCAAAGCATTATCATGAATCTTCACACCATGGTGAACTTCAAATCGATCTTTCAAACCACGCAAGATAGAAATCGTGTCCTCAACCGTCGGCTCTTTTACCAGCACTTTTTGGAAACGACGCTCCAAAGCCTTATCTTTTTCAAAGTTTTGACGATATTCGTCCAAAGTTGTCGCGCCAATCAAGTGCAACTCACCACGCGCTAACATCGGTTTCAACAAATTACCTGCGTCCATAGACCCTTCTGTTTTGCCCGCGCCAACGATGGTGTGAATTTCATCAATAAAGAGGATAATCCGCCCGTCAGACTTTTTAATCTCATTTAAAACAGCCTTGAGCCGTTCTTCAAACTCCCCACGGAATTTAGCTCCCGCAATTAGCGCACCCATATCCAGACTAAAAATCGTCTTATCTTGTAGATTCGTTGGCACATCCTTCTTCACAATCCGTTGTGCCAACCCTTCAACAATTGCCGTTTTACCGACACCTGGCTCACCAATTAAAACTGGGTTATTTTTCGTCTTACGCGATAAAATCCTTACAACATCTCGTACTTCCTCATCACGCCCAATCACTGGGTCCATCTTACCCGTACGAACCTTTTCAACCAAATCCTCGCCATATTTTTTCAGCGCCTCATATTGTTCTTCTTGATTTTGACTTGTCACCGAACTCCCTCCTCTCATACTCTCGATTTTCGCCCTAACCTCTTTTGCCGTGATGCCATGACTTTTCAGGTATTGGGTCAATGGATTATGGCTTTGCGAAAACAGTGCTAACAGTACCGTCTCAGTGGATAGAAACTCATCTTTTAGAGATTCAGCCAGCTTTTCAGCCTGACTAAATAAGTTAAACAGATTTTGACTCAAATTCTGACCATAAGTCACATTACTACCAGTCACGACAGAAATCTTGTCCAATTCCTTGTCAATTTCAGCCTCAAAACCCACTAAATCTAGACCTAAGTCTTGATAAAAGTCATGCGCAAACTGCCCAGGCTGAATCATGAATTTCCAAAGATGTGCGATTTCTATATTTTGATGTTGTCGAACTTGCGCGATTTTTTGCGCCTCAGCCAAAGCCTGTTGTAAAGTTGTTGTCATTTTTTCAATATTCATTGTCTTTTGTTCTCCTTTTTTGAACCTCAAGCTAACTTCTTGGGAAAATAGATGATTTCTGAACCTGCGCAAGTGCAGAAGTGTCACCAGCGACGAGTAATCACAGGAGCACCATAAATCCCTAATTTTCTACAGAAATTGGCGACTACGTCGCATCGCTTTCAATATCATGTTTTCAGAAGTAGATTAGAGACATATCTTATCTCTAAATCTTATTATAACGCTTTGGTCAACAAAGGTCAAACATTTTATTTAAAAAATTTTGATTAATTTGATCATCAAAACGTCGATGTTATACCAAATTCGTATTATTCTGTCAAAACAATACGAATTGGATAAAAAAAGAAAACTAATCGAGGTACAATCACCACACCCTAATTTACTTTTCTCTCTCGTTGACTGAGCACATTTTGTCTCAGCCTTTTGTGTTTATTTCATCGGTTCAATATAGGGTAGAATTTCAGCTTGAAGGCCGACATTGGTCGCAAAGATGTAGGGTTCAGCATCTAAAGTGGCTAGATTTTCAGTTCGACCACTGACAATAATACCTGCAAACTTAGCTGTCTTTAAAGTTGGATATTTTTCGACCTGTTTTAGGGCATCTTTATAGATATCAATGCCCGCAACATTATAGCCGCGTTTTTCAGCTGCTGTTTTTACGGCAGTCACAAAAGATGGATAGTTGGCAGATGACCAGCTACTTGAAGAGGATGTCTCCAATGACTCATCTTTCAATTTACCAGTTTCATCTGCATTAATCCCAATGACTTTACCAATGGTATCCGTGACTGATAGTTGGTCACTCGCCATGCCTAGCCAGTACCAGTTAATCAATAAATTATCAGGAAGTTTAGCCTGAATTTCAGCATAAGTCATCGGCTCCTTAAATGAAATGGCAACTTCTGCGACATGATTTTTCAGTCCGGATAAAGTCCTTGCCTCGTGTGTCGTCTTAACTTCTTGCTCAGTTTCGGTTTGTTTGTGTTTGGGATTGAAAAACAATGGCAGTTTTTCGCCATTTTCTCGGCTAAAGGCACCGATATCTTTTGTTTTTGTAATCGGAACTGTTAATGGTGAGTTTTGATCACTGGCATAACCAACTCCAAACAGGCTAAAATTGATTTCGAGTGGTGCCGCTGCAACTGGGTAACCGTCAATGTTTTTAAAACGATCACTTTTCAGCTGAGAAGTCACCCAGCCAGTTTTGCTCAAATATTGAGACCTCGAAATCAAGTTAGGAGATTCAATCATATCTGTGATATTGGCCATTTCCTTTGCTTTTTCGTATTGCAAGGCCATGCCTCTATTACTCACGGTATAGCCTATGAACAGTAAAGCAAGCGTTGTCACAACTGAAATTACGAATGTTTTAACGATTTTTTTTCTTTTTTCTTTTTTGATAATCTTATCAAAGTCTTCATTCATCTTCATTATTTTGCTCCATTTCTTGTTTAAGTTTGTGTCTCAGGCGATACAAGTCTGTCTTGACCTTGGCCTCAGAAATTTGATAAATCTCTGAGATGTCTTTGACAGACTTATCATCTTCATAATACAAGGTCACAAGACCTAACTGATAATCTGTCAGCGTCTTCAAAGCCTGCTCTAGCTGCCAGCTTCTGTCGTTATCTAAGTTAACGACATTACCATAAATCAGATAAAATCGTTCGGATAAAAGTGCTCAATAACGCTTTTCGCGTCGATAAAGGTCATAAAACCGGCTCAGCGCCACGCGATAGAACCAAGGGCGTAGTTTATCGGTGGCAAGTACAATATCAGCCTGTATCAGCTTAATGAAGACGTCCTGAACGATGTCTTGCGCATCTGCTGGATTCGCTCCGGTTTTGATTAAGTAGCGCTGAATTTCAGATGCGCAAGTCATCAAAATTTGCTCATAGGGGCTAATATTCACCTGCGACCTCCTTTCTACAATTCTCTACGTGAAATCTTGACATTTAACCGACGCTTACGCACATCCAAACGCTCAAAGTCCTACTTCACTTATATAACGAATTAAACTTAGTTTGGTTACAAAAAATATGATTTATTTTTACTCTTCTTCCATCTTACTAGAAATGTAATTAAATTGACAAAAAATCCTTTGTCTACTTTTAAAGAGACAAAGGATTTTTGTTTATCTGGTTTATTTATCTAAGCCCATAGCACGTTGGATGGCTTTAACAATCTCAACGATGATAATCATGGCAAATGAGCCGACGAGAACCATGGCCCATTGGTAGGCATCTAAGTGTGTCACGTGGAAGATTTTATTAAATCCTGGCACGACGATTGTGACACCGAGTAAGATAAAGGAAACTAAGATTGACCAGTTGAAGGTCCTGCTACGGAATGGTCCGACTGTCAAGATAGATTGGTAGACCGATTTGGCATTAAAGGCATGGAACAGCTGAATCAAGCCCAGTGTCGCAAAGGCCATTGTCAAGGCATCCGCATGCATTTCGTTACCTGTGTGGACTGGCCATGTAATGGCTGCGCCATAAACACCCAGCACAAGTGCCGCTTGCAAGATCCCTTGATAAATCGTCGCAAACAAGACACCACCTGAGAAGAAACTTGCCTTACGACCGCGCGGTTTGTGGGTCATGATACCTGGCTCAGTTGGCTCAACACCGAGCGCAATCGCTGGGAAAGTATCCGTTACCAGGTTAATCCAGAGCAAATGAACTGGCTGCAAAACATCCCAACCAAACAAGGTCGCAAGGAAAATCGTCAGCACTTCGGCAGTATTGGCAGAAAGCAAGTACTGAATCGTTTTTTGGATATTTGAGAAGACTTTACGCCCTTCTTCAACGGCAACGATAATCGTTGCGAAGTTATCATCGGCAAGGACCATGTCAGAGGCACCCTTAGACACTTCTGTTCCGGTGATCCCCATACCGATTCCGATATCCGCCGTTTTAAGTGCGGGTGCATCGTTGACACCGTCGCCAGTCATAGCAACGACTTTACCTTCGTTCTGCCATGCTTTAACGATACGCACTTTATGCTCAGGCGACACGCGCGCATAGACGCTATACTGGGTAACCACTTTTTGGAACTCTTCATCGCTCAGCTCATTCAACTCAGCGCCTGTAAAGACATGGTCTTCTGTATCACCTTCATCAATAATGCCCAGACGTTTGGCAATCGCTTCAGCTGTATCTTGGTGGTCTCCCGTAATCATGATTGGGCGAATACCCGCCTCTTTAGCAACACGCACCGCTTCAGCGGCTTCTTTCCGCTCTGGGTCAATCATCCCAATCAAACCAGCGAAAATCAAATCATTTTCAAGGTTTTCGCTTTCAAGCTCAGGTACGGCAGACTCATATTTATAAGCCATCATCAAGACCCGAAGGGCTTGTTTTGCAAGTGATTTATTAAGCGCTAGAATTTCATCACGGTCAGTCTGCGTCATGGCTACGACTTGATCATCAACAACTTTTTTGCTAATGCGTTTGAGGAGCTGGTCTGGTGCCCCTTTGACAGCAACGAGAAACTCTTCATCCGTGATTTTGTGGACGGTACTCATAAGTTTACGATCAGAGTCAAACGGTAATTCTGCCACACGTGGCTCAGCTTTGAGCACCTGACGCAAGTCATAGTTATGATCAATCCCATATTGGACGAGGGCTGTTTCCGTTGGATCACCAACCAGTTTACCATCACGTGACATCTTGGTATCATTAGCAAAGTTCATGATGCGCAGGGTCATGTCATCGAACGAAATCTCATCAGTCGCATCCTGTAATTGACCATTTGTGTAAACCTTTTCGACTGTCATCTGGTTCATGGTTAATGTCCCAGTTTTATCAGAGGCGATAATTTCAGTTGAACCAAGCGTTTCAACCGCTGGTAATTTGCGGACGATGGCATTTTTCTTAGACAGCACTTGTGTCCCAAGGGCAAGGACAATCGTCACGATGGCTGGCAACCCTTCTGGAATGGCTGCCACGGCAAGGGCTACTGCCGTCATCACTTCTTCAAGCGGCGCATGTCCTTGAACGAAAACGCCGACCACAAATGTCACTGCTGCAATCAAGAGAATCGCATAAGTCAAGATTTTCGACAAATTGTTGAGATTTTGTTTGAGTGGTGTATCTGTTTCCTCAGCATTTTGGAGCATTGAGGCGATTTTTCCGACTTCTGTTGTCATCCCTGTTGCGACGATAACACCCAAACCACGACCGTAAGTCACATTTGAATTTTGGTAGGCCATATTGACACGGTCACCAATACCGGCATCCGCAGCAACGGCAACAGCCAAATCTTTTTCGACTGGTACAGATTCACCTGTTAAGGCTGCCTCTTCAATTTTAAGGGAATTGACTTCAAGCAAACGCATGTCTGCTGGCACAACGTCACCTGCTTCAAGTGATACGACATCACCTGGTACAAGCAAGTCTGATGAAATCTCTTCAACGTGACCATCACGACGGACACGTGCTGATGGTGTTGACATTGATTTTAAAGCATCAATGGCTGCCTCAGCCTTACCTTCTTGGTAAACACCAAAAACAGCATTGATAATCACAACCGCCATGATGATAATGGCGTCACTGATGTCTTCACCACCACTTGTCACCACAGACAAAATCGCTGCGATCATCAAGATGATAATCATCAAATCTTTAAATTGTTCTAAAAACTTAGCGAGTAAGGTTTTTTTCTCGCCAGCATCTAATTCATTCTTACCATATTTGGCAAGACGTTCTTGTGCCTCAGTTGACGTCAACCCTTTTTTAGTTGTTGCCAACTCTGCCAACACCTCGTCTGGGGATTGCGTGTAGAATTTTTTTTCTGACAATGTAGTCTCCTTACTAAATTTAATCAATCATTCAGCTTAACTGATTATTAACAATAACTCCGGTCTCAAGATGACTAGCTGGTAAGCAAAGCTATCACAGCAGATAAAAAAGAGACCTGTAGCTACAGCTACAAGTCTCGCATATTAAGCAACTACCGAGCCGAAACACGACCGTAATGACGATAGTTGCGCAGAAAACTGCTTGCTACTCCCTTGAGTTCTATTTTATTATAACAAATTATGATAGATTTTCAAGTTTTAAAACTTTGTGTTGTTTGATAATAAAAGACGCTTAACCGTATTTACACGATTAATAGTCTTACAACGCTCTCATTTTAGAAGTTCGTTTGATCCGGGTCACTCGTCATGCGTGTGGCACCGTGAAGGGTATCAATCGTTGCGATATCTTCAACCGATAATTCAAAATCAAACAATTCACCGTTCTCAATGATACGGGTTGGTGTCACTGATTTTGGTAAAGGTAGGTAACCTTTTTGTAGTGACCATTTCAGCGCGACTTGCGCTGGTGATTTACCATGTTTTTCAGCGATTTCGACCAAGGCTGGTACTGTCAACACTTCGCCTGTTCCGAGAGGTGAGTAGGCCTGTGTCAAGATGTTGTGCGCTTTGTTGTAAGCGACAACTTCTTCTTGTTGGTCACTTGGGTTCACGTAAAGTTGGTTGACGACTGGTGCAATTTCCGCTGTTTTCAGGAGTGCATCAATATGGTGTGGTCGGAAATTTGAGACTCCGATAGATTTGATTTTACCTGCTGCAACGCCGGCTTCCAAGGCACGCCAAACGTCTGCGTTTCTTTTTTCATAGCCAATTGTTTCTCGGATTGGTGCAGGATTTGGCCAATGGATTAAGAATAAATCAACATAGTCCAAACCAAGCTTAGCAAGGCTTTCATCAATGGCTACCAAGGTTTCGTCATAAGTCGTTTTATCATTCCAAACTTTTGTTGTCACATAGATATCTTCACGTGCGACTCCTGAATTTGCAATGCCACGACCTACTGAGGCTTCGTTTTTATAAACAGCTGCTGTGTCAATGTGACGGTAGCCTGCTTTAAGTGCTGCAATGACTGATTTTTCAGCGACATCGCCGTCAGGTGTTTGCCAAGTTCCGAAACCAACAACTGGAATTTTTTCGCCGTTGTTGAGTGTGTAAGTATCTGTTAAAGTCATACGTTCCTCCTATAGATATGAGCCTAAGCTCAAGTTCGTGTGCAATACGTTGATTAACTCAGATGAAGGCTGAACAATTTACGCTTTCATTATAATATAGATAGCTTTTTTCTGCAATGATTTGAAATGGTATTTTCTACGCCGTTCTTCTTGTCAAAACATTCACATTACAGTATAATTAACCCTATATCAAAACAACCACACTTGGCTGGAGAGCCAACATAAAAAAGGAGAATCAATCTATGGCAGACGTCGAATCATTCCAACTCGACCATACAAAAGTCCTTGCACCCTATGTCCGCTTAATTGGGGCTGAAACTGGTCCTAAAGGGGATGTTATCACTAACTTTGATGTTCGTTTGGTACAACCTAATGAGCAAGAGATCCCAACCGCCGGCTTACATACCATTGAACATCTGATGGCGAGTCTTATTCGGGATCGCATTGATGGCATGATTGACTTCTCACCATTTGGCTGTCGTACTGGTTTCCATATGATCATGTGGGGAGAACATTCGTCAGAAGAGATTGCTAAGGTCATTAAAGCGTCTTTAGAGGCCATTGTTAATACCATTGAATGGTCAGATGTTCCTGGCACAACGATTGAGTCCTGCGGTAATTACCGTGACCATTCACTTTGGACTGCTAAGGAGTGGTCAGCACTCATTCTTGAACGTGGTATCTCTAGCGATCCATTTATCAGAAAGGTAATCTAATCTCATGAATCAGACACGCAAACACTTATCAATACTTACAACTGCTGCACTTTTGACAGCACTTGCAATTCTCATTCCGCAAGTCATGCCCAAAATCGTGATTCCCCCAGCCAGCTTCACGCTTGCTAGTCATGTCCCGATTATGATCGGTATGTTAATTTCGCCTGCTGTTGCGGTCATTGTCGCACTCGGCTCAACGATTGGTTTCTTGATTTCTGGTTTACCAATTGAAATTACATTTCGCGCTGCAACGCACGTTATTTTCGCACTCGTTGGTTCTCTTTTCCTTTGGAAACATCGCGACTATACGCACGGTATTAAATTCCAAATTTTCAATGTCGTTATTGCTCTAATCCACACCTTAGCAGAGGTTGCAATCGTCTATATTCTTCTGACAACTGGTTTCAGCCATCTAGACGGTCGAAATCTGGCTTCCCTTCTACTCATTCTTGGCATTGGTGGCTTTATTCACTCACTAATTGATTTCAATATTGCCATGTTTATTGCGAGAGGGATCAATAGAGTCTACAAATTTGATATTTTTAATAATTAAAATAAAGAGGTAGGGAAACTAGCATGAATCAAGTTTCCCTACCTCTAAAATACGAAAACTGCATGAAACCAAGTTCTTTACATACAAGTTTCAAGCTTTTTTTATTTTCTAGACTTTTGTCACCGTCGCTTTGACAGTAATAACCAACGAGACCGTTATCATCTCGCTAGTACTACAAAAATATAAAAAAACGGAATTAGCTCAAACTAATTCCGTTTTTATCATGATGAGAATTCTATTATCACCAATCAATTAATTGGCTTATTTATCAGTCAATGAAGCCAAACCTGGCAAGACTTTACCTTCAAGGAGTTCCATTGAAGCGCCGCCACCAGTTGAAATCCATGAGAATTTCTCAGCGTAACCAAGGTTGATAGCTGCTGCTGCTGAGTCACCACCACCGATGATTGATTTAACGCCTGGTTGTTTAACGATTGAATCCATAACGCCAATTGTACCAGCTTGGAAATCAGGATTTTCAAAGACACCCATTGGTCCATTCCATACAACTGTTTTAGCGCCTGTCAATTCAGCGTCAAATTTCGCGATTGATTTAGGACCGATGTCAAGACCAAGGAAACCAGGGTCGATCGCATCGCCTTCAGTATCTTTGATTTCAGTATAACCAGCAAAAGCATTCGCTTCTTTTGAGTCAACTGGCAAGATCAATTTACCCTCAGCTTTCGCAAGCAATTCTTTAGCGATATCCAATTTGTCAGCTTCAACAAGTGAATCGCCAATTTCGATGCCTTGTGCTTTAAGGAAAGTATAAGTCATACCACCACCGATGATAACTTTGTCAGCTTTTGACAAAAGGTTTTCGATAACACCGATTTTATCTGATACTTTTGAACCACCAAGGATGGCAACAAACGGACGAACTGGTGCTTCAACTGCTTCTTGGATGTAAGCAATTTCGTTTTCAAGCAAGAAACCAGCAACTGCTTTATCAACGTTAGCAGAGATACCTACGTTTGAAGCGTGTGCGCGGTGAGCTGTACCGAAAGCGTCATTGACGAAGATGCCATCGCCAAGGCTAGCCCAATATTTACCAAGCTCAGGATCGTTTTTAGATTCTTTTTTACCGTCGATATCTTCAAAACGTGTGTTTTCAACAAGCAAGATTTCGCCGTCTTTAAGCGCGTCAATTGCGGCTTCAAGTTCAGCACCACGCGTTGTGCCAGTAAAGACAACTTCTTTACCTAATTTTTCAGACAAAGCTTTTGCAACTGGTGCAAGAGATTTACCCGCTTTATCAGATTCTTCTTTTACACGACCAAGGTGAGAAAAAAGAATTGCGCGTCCACCTTGTTCAAGGATATAATTGATTGTTGGTAACGCTGCTGTGATACGGTTATCGTTTGTAATCACGCCGTCTTTCAAAGGTACATTAAAGTCTACACGTACGAGAACTTTTTTACCTGTCAACTCAACGTCTTTTACAGTAAGTTTAGCCATTTGGTTGTTGCCTCCATTAAATTGTATTCTATAAATCTACATAGTACATTATATCACAAAAAGTAGACAGGTGGCACATTAAATCACTTTTTCACTCATCTCATTCTCCTCTAATTTTGATAGATACTGATATGTTCCCTTTGGTGCGTACCATTAAGCACGATATCACGCATAGCACTTGCGAAATCTGCCATCGAGATATAGCTTTCCCCAGACGCATTAACCGTGAAAATGTCGGTGGCTAAGCTGTAAGCCCTCGTTTCAAGGCCAGCCGGGTCAAAGTAAGCAGCGGGTGAGAAGTAAGTGTAGTTAAGGTCACTCGCTTTAAGTTCAAGGGCTGCGTCACTCATATATTTAGCAACAGGATAAAAAGACGCTGTCACATCGACAAGGTCAATAAGACGTTTAGTGCGGGTCTCGTCGCTATAGAGCGAGCTCGTCCCACCCACCGCAATAAGACGCGTTTGACTGTCCTCAAGCAATGCCATGAGGTGTTGCATAGCCTGCAAATGCTGAATTTCATGACCTTCTGGCGCGCGGAAAGCCTCAATGACGACATCAAATGGTGCAAGGTCTGCTTGGGTTAGGGCAAAAATATCCTTTTCGATAACAGGGACATCGACTTTTAACCGACTGGCATTTCTAACGAGCGCTGTGACATCTGCCCCCGCAGCGACCAATTTTTCGGTAATCAAGCTACCAGCTTGACCTGTTGCACCAATAACTGCGATTTTCATGCTTACTCCTCTTTCCTTATTAATGCTTTTATTTGCTCTCATTGTAACATTTCAAGAATAGGTTCGTAAAGGAATTGATATTATTAGTCTGAACATAAAAAAGCAACCCAATGGCTGCTTTTTTATCTCTAAACTTTAATGATTAGAATTTTTTACGTTTACGAGCTGCTTCTGATTTACGTTTACGTTTCACAGAAGGTTTTTCGTAGTGCTCGCGTTTACGAGCTTCTTGAAGTGTTCCAGCTTTTGTTACTGAACGTTTAAAGCGGCGAAGCGCGTCGTCAAGCGATTCGTTTTTACGTACGATTGTTTGTGACATAGGATTTCACCTCTTTTCCGTTTCATAGTTATGCCAAAAGCATACCATTTTAGTTTACCATGTTTCAGATAAAAGTCAAGAGATTTGATAATATCTGCTAGAAATTCTACAAAAAACAAGCGATGACTTTTCACCGCTTGTTTTTACTGCTATTCTCACCATTTATTAGAAATCAGCCACATTGTGATAGACTTTTTGAACATCTTCGTCATCTTCCAGTGCATCGATTAATTTTTCAAAGGTTTCTAAATCGTCGCCAGATAATTCAACTTCACTTTGCGGGATCAATTCAAGTTCTGACACTGTAAACTCATCTACACCATTTTCACGAAGTGCTGCTAAGGCTTTATGCAAAGCCTCTGGCTCTGTGTAGACAATGACTTGGTCTTCTTGTTGTTCAACATCGCGAACATCGATTTCTTTTTCCAAAAGATACTCGAAAATCTCGTCTGCGTTATCACCAACAAAGCCAATGACCCCAGTATTATCAAATAAGTAAGCTACTGAACCTGAGGCACCAAAATTACCGCCATTTTTATTATATGCCGCACGAACATTTGCAGCCGTCCGATTGACATTGGTCGTCAAAGTATCCACGATAACCATTGAGCCGTTAGGACCGAATCCTTCATAACGACCTTCGGTAAAGGTTTCATCACTGCTACCTTTCGCCTTATCAATCGCCTTATCAATAATATGACGTGGCACTTGCGCTTGTTTTGCACGTTCAATCGTAAATTTCAATTTTGAGTTTGACTCAGGATCTGGATCTCCTTGTTTCGCTGCAGCATAGATTTCCACACCAAATTTCGCATAAACTTTTGAGTTTGCGCCATCTTTAGCCGTTTTCTTTGCAACGATATTCGCCCATTTGCGTCCCATTATTACTCCTTCTTTCGTATCCTTTTAGCATTATTATCATTCTATACTATTTTATCATAATTTCAACATTTGTCAGCTATTGTGTCATTTTCGACACTTTTTTAGCCCATTAACCTATTTCTTTCCCTTGGGCTGCGCCATGCGTCTGCCTAAGCGGTGGCCGGCCATAATTTTGCTCAAGAATGGCTTGATTGCCCAGACGATAGATAGCGTCTGCCTGAAGCGTGAGTCTGTCTTGATAGGTTTTTCCGACTTTCGTCACAACAGCAACATTTTTCAAATAGCGCTGACCCGCTGCTGAAAAACCTAACACATGTGGCTTGGGCTTCTCAAAGATTTGTGATTTAGGTACATTGACCAAGATGTAAGTCAGCAAACGCTTAACTCGCGCTCTAGTATAGCGTTTCGTCACCACTGCATCTACTAAGGTTTCAAAATCTGTCGCTATTTGAATAGCACTTTTCAATCTGATAGCCAACTCTTCATTAACCTGGAAAATGTCCGTAAGACGTGCAGAAAGCAGCTGATACTTGAGCAAAGGGAAATAATCAGACCATTGAACTTTAGGCGCCGCCTGAAAACTAGCATAGTCAGGCATAAAGCTTGATAAATTTTCGTCTGCATGCTCACGAATCGCAGTCGCTGAGGCAAATTGTGACAAGGTGTCATCGTGAAAACCTGCCCCTATGCGCTTGACTGGGTGTAACTTAATCTTTGGCGCGACCATCGCCACAGCTTTGGTATAGGCTAAACCTAGGATGTGATTGGGTGTATTGCCATCAAATTGAATACCAGCAAAAGCCTGCCACATCTGCTGCATCTTTTGTGGATAAGACAAGTTCTCAGGCAAGGTTTCTAAAAATCCCTGAATCTCTGTACTTTTATCGTAATAAAGTTGACGTAGTATGTCATAGTCAACATCATCAGAATCTGTCCCAAAGACCAACTGATTAACGCCTAAGTCTGCTAGTATTTGCAGCGCATATTGGGCGAAATAGTCAGCTCCCTGAACACTAGCAAAAAATGGTAACTCGACGATAATGTCCGCACCATTTTTTAAGGCCATTTGGGCACGAGTCCATTTGTCCACAATCGCAGGTTCACCTCGTTGCATCCAGTTGCCACTCATGATAACGATTTTCAGACCTGGTGCTTGTGACAACAAGTACTGATGCCCATGATGAAAGGGGTTAAACTCTGCAATGATACCTGATATTGGGACAGAATTTTCAGTAGAAACTTTAGTTAACCTCATGACTTATCCTGCCACTTATCATAAACTTGCATGGCGATGTCAATCTCTTGTTTATGTTGGGCCTTCAGTTCTTCATTAATTGATTGTTTTTCTACCATTTCAGCCCGCTTTTTCTTGGCAAATTTGGCAGAAATGGCATCCAAAATTTCCCGCATCTGACGACCAGCATTTTCTTGGACATCATCATCAAATTGATCAGACTGATCCATATAGATAACGGACATCTTAGTCCATTCATTCATGAAGAATGTATCAATTTCCTGATGAATGTAAACTGCTAATTCTTTTGGTGTGCTGCCTAACTCAACCAAAGCCTCACGGCGCTTAGGTGTTGAGACGTAGTGCTTAATCGGGTCAATTGGCTGCGCGAAAGAAGATTTAGCTTGTTTTCGCATCGCCGCGGTTTCTGCTGTCTGATGTCTGTTTTGACGACTTGGGCGTCTGACAAACCACCAGACGATTAAGGCAAGCAAAACGATCCCTGATAATTTTTCAGATATGTCACCTAGAACTACTAAAGCAATGACAACTAAAAGTACTTTTAACCATCGTGGCATTTTTTTGTCTCGACTATTTTGTGTCAAATAAGCAATTAAGCCAACGACCACGATGATACCTAAATAGAACATAGTATTTTCCTCTCATTATAAAGTACACTCAGCGATTAACCTAAGCAAAACTATCATAAAAACAATAAGCAAACAGAAAGCCAAGTAGCTATCCGACGCTATCATACTTGCGCTTAGTCCTTTCTTGCGACAAAGAACCAGCGTGCACCATCATCTTTTTCCTGTGCTGCAATATCTTCAAAGTCAACAAAAACTTGAACTGAGACGAAACCGGCATTATCTAACATGGTCAGGTAATTGTCAATCGTGTAAGTTCGCTCATCATGAACTTCATCACGACGCTCAAATTTTCCGTCGCTATCCTTGACAAAGAAAGTCAGTTCATGTGTGATACTGTGGGCTTTTTCCCCTGGAAAGGAGTCCCAGATAAAGGCAAAATCTTCTTCATTTTCATGATAAGCATAGCCTGGAAAGACTTCGTCGATTTGATGCACCGAGTGCACATCGAAGATAAAGGTGCCTCCCGCATTTAAGGCGTTAAAAACGCCGTCAAAGACTTCTTGCACGGCTTCGCGGTCAGGCATATAGCAGATGCTATCACTATAACAAGTTACGGCATCGTAGGTACCAACATCACTCAAATCGCGCATATCGCCTTCAATAAAGCCGATACCGGTGGATTCATCAAGCTCGTCAAGCGCTCGGTTGTAAGCAATCGTCAGCATTTCTTCTGACAAATCGAGACCAGTTACTGCGTAGCCATCTCGCGCAAACTGCACAGAGAGCTTACCTGTACCACAAGCAAGCTCTAGTATATTTGTCGTTTCTGATGGTAAATGCCGACGTGAAAAATCATGCCAAGCATCGTATAAGGTGTCGTCCATAATCGTGTCATAAACGCGTGCAAACTCTTGATAATTATCCATATTTTCTCACTTAGTTAGATGCAATCATCGCACCGCTTTCACTATCATTATGCTGTCAACCATTCGTCAACATCAATATCTGGGGCATCATGCCAAAGTTTTTCGAGGCTATATGTCAGGCGTGCATCATGCGTCATGACGTTAATCACAACATCAATCAGGTCAATCAATACCCAACCGTCTGCGCCAACACCCTCAACACCATGAATGTCTCCACCATTTTTCTTGATAGCCTCCGTGATATTATCCACGATGGCATCGATTTGACGCGCATTCATCGCTTCCATCACGACGAGCGTATCCATCACACCGCTCACTTCGCGCATATCTAAGGCAACGATATTGAGGGCTTTTTTATCATCTGCAGCTGTCACTGCGGTTTGTAGTACATTTTGAATTGTCATATTTTCTTATCTTTCTATTTTTCCATTCGAATCAAAGCGCCATGAGGCGATACCGTGGTAAACAAAAGGCGTACGCGCGAGGAAAAAGCGTCGATTACTGAACACTTCAGCACCCGTCCCGTTCCCCCGCATCTTACCCATAGCATCATAAACATGGCGGTAATTTATCAGTTTAAGTTCTAGTTCTTGAGGCATGTCGGCTAACAACTGGCAAGGGTCGGGCGCATTATATACTGTGGCATCAAGCCTCTGCCTACAAGCGACGTATAGTGCCAGAAATCCACCCAGTGAATGACCTGTCAGCGTGATAATTCTATCAGGATATTCAGCTTGGACTGCCTGATAAAATTTTTCAGCTTTTTGATGTTGCTGGCTATTTTCTGAACTAGGCAGATGTTGCTTGGCGACAATCGTCGTCATATCCATCTTCAAATCCCTAGCATCGAGGGGGTTAGTGCCAGCATATGCAATGACGAGTTGCATCTGACTAACTTGCACAGCCATGGCTTGCAAACCTGTTGCCTCATCATCGATTGTTTGAACGACTTGAAATCTATCATCTAAACAATCTCCAGCACGAATCGGCTCAAAGTGGTCTTGCATCGCCATCTGATCATCAACATAGTAAGCAAAATCACTGAGAAAGTTGTAGTCGAAATCAGTAACTGAATAACTTTCTGGCATTCTCCAAATTCGGGCATGTCTACGAACGATAAATCGTTCATCAGAGAGTTGTCTCACCGCAAAATAAACGTCTTGGGAACTTCTGATATGCTTGTAGCCATAGACTGAGCCACGATGAAAATTGCCAAAAGTAACCCTTGAATCATTTTTTAGATAAGCTAGAAACTGTCGCTTACGTCTGCACATCAAAAGCGATTGATAGATACCTTGAGCACCATTAATTGCCAGAAAACCGGCAACAAATCCTATAAGCAGACGTTTTGTCGTCCTATTTGAGTTGCTCAACATAGGCATTATAGGTTAAAATCGTTTGCGGGTAGATTCTCACGTGTTTGCTCGCGAGAAAGGCAACTGTGTGCACCGTTTCATAAGCAACCGCAGCATCTAGGTCCTGCTCATAAGCAAGTTGACGTGCAACATCAACACCCTCGAAAGTACGACCATCTTCAACATAATCTGCCACATACAAAATCTTATCTAGCAAACTCATAGCTGCACTACCAACTGTATGAATCTCAATCGCACGGGTAATCTCTGGGTCAGTCAACCCCAAGTCTTCCTGAATTTTATAAATCCCAACGAGACCGTGCCAGACATTATTATTCCAGTTGAGAAGATCTGGGTCTAGCTGATATTTGTCAATCAGCTGGATAAACGTCTCATCTGTTGTTTCCTTTGCGTAATCATGCAAGAGTCCTGCTAATTCTGCTTTCCTAGGTTCAGGATAGCCCCAGCGCTCAGCTAATCTAAGTGCAGATTTAGCGACATTTTGCACATGCTGAAAGCGTTTGTCAGACATATTAGCTGAAATTTTATCACATAATTCAGCTCGTGTCAGTCCAACTTCTGGATAAAACTCAAAGACCATACAATCCTCTCTCCTTAATTACATCAAGCACCGCATCTGGCATCAAAAACTTAGGCTCAATGCCTTGATGCATCATGTCTCGCAGATTTTTGGATGAAATATCCATCTGTGGGACATCCACCCATAAAATAGGTAACGACGTTCCCGTCCTGAATTTCGGGCGCTGTACCCCCACAAGTTGCACCAATTGCGCCAATTCTGACGCATTTCCCAACTGTGACAATCTACCAATCTCATCACTACCTGCAATCAAGTAAAAATCTGTATCTGGGTTATTCGCAATGAGGGTTTTCAGAGTTTCAGTGAGGGGCTGCCTCGTGCGGTTAAGCCGTGCCATATCAATACCAAAGCCCGGATGTCCTTGCAAACCACGCGCTAAGAGGCTGATAATCGTCCCATTTTCATCGTCATATTCAGGCATGAATAAAATGCGCTCAAGGTTGAGTTCTCGCCACACCTGATCCGCAATCACCAGATGTGCCAGATGAATCGGGGCAAATTTTCCGACAAAAAGACCAATTTGGCGACGACTGTCCGTTTCTTGCAGTTCAAGTTCAACTTTCGTATAAGGTGTGAGCAGTTCAATTCCCATCGATAACTCCTTTTTTGCTTGTGGCTGAACATGCGTGAGATGTATTGTAGATGTGCTGAGCCTTGCGGCCATCTAAAAAATTTGGCTTACAACTCTTTGACTTTGAGGGAGAGCTTGCGATTTTCGCGTTTTTCAGCTACTTTGAAAACGACTAAAATGCGACCAATGGTTTGGACCACATCAAATGACATTTCTTCGATTTCTTCTGCCACATCGTGAATGTCAGCATCAGAATTTTGTAGAATTGCCACTTTAATTAATTCACGGGCGTCTAATGCCTTACGAATACTCGTCTTGATTTCATTGGTTAAACCACCTTTGCCAATTTGAACAATCGGTGTCAAATGGTGCGCTTCAGCGCGTAGGTATCGTTTTTGTTTTCCTGTTAATGTCATCGTTATCTTTCTATAATTAGCGTTAGACACCGTAAATAATCAGTCTAACCGCTTGTGTGCTGTCGATTCAATATTTTAAATCTCTAAGTTTAATTTTACCATAATTTAGAGGAAACAAAAAGGAAGGAGTCACACCTTCCTCGCTATTTATCAGAGTTGACAGCATTTCTTTAGACTTCTTACCAAATAACTAAAATGCCTAGCCGTTTTTACCCATTGACTTATTTTTCAGTGCCACGTAACTTATTCAAGGCATCAGCCGCTGAATTGATTGTCGTTTGTGCTGCTATCAACGACTGTGTATATTCTTTGTTGAACTTATCCACGGTTTCATTCTGATTTAATCTAATCGTCTGCACTTCTTTTAACATACTCAAGCTAATCTTGATATTTTCTTTAATCGCTACAACGTAATCACCATATGCTTTAGGTAAAGTATCTAGTTTGGCTTTTGGCGCTGCCACATCAATTGCTTTCAAATAGCTCTCTCCATTGGCAATCAAAGCATCGACTTTTGCCTTGTTATTATTGACAATTTCTTGGCCTTTTTCAGGTGCTAAATCACCTGATACACCCCATTCATTAATCATTGATGTTGTCAATTGATTGGCTTCAAGGCTATATTTTTGATAGTCTTGATTGCCATTGATTTTATCCATGACGGCGATTATCGTGTTCGACTTAGGCGTCTTAACCGTCAATGCCGCATACATAAAAGCACCCAAACTTGCGACCACAACTAAGAGCGCAACCAGAAATTTAATTAATTCATGTTTCTTATTTTTGCCCGCAATTAGTTGGACTAAAAAAACAAGCATGACAACTATACCAACTGCCGCAACCCCAAGACCAATATAGGCTAGTGGATTTTCCTGAAATAATAAATTCATCGTATTCATCATCTTTCCTCAATATTCTCTTTTTTTATTATTAAAAAACCATCATATCATAAAAAGATGATGGTTTCAATACGTCTAACTTTAAGAGTCAATTAAGGCTAAGCTATTAAATCAAGCTTTTTCTAATCATAACATCGACACCTTCAGGCACCCAAGCAGCTATAATCGCTGGTTTAGCAACTCTAATCCACCCCAGTCCAGAAAAGACAATGTCCGATTTACTTTTGATAGCAAACTCTTTTCGAACCAGTTTAGGGAAAGTAGCCATGTCATCCTCACGAGGTGGCACTAAAAGGCTACCTTTATGTTTCACATAGAACTCGTCTGCCTTTTCAAGTTTAGTTCTATGAATCATGAGATGATTATCAAAGAAACCTGTAAAGCCTTGTTTGTCACCTTTTAAATAATCAAAGCGTGCCAAACCACCCATGAATAAAGTCTGACCTTCATTCAACTGATAAGTTTTTGGTTTGATTTCTTTTTTCGGACTCACCAACTTCAAGTCTTCAGGTTCGATAAAGTGCGCCATTTGATGATGATGGATAATCCCCGGTGTATCAATGATAAAACTACCATCATCCAACGGAATCTCAATTTTATCAAGGGTTGTCCCTGGGAAACGGCTCGTCGTAATAACATTACTGTCACCTGTCGCATTCTTAATAATCGCATTAATCAAGGTTGACTTGCCAACATTGGTCACACCAACCACATAGACATCTCGACCTTCACGATAATTTTCAATCTCATCTACGAGGTCTAGCGTATCATCACGATTATAAGCGCTAGTCAAAATAACATCAACAGGACGCAAGCCTTCTTCATGTGCACGTTCTCGCAACCAATTTCTTACTTTGCTTTCCTTAACCGATTTTGGTAAGATATCACGCTTATTCCCGACTAACAGCACGTCATTTCCCGCTACAAAACGATGCAAACCTGGGATAACTGAGCCGTTAAAGTCAAAAATATCAACGACATTGACAACCAAAGCATTGGTATTACCAACCTCTGTCAAAAGACGTAAAAACTCATCGTCACTGATATTAACAGCTGCAATCTCATTATAGTGACGCAGACGGAAACAGCGTTGACAGTATAACTCGCCAGTCTCTAGCCCTTTTTCTAGTGCTGATTTCGGCGTGTAGCCCATTGCATCTTTATCTACTGTCTGTATTTCAGCCCCACAACCAATACAACGTAAGGCTTCTACTTCTTCTACTACTAAATCGCGTTCTGCCACTCAGGTTCTCCATATTTTTCTATTAACTTGCGCCATACGCGTCGTTCACGCGCACGATTAAATTTCGTATTCCAAGCATCTGATTCAACTAACGGCTTAACCAACACACTTCGAACACCCGCCCGCTTAGCTGCGCGAATATCCGTCATCAGCTGGTCGCCGACCATCACCGCATCCTCAGGCTTTTCACCCAACACCTTAAGGGCTTTTTTGATGCCCATGTCGAAAGGCTTCATGGCACGACTGACAAATGGCACATCGAATCGCGCAACAGCTCTCTTGACCCGGTCATGTTTGTTATTTGACACAACGATGACTTTGATATGCGTTGCTTTCATCTCTGCCAACCAAGCACGCATCTCAGGCGTCCCATTAGGATTATTCCAAGCAGTCAAGGTATTATCTAAATCTACCAATACCGCACGAATCCCGTGCCGTTTCAAACTTTCTGCACCTAACTGATAGGCAGCCGATAACAGAAAATCCGGTTTGTAATTTTCAATACTCATGTTTTCATTATAACACAAAAGCTCGCCAAGTTTGGCGAGCTACTGAGAAAAGGGGAAGTTTATGAAAAATATTTTAGGAATGACTTTATTATAGACTAGTTACCTTAAGCGAACCTTATATTCCAATGCATTTCAGGGTATCTCTAAAACTTCAGATTTGCCCAAGTTGCCTATTTTTAAAAATACCCCTTATTTTTCAGTCAAAAATAAGGCAGGTAAGGTGACAAGCACAAGCGCAATAATTGCCACAAGAAAACTCGCATGAAATCCTGCGACTTGTCCAGCTGTCAATGTCGTTGCAGCAAAGACCGTCGCTAAAAGCGCTGTCCCAAAACTAGAACCCAAATTCTCAATGACATTAATGCCAACACCAGCAGGCGGCAGGTCTTGCTCTTCAAGACCCGTATAGGCATCACTTGATAAAGCAATCGTAATACCACCAATACCCAGCCCACGAGTGAAAAGGATAAGAGATATCCAGATGAAAGATGTCTGTTGTGTGATAAAAACTAAAGGAACAGAGCCGAGCATTGATAGAGCAACACTGGCCAAGACCACTCTTTTAGCGCCGACTTTATCAATCATTCGACCAATATAAGGTCGCATCACTAACATCCCCAAACCCTGTGGTATCAGCGCGAGCGCTGCCTCAATTGTCGTCAACTCTAGTATGTTTTGAAAGATTAAAGGAAGTAGGAACATGGGCCCCATAATGGCAATGTTGGCAAGAAAGAGACCAATGCTTGTCGCTTTGAAAGTGCGATGGTGAAAGAGGCGCAGCGGCAGAACGGTCGGATACGGACTGAGTCGGTCATAACTGATGTAAACGAGTAGCAATCCCCCTCCTACCGCTAACCACACCAAGGTTGAGGGCGTCAGAAAACTGGCTGAATCTGTGGCTTTTGAGATGCCCAAAATCATGGCGATGCTCATACCCGATAATAACAGTATCCCGATAATGTCTAATTGACGTGAGGCATCAACCGCTGGGAAATCTGGCAAATTTCGGACGAGTAAGGGGATTGCTAGGGCGACGACACCGACATTGATGAAAAAAAGCCACTGCCAAGAACTGAATTCGATGAGTAAACCACCCAAAACTGGACCAAATATAGGGCCGAAAATCATCGGGGTAGTCACGATAGCAATGACTTTACCTATATTTTCTGGACCAGCTGTTTTGACGAGTAAAGTGGACATCAAGGGTGTAATGATGCCCGCGCTGAACCCTTGTAAAAGACGGAAAAAAATAAAGAGACTGATTTTCCAGCTAAAGCCAACTAGAATAGACATCAAACCAAAAGCAAGAACTGAAAGTATCAGCACTTTTTTGCCATCAAAGCGCAACATCAACCAGCCTGAAATTGGTACTGCTAGCGCAAGTGCTAGAATATAACCTGTCATCGCCCACTGAACCATGCCGATTGTCGTCGAAAAATCCTGCGTCAGTTGCTTAAACGCAATATTTATCATGGTTGCGTCCAACATCGGGGCTATCGCTGCTAGCATAATCGTCCAGGCTGTCACCATTGTCTGGCGCGGCAGTTTTGTTTGAGTTTGTATTGTAAAAGACATTTCTAAAAACCTTTCATGTGTGGAATATTTTATCATTTCGTTTTTTGTTTCCTTGTCAACATATTTAGTTTACTTCTTTTTAGTTTCCTTGTCAACAAAAATATTTTCAAAAAAAATAAGACCTCAAAAGGTCTCAATTTAACTCTTGGTTTAAATGCTGATTATAAGCGTCAACAAAACGTAAAATCGTTGTTAGTTCACCATCTGAAAAATCTGAAAACACCTTTTTGTCTGCTGCAAGAAAGTCTTGGTGTAGTTGATGATGAATGGCATCAATCTTTTGACCTTCTGCTGTTAACGCAAAATAGAGTTCTTTTTTATTATCAGGTTTCTGATAACTGGTTATCATACCCTTTTTTTCTAATTTTTTGGTTATTTTACTAATCGCCCCTCGTGTCATGTAAAGCGCCGCAGCAAGTCGCGTGACATTAGCATCTGGATGCAAAGCAATATATTCCATATAAGCAATTTCTGATAAGCTAAAACCTCTCATTGCTTTTTCCATGATTGGTTTACGTAATAGTAATAGCTTACTGTTCAGATCTGTAATGCCAGCCATGATTTGTTCTGATTTTTCCATGATTATATTATAACATATTTGTTTCCTGTACAACATAAAACCTCTCAACCAGAGATACTGGTTAAGAGGCTATCAAAATTTGTCGAAAAAAGTTCACGACTACGTCGCATCGCTTTCAGTATCATGTTTTTACTTAAATTCTTTTTTTAATTTGTCGAAAAATCCTTCTGATTTTTGTGCTGAGACGCTTTGACCACTTGCTTTGGCAAATGCTGTCAGAGCTTCTTTTTGGGCGTCATTAAGTTTCTTAGGTGTAACAATATTAACGATGACGTGTTGGTCGCCATTACCTGTGCCACGTAATTTAGGCGCACCTTTACCACGTAAACGGAAATTTTGACCGGTTTGTGTACCTGCTGGAATTTTTAGCTTAACATTGCCATGAACTGTTGGTACTTCGACCTCATCGCCGAGTGCTGCTTGAACAAACTCAAGAGGCATATCATAGAAAATATCAGAACCATCACGCTCGAATTTGTCAGATGCTGCTACATCAAAGACAACATAAAGGTCGCCATAAGGGCCTTGGTTAACCCCAGCATCTCCGCCACCTTGCATGCGCATTTGTTGACCAGTTTCTACACCTGCTGGCACTGAAACTTTAACTTTATGTTCTTGTTTTTCATGACCTGAACCATAACAAGTTGGGCATTTTTCTTTGATCTCTTTACCAGTACCATGACAAACATCACAAGTCGCTGTTGTCATCACACGACCAAGTGGTGTATCACGCGCCACTTGTACTTGGCCTCGACCACCACACTTGCTACATGTAACAGGCTGCGTACCCGGTTTAGCACCATTGCCATGACAAGTGTGACAAGCTTGGTCACGTGTATATTTGATTTCTTTTTCAATGCCAAAAATCGCCTCTTCGAATTTCAACTTCATGCGATATTGTAAATCTTGACCTTGACGCGGGGCATTCGGATTGCTTTGCGCACCGCCGCCGCCAAAAAATGATGAAAAGATGTCATCAAAGCCACCGAAACCGCCACTTGAGAACCCATCAAATCCACCAAATCCGCCACCGCCGCCAAAACCACCATTGGCACCAGCTGCACCATATTGGTCATAGGCTGCACGTTTTTGCTCATCACCTAACGTTTCATAGGCTTCTTGAATTTCCTTATATTTGTCCTCAGCGCCGGCTTCTTTATTAATATCCGGATGATACTGTTTCGACAATTTACGATAAGCTTTTTTGATTTCGTCTTGGCTGGCAGACTTGCTAATGCCCAGACGCTCGTAGTATTCTGTGTTATTCATTTAGGCAAAACCTCTTTTATTTTATTTAGTATTTTTTAGTGTACATCCATTTTACCATGTTTGACCAATTTTGACAAAAAAATTAGCACTCTTTTTTCAGAGTGCTAATTCTTATTTTGAAAACAAATGACGAATGTCTTTATTCAGAACTAATTTAGCAAATAAAACGACAAGCACAATCGGAACAATCACATGAATCACAGAATCCATCACCCGCCAGTTATCCCCTCGCAAAGCGAACAATGGTACCAGAAAATCGAATACCGTGAAGAAAACAATTACCAGATAGAAAGCAAGCCTCAGCTTTGGCAGTCGGATATAACTACTATCTTGCTCTAAAGAATACTTAGACTGCAACCAGACCGTCGCAAGGATTGAGACTCCCCCAATCAGAAAATAGGTTAGATAACTAAACCGGTTAAAGTTATTCAAAATCCCGATACCTGTTAAACCATAAAAGACACTAATGGATAACCCCAGAGCACCCAAAGCACAAATAAAGGTGATGACCTTATAAATTGGGTTACCAACCAAAGCATGTACAAAACCAGCCAAAATCACAAGTAAAATCATCTGAGCTAAAAAATCTGCGGAATAGTTCAGGATAGCTGACCAAGGAACAGTGACAAACTTTTCAGGAATAAAAAGTGAGCGGGTCAATTGTGTCACCACAGACATCACACCAGCTAAGACAAACGGTATGATTGCCCAATAAATAGCTTGCGCCCCAAGTAATAACCCAGCATGACCAGTTCGTGAGCGTATGAAACTTGGTAATTGCTTCCATTGGTCAAACATCAGCATCAAACCAAATACTGCCACAATTACTAAAAGTGGTGCGCCAATTAAAGCAACAGCATTTAAGGAGATATTGACCGTTTCTTCAGGAATACCTAACCAGATTTGACGATAAGGCACTAAACCCTCACCATAGAGATGCCTATTAGTTGGACCATAGTAAGCCAGTTGACGCGCTCTAAAGGTCTCAAACTTAGCAGGCATTTGTTTATAATAGGCACTGGGTGCGGCGCCTGCTTGTTTCGTACTCCCTTTACCATCGGTCTCCCCATCAGACTCAATCATATTCAAATAAAGGTAGGCATTTTCATATTTGTCATAAACATCCGCATGACTCACCTGTTCAGTCCCTAAATAATCACGAATTTCATCATATATTTTCGCAGAGAAATGCTTGTCAAATTGTTTTTCCAAAGTGTGCCAGTTGCCGCTATCCACGACCATGCCGACCATACCAGCTAGAATAATAAGACTGTAAAAAGCAATTAGCCATCCCTTACGCAATCTATAATATGCTGTCATTACATTTTTCATCAACCTTACCCCAGTTCCTTTCTGAAAATATCCTCAGTTGTCACAGATAAAATCTCGACAAATTTATAGGTCGTTGTATCTGTAAAAATAGCAGGGATCAACGACTCTGAAATCAAAGCAATATAGACACGACCTCTTTTTTCAAGAATTGTCGCAACATCTGTCAAGTTGGACGCGAGTTCATCTCCCTCATAAACAAATTGAATTTTGACAATATCCGTATCATTTTCTTGCTCAATGACATACAGATCATTAATCAGTAATATCTTATCCGCCAGACTGTCTAATTCAGCTAGATTATGCGTGGCAATGATGACACCGCGTCCCTCATCGACCGCTTCAAGTAGTAACGCTTTAAAGTAATCTTTGACAAAAACATCCAAACCATCCAAGGGTTCATCAATAGCAAATAATTAGCTTGACTGGCAATACCTGCTGCGATACAAACTAAAGCCTTTTGTCCTTTCGACAAACTTGCGATGGTTTTATTCAAAGGTAACTTTTGTGAGCAGAGTATCTCTTCAAAATGCTCACGATTAAATTGCGGATAAAAAATTGCTAAAACATCTGCTGCCAATGTCGCCGTGTAACTCGTCATCCAATTCGACAAGGTATTCAGATAGAAAACAGAGGCTCGACCTGTTTCATCAAATTGAATTTGACCACTTTCTGGCTGCATTTCACCTGCAATCAATCGCATTAAAGTCGTTTTCCCAACACCGTTACACCCGACAAGACCAACGATACTGCCAGCCTCCATGTCAAAGTTCACATTTTCTAATATCGGATTGCCTTCAATTATTTTGCTCACATTGTTAACGCTCAAAGTCATGGTAAACTCCTTCTACTAATTTTAAAATAGCCGATTCTTTGATGTGGTTATCTCGCATCTCTTGTAGTAAGTCACGAAAATTCTCTGTTAGCTCTGCCACACGTAGACTTTGTAATTGGTCAGCATCATCACTCACAAAATTACCCTTACTAGGAATCGAGATAATCACACCTTCATTTTCCAAAGTCTTATACACTTTGACCGCTGTATTCGGATTAATTTGCTTTTCCAACGCAAACTTTCGCACACTTGGTAGCTTATCACCGGGTTGAATAATGCCAGCCGCAATCTCATGCTTAATTTGGTAGGCCAGTTGTTCATATATCGCTAATTTATTCATGGCAATCCTTTCTTTTTGTATTATATGTACTATTATAGATAGTACAGTTTATTTTGTCAAGCCTTTTTTTCAGTAAAACAAAAAAACCATGATCGCTCATGATTTTTTCAACTTCTTATGAATAGGTGCTGCCACCATAGTAAAAAGTACAGTTAGCAGTGTAATGATAATGGCTGGAATCAGCAAAATCAAGCGTGGGAGGTAGCCAAAAATCATGCGACGATGTGTCCCTTTTGTCGCTTCTAATTCAGCATCCAAACGGTCAAACTCTGATTCAATACGACGTGCAACTTCAGCGATACCCGCCTCATCCATTTTCTTAATATCCGAGATATCAATGGCATTCCCGAAATTCATATCTACTTGCTCGCGCTTAGCCAGAGCCTTGAATGTTCTTGGTCCTTGGTAAACAGCCGGTAAAATGCGCACTTTCGCCATTTTGGCAATGACGGCAACACCGCCTTTGACGTCTGTTGAATGACGAGATCCGGAAGGAAACATAATCAATGAACGGTTAGAGGTTTTGAGTACTTTTGTGGGGTATTTGATTGTACTGGGGCCTGGATGATCCCGGTCAATCGGGAAGGCACCACACTTCTCAATCCAATAGCCGAAAAAGGCATTTTTAAAGAGCTCTTTTTTTGCCATGAAGATGAATTCTTTGGGTTTTGTCGCAAATGCCATATAAACTGGATCCCACCATGTTCTGTGAGGCGCGACGAGGATATAATTTTCAGATGGATCTAAAATTTTATCTTTATTATGGTAATGCGCATTACCATTAAGCATCCACAAGAGGAACGCGACGAAATTTCTAAGGTAAATGTAAAACATAATTCTTCCTTTTACGTATTTATACTCATTTAACTAACTCAAACATACACTTTCTGATGGCATCTAATGTTGCCTCTATTGGTTAATTGAAAGCATTACTTTTAACTATCTTGGCGCTTTAACGGCTTACGGAAAAGTGATTTACAACGTTGGACCGGTGGGTTTTGGCATTGGCACTTTGCACTTCAGCGCATTACGTACCACGCTATATACAGTAGACTTGATTTTTTTAAAAAATCTTAGTCGCTGGAGTACCGCTTAGCCGTTGGCTAATTAACAAAAAATAGCTCTAAAGTTGCGTATGTTTTATATAGTTAAACAAATATATGAAGTGGTTTTAGGCTATAAAAAATAGACTTATTCGTCTATTTTATCATATTTATTTAAAATTGCGCAGTGCTTTATCTGACTAGCTTATTTTCAGTTTCGTGAATTTCATCAACTTCAAAGCCTGCTGCAACAAGTGCTCGCTCAATCTCCTCTGGGCTAAGCTCACCCATTAATTGCATCTCAATGGCAGTCTTTTTGTTTTCAGTATTAATTTGGACGATACTTCTGACATCCAATGACTTCTCAGCTAAAAGGTCTGCTATTTTTGCCAATGACCCCATTACATCAGGCATGAGCAAACGAACACGGACACCTGCTTCACCATAACCTGCAATTTTCAAGAAAGCACCAAAGACATCTTTGTCTGTGATCACACCACTGATTTGATCCTGATCGACAACTGGCAAGACACCGATATTATTTTGACGCATGCGATAGACGGCATCCTCCAATGAGGCATATTTTGAAATCGTCAAGACTTCACGAATCATCACTTCGCCAACTGTCGTTTTATTCAGCAAATAATTCATCTCGTAGACTGAAAGAGAAGTTACGACAGACGGACTGGCCTTTTCAATCGTGCCAGCTGTCACCAATCCCACTAATTTATCATTTTCAATAACGGGAAGACGGTGAATCCCTTGTTCTTTCATAATGTCAGCAGCTTTTGCTACCTTAGTCGTTGGAGAGACATAGATGACTTTTTTTGTCATAAAATCTTTTACTGCCATAATTGTTACTCCTTTTCTTATTTGCTTAATTGGATATAACCTATCTTTAGCTTTATTTTACCACGATTATTCTCATCAAGTGCCTCACAACTTCGAACCTTATGCTTTGACCAGTCTATTTATTGATCAATATCCGACACTGCTACTAAAGCCTAATTTAAATGGAAGAAATATCGCCATCCGTTAAAGTCAGCTCAAAATTAAAGAGATGCACTAGCTGAAAGACAACACCAACATTGATATTTGCCCAAGTAGCCAAAAAGAACGTTGCAGTAAACAAGGCACCTTAGAGTCCTGTTTTTGAGGTAACTTGATTAAACTTGTTACCCCTTTTTGATTTTCAGGGTGAGGGAACTCGTTTTTTTATATTATTTATCCCTCACTAGAAATACACAAAAGACCAAAGTTTAAAACCTTGGCTTTTGTCTACCATTAACCACCCAGATAAGCCTTACGAACCTCATCTGACGCAAGTAATTCTTTACCTGTACCAGACAAGATGACTTTACCTGTCTCCAAAACATAGCCACGATCCGCAATTGAAAGTGCCATATTGGCATTTTGCTCAATCAATAAGACTGTTGTCCCTTGTTTTTGGATATCCTTGATAATCTCAAAAATTTCTTGAATGAAGATTGGAGCAAGACCCATTGATGGTTCATCCAACAACAAGAGCTTAGGTTGGCTCATCAAAGCACGCCCCATGGCAAGCATTTGTTGCTCACCACCTGAAAGGGTCGCCGCATCTTGTGTTTTACGTTCTTCCAGACGCGGGAAACGTTGGAAGACATGTTTAAGATTTTGTGCATTTTCTTCACGATTTTTACGCAAGAATGCACCCATTTCCAAGTTTTCTAGGACAGAGAGACCCGGGAAAACATGACGCCCTTCTGGGACTTGAGATAAACCACTTGCCACGATTTTTTGGGCGGGTGTTTTTTGAATCTCTTGTCCTTCAAAGGTAATTGTCCCATTCGAAGGTCTAACAAGTCCTGAAATTGTTCGAAGAATAGAGGTTTTCCCAGCACCATTGGCACCGATTAAAGAAACAACTTCGCCTTGATTAACCTCAAAAGAGACATCTCGAACACCTTGGATGACACCATAATGGACGTCAAGGTTTTTAACTTCTAACATAGCCATTATGCCTCTCCTCCTAAGTATGCCTCGATAACGCGTTTGTTGTTCTTGATTTCTTCCGGCGTACCGTGTGCAATGAGACGACCGTATTCTAATACATAAATACGCTCTGTCACATTCATAACCAAGCTCATATCATGCTCAATTAAAAGAATTGTAATATTAAACTGTTGCTGAATTTGTTTGATCAAGGCTGTCAATTCCGCTGTTTCTTGCGGATTCATGCCGGCTGCAGGCTCATCTAAAAATAAAATTTTAGGTTGCGTCGCAAGCGCCCGAACAATTTCCAACCGACGTTGTTCACCGTAAGGTAAATTTTTCGCCAGACTGTCATGCTTTACGTCCAAGTCAAAGATTGCCAATAATTCTAAGGCTTCTTTCTTCATTTCTGCTTCTTGCTTATAATAGTCAGGTAAACGCAAGAATGAGGCAATGAGCTTAGATTTTTTACGTGTGCCCATGGCAATCAACACATTATCCAAAACGCTCAAATCTTTAAACAAGCGGATATTTTGGAAAGTCCGTGATAAGCCAGCAGCAGCGATTTTATAAGTCGGCATGCCATTTAGAATTTCACCATCTAAACTCACAGTCCCTTCTGATGGCTCATATACACCTGTCAAAAGATTAAAAAGTGTCGTTTTACCTGCGCCATTTGGGCCAATCAAGCCTACAAGCTCTGAAGCGCCAAGTTCGATATTAACATCACCGACAGCCGTCAAACCACCGAAATTTTTAGTTAGATTTTTAACTTCAAGAAGTGCCATTATTTAGCCTCCTTTTTTTCTTTTTTATTGAAGAACCGTGAGATTTTAAATTCCCATGTGCCAAGCAAACCACCTGGACGGAAAATCATCACTAAGATCAAGACAAGTGAGTAAATAATCATTCGGATAGCGCCGAAATCTTGAAGGAACATATTAAGCAAGCCTAAAATAATGGCTGCGATAATCGTCCCTGTGATAGATCCTAAACCACCAAGTACAACGATAATCAAGGCATCAACTGACTTCATCCAAGTAAAGTCTTTCGGTGTAACCGTTCCAATAAAGCCTGCGTACAAACTCCCTGCAATGGCTGTCACCATAGCACCAATGGTGAAAGCAATCACTTTGACACGTGTGACATTGACACCCATGGATTCAGAGGCGATTTCATCTTCACGCACTGAAAGCGTCGCACGACCTGAAGGCGAATTGATAAAGTTCAGAATCAAAATGATGATCACGACAGCAAAGATGAAAGTCATTCCCCAGTCGGTAAAGAGGACAATACCAGACAGACCTGCCGCACCATTGGTTAAATCACCACCATTCATAATCAGAATCCGAATGATTTCAGAGACCCCCAGTGTCGCAATAGCCAGATAGTCACCTTTTAAACGAAGAGTTGGGTAGCCAACGACGACCGCAACAACACCGGCAATAATTGCACCAATCAGCATTGACAAGAAGATTGAGCCCCACGTTGATGCCATATGAGCTGTGACGATAGCCGATGCATAGGCGCCAATCGCCATAAACCCGGCCGATCCAAATGAGAATTGTCCTGTGAAACCGATGACGAGGTTGAGCCCAACGGCAACCATCAGATTGATACCGATTTGGGTAATAATTTGTGCAACGAAAGCATTGATGATGCCTGAGCTAACTAGAGCGAGAAGAACCGCATAAACACCGGCGATAATCGCTAGCCAGATGAGGTTTGTTTTTAGATTTTTTTTCATCAGCTTACACCTTCTCTTTCACGTTTTTGCCGAGAATGCCGGCAGGACGAATTAAAAGAATGATAATTAAGACAGCGTAAACAACAGCATCCTTGTAACCTGCAACCCACGAAAGTTTACCAGGTAAGGATTGCGCCACTGTTTCGAGTAGACCAATTACAATCCCACCAAGTGCAGCCCCAGGAATAATGCCAATCCCCCCGAGAACAGCAGCAACAAAGGCTTTAAGACCTGGCGCCATACCCATGAGTGGGTCGATAGAGCCATAGTAAAGACCAATTAAGACACCTGCCGCACCCGCAAGTGCTGAGCCTAGGGCAAAGGTAAAGCTGATTGTCCGATCGACATTTATCCCCATGAGACGAGCCGCATCAGCCTCAACAGAGACCGCACGCATAGCTTTCCCCATCTTCGTTTTCTTGACGATAAGCTGTAAGAGCACCATCAAAATCACAGCCGTCACCAAAATCATCAACTGAACGTTAGTGATGGTAATACCCGCAAAGGCATATTTAGTGACTTTAATGGCATTTGGAAATTGACGAGAGGCAGACCCAACAAAATAAATCATGACATTTTCAAGTAAAAATGATACACCTATCGCCGTAATCAGAGCCGCTACTTTGGTCGATTTACGCAAAGGACGATACGCCAGAAATTCAATTGCCATTCCCAAAAGGGCACAACCAATCATCGATAAAATTAAAGCGATGAAAAAGTTCAAATGTAAGCTGTTAATGAAATAGTAGCCCATAAAAGCGCCCATCATATAGACATCTCCGTGCGCAAAGTTAATCAGCTTGATAATCCCGTAAACCATGGTGTAACCAAGCGCAATCAACGCATAGACACTCCCGAGAATCAAGCCATTTACAATAATTTGCATTGCTTTTCTCCATTTTTATATTTTATATTTAATTTATGTCACATTTCCAACGTTGCTACACAATGATTATTTCATCATATATCGTTGTACTAGACAATTATCTTACTCATTTTACCATAATTTTCAGAAAATTCAAGTTGATTTCTTTGGTTTAATTGATTCTTAATCAAACTTTTATATATCGCTTCATATTTTAGACAATATATGTTATAATGTTAGATACATAGCAAATTAGTACATATAAATAAAAGAAGGGACATAAATATAAATATGGGTAAGCACGACCAACCAATCATCGATCAATATAATAAAACTGCAGTAAAGTTAGCACTTAGTGCCAGTACAGTTGCGGGCGTTTTCGCGTTTTCAAATGCAGTCTCAGCAGATACATATACCATCAAATCTGGCGATAACCTTTGGACTATCGCTCAAAAATTTAATACTAGTGTTGAGGCGCTAACTGCGCTTAATGGGATTTCAGATCCTGCTCAAATTTCAACTGGTCAAACCATCGAAACTCGCCAACCTGCGCAAGTTACATCGGCACCAACTGTTGTTAAGACACCATCTGCACCAGCTAAAACTCAGCCTGCGGTAACTTATACCGTTCAACCTGGCGATACTTTATCACAAATCGCCCAAACACATGGTGTCACTGTTGAGGACATTATCAAATATTCTAAGTTAACCAATACCGAGTTCATCTATATCGGTCAAGAACTGGTGATTAAACCTGCTGTTGCCGCTAAACGCCCTGAACCTATTGTCATACCAGCCGTCACTTATACTGTTAAACCTGGCGATACGTTGTGGGATATTGCGCAAGCACAAGATGTCTCAATTGAGGATATTGTTAAACACTCAAAACTTTCAAGTACTGATTACATTTTTGCAGGTCAGGAATTAATTATTAAACCTGCAAAAACAATCAACGGTGGTGTTTTAAGCATTTCAGCAGAGACATTAGCAAGCGAAACTAATCTATCTGTAGAACGTGCGCAAAATGCCATTGATATTGCTAACCATTTAATGGCACAAGAAGGCTTTACACTTGAAGGCGCATCTGGTGCCTTAGCTGTTGCTGAACGTGAATCAGGGTTCAATCCGGAAGCTGTCAATGATTCCGGTGGCGTTGCTGGGGTTTTCCAATGGTCTGGTTGGTCCAATATGATTAATGGTAACCGTTGGTCCAATGCTGAATCAAGAACACTGTCACTTGATGTTCAAATGAACTTAGTTTCTACTGAATTAAACGGAGCATTTACTAACGTCAAAGATATTGTTGGTAACGCCACTGACCCGGTTCAGGCAAGTCTAGACTGGTCACTCTATTATGAGGGTGTGGCACTAACAGATCCTCAAACACAAATAGATACGATAGAAACAAATGCTCAAAAATGGTATGATTTGCTCAAAGATTATGTTGATTTTGACGGTAATGTTGCAGTACCGATTGATGTCAAGCAAGGACCTTACAGCACTGGTAATACTTACGCTGCCGGAAACTGTACTTGGTATGTCAAAGATGTTTTCAAAGCTCGTATGGGCGATTGGTGGGGCAATGCGAAAGATTGGGCGGCAAATGCTAGCCGTGAAGGGCTCCAAGTTGATGATCAGCCGGTTGCCAACTTGACGATTGCGGTCTTTGCTCCTGGTAGTGCAGGTGCTGATGCTAATTATGGTCACGTTGCAGTTGTCATTGGTGTGTCTGGCGATCATGTTACTGTTAAAGAAATGAACGGTGCGGCTGGTCTTGGCAAAACAAGTACACGTACAATTCCTAAAAGCGCTGCATCATATATTCACATGGATTATTAATCAGAAAGCCTATTTTAACCAAGATGGGCTTTTTTTATTAACTCAAAAGCATGATTTATAAAACTTTCAGATACAATCCTGCACCTCATTTTTTGGATCTCAATTACTGATTGACTTAACGTTTAAACGCTTAGACACTAGCCAAAGACCTACAAATAGACTGTCAGATTAGCGGTCGAAAAAGTGCCAGTCTTAAAAATCAGATTGGCACTTTTTATATATATTTGACGACTCATTTTTTAAGGATTGACAATCTCAGCTGAGATTTCTTTTCCTTTTTCAAGTTTCACCAGATAGGCTGATTTAACTGGGTCATGATTTTTATTGACCGTAATATTGCCTGTTACACCCTCGAAGTTTTTAAGTTTAGCAAGGCCATCTGCAATGTCTGATGATGTTTTAGCGTTTTCAGCAGTTGCTGCTGCCTTTACCATCATCACGGCATCATAGGCGCAAGCAGCGTAAGCAGACGGTTCTTCGCCATACTTAGCCTTATAATGTTTAATGAAAGCTTCTGTTTTGTCATTAGCAGGTTTCAAGCTTGAGAAACCTGAGACAAAGTAAATATTGTTAGCTGCATCAGGTCCTGCGAGTTTCGAGAAGGTTGGATCTGCGAGGACATCCCCACCAATGACTGGCACATTAATACCCAACTCACGTGCCTGTTTAACCAAAATTCCTGCCTCTTGATAGTAACCTAGGACAAGTAGGGTACCAAATTTTTCTTTCGATAATTTAGATAACTGGGCTTGAAAATCTTTGTCGCCGGCTTGATAAGTCGCAACATCTACTATCTGACCCTTATAATTATCTTTGAAGTTTTGATAGAGACCTTTTGCATAGTCTGACGAGTTATCATAGTATACTGCAACACTATCTGATTTCAATGAATCCGTAACAAAGTTGGAAATAACTTTACCTTGGAATGAATCTGGAAAAATAGCACGGAAAACGTATTTTTCGACTTTGTTACCTTGATGCGTCAACTCATCATTAGTTGAAGTTGGCGCAACAATAGGCACTGCAAATTTGTTGGCGTTTGGAATCATCGCCTTAGTTTGTGATGAGACATTGGTACCAATGACAGCATTAACCTGGTCATTTGACATCAGGTTGGCAGCCACCGTCGCAGACTCAGCATTATCAGACTTGTTATCTTTCTTAATGACTTCAACTTTTTTGCCGTTAATACCACCAGCCGCATTGATTTCAGAGACAGCCATATCTGCACCACGCTCGCCAGCTTTCCCAAAAGCTGCAACGGCACCAGTCATTTCAATATCATACCCCAATTTAAAAGTTTTCCCAATTTGGGTACCTGTCGTATTGGTTGATGCACCCGGTACTGCACTACAAGACGCCAGAGTGAAACCTGCTACCACAGCTGTTAAACCGACGAAAACTTTTGACAATTTTTTCATGTTCTTCTCCTAATAATCTAAAGGGTTGACCTAGCTTAAAACATTCAGCGTTAATTTATATATCATTTTATCAATTTTCAGAAAGTTGTCAAGTAATTTTCTGTTATTATCAAAAAAACGTTTAAATTTAGCTTTAAACGTTCGTGTTTTAGAAGAATTAATCCCCTTATCTCTCATAAAAGATAAGATTTTAATCGATATTACTTGACAATCTCAGCTGACGCTTCTTTGCCATCCTCTAATTTAACCATGACAGCTGACTTAACAGGATTATGATTTTTATCAATATCAATCGTACCCGTCACACCAACTAATCCCTTAACTTTGGCCAGCGCCTCAGCTAATTCCGCAGAATTCTTAACTTTCCCCTCTTCTGCCGCTTGCTTAATCATATAAACCGCATCGTAGGCACAAGCCGCAAATGCTGAAGGTTCCTCATTGTAAGCCGCTTTGTAGGCCTTGATAAATGCTGTTGTCTTATCATTAAAGGGTGCTTTTGTAGAAAATCCAGCAACATAATACACATTAGTTGCAGCACTACCTGCTAACGCTGTATAGGTTGGGTCAGAGATACCGTCTCCACCAACAATCGGTTGATTCAAGCCCATTTCACGAGCTTGTTTTGTAATTAAACCACCTTCAGCATAGTAACCAATCAATACAATCGCATCAAAGGACTTATTTTTAACCTTCGTTAAAGCAGCTTGGAAATCCTTGTCACCACCTTGAAAGCTCAAAGTATCAACAATGTCACCTTTATAGTTATCTTTAAAAGTCCCTAAAATACCACGCGCATAATCTGACGAATTGTCATAATAAACGAGAACTTTCTCTGCTTTTAATGTTTTTTCAGTATAGTTTGCGATAACTTTACCTTGGAAAGCATCTGGGAAAATCGTCCGAAAGATATAGGGCTGTACCTTATCATTTTTAACCGTTAAACTATCGTTGGTGCCCGTCGGTGTAATCAAAGGTACTTGTGCTTTGGTCACATTTGGTGTCGCAGCTAGTGTCCCTCCAGATGACATCGGACCGATGATTGCAGCAACTTTGTCATTATTGGTCAGGTTAGAGGCGACGGTTGTAACCTCACCATTATCAGTCTTATTATCTTTCACTACCAATTGCACTTTTTTGCCATTAATACCACCATTGGCATTGATTTCATCTGCTGCTAATTGAATGGCATTTTTTTCAGCATTCCCTGGCGCTGCATAAGCGCCTGACAATTCCATATTTAAACCAATTTTAAAAGTTTTTTCAATGGCATTTCCTTTTTCTAAACCATTTTTTGAGGCACCAGGAGCACTCCCACAAGCAGCTAGTGCCAAGAGTGATGCAGCAGCAAGTCCTAATATTGCAATTTTTTTCATTTTTTCTCCCATTGTATAGCACAAATCACAAAGCCGTAAGACTTTGTGACTTTAGCACATTTAGTGATTAGTTTGGTTTAACAAGTGTTGCGGATGTTTCCTTACCATTTTCAAGTTTGATGACAACTGCTTCTTTGACTGGGTTGTGGTCTTTATCGACTGTAATTTCACCAGTCGCACCCTTAAAGTTTTTGAGTTTTGCAAGGCCATCTTTAACAGCCACTGATGTTTTAGCTTTTGTATCTTCAGCTGCTTGTTTCACCATGTAAACCGCATCGTAAGAAAGTGCGTCAAACATTGAAGGCTCAGATTTATATTTAGCTTGGTAGGCTGCGATAAATTTCGTCGTTGTATCAGTAGCTAACGCTTTAGCTGAATAACCTGATACATAATAGACATTAGTGGCTGCCGCATCACCAGCTAGTGTAATGAAGGTTGGATCAGCAAATCCATCACCACCAAGAATTGGTTGCTCAATACCAAGTTCACGCGCTTGTTTAGTAATCAAACCAGTTTCATTATAATAGCCTGGCATAACAATCGCATCAAAATCTTCGCCTTTAATCTTAGATAGCGTTGCTTGAAAATCTTTATCCCCAGATTGGAAAGAGACTTTATCAACGATTTTACCATCATAGGTTTTCTCAAATGATTTAGCAATACCTTTGGCATAGTCAGATGAGTTATCATAGTAAAGTACCACTTTTTTGGCCTTGAGCTCATTCGTTGTATAGTTAGCAAGCACTTTACCTTGATAGCTATCTTGGAAAGTTGAACGGAAGATATACTCATTGACCTTACCATTGGTGACTGTCAATGTATCGTCAGTTCCTGCAGGTGTCACCAATGGTACTGCACCTTTAGTAATATTAGGTGTCATTGATTTAACGGCGCCTGATGTCATCGAGCCGATGACGGCATTGACTTTATCATTATTAATGAGGTTAGACACAACAGTTGCAGCTTCGGCATTATCCGACTTATTATCTTTCGAAACAACTGTGATTTGTTTACCATTAATACCACCGGATTTGTTAATTTCATCAACTGCTAGATTTGCACCATTTTTACCAGCATTACCGTAAGCTGCTACGGCACCAGATAATTCAAGGTCATAACCTAGTTTAAAGGTCTTGCCAATTTCTGTGCCTTTTGATGCTGCTGAGCCTGTACCAGGTGCTGCACCACAAGCTGTAAGTGTTAAAGCAGCTAAACCAGCTGCTGCGATTATACCTAAAGATTTAAGTTTCATATTGTTTTCTCCTTGTTATATGTTCCTGATTCATAAACCATCATAATATTCTGAAAATTCAGCACGTCATAAGTATACAAAACTATCTGATAATTGTCAACAATTTTTCTATATTCATTTTTAAATCACAAAAAAAGCAATATTCTGCTAATCAAAGTCATTTGTACCCTTGAAAAAAGTAAAGTAAAATATAACTTATCTTATCTACCAAACCCATCTTTAGTCTCTAATATAAGTGTGACGGGTCCGTCATTTTCAAGGGAAATCTGCATATCTGCGCCAAAAATACCTTCTGCTGTTTGAATCTCAGCAGCCATAGCTTGATTAAATTTTTCATATAATGCTTTAGCGTATTCAGGTTTTCCAGCTTTGATAAAACTTGGACGATTGCCTTTTTTAGTTTCTGCAAATAAAGTAAACTGTGAGATTGACAAAATACTGCCATCCGGAATATCTTTAACAGACAGGTTCATCTTGCCTTGCTCATCCGAGAAAATTCGCATATTGGCAATTTTTCTGACCGCATAGACGACATCTTGTTCTGTATCCACATCCTCTATCCCAACCAGAAGTAACAACCCTTGTTGAATTTCTGAAACGATGTTTTGATTGATACTGCAGCTTGCGCGTTTAACACGCTGGATCACAATTTTCATACCTTCTATTCTATCATTTTTAAGGCCAAATCGGATATACTAATACGACTAATTGAATAGTTAAGCCAAAAATGACCAAGATGCTCAATACTTATCAGAAAAACAAAACACCTCAATGCGTCCATCAAGGTGTTTTATGGTAAAAAAGGGAATTCGGTGAGGTTCAAAGGGGGAAAGGATCCTCACCATTCGTAATGAGCTCATTACTACATTATTAATTATATCTTATTTTCTGAGTAAATGCTAACGATACGCTAACTTTTTTTGACTTTCTAAAATTTTCCCGATCTTAACCATTTGTACGTTTAACACTATATACATCTGGTACCATTTTTATTTTATCAACAACGGTTGTCAGCTCTGACAAATTTTTTATACCAAGTTGGACATGGATATTCGCCATTTTCAAATCTTTAGTTGGCTGTGCATTGATTGAAATCAACTTTTTAGTGGTATTAGACAAGACTTGCATCACATCATTGGCGATACCCGTCCGATTAAAGCCAAAGATATCAATATTTGCCACGTAATCTTTATTACCAGTCTGTTCTTCCCACTCAACTGCAATCAAGCGGTTCTCGTAATCTTCTTGGCTCTTCACATTTTGACAATCACTACGGTGAATGGAAACGCCACGACCTTTTGTGATATAACCCACGATATCATCGCCAGGGACTGGATTACAGCACTTGCTCATGCGAATCAGCAAGCTATCGATTCCAGCAACATTGACCCCGCCATCATGGCGAATTTTCATGACATCGCCCTTAGTCTTAACCTCACCGCTCATCAGCTCTTCCGCCTCTTTACGGGCTTTTTCGCGTTCGATTTCACGACGTTCATTTTCGGTCAATTTATTAAAAACGGTTACTACGCCTGTTTCACCGAATCCGATAGAGGCATAGAGTGACTCTGGGTCTCTGAAATTGAGGCGGTCACATAGTGGCTCAAGGTGTTTTTTATCCAGATATTGGTTAGCCACAAAGCCATGTTCTTGCAGATACTCCTGCAACATATCACGACCTTTATTAATCGACAATTCTTTATCTTGGTTCTTGAAGAATTGCTTAATTTTATTACGTGCTTTGTTGGTTTTAACGAGCTTAATCCAGTCACGGCTGGGGCCAAATGATGTTTTATTGGTCACAATTTCGACTACATCACCCGTTTTTAGGACATGCGTGAGGGGTGTCATCCGACCATTGACTTTAGCACCCACTGCTTTATCACCGACTTGCGTATGAATGGCATAGGCAAAATCGATTGGTCCTGACCCAGCTGGCAGTTCTTGGACGGCACCGGCTGGGGTGAAAACGTAGATTTTTTCAGACAGAATATCTTCTTGAACAGCTTTGACAAAATCTTGGGCGTCATTTGACTCATCTTGCAATTCGACAAGCTCATGAATCCAGTTCAGATTTTGCGTGATTTCATTAACAGAGACTTTATCCTTACGCCCTGCTTTATAAGCCCAATGGGCGGCCACACCATACTCAGCGATCTCATGCATTTCCCTTGTCCGAATTTGAAACTCCATGGGACCTCTAGGACCATAAACTGTTGTATGAACAGATTGGTAGCCATTTGCCTTGGGGTTTGCGATGTAATCTTTAAATCGTCCAGGCATGGGTTTCCAGAGATCATGGATATAGCCTAGCGTCGTGTAGACATCACTTGTGGTATCTAGGATGCAACGAACAGCAATCAGGTCGTAAAGCTCGTCAAAGCGTTTCTTCTTATCGTGCATTTTACGGTATATGCTATAAATATGTTTAGGTCGACCGTAAATTTCACCGACAACGCCTACTTTTTCAGTGTAGTCTTTAAGTTTTGACGTAACTTCTTCGACTAAACGCTCCCGGTCCGCACGTTTTTCTTTCATTAAACCTCTGATGCGGTAAAATTCAATTTCATCAAGGTATCGAAAAGATAGATCTTCCAATTCCCACTTAATTCGAGAAATCCCGAGTCTATGAGCTAATGGTGCATAAATTGCCATCGTTTCTCTGGAAATGCGTTTTTGTTTGTCAGAGCGCAGATGTTTAAGCGTCCGCATATTATGTAAGCGGTCGGCCAATTTAACCAAAATCACGCGCATATCCTTAGACATAGCCATGAGCATCTTGCGGTGATTCTCTGCCAGTTGCTCCTCATGCGAGCGATATTCCACTTTACCGAGCTTGGTCACACCATCCGTAATCACCCGAACTTCAGGACCAAACTCTGATTCTAAATCATCCAATGTGACTTCTGTATCTTCAACGACATCATGCAAAAAACCACAAGCAACAGTTACAGCATCAAGTTTCAATTGGGCTAAAATGCCAGCCACTTGAATTGGGTGAATAATATACGGTTCACCAGATTGACGATATTGCTCTTTATGCGCATTTGTCGCGAAAACTAACGCTTTTTTAACCAGAATAACATCGCGCTCGCCCATATAGCGCTCTGCTAAGGCGACAACTTCTGCACCGGTGAGATTTGGTTCACTTGCCATATTTTTCATTTTGAGCCAACTTAAATACTCAGTCGAAACTCAATCCTTTCCTCAAATGATGATAATTATTCCTATTTTAACACTTTTTAGGCATAAGAAAAAGGCTTGTGCCTAAAATTGTAATTCTATCTATTGATATAGACAAATCCTCTGAGTTTATATGGTATAGCCGTTAAAATTGACACATCTATAGGAACATTAGAATATGATTTTTCGACAAATTCTACAATTTCTTCAAACATCTCACAAGACATTTTTTTGTTTCTAATTTCAAAATAATACTTTATTTCTTCTAAAAATTTTGTTCTAAACCATTTTGAACCAACAAAAGCTATACGATTTTGTTCTTCATCAGATAAGGATTCCAAAAACAAATCTCTAGTTCTATCATCGCGTAATTGCTCTACTTTTAGTTTAGACTTCGCCTCAATGAGTTCAATAAACTGTTTCCTGATTTCAATGTCTTTATTCTCTACTAAATTTGTTTCCATATATCCAGCAGATAAATGTCTAGACATATAATACCCCAAAATAGACCTCGATTCTCTATACTTTTTCTTATACATTGATGTATTTAACAACTGTAAAGATAATCCCAATCCACGATAAGACGGATGAATAATCGTTCTTCCAACCCAACCAATTTCTTTATTAATATCATTAATCGCTGCTAAAAAGTTTAAAGCTTTAGGGTATGGTTCTCTATAAATTATAGTGCCAATTACTCGTTCCCTGTCCTTTATTACAAAGTACTCAGTATTATAACTTTCTTTAGATTCCTTCATACTAAGTTCACCAAAATAATGATAGTCTTTTAATTCACTATACTCTTCATGCGTTCCATTCATAATTTGAAATTCTTGTTTAGTATATTCAATTTCATCTCTATCAATTTTTTTGAATTTACCTAAAAAGTCCAATTCCAATACCATATCAGGTAATAACTCAGCTATAATATCTTCATGAGCCGAGACTAAAATTACAGAAATTTTAGCATTTCTACACTGTTTTTGAAATGTTCTTGCTACATTTTTCGCTGTAAGTCTATCAACATTGCTTAGAAATTCATCAATAATTATCTTGTTTTTATTTCGATTTATAGCATCTGCTAATATAAATCTTGCCTTCTGCCCCTCAGATAATTGTTCATATGGTGTAATAAATATAAAAGCTTCCGATAATCCTACTTTAGTTAAAATACTTATTGCCTCAGATACGGAATCCCCGACTAATTCTATAATAGGTAAATTTGATTCAGTAGGTTTTCTAGGAACATACCAAGAATCGTCTTTTAGAATTAAGTTTTTAATCAGTGAAGTTTTTCCAACGCCACTGAAACCTGTTATATAAGTTAGCTTATCATCAAAAACAATGTCATCAGATAATTGAGGATAGTGTTTTCTTCTTTTTATTTTCTCTTCTGTTAGACCAAATATTTCAATAACTTCATCTACTCTACTCATTAATCATATCTCCTTTGTATTTATTAAAATCATATAACATTACTTGATTTTCTAAAACAGTTTTTCCAAAAATCAAAAACTCAAAAATTTCTTTAGCAAATATCGTTGCAGCAATTGAATTAGTGAAAGAAATTGATGCACTCAATATATTTCTAAGTAATAAGTTTTCAGATACCACTTTTTTTGTTTTAAACATTTTTTTAGCATTAGGATATAAAATAGGACCGATTGTAGCATACTCAAACCCTACTGAACAAAATCCACATGGGATATTATAAGCACTACAAGATTCCTTAACAATATCTTGAATAACATCCATAGGTTGATCTGCTGCACACACCATGAAGTCTACATTGTTTTTTGATAAAATATGTTTCAAATCCGTTTCTTCTTTTATTTTGCAGTCATAGATTATGATATCAAGAAGGAAACGCTTTTCTAAATTCTTTTTCACACTACTTGACTTCTTTTTTCCATCATCCTTTTTATTAATTAAAAATTGACGATTAAGGTTTTTAGAATTAACAATATCGTAGTCTATTAATATAAATTTCTCAAATCCAATAGCAGCAAATTGTTCTAGTATAACTTGCCCAACACCTCCAACACCTAAAATTGCTATCGTTAGTTCCGCCATGTCCCTCAATACTTTACTCGGATTATCTGATATTTGAGCCATATAATTAAAAGTTGATTCTTGAAATAATTTTTCTTCATACTTTTTGGAAAAACTTGGTATCAGTATTTTTTGAGAAATCAAAAATTCAGAAAAATCGTTGATACCTTCTAGTTTTGGCTGATAGCCATCTTTAATATACCTGATTATGGCTTGTTCTAAATCAGAACTACATTCTATACTGATTTTCTTTTTTTCTCGAATAAATACTATTTTATTTAATATTTTTTCAATTAGAAAAGCATCATTTATCTCATACTTTATATCATCTATCATTTATATATACTCTCCGTTTTATTTATTAAATAATTCGAATCCAAACTGCCGATAGGGAAAAATAACGCTTCTTTAGAGTTAATATCACACATATTTTCCTCAAACCTAGTTTTATTGATACTTTGAGTGAAGTATTTATCTACTAAATTGTGATACTCTTTAAAATGTTCTAAATTATTTTTTAGAGGTGAAATTAAGCCTAATAGATAGTAAAGCAGACCGATTTCAGAAAAATTATCGAATAGCAATAACAACCTAAAATCAGCTTCTTCTGTTACTTTTTTAAAGTTAGTCTTTACTAAATCAACCTGTATACCTAAATTTTTTTCAATTTGTCTAGCAATTATTTGAGTAATTACTTTATTGGGATAATAATCATCATAAAAAATTGATATTCTTTTTTTAATTGCTACTTTGTTTTCCTCTGTAAAAAATATTTCATTTACCAAGAAATTATTACTCAAAACAAAGTCTAAGCTATTTAATATCTCATCTCTGTTTAAACATTTAAAAATTGCTTTTCTCTTGAAAACATCATCAAAATAGTCACTATTTTGGTTTGTACATACTAAAAATATCTCTATTCCACTCTTATTTCTTTTATGAAATTTGTAGCTCCTTAAGAACTTTAATGTTTTTTGTTTAAATATCGTATTTGGTGTAAGATTAATCTGTTTCGTCACAAATAAAATAATAGTTTTAATTTGACTTTTGGTTTTTTTGAAAATTTTCATTTGAGTTGATGAAGCTAAAACAACTTTTCTATTCGTCCATTTAACTACCCTCAAACTATCACTATCATTTATATTAAATCTAAATGATTTCAAAACTTTACCAAATATTATAGCTTGCTTTTTTTCTTTGAAATTTATCACCAACTCTGGAACTTCTGTATCTGAAAACAGAAGCTCCATTTTTTCCATACCTAATGGAATAATTTTTTCAATTCCCCTTGCTTTAGATAAATATGATTTGATATCATTTTCTAAGTTTTTGAGTAACATAATTTTCTCTGGAAAATTTATCCTGACTTTTAATACACTCTCTACAATATCTATTTCCGCTATCTTTTTACCGCATAATTCTTTTAAAAAAATATTTTCGCCAATTTCTGACATAATTATCTTAGCCGAGTAATCATTGGCTGTAAATTTATCATCCGTCAATGGCAATTCATCTAAAAGTATCTTACATTTTTTCATCTTTTGTTTCCTCTTTTATTGCTACTCTTATTTGACTATTCATCACACAAAAACAAACAACTGACAATAAGACGAATATACCAATTAAATCAATCATCAACTTACTACCATAATTTTGGTGGAAAAATCCCAAAAATACATAGAAAAAACTACTAGATAAAGAAGTGATTAAGGATATAATTGATAAAATCGTCGCACGATAATCAGAAGTCATATTTTCTTGAATAATATTATCTACAAGAATATAGAGCATCTCAGGGAAAAAACAAATCGATATAGAAATAATCAGAACAACCAACTTATTTGTTGTTAAAGGCAATACCAAAAACAGGCCTGCCATACCTATAAGTGTCATAACCATAATCTTTTTAGTCGTAAAATAACGATGTAATGCTGCCCCCAACTGATAAGATAAAGCCGAAATAAAGTATAATGCGGAAAAGAAAGTCCCAATCCATGCATTCTCTATCTTAAAGTCCTCAAGTATTATCTGATTTAAATTAAAGTATGTTGCAAATAGGCCATCTAAAATACAAAAACCGACAATAAAAGCAAAAAAGAAATATAGATGGCTAACTTGAAAGCTATTGATAATATTTTTAAAATGAAATTTTTTAACGGCTACGATATCATCAGAAAAGCTAGTTTCTTTTTGAACGCTTTTATCTCGTAAAAAAAGCAATGCCAAACAACTCATCAAATTCGTAAAAATAGTTAGTAAATAAACGCCATGCCACGAATAGTTAGAAATAATGCCACCAATCAAGATAGCGCCTCCTAAAATGATGGAAGATAATGATAATAACCTAGCGTTAATTGATAAATAGCGCTCCTTGTTATCTTCACTTTCTAAAATTTCAAATAATAGCGCACCATCACTACCAGAAATAAAAGTGTATGCCAACGCTTGCAAAGCAGCGCATCCAAAAAGTAGTAACACATTTCCAGATGGCATTAACAGCACTAAAATAGGTTGTAATGTCAGTAATACGCTGCCAATTAACAAGCTATTAACCTTACCAAATTTATCACCAATCACGCCAGTTGGCATTTCGAATAAAGTTGTTGAAATAAAAAATATGGCTTGATATGTTGAAACTTCTAAAAAAGTCATATTTTTTTCTTGTAACAAAAATAATAAGAAAATGCCTCTTGTAAATATGAGTGATGAAAATATTTTATAAAGTATAAAAATTTTAAATTTCTTAGACATTATGCCATCCTTACTTTGGTTTTTTTAGGTAGATATTTCTGCAAGTCATAAAACAATTGCTCTGTTTCCAATAATTCAAAATATATCATTTGAATTGGATATTCATACATGAACGGTTGTTCATCAGTTCTCCCTGTGATTGACCAATAGCGTTGCAACTCATAAGTTATAATTTCTTCTTGTAGAACAGTCAAGCTATCTTTCATATTTTTTATTACAACAGAGATATAGCCACCAACTTCATTTTCCAATATCCCTTCAAAAATTTCCGTATACGTCTTATTCCAGATTTCAGTAATCATTTTTGTTGTGAAGTGAAAAAATTTTAGAAACTCAAAATATTTTGAAGCGGTTACTCCCATTACTTCTATATCATAATTTTTATTTTTAATCATGTACAAATGATTAAAAAACTTTGAATTGTAACTTTGAATTGGCATACTTGAATTTATTAAATCTTTGTAAAAAACACTGTCTTTCCTAAGTATATAATCAACTTGACTAGTTACAGAGGTGATATATGCACCCGGCTCTGGACTCAATAAAGAATGATTAGGTGCAGAAAAATAGTCAATACTAGATAATTTACCAGCTAATTCTATCGTTTGCATTAAATCACTTGTTGTCTCTTCTAAAAAACCTACTAAAAAATTTAATTCAACTACTATTCCTTTTTGACGCATATACTTTACTTTTTCAAAAATATCAGTACCTATTCTTAAGTTTTTCCTAGATAATTTTTGTATTTTTTCGGAACCACTCTCGATACCAAAGAAAATTGAGCGACAATTTGTTTCATACAGCAAATCAATCATTTCAAAATCTAAAGCATCTATCCTTCCTTCACAAACATAAGGAAAAAAATAATTATTTTCTAATTTATAATCAGCAAATTCTTTAAACTTTCTCTTGTTTGATAAAAAGTTATCGTGGTTAAATGAGATGACAACTTTAGAATTTTCGCTATTTAAAAAAGCTTTTTGTGCTTCTTCAACAAAAACATTTGCCTCTCTATATTCTACTCTCCCCGCATTTATTATCTTTGATGAGCAAAAATAGCAATCTAAAGGACAGCCTCTTCCAACCTCTATATTAATTAACGCAGAAGTCTTATAATCACTAAAATCTATATCTTCAACAATGCCGAAATCAACTTTCTCATAACCAATTGATGAGTACTTAATTTGTAAATCGTCATCAATTGTATAGACATTATTCGGTAGATCAGAAACACTTTTTTTAGATTTTATAAATTCTATTAACCTGACAATTACTTGCTCTCCTTCATATACAACTAAATAATCCACTTGATTCCCGAACAATTTAAATAACTCACTTTGAAGAGCGGTAACTTGAGGCCCACCTAATATAATTTTTTTATTTTTATCTTCATTTTTGATAACTTTTATAATATATTCAACCCACGGTAATGAGGCATTCATTACCGTTATACCAATTATATCTGAATCAATATCTTTTATTTTATCTTCAATCCACTTTTTTGTTGAATTATCAAATATTTTATTTTCCTTAATAAAATCGTTTGCTAAATCAATTATGTTTGCATTAAAACCATTATCTTTACACGACTTCGCCAATAATTGTAACCCCAAGGGATTAAATTCATATCTTACGTGTGCCAAAGGATTAATAAATACAATATCTTTATTCACTTTCTGTCTCCTTAAAAACACCACTGCTTACTTATACAGTGGTGTTTCGTGATTTTAACAACGACGTGATGACATCTGTACCAAGTCTACGTCATCAAGAAGCTCTTCTTCATACTTGTAGCTATTCACTTCATTTTTATTAACCATGATTTTCTCCTTCCCGGCACTTACAATCCTACGCATTGGATAATAAGTATAAAAAAATAAGCAGTCATCAACACAGCCAAGTCAGATGCGTGCTGACCTAGACTAAATGCTAATTTTACTTTTTGCTACTTGTAAATCGTTTAAACTAACTTACAAAGTAATTATATCAAACCCAAAATGCCTATACGCAAAGTTTCTAACTAGAAACAGTTATTTATAAAAAGTGTTTCTAGTTAGAAACTTTTCACCGCTTCTCTCTAGATTTGATAGAATAAATCTATTAAAGTTAGGAGGTGGACTTTTAAACCTTTGAATTATTAAATACAAAAACAATACCTCCATAGATCTATGAAGGTGTTGTTTTTACTTATAATTGGTTAAAAATATATCAATCATTCTTGCCAGTCCAAAAGCACCTAAATTTTTCAAATTTTGGAGGTCTTGGTCAATTTCTGGCAATAGTTCTGGATTTTTTTCTTGACGATATTTAAAAACTTTTTTGAAAATATGAACAGCGATTTTTTCTTCTGTGTCAGTTGATTTCAATAGGCTATCTAGTTCTTTTTCAAATTCATCTGCATAGATAAATCGACCGTGAAGAATCATATAGACATAAACATTCACCAGTGTCCTTTTTACGATATAGGCATTGTAAGGCAAGATTCTAAACTTGTCTTTTTTTGTTAATTGTTTGCTCAGTTGATAGACTAACTCAGTATCTAAAGCTTCTAAGCACATCCCAAAAACATCAATATCAAAAGCGGTCCACTCCTCATGATCTGTCAGGTACTTATCAATAAACTGGCAGTCATCATCTGTCAGCAAATTTTGACCCGAAAGCTCACGAATAGCACATTTAATTTTTATATTAAATATTCTTTTTTCATTTGTACGTGGCTTTTGGATAATTAACCCTTTTAGTCCATCCATATCTTGCACATTGATTAAATCTTGTAACTTCTCGCCAAATGTATGTAAATTGCCAGCCTCGAAATGGCCAATAGTCAAAAAAAATTCACTCATAGTCATATTTAGCCCTGCAACAGCGTGCATAAAGCCGTCTAATAATAACATTGAGTTGCCATTTTCAAACTTCGATATTTGACTTTTACTCAAATAATGACTTGTGACATCACCAATGCTATAACCTCTTGACTGACGTACTTTTTTATAAAACGCCCCTAATTCCCTGAAATTCAATATTTATACCCCCTTACTATCTACTCCCCCTCAATTTAAATCATATCATTATATATATGTGTTTTCAAATATTTATAACATAAAAAACACATTTAGAATAGCAAATACTATTTTAAATGTGTCTATTTCATTAATTCTGTGTAAAAAGAAATTGCAGACAAAACATACAGCGGGGCTGTTTCCGCCCGCATGATGCGAGGGCCTAAACCAATCTTCACAGCACCAAGTTGTGTGAAGTTTTCTATCTCCTCTGGTGATACCCCACCTTCAGGACCAAAAATGACAAGTAAGTTTTGACCTGCCTGCAACTGCGATAATCTGTCAACAAAAGTTGCTGTTTCACCTGCTTTAGCTGATTCTTCATAGGCAATGAGGACTTGATCATATCGGTCAAACTGGTCAGTCAAGGCTTTGAGACTACCTAAAATTTCAGTTTCCGGGATCATCAAGCGTTTAGACTGTTCTGCTGCACCTTTGGCAATTTTTTGTAGGCGATCTTGTTTTTTAGCGGCTTTCTTAGCATCAAGTTTAGTCACTGACCATTGCGCTGGATAGGCAAAGATAGCTTGCGCCCCAAGTTCAGTCGTTTTCTGCGTGATAAACTCTAATTTATCGCTCTTGGGAAGTCCCACAGCAATCGTCACGCCTAAGGGGAGCTCTACTGTTCTTGCTAAAGTTTCGAGCAGAGTCAAAGTCGCCTGATCACCATTCACCTCAGCCAAGGTGAGGGTTTGATTGGAAAAGACGACCTGAACTTTTTCTTCCGCCTGCGCCCGCATGACGGTGAAAAGATGGTGGCTATCTGCTTTCTCAAGACTAAAAGTAGCGCCAATTTCTGGGCATTTTTGATTCAAAAAATACTGTTGCATCTTCGATTATCCTCCGATAACACTAGCATCGTCGTCTGCTTTCTGCAAAATAACACAGTGCCACTCGCCCTGTTGCATCCGCGTCACAAGGGCGAAACCAGCCGCATGACATTTATCCAGAATCATCTGTGATTTGCTGTCAATGATGCCGCTCATAATCAGAAATCCACCGTCATATAAGAGGTTGTAGGCATCGTCAATGACGTTCATGAGAATGTCGGCTAGGATATTAGCAACGATGACATGCGCTTTAATCGTCACGTTTTGGAGTAAGTCACCTGGTTTGACGATGATGTTCGTCATATCAGGATTGAGCTGGATATTTTCTTCAGCAACTTTCACCGCCACATCATCTAAATCGAAAGCATGGATATTTTGAGCCCCTAGGAGATGCGCAGCGATAGACAAAACACCTGAACCAGTGCCAACATCTAGCAGAGTTTCACCACCTCGCAAGATCTGCTCTAAGGCAAATAAAGAAAGTTTGGTCGTCGGGTGAGTCCCTGTCCCAAAAGCCATGCCCGGATCCAGGCGAATGATTTTTTCATCCCTAGACGCTGGCGCATAATCTGTCCAAGATGGGACAATCGTTAAGCCATGAGAGATGCGAGTTGGCAAAAAATACTGTTTCCAACTGTCCGACCAGTCATTTTCTGCCAGACTTTGTGTTGTCACTGTAAACTCACCAGGATTTAAATCAAAGGCAAGGAGACCCGAAATCTGTCCCCTGACACTCTCAGCAATCTCAATAATAGAAAGTTTTTCTGGATAATAAGCTTTAATGATAACAGTGTCTAGTTGCTCAATCTCAGGTAAAATCTCTCCAAATTTATCCAGATTATCTAGATAATCCTGTGTGTCTTCAATAGCAACGCCTTGTGCGCCAGCATCGATTAAAATATTACTGACAGAGTCCTCAGTTTCACGTGAAACTTTGACTGATAATTCATTCCAGTTATTCATTTTTTTACTCATTTCTTCAAATTGTTCAAGTCATATATTTGCCTATACCTGTTTAACTATATAAAGCATACGCAACTTTAGAGCTATTTTTTGTTAATTAGTCAACGGCTAAGCGGTACTCCAGTGACTAAGATTTTTTCAAAAATCAAGTCTACTGTATATAGCGTGGTACGTAATGCGCTGAAGCGCAAAGTGCCAATGCCAAAACCACCAAGCCACGTTGTAAGTCACTTTTCCGTAAGTCGCTAAAGTAGCAACTCCAATGCCAGAGGCAAAAAGGCAACGGCGTATAAGTATACGTCAAGACTTTTGTCTTACGCCTAAGTGGTAAAACTACCAAGGCACGTCAGACATGGCTACTTATCTAAGCGCTAAAGCGCCAATATAGTTAAAAGCAATGTTTTCAATTAACCAATAGAGGCAACATTAGTTGCCATCAGCCAAACGACGAAGTGACGGAAAATGGTTGAAAGCACTGCTTTCAACTAACCAATGGAGGCAATGAAGTTGCCATCAGAAAGTGTATGTTTTAGATAGTTAAATGAGTATAATGATACAAAAAAGCGATAGCTCGCTCTTTAATTTAAAGCACCAAAGCCTTGTGCGACCATATAAGGCCCAAATTCTTGACCTGCTGCTTGCGCTTCCAAGATGTACTTATTGATATCGGCATTTGAAAAATTACTATCGTTGATATTCAAATCGCGTAAGGTTTGTCTAGCTTCTGCAACAGTCATCACTTTGGCAGCCTCACTAGACTGCTGAGACCATTTGCTTTCCTCAGCTTCACCATGTAACTCTTCTGAGGTTGAGGTTGACTCTGATATAGACATTGACGGCTCACTGCTTATCGTTTCCGAAGATTGGCTCTTTTTCGAGACAGTCTTACTCACCTTACTTTTTGCATCGCTTGATGTTTTCTTAGGTTCCGATTTTTTACCTCCGCAAGCGGTTATCGTGATAATAACGACTAACAAAATAGCCAATAAACCTGTTATTTTTTTCATCAATCCTATTCTCCTAAATTAATATCGCGGATATGCAAAAAATGTTTCTTCTGCTAAAGATGCGCGACCTTTTTCAAAGCTTTCCAAATCAAATGTCCCTGAAAATTCTGCAGCATCCGAACTTAAAAAGTCGGTCAATGCATCTAATTCATTGTCTGCAGTATCTTGTAAAAACGCAACGAAATACATGATAAATTCTTGTGACAAGCCTTTTTTAGGCTCATAAGGAAAACTAGCCAGATAGTCTTCAACTGCAATTTTAGACTTTTCTGGGTTATAAAAGACAACAGCATCTTCAAACGAAATATTCTCACTTGAAGCCTGCGTATCATCTTCTGAATCCGTAACAGCAACACCCGGATTTTCAACATCTAATAGATAAAAAATCTCCACCGCATGGTTTTTTTTATCCCAGTTAATTTCGTAATCGTATGTAAAATCTTTTGCTAAAGCCTTGTCTAACACATCTAAAAAACCATACTTTGACATATTTCTCCTTTATATTGAACTTCTTATCTTTTATTGTTAAGCCAAACAATTTTGAACGTATGAAAAATGCCATCTAACACACTGAATTGCTTACAACTTTATAAAATGCTATGACATTATTATAACACAAATTGAGATGCCAAATGCGAGATATCTGAGGTACCTAACTTATAATCTTAAAACATTTTTGCTTGACCTAGAGTGCACTCAAGGTGTTAAACTAAAAAATGATGTCGGTCTACCACAAATCAACCAAATTGAAATCAATCCGTGGCATCAACGCGCAGAAGATTTAGAATGGCACCATAAATACAATGTTCAGCCAGAAGCATGGGCGCCATTTGCAGAAGGCCGAAACAATTTATTTACAGATCCAATCCTATTACATACAAAGTATAATTGAACATGATTTATCCTCAATATAAAGGCTTAATCTATAAAATATAAAGCAAGATGTAGCAATTGTCAAACTGATACATTTTGCTTTTTAAACTCAAAAGCAGTGTGAATTTTTGATATTAATTCTCAAACCAATGAGGAGATAAGATGGCACTTAAAAATCTAGTTATGGGATTACCTCTTTTGATACTTACTTCATCGTATTCTATAGCTAGATTAATCTAAAATAATAACCTCTCATAATAAACAAAAAACTCGAAGTATGCTATGCTTCAAGTTTTTAATACATTAAATCAAATAAAAGATATTACATCACAAATTTCTTGAGCCATACCTATTTTAGCTAAGAATCTATATCTCTTAAACTTTAAAATTGTTATCCTACATTTGTTAGCTAAATTGGATTAGAAAGAAGTCACAATAAAATCAATACCGGCAGTTAGAAAATAAAGTCCTACCAAAAAGCTTATGGTTAAAGCCGAAATAATCGGATTAAATAGCATCATGATACCTAAAATTAAACCTAAGACATTCATAATGATTTTGAACCAGTAATAACCACTACTTAATGATTTGAAAACATCTGAAACAATCAATTCACCGATTGAGTCCATGATAAACCAAATCGCGAAAATGTATGGCAAAGCAAGTAAACCGAAATTCATATTAAACAAAAGAAATAGTCCAATCAGAATATCTAAAATCCCTAATACTAAAATTGAATTTGCTTTATAGCCTGTATACTCATGTAAACGACTTCGAAAGACAAGTTGAATAATCCCTTCAAACAACGCGGCAACTGCAAAAACGACAACAATTGCAACTAAACTACTCAATGGATTAAAAAATGATACCAAGCCAGTAACTAGTAAAATCAGTCCTAAAATAAAATGTACCAAATTAAACCCTTTTTTTGATGTTGACATATAGCACCCCTTTCTTTCAAAAGCATTCCCTTCAAACTATAGTATAAACCTTTGTTAAATAAATTTCAATTTTTAATAAAAAAACAATCTCCTTACTTGATGAGACATTGTCTTGGTGACACTTTTGAACCTATAATTAAGAGTACTTACAATACAAATTATGATAAGTATGATTTTCTATCTAATACTAACCGCTAACAAATTGGGATGTCTTTAGAGCACCCAAACAGGTTCTGTTAAAAGGTAAATAGCAATAAAATGCTATAATGTAACTAAGACATATTTACTAGGAGCTTAAGATATGCAAGCAAATTTGGCGCGACGTTTAAGACCACGAACGATAGATGAGATTATCGGCCAGCGCCATCTTGTAGGCGAAGGCAAAATCATCCGTCGGATGGTTGAAACAAAACTACTGAGTTCAATGATCCTCTATGGACCGCCCGGTATTGGGAAAACTTCAATTGCCTCAGCCATTGCAGGAACTGCAGATATGGCCTTTCGGACTTTTAATGCAACATCTGACAAAAAAACAAAATTGCAAGAAATTGCAGCTGAGGCCCAATTTTCTGGACAGCTCGTTCTTCTTTTAGATGAAATCCATCGTTTGGATAAACCGAAACAAGATTTTTTGTTGCCATTACTTGAAAATGGTGAGATTATTTTAATTGGTGCGACTACTGAAAATCCTTATTTCAGTGTGGTGCCTGCCATTCGGAGTCGGGTTCAAATTTTCGAGTTAAAACCTTTAACACCTGAAGATATTGGCATTGCAATTGATCGTGCTATCTCTGATTCTGACCGTGGTTTTGATTTTGAAGTCACCCTTGATGAGGATGCCAAACAATTTCTAATTCATGCTACAAATGGAGATGTTAGGTCCACTTTAAATTCTCTAGAGCTTGCCGTTTTATCGAGTTCTGAACACCATGTTACCTTGGATGATATGGCTAACTCTTTACAAAAATCTGCGGCGACATTTGATAAGGATGGTGATGCTCATTATGATCTCTTATCCGCACTTCAAAAATCAATTCGTGGTTCGGACGTTAATGCTAGCTTGCATTATGCGGCGCGTTTGATTGAGGGTGGCGACTTGCAGAGTCTCTCTAGGCGGCTCATGGTTATTGCTTATGAAGATATTGGTCTAGCTAATCCCGATGCTGGTGCTCGTACTGTAACAGCTGTTTCAGCGGCTGAACGCCTAGGGTTTCCAGAAGCACGGATTCCATTAGCTAATGTCGTAGTAGACTTAGCCTTATCTCCTAAATCTAATGCTGCCTATAAAGCTATGGATACGGCTATCGCAGATTTACACAAACATGGTGCATTACCGATTCCTCCTCATTTACAGGATGGGCACTATTCAGGCGCCAAAAAACTGGGACGAGCTGAAAACTATCAGTACCCCCATAATTTCCCAGGTCACTGGATTGAACAACAATATCTACCCGATAAGCTAAAGGATGTTCATTATTTTCAATCTGACGGTTTAGGAAAGTACGAGCGTGCCTTACAACTTCGTCTGGATGAGATTAATCGCCACAAGAACAAATGAGTCTCTGAACACACCTATTAAATATCAACCATTTACAACTAGAGTTACAGATAAAGGAGGCAAATGACTGATCTACTTTTACAAACCAAGGACCGACTTCTAGCAGCAGAAATTGCCTATCAAAAAGCCTCTGATGCGCTTAACCTAGCAATGACTGAGCTAGAAACAGCTAAAAAAAATCGCTCTGAAGCCCAAAAAAATTTCGATTCCAAAACTTTAAATTATTCTCTCGCCATTCAAAATGCTGGCTATTTAGAAATACAACCCTATTTATCGGAAGCATCAATTATTGCAGCTAATCATAATCTGGATGTTGCCAAAAAAGAATATGATGCCGCACAAGGCATTAACCAAGAACAAGAAACGATCAGTCAGTCTGCTTTTTATACCGTCGTTCAAGCCCAAGCTGTCTACGATGCAGCAAAATTGGAATTTGATAGCGCTGATTATGATTACGCACGTATCTTGCGTGAGAGAAAATTACCTTTATTAGGAGAAAGCGACCCTCCTGAGCAACCTGAAACACCACCTGAAAATATTGATTTCTTGATGCAGTTTCTCAAGCAAACACCCTTACCTGATTATGAGGGAGCAGAAGATTTAATTGATGAGCAAGTGAAAAGTGATATTGATGACGACGCTAGCCTACCATTTGAAAGACGACCTGCCATAGAAAAGCCAGATACTATCTCTATTCAGGAAGACGAGCAGCCTACAATAAAAAAGTCAAGTACAGGACATATCACTTGGGGTTTTAAAATCCCAAACACACCCGATAACAAAAATGAAACGGAGAAAACCGATGACTAGAGAAGAACTAGAACAACGCATCCGAACTGAATTAGATTTGCCCCATTTTAAAGCACAAATTGATGAACAGCGCGATTATAGTGAGGACGACTACCAAAAATTCAAAGATAGCTTAGTCAGTTATTATAAAAATTATGTCCAAGATATTGACACTGATTTTCAAGGAGGACTTGACTAATTCAATTAAAATATGCCTTAAAAGTTGTATTTTGCCAACTTTTAAGGCATATTTTTTAATTATTCTAGAAACTTAAGATGCGAAGATAATACGTCTTGTTGTTTCATCAATGCAGGTCTGCAACACGATACGTTCACCGCCACCAATGGAAGTGATTTCACCGTACATAGACTCACCTGTCTGAACGTTGTTACCGTTTGTATCAACAACTGCAATTTTATATATGGTATAGTTAAAGGCTTGACCATTTGCATCATAAGCAGATACAACACCACCATTACTCAGATTAATCACAGGATCAAAGGCACCCCAGTGATGACCGATAAAATGTGTATTGAGCCCATCTGTACCAGAATATGGTGTTGCACCGCCCCAAGTTGATGCGATACCATTTGGATTGGCATCAATGATGGCTTGACCGCCACCCATGCCGCCATTTTGAAAAGGAATCGTCGTCCCAATCATCGATAAAACGTTTACCGTCACTGGTACCGGTGCTGGTGTCGGCGCTGGATCTGGCGCACTAGGTGTAGGTGTAGCAACATCTGGTGACGGATCTGCAGCAACAGGAGGCGCCGGATCCGAAACGGGAGCTGGCTGAACCTCTGGTTCAACTAATTTTGGTGAGGTTTTAGCCACGTCCTCTACTTTAACAACTTGATTTTGTTCCGTATAACGTTGATTGAAACGCAAATCAATAGCGATTTGCCGAGATTCTTTATCTTTTTTAGTATCACCCTTTTCTCTTGCTAATACCTGCGTCGTAACAGAAACATTAGCCAGAAGTGCCAATGTGATTATTAATTTCAAACTTGTCTTAATTGTCATATCATCACCACGACCTTTCAATATTTTTGGATTACTCTTTTGCGACACCTTTGACTACTTTAAAAGTTTTATCTAAAAGTTCAAATTCCCCTGGGATATGTTCTGAGATGTATACTTTTTTATCTTTCGTAACAAAGACGGCATCAAATTCATCATGTTTATTCACAAATTTCATCCCCTTTTCCAGTCCCATGTTAAATAAGGCATTGCTATAAGCATCATCATGATATGGCGTGTCCCCTACCATAGTCACGCTCAACAAATCTGATTCTATTGGATAGCCCGTCTTGGTATCAAATAAGTGAGAGTAAACTTTATCACCAACTTTAAGATAGCGACCGTAGTAGTTCGTGGTATTAAAGCTCGTATGCTGACTCGTCAGCACCCCTACTAAAGGACTGTCCTGTGTTTCACCTAGTGTTGGATTAGCAATCCCAACTTCCCAAGCACCATCTTTTCGATCTGGATTTTTACCTATCGTATAGGCATGTCCTCCTAGATTGACAACTGCAGTCGTCACCCCTCTAGCTTTAAGTGTCTTAAGTAGCTGTTCGCCAATAAACCCTTTTCCAATACCATCAGCCTCAATCACCATTCCTTTTTTCTTAAGAAAAACAGTCTGATTTTTAGTATCTAATACAATATCATCAATATTGACTTTATCTAGAGTTGCTTTGATTAACTCCTCTGAGGGAATTTGGGCATCTGAAAAACCAATATGCCAAAGATGCGTCATCACACCAACAGTTGGATTGTAGTAGCCATCAGAAGTCTTAGCATACTTATCCAGAGCTTTAACGAGTTCAAAGGTGATTTTCGATACTTTAACTGGTGCAATACCTGCTTGGGCATTGACTTTATCTAGTTCACTTTCACCTTGCTCATAAATTTCAAACTTTGCTGCCAATTCTTTGAGTTGTTTTCTGGCAACTTCAAAGTCTTCCTCACCATGCCCCTTATCATAAATTAAGATTTCAACATAGGTACCTGTTGCAAATTCTTCATTTTTATAGGGGGTTTTCATCAGTTCAGCTTTTTTTTCTGGTGCTTTTGCTTGTTTCGCTGACTGCTTACAACCAGAACTAGCAAGTAAAGCAGGAACTAGCAAAAAAATTGCACCTAACCGCCACCATAATTTTTTTCTCATTCAACTATCTCCTTTCAGTGTTAGCACACGCACATCTAGCCCCCTCTGATAAAACGCTTACAACTACTTACTACTATTTTAACGTATTCATTGTTATATCGCAAATAATACCTTATTTTTAATTAATCAAACATTCATTATTTTACGTTATTCATTCAAACATCATGGCATTGACTTAGCATGAATACTAGGTTAGACTTAAATAAGATGTATCTACTCAACTCACTATAAATCCGATCTCACAAGGAGACATCATGCGAACATTTGCAAACAAAATAGCGGAAAAAGACTACTACGAACATCAGGCAAGCGAGAAGGAGTTTCTGGCTTGGTATGCCAAACAAGATAGACAAACTTATGAAACACCTAGCGTGACAGTTGATAGCGTCATCTTTGCTTATAATCCAGTAACCAATCGAGTCAACCTCTTGTTAATCCAACGTAAAGCACATCCTGATTTACATCATTGGGCATTACCTGGTGGTTTTCTAGATAAAACCGAGGATACAACGCAAGCTGCAATTCGTGAGGTCTATGAGGAAACCCATCTCCAGATTGCTCCTAAATTTGTGGACCAACTCACAACAATTGCAACGCCGGGACGTGACCCTAGAGGTTGGGTAGTCACTGTTGCGCATTTAGTATATCTGCCTCATTTTCCAGAGACCCAAGCCAGTGACGATGCTGAACGCGCGCAATGGTTTGATTTCACAATAGACCCTGAGACGCATCAGCTACACATTATTGGTATGCTAGATCAGTTGCTCGCCTTTGATCATGCTAATATTCTCAAAAAGGCTAGTCAAATCATTCAGGAAAGTTTTGAAGTCAAACCTAAATGGCTAAATCTGCTGCCTCCAGTTTTTAGTTGGCAAGCAGTCGAAACAATCGCTGAACAGTTTAGCGGACGAAAAATAAGTGAGCAAATCGCCCATTATCGTGAGCTGTATATGATTCCAGTCAATACTGAAAAACATGATGATACTGATCAACCACACGAATTTTTCAGATTAAAGAAACCTATCTAAACTCTTGATTTAGGCTATAAAATAAGTCAAAAAATACAGGTTCTGGCGGATAGGCCAAAACCTGTATTTTTTTATATTAAGTTGATAATTAATTAATTTTATCAGAAACGTAGTCGACAACTTGCCCCAAGGTCAAGATGTGTTCTGCATCTTCGTCAGAAATTTCGATACCAAATTCGTCTTCTAAAGCCAAAGTGAATTCCATCAAACTAATCGAATCTGCGCCTAAATCTTCGACAATATTCGTTTCTAGCGTGACATGATCTGCATCAAGCTCCAATGTCTCCACTAAGTTTTCTTTTATCTTAGCAAAAAGATCTTCTTTACTCATCGCCATTTATTTGTCCTCCTGATAATGTTGCACTAATTTCCCAACCACGTCAGTTTCTAACATTTTATGCGTTTGTTTAAGTGTCGCAAAAATCGCGTCAGCATTTGAAGAGCCATGACTCTTGATGACAGGTGCTTTTAAGCCAAACAAGACGGCGCCTCCTGCTTTTTCGTAATCTAGCGCATCTTTTAAACTGTATAAAGATTTTTTCATCAGCAACGCACCAAGTTTTGATGTCATGCCGCCATCTTTAATAGACGTTTTCAGTAATTTCATCAAGCTCGATGCTGTCCCCTCAATTGATTTGAGAACAGCATTACCAGTGAAACCATCCACAACGACGACGTCAGCCACACCGCTCATTAAATCACGCGCCTCGACATTACCGATAAAGTTCAGTTGCTCGTCAGCTGCAAGTAACTCATACGTCTCCTTTTGTAATGGTGCACCCTTACTAGCTTCAGAGCCGTTGTTTAAAAGCCCAATACGCGGAGATGTCACACCTCTGACATTTGACGCATAAAATGACCCTAGAATTGCAAAGTTATAGAGATGGTGGGCGGTATTCTCTGCATTCGCACCGAGGTCCAACATATCGAATCCTTTACCATCCAAAGTTGGTAAGGTTGATAGCAAACCAGGTCGATCGACTTGCTTGATACGGCCAACTGTAAAGATACCACTCGCAAGTAAAGCACCTGTATTTCCTGCAGAAACAAGTGCATCTGCCTCACCGTTTCTAACTGCTGTCGCAGCTAAAACCATGCTTGCAGTTTTCTTACGACGAATCGCTTTAACTGGATCAGCTTCCCCAGAATCAATCTTCTCAGTCGTGTGGACAATGGTAATATTGGTATCATCGCTTAATAATGGTCGAATCTTCGTTTCATCACCAAATAAAATAAACTCAGTGTCTGGAAATTCTGCTCTCGCCAATAGACACCCTTCGACAACAGATTTGGGTGCAAAATCTCCACCCATTGCGTCAATCGCTAATTTCTTTTTCATTCTAACAATATACCACATTTTAGTTTTTTTTTCAATTTTCTAACAAATGTGGTATGTTTCACAAATTAAAAAAATGTAGGCTACTCATTTTAACTCCAAGTTTGTAATAAAATTTACAAGCGTAAACAAAGCAATTACTAATTTTTTTATATAAAATAGTATGGTAATTAAAAATATTTAGAAATTATGAGGTCTTACCATTGTCTAATACACTTATTATTAAAGGGCATCCCCTTACATCTGAAACATCATTCTCACTCAAAACGCTTGAGCAATTCCTATCTACTTACAAAGCAGAAAATCCATCTGATACAATTACTATTCTTGATGTTTTCGCTGACAACGTACCTGAAATTGATGTTGACATCGCTTCAGCTTTCAACGCAATGACTGCCGGTATTGAATTTGGTAACCTCAGTGCTGAGCAACAGGCTAAAGTTGCTCGTTTTGGTGAGTTGACAGAGCAATTCCTCGCTGCTGATAAAGTTGTGATTGCTAACCCACTTTGGAACCTTAGCATGCCAACACGTCTAAAAGCATGGATTGATACCATCAATGTCGCTGGTAAAACTTTCAAATATACTGCTGAAGGTCCTGTCGGTCTTGCTGGTGGTAAAAAAGTCCTTCATATTCAAGCCAATGGTGGTGCATATGACGGAAACGATGGGTCTTCTCAATATCTCAATAGCATCTTAAACTTCATTGGTATTGATGACATTACTTCTGTTTACATCGAAGGTCATGCCTACGAGCCTGAACGCGCTAATGAAATTTTGAATGATGCTTTGGCTAAAGTTACTAGCATTGCAAAAGAATTCTAATCACTAAAATATATAGATCAAAAGAATACGCCTCGTTTGTATTAACCAATACAAATTGAGGCGTATTTTTTTGATTTTATACCACAAATTATGAGGCATGCTGATGCTATTTTAAAATATAAGAGATGGACTTATATCAAACTTGCAATATAAGTTACCATTTCTAACGGATTACTGATTGGAAAAAAATGGCTATCATTTAATTTGTAACTTGTTCATGATCTGTAGCTAGTGTATAACTTTTATCTTGTGTACCCCATCAAATATCGTAAACGCGATATTCCCAGAAGATAGGAGTCATACTTTTTAATATTTTGTTTAACAACTTCTTTTCCAATAAATCTTGTTGCACCAATCATTAATATATTCAATTCATCCTTTTTAAAATTTATCCTCTTTTATAATTGAATATTTTCCAAATAAGTCATCACAGCTTGGTCTTTATGATGACCAATGATTTCGTCTGCTACCTCTTTGATTGGCTCACGTGCATTAGACATAGCAACCGCCTTGCCTGCATAGCGCAACATTTCTAAATCATTCAGATTATCGCCAAATGCGACAATTTCCGATGGTGTGATGTCAAATTTTTTAGCGAGATGAGACAAACCCGTGGCTTTGCTGATACCTTCTGGCATAATATCAATTGATTCAAATCCTGTGGTGACTGCCCGAACCCCAGCCCCTTGTTGATTGACCCAAGCTGCACCTTCCATCACCCGCTCAGCTGTAAAACTGACGGTGAGTTTGAGAATATCATCCACAACCTCCGAAAAATCCGAGACTGCTTGCACCTTTTCATAGTAAAAATTCGCTTTTTTCTTATAATAGTCACTTGTCGTCTCTAAAATGTAAGAGCCATTTGCTCCGCTTAATAAAACAGAATCATCCTGGATATAGTCAGACTTTCTGACGATATCTGAGATTTCTAAAACTTTATTAAAAGGCATTTTCTCTTCAAATAAAATATCATCACGATATTTGACGATACCGCCGTTTTCTGCCACAAAAATAATCCGGTCAGCAAAATCAGAAAACATCGCCTCTAAAGCCAAAAGTTGACGACCTGATGCTGCCACAAAATGAATATTAGTTTGTTCTAGTTTTGTTAACATCGCATCAAAGCGTGTTTTATCATAGGCTCCATTGCCATCCAAGAATGTGCCGTCCATATCTGTTGCGATGAGTTTAATTGTCATGCTTTTATTATAACAAAAAAGCCGTATTCCTACGACTTTCAAAATAGTTTTTTAATCAGCCCAAAGTGCTTTAACTTTTGCTTGGACTTCATCATTTTCAAGGAACTCATCATAAGTTTCACCGATTCGGTCAATCACACCGTTCTTAGAGATAACGATGATATGATTAGCGATGGTTTGAATGAATTCGTGGTCATGACTGGCAAAGAGTAGACTGCCTTTGTAGTTGGTCAAACCTTCATTGAGTGATGAAATTGATTCCAAATCCAAATGATTGGTTGGGTCATCTAAGACAAGGACGTTTGATTTCAAGAGCATGAGTTTGCTGAGCATCACACGAACTTTTTCACCTCCGGAGAGGACGTTAACAGACTTGTTAACTTCTTCACCAGAGAACAACATCCGACCTAGGAAACCACGAAGGAAAGTATTGTCGTCTTCTTCTTTACTGGCAAACTGACGGAGCCAATCAAGGATTGTTTCGCCACCTGCAAAGTCGCGTGAATTGTCTTTTGGTAAGTAAGCTTGACTTGTTGTCACACCCCACTTAACCTCACCAGTGTACTCAATATCACCCATAATAGCACGAATCAATGTTGTTGTTTGGATATCATTTTGACCGATGAAGGCTGTTTTATCTCCTGGATTAAGGATAAAACTGATATTATCCAAAATGATTTCGCCATCAATTTTGACTGAAAGATTTTCAACTTTCAACAAGTCATTGCCGATTTCACGGTCAGGTTTGAAGTTGATAAAAGGATATTTACGAGAAGATGGGACAATCTCGTCCAATTCGATTTTATCCAACATTTTTTTACGAGATGTCGCTTGCTTAGATTTAGACGCATTCGCAGAGAAACGCGCGATAAAGTCTTGCAATTCTTTGATTTTTTCTTCTGATTTACGGTTGGCATCACCCTGCAATTTGAGGGCAAGTTCTGATGATTCTTTCCAGAAGTCATAGTTACCAACAAAGAGTTTGATTTTACCAAAGTCCAAATCGGCCATGTGCGTACATACTTTATTCAAGAAGTGACGGTCATGGGAGACAACGATGACTGTATTTTCGAAGTTAATCAAAAATTCTTCCAGCCAATTAATTGACTGGATATCCAGACCATTGGTCGGCTCGTCAAGGAGTAGAACGTCTGGTTTCCCAAACAAGGCTTGAGCTAAGAGAACTTTGACTTTTTCACCATTGGTTAATTCAGACATGTTTTGCATGTGTAGAGCGTCTGGGATTCCAAGGTTTTGCAACAATTGTGCAGCATCGGACTCTGCTTCCCAACCACCAAGTTCAGCAAATTCACCTTCAAGTTCAGCTGAACGCATACCGTCTTCATCCGTAAAGTCTTCCTTCATGTAGATGGCATCTTTTTCAACTTTAACATCATAAAGGCGTTGATGCCCCATCAAAACAACATCCAAAACAGGGATATCTTCATAGTCAAAGTGATTCTGACGTAGAATACTCATTCGCTCATCTGGTCCCATCGACGTGTGGCCTGTGCTTGGCTCAATATCGCCTGCTAAAATTTTCAGGAAAGTTGATTTTCCTGCACCATTGGCTCCGATTAAACCGTAACAGTTACCTGGTAAAAATTTAATATTCACTTCATCAAACAGTTTACGGTCTGAAAACTGCAAACTAATATCGCTTACTTGTAACATTTTTGTCCTCTTATCTTCAATTTACGTGTTATTCCCATTTTAGCATTTTTAGTAAGAAAATGATAGGCGCTGATTGGATTTTCGACAGAGATTGTCAGGAAAGTCCTGTGCAACGATCAAAATTGTCAACAAAATAAGCCTTGTCTCCCTGACACCTTGACATTCCCTTAGAATAATCGTAAAATAAAACCATTAGCAGAGGAAGTAACTTGGTCGATGCGCACGCGTATCCGAATTTCCAGGGACTTGTCGGTCATTGCGAGACAAGAATTCAACCAAGTGAATGGCCTGCGAAAGGAACTGATGTTCAATTTGATTCAAAACGATAAACATCACGGCCGTGCTCGATACCGCACAATCCCTTGTTTGAGGGAGCTAAGAGATGGAAATTTTTTTCCATAATTTAAGGTGGCACCGCGTGTTAACGTCCTTGACAAATGATTTTGTCGAGGATTTTTTTGTTTATCAGATTTTCATCTCTTCAACTATATGGTAATCGATTACGAACCTACAAGGAGAATTTATTTATATGAAACCTATTATCTTAACCGGAGATCGTCCAACAGGAAAACTTCACATCGGCCACTACGTTGGCTCATTAAAAAATCGCGTACTCTTGCAAAACGAAGACAAGTACCAACTCTTTGTCTTTCTAGCTGACCAACAAGCTCTGACTGACCATGCCAAAGAACCTGAAAAAATCATTCAGTCTGTAGGTGAAGTCGCGCTTGATTACCTAGCTGTTGGCCTTGATCCAACGCAGTCAACAATTTTCATTCAGTCACAAATTCCTGAGCTCGCTGAGCTGTCAATGTACTTCATGAACCTCGTGTCATTAGCGCGTCTCGAACGCAACCCGACCGTTAAAACAGAGATTGCCCAAAAAGGATTTGGCGAGTCTATCCCAGCTGGCTTCCTCGTTTATCCCGTTTCTCAAGCAGCGGATATCACAGCTTTTAAAGCCAACCTCGTCCCTGTTGGAAATGACCAAAAACCAATGATCGAGCAAACACGCGAGATTGTCCGCAGCTTTAATCACGCCTACCAAACAGATGTCCTTGTTGAACCAGAAGGCCTCTACCCTGAAAATGAAAGCGCTGGTCGCTTACCAGGTCTTGATGGCAATGCCAAGATGTCTAAATCCCTCAACAACGGTATTTTCATTTCTGACGATGCCGATACTGTCCAGAAAAAAGTCATGAGTATGTATACTGATCCTGACCACGTCCGCGTCGAAGATCCAGGTAAAATCGAAGGGAATATGGTCTTCCACTATCTTGATGTTTTTGGCACACCCGAAGATGCAGCAACCATTGCTGAGATGAAAGCGCAGTATCAAGCCGGCGGGCTCGGTGATGTGAAAACCAAACGCTATCTACTCGAAGTCTTAGACCGTGAATTTGCACCGATTCGCGCCCGTCGCTTAGAATACGCCCAAGACATGGGGCAAGTCTATGAGATGCTCAAAAAAGGCTCTGAGAAAGCACAGGCTGTCGCAGCTCAGACTTTGGATGAAGTCAAATCCGCTATGGGGATTAATTATTTCAAATAATGGAAAAAATCATGGCATTTGCCAAAAATAGACACGCGCACTTGACAGATGGTCACGATTTCGATCACATCTTTCGTGTCTATAAATTGGCTGAACACATTTTAGCTGACTATCCGCAAGCTAATCGTGACTTAGTTTTAACGGCTGCCCTTCTCCATGATACCTATGATGACAAATTATTTGAGGATGTTATCGTAGCCAAGCAAGAGGTCGTTGATTTTCTCACAACGCTTGACTTACCTTACATTGACCAAGTGTTTGAGATTATAGATAATCTTTCCTTCTCATCTAATCTTGATGGTAGTGCGCAAGCACTTGACATCAATGGTCAAATCGTCCAAGATGCCGATCGCTTAGATGCCATTGGTGCTTTCGGGATTGTCCGAACCTTGCAATATGGCTTTGATCGCAAGCGTGAGCTTTACAATCCTGATAAGTTACCACAGACTTTTACCACTAAAGCAGCCTATCATGCCGCTGAAGGCACAACAATCAATCATTTTTATGAAAAACTCTTCCAGATTTCTGAAAGCCTGCATACTGAAAAAGCTAAGCAACTCGCAAGGGCGCGTGATCACATCATGCGAGAATTTGTCACCGCAATTGAAAAGGAGTGGGCAGATGTTTACGGGAATTAAAAAATGCTTTCACAGAAACCGTGATTACTTTAAGTCACGACGGGCTAGATTTCAAGCCAGCGTCTATCATCTGCGCCATCAGGATCCTGTCGAAACGCAGATTTTTGCCCACCGTGGCAGCAAGTCCAATCGACCTGAAAATACCCTAGCAGCTTTTGCTGAAGCCATCAGGGTAGGCGCTGATGGTATTGAGCTTGATGTCCATTTAACCAAGGATGGTCAACTCGTTGTCATTCATGATGAATCCATTGACCGTACCACAAATGGTACTGGACTCGTTCGTAACCTAACATTTTCAGAAATCCGCAACTATTCTGCGGGGGCTTGGTTTGATAAAGACTATGTAACTGAAAAAATTCCTTTATTATCTGAAGTACTAGACTTACTGATTCAGATGCAGTTCACAGGCGTGCTTAATGTCGAAATCAAGACGGATAAATTTCAGTATATCGGCATTGAAAAAATGACCAGTGACTTACTCACCTCACATCACTATCCTTTTTCTCATATCTACTGCTCCTTTAACCTCGAATCGCTCCAACATCTGTCTGAGCTTGAACCAGGTGTAGATTTATGCCTCCTCATGTCAACCTCAGAACAGAAAATTAAGCTAGGTTTGCAGACGGATTATATCACCCACCTACACCCTCGGTTGGACTGGCTACAAAAAAATTCAAATCACTTAAAACAACTCACCAAACCCTTGCGACCTTGGACCTTAAATAATGATGTTGACATGTACTTTGCCTTTAATCATCATTTAGCAGGCTTTATGACTGACTATCCAGCCCTCGCAGTTGAGATCAAAAAACGCTATAATACAAAAAAATAAGCTATGATAAGCTTATTTTTTATTACTTTACCTCTAAAACAAAAGCGTAGTTAGCCTCTGCTTGAACAGTCTTTGGTGCTGTAGCTTGTAACCATATATTTGCGTAACTATAGTAGTAAATTCCTTTGTCTTTCGGCGCTAAAAAATTATAATCTGATAGTTTAATTTCCTGCTCTGATTCTTCCGGTTTCGCCATTTGAAGCTGACATTCATCAGCTTTCCGACACGCGACATCTAAGATTATTTTTTCTCCTTTTCCAACAACGATTGGTTGTCCATCTCTCAATAATGTCTCAACCCCCACGGCATCTACTACGACCCCACTCCAAGTATAAGTACCTAATGTCAACTCATACTTTTCATTTTCTGTATAAAGAAATGCTTGGGGTGGTAGTGTTGGAAGCGTTTCAGGGTATTTTGTCTTGCTTGGTTGGAGATGTTGCTTGTCTGGCTTTGAAGATGATAGGCTTTCATTCACATTTTGTTTACTGCCACATGCCGTAAACAAAAACAGCGAGAATACACTAATCATTATAAAATATTTCATTTTGTTCCTCATACTTAGTTACCTCAATTTTTTATTCAACTATAATCTTGCTCAAGTCAGGCTTATTATCCAGTTCTCCGTTTTCAATAGCATTTAGCCTATCTAAAAAGGAAATTTCGCTAGTACTTCTTGCCCTTGATAGTATTTTTTTCATATTTTTAACTTTATTTTGAAAATCTGCTATAACTGTTGAAGAGCCTAATACATCCTGAACTACTGACTTTTTTGCTGATCTAAATCCATTGGAGAATTATCTAAAGCAAAACTACTTGGCTCCTCCCCATTTTCAGTAATTTTTAATTGTCCCTCAATAACATATGATAAAAACACATAAGTTTTACCTTTTTCTGGGATAGTATCCCCGTCAATTAAATTCAAAAAAGATTTCTGATCTGGTTTTAATCCAAAATAATCCCTAGATGCTCGAATTACTTTTTCAGTTGGTAATTCTCCTTTGATGTTTTCAATAACCTTTAATTTGAAAGTCATAGTTGGGATAGCTGTTTCCAATACTTTTGTATTTTCTTCCGAACCAAAATAGAATGTTTCCATATCTTCAACTGTCGCTACAAAAATATTATCTGCAAATAATACTTTTTCATCTAAACTCTCGCCTCCATAATACGTTGCATCAGCAATCTCAACAGGTACACTCCCCAACCTGTCTTTATTCTCCTGAGCCGCTGTTATAACAGCATCAAGATTGTCCCCTTTTGGTAGAGTGGGATCTTTCTCCCTCCATGTATTAATCTCATTTTGATTTTTCAAACTCAATTCTTTTAAGGCATCACTTTTGTGAGAAATTAACTCATCTTTTACATTCTCACCTGTTTTTTTATTGTTTTCACAAGCTACAAGAAAAAATACTGACATAACTAAAATTAAAACTTTTATTTTTTTCATTTCTTTATTTATACTCCTTACCATCTATTTTTAGACGAAATTAAACCAGATCTATCATCTGCGGTTGGAACATTCATGTTTGAATTCATCGTTCGCCACATTACAGACTGTGATGTATTGCTGTGCCATAATCCTAAAGCATGCCCAAATTCATGTGTCGATATATTAAAACTATATTCTAAATTGTTATGAGAGATAGGATAATGGTTACCTCTTATCATCCAAAAAATCATTGAATTTAATCGTTCTAGTAACAGAATCAGTTATGCCTCCAGTAGTATTGGCTTGATAATAATCCAATAGCTTGACATTATAATCATTGTCCATGCGTTGGATAGTTCCCTTTGCTTGATTATTTCAATGAATATCAGCGTGAGCAACTTGCAAACTATGCTTAGTCCCAGGCTGATTATATCTCAAAATTTTGTTATTACCACCAAGCCAATATCCTCAGAGTTCATACGCCTTACCGTTTACGGGAAAAAACAAAGTGATAACTAATACGAATAATAGTCCTAATATCTTCGACTTTGAAACCAGCTTTTTTAGCATACAATTCTCCTCATCTTTTCAAAACATTATAAATTTAGTATAACATACTATTATACATTTAGTGTTTTTATATTATAAAAAAATATGTTTTTTTGTAAACTTGATCACTTGGAAGTTAGTACAGAATAATTAATATTTGCAATCTCTTACTCTATACTATTAAATTTTCAAATAGAAATTTATACAATTGAAATATACACCACAGATAAAATCTCAATAACAAAAAAAATAAGCTAGATTCAGCTTATTTCAGACTGAAGACAAAGTAAAAATCTAGTTAAGATTTTTACGAAATACGGAAATTTTTATTTAGAAAACCGACGGTTAAGCTATTTCTAAATTAGAAAATATCAAAACAACCCCCATTTTGGTTTAAAAATGGGGTTTGTCTACAACCTGAAATAAGCTAGATTCAGCTTATTTTTTTTGTTATTTCATAATATCAGCCCAGCCATCCAAACCATCAATAAATTTCTTAGCCTTAATCTGGACACCAATATAATGGTCATAAAGTGCATCAATAAAGACTCGAATTTTCTTTTTCATGTCATCAGACAGATTAATACTCGGTAGCTTGTCTAAGTCCATTGCCATAAAAGAATGACACAAAAAAATCACATTAGGGTCCAAATGTGAACGCCTCATATCCGCATCAAAATGATTTCGACAGAGACAACCATTAAATTTATAAGAAAAATCCATTGGCAAGTCCTTACGATGACAAAAAACACACTGCCCAAAATCTAACTGCGCACCAAAACGCGACATAACCTGCAACTCAAAAATATAAGTCACCACCAGCATATCAATCTTTTCTTCAATCAAATCAAGCGACTTCATCAAAAAACCATAAAGCGGCGCATCATAATGATTATCCGGAAGAGCGACATCCGCCAAACCAACCAGATAACTCGCATAAGCCTGAGCAAAAATATCTGCATTGATAAACTGATAAGGCCTAGCCTCACTAATATCAGAAATAAAACTCAAACCATCATCATTAATCGTCCCCAGCAACTCAAGTTGCGTAAAATTCTGAAGACTACTCGCAAACCTCGACTTCCCAGCATTTTTCACAAAAAACATCCGCTTGCCAAAACGCTCCGTAAAAATCTTAACTAATTTATCTTGCTCACGGTAATGCCGACTAAACAGCACTAAACCGCGCGTTTCAACGTTTTTCATATCCCTTAGAACCTCTCCACCTCATTATAACAAAAAATTGGGCATCTCTAAAAACTCAGACCCAATAAAAAAATTCCCCAAAATTGGGGAATTTCAATGTTTGCTGGAAATTAAGCAAGCACAGGTTCATTTGATAAAAGATGAGTAGATTATAACTCACGCTTTTCAGTCACGTATGCCGTCAAGCGTGCCATGGCTTCTGTAATCACCGTCATACTCGCTGCATAACTCAAACGAATGTAGCCTTCACCATATTTGCCAAAAGCTGACCCGGGAATAAAAGCCACTTGCTTTTCATTAGCAAAATCAATCAAGAAATCAAAAGAATTTTGTTCTAAATCTGCAGGAATTTTAGCAAAAATATAAAATGCCCCATCTGGTTTCGCAATCTCAAAGCCAAGCGGTGTCATCTGTGAGATGATATAATCTCGCCTAACCACATACTCTTTTTTCATCGCTGCTGCATCATCTTTACCATTGGTCAAAGCCTCAATCGCCGCAAACTGTGAAACCGTCGTTGCTGCCGTCACAAAATACTGATGCGTTTTAATGATCTGGCTGGTCAAAATCGCATCCGCGAAAATGAAACCAATCCGATATCCCGTCATGGCATGAGATTTAGACAGACCATTTAGCACAATCGTCTGCTCACGTGCAAATTCAGCAATTGACACGTGTTTTTCATCCGTATAATTCAACTCAGAATAGATTTCGTCCGAAATGACAAAAACAGGATACCTCTTAATCACCTCAGCTAAAGCCTTAATTTCCGAACGATTATAAGTCACACCCGTTGGATTTGACGGGTAGTTCAAAATCACAGCCTTCGTTTCAGGATTAGCGATTAGAGCTGCCTCTAGCATCTCTGGTGTCAAGACAAAGCCATTAGTCGTCGTATCAATCTCAACCATCTCCGCACCCGCAAGCTGAATCAAAGGCTCATAACCAGGATACAAAGGCGCAGGCGTCAACACCTTATCACCTGCTACTAAGATAGACATGAGACTAGCAGAAATCGCCTCCGTCGCACCAACCGTCACCAAAATTTCTGATTCTGGATCGAACTGTAAATCATATTTTTCAGCAACAAACTGACTCGCCGCCTCACGTAAAGCAAGCAAGCCTGACATCCCAGTATAATGACTCTCATGCGCGCGAACAGCAGCCACAGCTGCTGCTTCAACATGCTCAGGCGTATTAAAATCTGGTTCACCCAACGTTAATTTCAACATACCAGGAATCTTTGACACCTCCTGGTCAAAACGACGAATCGCCGAAATTTTGATTTTATCCAAATTCGAATTAAAAAGATTAGACACGTCCATTAACTTACCCCATTTTCATATGAAAAAAGGCACAACACTGCGACATGCCCTTCACATTTTATTCAATTATACCCCTTTTTTATCATCTTCGCAATATTCTGTCAATAAAAACACGGGATGACTTTTTCAAACATGTCAGATTACCTCAACTTATTCAATGACTCTCAATCAAACATGCTCTTTTCTATTCCATGCAAAAGCAAACTTAGTTAAAATCAATAAACCCACAATCCATAACAACATAGCTAGTATACTATTATCTGTTATTCTGAATTGTTCTAATTTGATAAAATACTCTGTATTAGCACCAATAAACGACCAGTCCACGATATATTTGACCAGTTTGGTATTTGAAAGATCTGCTAAAATAGGTAAAACATTCGCTACCATCACAGCGCCAAAACTAAATAAGGATGCGTGCATTTGGCTTTTAGCAAATAAACCAATAGATAAGTTGATGAGAATAAAAATGAGAGAGGTTGAAATGGCAATGATAAGATAAATTGGCCAACTTGGTATCGCTACACCAAAAAATAAGGGAAAATAAGCAAATGCCGAAACAGAAAATAAAAAAGGAAAAATGACGATAGATAAGATATATTCATACATTTTCACACCACTTAGTATCAATGTCCGTAAATTTTTCTTTTCCTTCTCTTCTCCTATCATCATTGAAACGAAAGCCCCCGCTGTCATACTATACACAAAGTTTAAAACAGTGCTTAAAAAAAATATATTGCCATGAAATTTAGGGATAAGGGACAGGAGGGCAAAATCTCCAATAGGCGTCCCAACACACATATATAGTAAAGCAAGATTACTCTTTAAGTATTGCCCCCTTAACCAAAATACACTTTTTAATCTATTTGTTCTATTCATTTTTAAATTCCTTTCCTGTTAATTGTACAAAAATAGATTCTAAAGATGATTCCATGGTATGTATACTAACAACATATTGTCCGAGATAATTACCGACTTCCTCTTTAGAAACGGTTATTTCTTTACCATTTTGAAATCTAATCACAACTTTATTTTCGTCACTATATTTGTCAATGATAGATTGTGGCGCACCATATTCAATAATGTTACCCTGATATAACAATGCAATATTGTCACATAGTTTAATTGCTTCATTCATATCGTGTGTTGTTAAAAATATCGTAACTCCCTTTTCTTTTAAGGCAAATAAAATATCATGAACTTTTTTTGATAACGTCGGGTCTAATCCAGAAGTCGGCTCATCTAAAAATAAAATTTTCGGCGTATGTAGAATGGCACGAATTAAGAATAATCTTTGTTTCATACCTGTTGATAAATTCTCAGCTTTCTTGTCTTTATCCTGGAATAAATCTAATGTTCTTAGCAAATCGTCAAGCACCTCAGTTGAAACATGATGAAATTTAGCAAAAAATTCTAGATTTTTATAAAGTGACATTTTTTCATAAAAGCCAACGGTATCACTCATGAACCCAATATTTAAAAGGTCATCAGCAGAAATATCCTTTGAATTTTTACCTAAAATAAAAGCCTGCCCACTATCCTGAACCAACTGCCCAGTTAAAATGTTAATGGTCGTTGTTTTTCCTGAACCTGACGGCCCAAGAAAACCAAATATTTCTCCCTCAGATACGGAAAAACTAATATCAGATAGCGCTTTTTTACCATTGAATGTTTTAGTTATGTGTTTCAATTCAATCATTTTACTAATTTTAAAACCTCGATTTTCTTTATAAAATTTTATCTATACATATTTCGTGAATGGGTATGCTGATTTGAAAATCATTTTTTAACGGAATTTCATTCTAATTCCTCTATCAGATGTATATTTTAACGTAAAAAAACAACCATTTAACAAAGTTGCATATATGCTTACTTATCCGCATATATGCAACTTTATTACAGTGTCTTTTTTCCGTGATAAAATATATTCGTAAATTAGTTCGAACAATTTACAAGCTAATTACACAAGGAAAGGAGAAAGTATTATGCTTTTGGCTGGAGGAATTTTTGTTGGAAAACTCATTATCGCTGGTGTCATCTACTACGTTGGAACACGTTAATAAAAATAATGATTTCATATCACTACCCTAGAAAATAATGGGAGAGCATGACAAAAATTATGCTCTTTTTTACGTACTATAATAAATAGAAAGTGTACAACATATGAAAATATCATACACCTGCTTAACTAAAATTCAGTACGCAGATATACAACTTTTTTAAATTTGCACTTTTTAAAGATAAAATTAATCTATAAACTTACGGAGGTTTCACAATGAAAGTCAGAACATTCAACAAACTACTCAGAAATTTATTCGCATTCTGGATTTTACTTTCTCTCTAATGCAACTAAACGATTGCGGTAATAATCTGCCATATCTTTGGCACCAACCACCTCAGCAGCAGTCAAATATTCTTCTATCTTCTGACGATTTTTTGATGTCTTTTCGAGCAAATAATCGTGAAAATAATCAACATCGTTGGTTCTTTTTTTACAATGAATTTTTCAAGATCTTCCCTAAATAAAGCTGCATTCTCCATATTTTGACGATCTAAGACTGTTGTTTCATAACTATTTAGCAATGTTGCTAAGAATAATCTCTGATTATTTCCTTTGTTAAAATGATGCGCCCTATCAGTTATCATTTCCCAAAACCAACGAATATCTCCCTCGTCTAAAATCAAACAAGTGTAATATAGTAACTTCATCTCAAATTCCGACCAATAGTCAATTGCACTAAGATAGTCTCCCACTAACAGATATTCTTCTTCTGATACATACTTTTTACCTGTGATATCTTGCAAGACACTTTTTATCATAACATTTGATAAACGTTCAAATTTATCTTTGGGCTTTTTAATAATTAAAGTTTTCGATTTTTCAATCCCATCTTTTAAAGAGAGTTGAATATTGTCTAGTGTGCGATAAAGCTCTTGCAACCTATCAAGTTTATAATCATTAAACGCATTGAAAAATTCATTCGGCGTCATTGAAATTTGTGTAATAGCATAGTAGAGCTTTTCAGCTGTCAAGATTGTCTCACCATTTTCAAATCGTGATAACTGAGATTTAGAAATATAATCACCACCAGCATCTTTTTGTGTGTAACCCCGAGTACGCCTTATCTCTTTAAAAAAAGTACCTACATCGAAGTTAATTTTTTCATCAGTCAATTTTTTTATCACATACTACTCCTATCTATATGAAATGCAAAAAAAATAACATTATCTCTTGTCATATTTATTGACTTTATTATAACATTTTATTAAAATTTTTTAAATATATTTTTAATAAAAGTAAAAAAATAACCTCACAGTTATCTTAACTCATTCACTTACTAACAGAAGTAAAGACTATCGAAAACCTAATAAAATCGGATAAATAGCCTGTTTATTCGACGTATGGTCATCTCAACCACCATACCTATATTAGTGCTTTACTCACCCAAGATATAGACATTGAAGTTATTGTTAAACAAGTCGAACATAAAAACAGTACCCAAATCAAAGAGACTTACAGACACATTCTAAGAGAGAAATCGAACGCTGGCAATGATGAAATCAAGAAAATTATGGGTAGTTTTGGCAAAAATTTGGCAAAAAAATAAAAAAAGGCTCTGTATCAGCGATACAAAGCCTTTTTTATTATGCCCCTGCATGAATAGTTATAGGTTTATATATCAGTATAAATGCTTTAAACCTGATTATAGCTAGGTTTAAATTTATAAGGACTGTTCGAATCCATGCTTATTTTTATGATATGGAACAGATAGATTCATACCATATTTTTGTTAAATACGTCTTTTGCCACAGAGATAGCATTTAACACTCTCGGAAAACCAACATATGGTAAGCAATGAATAAATGTTTCAACAATTTCATCTTGGCTAAGACCTACATTTAAAGCTCCCTGAATATGAATCCTAATCTGATTTAAGGTATCGCCTTGTGTTAATAAACTTGTAATCGTAATCATCTCTCTTTGTTGCATAGTCAATATTGGTCGTTCTTCTGCTTCATCAAAAGCTAATAAAGTCTTTTGATTTAAGATAGGTGCTATATCAGCTAGACTATCTGTTACCATTTGACTTGCCTCTTTACCAATTACTGCTTCACGAATTCTTAATCCATTCTCGTATTTATTCAAAATACTGCCTCCTTTTATATGATATAATCAGTATAAACTATCAAGTGTACTTGATAGCAAGAGTTATTTATACTAAATTACGGAAAATTCCCTTATCATGAAAACTTACAAAATATCAGAAATTTCTAAACTTACAGAACTGTCTATTCCAACTTTACGTTACTATGAAGAACTGGGGCTTTTAAAACCTAATAGAAATAGCACTAACTATCGAATTTTTACAGATGATGATTTACGTTGGATTGAGTTTATTAACCGAGCAAAAGCAACTGGTATGACTTTATCAAAAATTGTTGACTACTCTAGATTGAGAGAGAAAGGCGATAGCACTATCTTAGATAGAATAAATATTTTAGCAGAGCAAGAAACGACTTTACAGGTTGAATTAAAAAAAATACAGCAACATATTGATTTTTTACAAAATAAAAAACAATATTATACTAAATTGTTAGATAGTCCCAAAAAAACATCACTTTAAAACTGTTTATACATCACTAAATTAATTTAAACAAAAGAAAATCCCTATACCATACTGTATAAGGATTTTTTCCTATGCCCCCTGCAAGAAAAAAACAGAGTATTTAACACTTTTATACCCAAAACCTACGCATTATATAGGCATTTAGATTTTTTTGATTGGACTAATTCCACTACATTTTCTTATTTTTGGCAAAATAATTGGCAAAAATAATCGCAAATTGCAAGATGAATTTAGCCACTAGATAGATTCACTTAAAATCTGATTTGGTATCTTGAAGTTGAACATTTTTCTTGGATAATTGTTCATCCAGTTCTCAATATAAGCCACGACTTGTCTCGTGGTTTTCTTTGTGCCTTTAGGTATATTTTGTCATAAGAAAAACCTCCAAATGTTAGTTCTTTAGGTCTAACTTTTGGGGGCACAACATTTTCATACTGATGGACTTTATTTTGTTTTCAACTAATGATTTTTGAATTGTCTGGTTAGATTTACTTTTTTCAAAAAGTAGACTAATAGGGCTAATATAAAACACTTTGATTAGAAAAACTGATATCATTCATATCTCTTTTTTTATGACGATCAAAATCATTTTGAAAGAAGTTATAGCTTTTAAAGCATGGGGAATATTAGCAGGCATAATAATACTCTGTCCACAATTTAGTTTGAAAATTTCGCCATCAATACTTATTTCAGCTTCTCCATCTGTAATTGTAACCAACGCATCTCCTGGTGAAGTATGTTCACTAATAGACTCGCCCTTATCTAAAGAGAAAAGCGTAACACCTACGTCTCCATATTGAACTAATGTTTTGCTTGCTACACTACCAACTTCTACAGTTATTTCATCTTTTAACTCAAAAACTTTTTTGTGTTCTATTTTATTAATATACATTTTATTTATCTCCTATTTCTGACTACATACCGCAATATATTTTAAATCTTTACCAGTTTTTGTAAAAAATGTATGCATATTTTTGAACATCTCTCTGTTCTCTTTTTTATGACCATTTTTGATAATATTTAGTGTATTTATAAATCCTTCATCTTTAATCATACCTTTTAAAGACATCAAAGACATTTGACCATAGGTACTTTCAACATTTGAAAAATTTGATTGCTGAAATAGTCCTTCCCATTCAGTTACGCTTAATGGTGAGACATTTATATTGATTGTACTTCTTAGTTCATCAATGATTTGAGTCAATTCCGGATTAAGGTAAGCTACATCATGAGTTAATAGTTTACCTCCAGGTTTTAATACTCGATAATATTCATCAATAGCCTTTTTCTTAGCCTTAGGACTTAGCATTGTAAGCATGGCTTCATTAATTACGATATCAAAAGTATTGTCATTAAAAGGAAGTTTTAAAGCATTACCTTGCAAGACGTTAATTTTATCTTCTAAACCTGCTTTCTTTACATTAATTTTAGCTTTCTCCAATGCTTGGTTATCTAAATCTATTCCAGTAATATTACAATCGTATTTTTTAGCTAATTCTATTGAAGTTGTACACATATTACATGCAACTTCTAATACTTTTGTTTGTTTAGAAAAATCTCCTTTTTCAATCAACCAATCTGTAGCCTCAATTCCACCAGGTCGAAGTCTTTTTTTCCCAACCTAGCTAAAAAATTATGCCCAATTTCTTTATGTGTCATATTCTTTACCTTTCAAAAATGTAAAACACCTTACACAATAATATACTTATTATACACTTTTTTTATATTTGTGACTAGCTTTTATAAGAAATCCTTCAAGTAGAGTGCCTTACAAAAATTGAATATTTAAATAAAAAACGCAAATTGCAAAATGAAGTTAGCCACTAGATAGATTCACTTAACATCTGATTTGGTGTCTTGAAGTTGAACATTTTCTTGGATAATTGTTCATCCAGTTCTCAATGTAAGCCACGACTTGTCTCGTGGTTTTCTTTGTTTCTTTAGGTAAGTGTCACCTCTCTCCTAGCTGATGTATAAGGGATATACTCTTTAAATATTACTCATAGACTAGGCTCTCTTTTTGTGAATAATAATTACAAAATCACTTATCCATACATCAGTCCACTTTTTTTATAGTATAGCTCCACTGAGCTTATACGCTACATATATAGTCAAGTAACTGAAACATTACCTGACGATTGATTAAAGGTACACCATGCCTTAAAATATCATCTGGTGTTTGTTGTAATGCATTCTCTTCTCGTGCATAATCCCCATCATTAATTACAATTTCTCTGACATTATCTGGTAAGGGTTCAAAGTGAAATTGTAGACCAAGAATGTTATCTCTAATAAAGCCCTGATTCATCAACAAGTCACTTGAAAAGAGTAAGCTAAATCCTTCTGGTATATCAAACATCTCCTCATGCCAATGTAGCGCTGTTAGTTTTTGTGGTAAAGTCGAGATTAGTGAAGATTGGAGATAAACTGGTGCCCAACCAACTTCTTTATATGTAGCTTTTGAAATCCTACACCCAAGGCTTTTAGCAATCTGCTGTGCACCAAAACAAGCGCCAAATATTGGAATATGTCTTGATATACAGGCCTTAATTAACTCCTGTTCTTTTAAAATCCAATCTAGGGAGTCATTCGGACTCATAGGACCACCAAGAATAATCAGCAAATCAGTTTCTTCAACCACTGGCAAGTTGCCATTAAACTGATATGGATGGTAAATATAAAGCTCATGCCCCTGTTGTTGAGACCACTCACCAATACTACCTGGCCCTTCGTTTGGTGTATGTTGTAATACATTAACTCGCATATTCGTCCCTTCTGATCTATTGATGTCTTTCCTTGCTGTCATGATTAATAGTAAGATACATGCTTATATCTATATGAATTGGATACGATTATATCAAAATTAGGCCCCCCCTGCAAATACAATTAAGACTTTTTTATGCAAATTAAAGTCACAAATATTGATATAGAGCCACTCTATATATTTTATATAAATTATTTTCTGCTACTATTTTATATTATTTCAAAAAAAATAAGAATCTTTATCAATTAATCACAGAAAATGGTAAAATAGAGGAGCATAAATAAACAGACTGGAGGTTCAAAGTGCTCTCACAAATACAAAATATAATTTTAAACGAAATTATACATTCATTGGACGATAAAGAACTAAATTATCTGATACAGAGTGTTCCTAAAAGAATAAAGGGAATGGTGACACTTAAAAAATCAACCCCTAAGAATCTAAGAGAATTGACTATCAATAAAGGGTTATTAGAAAAAAACAAAAAATATACTTTTGATACAGTATTAAGTGATAAATTTTATAATTTAATTATTAAGGATGAAAGCATTTATGACAAACTAACGGATAAATGCTTTGAAGATTTTTTTAATCTAGATTTGTCTGAAGAAGCACTTGATTTTTCTCGATTGTCTTTATATTTTTTAAAAAATAAAATTGATGAAGAGATAGTTGTTTTTTTCGGAAATAATCTATCAAATCTAGATATTTTAAAAGAAAAAATCAAAAATTATCAGAACAATAATTTTCCAAATATAAAAAGGGAAAGTTTAAATGTACAAGAGAAATCTAGATTATTAAAAGACATAAAAATTTACAAAAAAAAAAATTAGAGATATAAGTAAATTAAATAAAAATTTAGATTATGAATTGATGAAGTCTAATAAAAAAATAGATGAATTAATCTCCGTCAGCAAAGAAAAAGATAGAAGAATTAAAAAAATTCTAGAGGGTCAAGATGAAAAAACGTCTCAAATAGATGATTTAGAAAAAATAGTTAACAGATTAAAAAATGAAATAAAATTATTGCAAAAAGAGATGTCGTTGGAAAATGTCTTCGTAATTGGTGAACTTTCTCAAGTGATTATAGATAATTATCCCAACTATAAAATTGTTCAAACAGGTAAAGAAATAGACTACGGGCTTATACAGAAAGAATTGAAAAAAAATTATAAGTATATCGTTATAATAGATTTTCAGATAAACACAAGAATAAAGAAAAAGTTAGTAACAAATTATTCGAAGATAAATTTCAACATTGTAAAAAATATTGATGATTTTAAATTGGAGGCGTAACAAATGAAGATTGGCAAACAAGATTATGAAATGATAGGTCACCTTGAGGAAGGACTTCGGAATATAAAGATAGGAAGAGGAGATTACTTATATTTTTGGCTTACTCCACTGTCAAATTTCCCAAACAGCACAACAGAAGATATTGAGAAAATTCAAATTTATGCAACTGAACTAAAGAAATATGATTATAAAGATGAAGGTTATTTTGAAGAAGAGAGAGTAGAGTATTTATCCGAATTCTTAAAAGATTTCCTAGTCATTTGCACTCCCACAATTACGAGTAGTGAAGATGACGGCCGTATCTTTTGTAGAGGAGAAGATATAAAATTAGTGAGAAAAAATGAATCTGATACGGAAAATGTAATAAGATATACCTCTATTCCTGTTTTTAATAAATCTACACTATCTTCAATTGAGTCTAAAGAAGCATTCGAAAAAGCTCTTTTTGAAGAAAAACTAGTTGGTAAACTTTTAAAGTACTCTAAAGATAGTAACGATTATCCTTCTTCTGTTATGTGGTTTGAAGATGAGTACCATTATACATTATACGGAGAAATAATAGGGCAAAATTATTCGCAATATGGTGTGCAATATAATATAGATACGAACAATAAATATTATATTGATTTTACATACTCTAGTAATTCAGACGATCAAGATTGGTTTGATTTTGGACATTTCAATGAAGAAGAAACAATATACTTTATTCCTAATGAAATATTATCAAATAAGATAAAAGGTCCTAAGAAATTTATCTCACTCAGTATTACGGAAAGCATAACTACTGAATCATTGAAAAATGATTCAGTGGAATCTTTAAGTACTCCGTTTAATAATAATATCGATAATAAGAAAACCAATAGTAACCTTTCAGAGAATAATGTAGAAGAAAATCAATTTATTGAACGACTGAAAGAGGTTGCACAAAATCATTATAATTTACATTATGAAGAAAAAGATTTGATTAATTTCCATACTGCGATAAAAGGTGATAGCTTAATTATACTATCCGGTTTAAGTGGTACGGGTAAAAGTCAGTTAGTCCACACGTATGCTAAGGCATTGAGTATTGGCGAAGAACAGCTACAATTTATATCTGTGAGACCATTTTGGGAAGATGATTCAGATTTATTAGGATATGTTGATAATGTTAATTCAATTTATCGTCCAGGGGATAGTGGACTATTAGATGTTTTAATTAGGGCATCAAAGAATCCAGAAAATTTATACATGATTTGTTTTGATGAAATGAATCTAGCAAGAGTAGAACATTATTTTTCACAGTTTCTATCTGTCTTAGAATTAAAACCAGAACATAGAAAATTACAGTTATATAATCCAGAATTAGAGAGACGATTGTACAATTCATCAGAATATCCTTCAGAATTAAAAATAGGGCCAAATTTGATTTTTATTGGAACAATAAATACAGATGAGTCTACACACCAATTTTCGGACAAAGTTTTAGACCGCTCTAATCTTATATCATTGGAGTTAGTTCCTTTTGCTAGCGTTTCGAAAGAAGTTATCTCGGATATATCAAATAAACCTAATGTCGGAAAAGCTATGAAATTTGATAAATTTAAATCATTAAAAAAATCTAGCCTCGATAATATACTTACTATAGCAGAAAAAGAAATGTTTTGGGAAGTTCACTTACAGATGAATGCATATGATAAAAACAGTGGAATTGGATGGCGTGTATTGAATCAAATAGAAGATTATTTACAAAATCTTCCTCAAAATTCAAAGTTAACTAGAGCAGAAGCCCTTGATTATCAAGTATCTCAGCGAGTATTGACTAAAATTAGAGGTACAGAAGAACAATTATCTAGAATTTTGGGGGTATGGAATAAGACAAATGATTCGTATGAAAAAGGATCGTTAGAGAAAATTTTAGATGATAATTCGGAAAGCTCTAATTTTGATATCTCTAGAAAAATTATCCATCAAAAATCTAAGGAGATTGGATTACATGGATTTACCATTTAAAGTAAAAATTACACATGATAACAAAATTGAAGAATTAAAATTTGTTGAGATTGAACATAGAGATTCTATTGATATAAAATGGGCTCCCACAATAAAAGAATTTCATACTGTTAGTTTTAATTTTATAAGTGAAGACCAAAGTGACAAGCTTTTTATAAAAGAGTTAGATGATTTTAAAATCGAAGGTAGGATTGATAGCGAAGAAGGTTCATATTACTTTCAACCATTGAATGATGAAATTTTTATATTTAATATTTCAGAAAAGAAAGATGTTCCTCTTGTTCCAGGTTTTTATTATTTTCATGTAGAGCATCATAAAAATACATATTGCTCTCTGATAAATATTGTTCCAAAAGATTTAACGACTAGTGAATGGGAAAAAATGAGAGAAGAAATTGAAGCAACCGTAAGAGGACTCTCTACAGAATTCATTAAGCGGAGTGGAGTTACAGGAATAAATAATAACTCAAATAATGAGCATTCTGTGATGCTATTGGAAAAAATAGATCAATTTTATGAAGATATACCTAAATTATTATCATCTTTAGAAAAAATAAAGAATGAAACAAAGTTTAAAATTTCTAAAAATTATACATGGAAACCCAATGGTAGCAAAGCCATTATTGACTGTAAGACTATACAAATGATGCAAATACATCCTGAAAAAAAAGATTGGCTTTACTCTCCACAAAGATATTTAGAATACGATATTTCAGAAAATCAATGGATTAAATTTATTTTACAAGATTTCAAATCTTTTTCTAAAAAATCTATTGACTTTCTTTGTAAAATTGAGGAAGAAAGAAGTCAAGAGGTACGGAAAGAAAGTAAATATTCATTTTATAGAACCTCGGCCAGTAACAGTTTTAGAGAGAAAAGACATAAGAGTTTCCTGTTTGAAAAACAGGAAGAAATTAAGCGTCTTTCTTCTTTTAATAACTATATTGAAGATTTCTTGAGATCAGATTCAATGAATAAAATCTCTGATAAAAAGCCGAGATTTATTCCAAAATCTTTGATTTTAGCTCCACACTATAATAAAGTATATAAAGCTTATCTAATGCTTCACGATAAAAAAGATATCTTGAAATTGGATAAGCAATATCGTTATTTCTGGCGAAGTACAGAGTTATTATATGAAATTTGGACATATATTAAAACGATTGAAGCTCTAAGGATTAAAGGATTTGAGCCGATTTCTGGTTGGATATTTAACACATCAGAATATGCCGAAATACTCCCTTTTTTGAAAGACGGTACAAAAGTAACTCTTCGTAAGGATGATATAAAAATAAATTTAGTTTTTAATGAGAAGCTAGAAACTAAATTGTTTAAAAATACATTGGAATCACCATTAAAAACATATTCTAATAGAAATAAACCAGATATAAGAATTGATATTTTTATGACTGAGTCTTCTTCATATATTGGTAGTATAATTTTAGATGCTAAATATAAACGTCTTCATAATATTATTAACAGTCATTATGGATATAAGCAATTAACCCAATTAAGGGATTATCGTAATGCTGCTTCTTCTTCCATTATTGATTTTGAGAAAATAATAGTGAAACAGATAAAATCCGTGCAGGCTGTATTTGCTGTATATCCCATAAAGGATAAAGAATCAAACAAAGAAAAGTCGTTTGATGAAGAAAATATTTTATTTAGTGAACTTCGTCCTAAAAAAGGAATATCTCATTTTTCTCATAAGTTAATATCTCAGATTGAGGAACGTATTACTATTTGGAAAGGGTATAATAAGTATAGGAAAGATTAGTTAGAAGTAATTGGCTAAAAAGAACATTTATTGTAATTCATATTTTTTCATCCCTCAGGGTGGCTAACTTCATTTTACAATTTACGTTCTATTCTTGATAACAATTTAGCAAAGTTTTCACCCCAAAAAATCAATATCAAAAGAAAAAGAAATTGTGTCCAACATCTCAAAAATAGAAAAGCAGTATGAAACGTCAATTCATACTGCTTTTCTATTTAAATTTAAAATATTTTTTAGTCTAATTAATACTATCATCACGGGTAGAAATAGAGAACAAAGCGATTTTTTCGACTTGGTGACGTGATACAAATAGACAAATTCAATTATTGAGATCCGATAATTCATTCAGCTCTATCATCTTTATTATTAGAAATATTAAGTGCTAAATTGAAATCTGGGTCATTATTTCTTTTAATTTCCTTATATAAACTATCAATCGCATTTTTACTAACCACTGCATTGTCGAGGGTTGCAAGGGTATAGTTGAAATCTGGGTCGTTATTACTTGTAATTTCCTTATATAGACTATCAATCGCATTTTTACTAACTACTGCATTGTCGAGAGTTGCAAGGGTATAGTTGAAATCTGGGTCGGTATTGCTTTTAATTTCCTTATATAAACTATCAACTGCATTTTTACTAGTTACTGCATTTCCGAGAACTGAAAGGGTATAGTCTAAATCTGGGTCAGCATACTTTGTAATGTCATTGTATAAATCGTTAAATGCCTTGTTAGCTTTTAAAATTGTACTTGCTTTTTTTTCGTACTCATCAATGTTCTTTTCACTAATCTCTAGTTGAATTTCTAATTCTGTACCAAACAATTGAGTTGGCGTAGTTTTAAAAAATTCTGCTATTTTGTCTAAATTAGCAAATGAAGGATATGATGTACCTTGCTCTATTTTTGAAATTGCATTTTTACTAATACCAACATATTCTGCTAAAGTCTCTTGCTTAATGTTTTTTTCTTTCCGTAATTTAGCAACATTATTACCAAAATTTTGAATAAAATATAATTTGCGATTATCCGTCATGGTCTCACTCCTTGTTTTTTCCTATTTTACACCTTTTATTCCTTTTTTTCAACTTCAGGCTTGACAAATCTTTTTAAGTCAACTAAAATAGACTTGTAGTTGATTAAAGGATTGCATGTCACCTAGAAACTTTTTAGTTGGCTTGCTCAATCTCAATAAGGAGGAGAATCTATAGATTACAAGAAATTATCCGAAAAAGTTGACAAAAGTATTTCAACTATCAAAAAATGGCGAGCAAAGATTACAGAATTATCGGGTTATGAATTTACATTCGGTAAAATCCCTATTGACTATGGGAGACGACGTGGTTATAACTGGGTACCAAATTTTACTGATGAAGAAGTTGAAAAATTTATTCAAACATCAAACTTGATTTCTGATAATGGGCTTGATAACGCTATTAAAATGGTGTGGGGTGATCTTAAAACTCTGTCGGAAGAAGAGAGAGAAAGTGAACTCTCCATTTTAAGACATTCCCTAGGACGTTTAAATCGCTCTCAGCTTGCCTTAAAAGTTGAAGTTAAAAGTTTATCCTCTGAGAACATTAAACTCCGTCAACGTGTCCATACGCTTGAAACAAAGTTATCTGATTTGATTGACAAATTATCTACAAGCAAGAAACTCAAAAAACTTATCGAGTAAGTGAATGATTTTTGAGTACGGCTGAAATAGATTTTTGCGGTCGGCGCCTCAAAGCGCTTAGACCTCGAAAATCGTCATTGATAGACGGACGAAGTTAAAATGATTCACTTACTCAATAAAAATTGCTTATATTTCATTTGGCACATGCCTGTAACACCATGTGCTATTAGGAATTACAACACCCGTTAATCCCTTGGTACATATAGGCTCGTTGCTATTTCCAAAAAGGTTTTTTAAAACGACACCTAGACATTGAAAGGAGGTGATAAAAATTTCAAAAGATACTGGTAAAAATGGGAATTTAACCGCAGGGTTGGACTGGCTTCAATTTCAAATTGACATGAAAGTTGATACTATCATTACTGACGTTTTAGGACTTGATGGTGATTTGTTTATCGAAAAATCAGGCAACCTAAAATACTATGATTATGAAAAGTATTGGATTTATGGAGAAATTAAACTCTATTACACTAAAAAATCTGATACACCCTCAATGGTTCAATTTTCTGGTTCAGGTTGGGCGTTTTACAAAGACAATTATTTAGATACTTGGGAAGTTACTGAGTTTGGATATATCAAATTCTTAGATAACAGTTTTGGACATCTGATTGTTCCTAAACGACTGGATATGAGACTGGATGATTTTAATGATAAACCCTACTACACCCCAAAAACCTTGTTAAATTACTGTCAAAAAAGACGATTGTTGTATGGAAGAAGTACTATTTATAAGCCCTTTGGAGATGATTTCACTGGGAGAACATTATATCTTGGCGCTGATGAAAGTACTAAAAAGACTAGAATTTATGACAAATTAGTTGAACAAGCTAAAAAAATAGGTATCCGTCCCAAAGATTTAGCAGAAGATATGAGGATTAATTCTTGGATACGAACTGAAACAGAGTTTCGTCAAGATGATGTTAAAGCCATTTGGCTAGAAATTATCAAGACAGAACATAATGAACTTGAGTTTTACAAAGGCTACTTAAAAGGTAAAATAAAGTTTTTGGATAAAGGAGGCAAACCATATCATCCAGAATTTTGGAGACATTTCATGTTAAAGACAACTGCTTGGTCTTATAAGATAGTCAAAAAACAAACGCCTATTTTAGATAAAATCAATTGGTTTATGAATAAAGGCGCATTACCAATCTTGAAAATGTATCAATTCCTGTATGACAACGAAATAACCATTGAACCCTTTGAACAATACCCTATAAGTTGGTTGATTGAAGAGTCAAGATACTCTAAAGGTTTAGCTTCTGAAATTATCAAGTATCTGTCTGAAATAAAAACTTTATCAGAGGATAAAAAAAAGGACTTGATTAAACAAGTCCAAACACAAACAAAAGACACAAACAGTAAGTTTGATTAGTCTTCCGGACAAGTAAGAACTGCAATTCCTACTTGAATGATCGCTATTCTAGCGATTCACTAGATTTATTATACCACAAGAAGTGGATAGAAAGCATTACACTATGGCAAAGAAAGATTTAACTATTAACGCAAAAGACTTTGATTTAGATAATATCGGTACAACATTTGAATTACTGGATTTATACCCTGTATTCAATACAATTGAGAGTTTAGATGAAAATGGCAATCAACAATTCTATAAAAACGGCAATGTTATTACGAAAGATGGTGATGAAATCACTGGATATATGTACGCTGTAAAAGTTTTAGATGGTCAATTTAAACGTAAAACACAAACAGTCAAAGTCAATGGCATTGACCCACTCATGACGATTGAAAAATTCTATGATTCAGATGATGTCAAAATCAAATTTGAAAATCTAAGAAATTCTTACATTGGTCAAAATGGGGCGTTGTCTTATCTGGCAGATTCAGTTTCACTGGCAGAAGAAAATAAAATCAAAAAATATGATGAGAAAGTAGGTAAGTAGACATGAATACAGTCACACGACAAGACCTAGTCTCAATAGGCTATCAAAGCGAAACCGCAAGAAAAATCATTGCACAAGCAAAATTAATCTTAATCAGTCGTGGTTATCCATTCTATGATAATAGGCGATTGGGGCGAGTCCCTGTCAATGTAGTTGAAGAAATTCTAGGTGTTCAATTAGAAGTAGGTACTTAATATGGTATCAATCAATTACACCAAGTACAAAGGGAAGCAAGGCTTAACTTATGGCTTTCAAATAAAAGATAATCAAGGTATCCGTCTTTTATCAAAATCAGGTTTTAAAACCAAAAAAATTGCCAAGGCAACAGGCGAAAAAATAAGATTGGAGCTTGACAGTGGTAGTAAACTCAATCTTTCAAGTACAGTGCATGATATTTGGCAAGTATGGTATGACCTTGAAATAAAACCCTCTAGCTTATCTGAACGAACAAAATACAAGTATAGAAGTCATGGCAGAGTAATTGCCAAACTATTTAACGGACAAAAAGTATCAAAAATAAAACCTAGTGAATATCAAAAGATAATGAATGACTATGGTAAAGATGTCGGAAAAGATAGTTTAAAAAGGCTTGATAATGAAATTAAAAAAGTCGTTGCTTTTGCTATCCGTGACAAGCTATATATGGATGATTTTACTGTAGGTTATAAACGTAATGCAGGTAAACAACCTAAAAAAGCAGAAGATAAATATATCGAAAGTATTGAAGATTATAAAAAAATACTTGATTATTTAGCTAATCATCTTGACTATAAAATCAGTGTGATACCCTACTTTTACTACCTTATGTTTAAGACTGGACTGCGACTTTCAGAAACGCTTGCGGTTAATTGGGAAGATATCAATTTTGACAAAATGGTACTTTACACTTATCGTAGATACTCTCTAGCGGATAAAAAGTATGTACCACCTAAAACACCTGAATCTATCCGATATGTGCAGTTAGATGACGAAACAATAAAAGCCTTTAGAACCCTTAAAAAGAGCCGTATAGCTCTTAATGAAGATGTAGAGGACAAAGAAATGGTATTTTTAGAACCCGACAACCAGATTTTATCACATTATAAAATCAATCGGGCAATTCAAAAATATCTATCTGACTTAAATATTACACCAATTATCACACCTTATGGGACACGCCATACATATATCAGTGTGTTACTCGCCCAAGGCGTAGACATTGAAGTTATTGTTAAACAAGTAGGACATAAAAATAGTACTCAAATCAGAGAAACTTATGGTCACATACTTAGGGAGACATTAGACGCAGGCAATGATAAAATCAAGAAAATTATGGGTAGTTTTGGCAAAAATTTGGCAAAAATATAAAAGAAAAGGCTCTACACCAACGTGCAGAGTCTTTTTTTAATGCCCCCTGCAAATACATTTCAAGATTTTTAATAAATATCATAGCTTAAAATGTTGATATAAAAGTATTTTTATTTGCTAAGTTGATTAATTTTTGATTGAATTTTATATTCTTTACAAAAGTTTTACAAAAATAGTTCCCTTATTAATCTTGAAGATCTTACAGAAAATTCTCTCAAAATTTGGTAATTTCTGGAAAATTCCCCTTTACTTCGTCTCTTATGTTATCGATATTATCTGAAAAATCAGAAATTTTTTGAATAATCTGCTGAACAATCTCCTTTTCGACAGGATTTCTTATATCACTTAGAGATTCCGTATCCGGAATAGATATTTCCTCTTCTGCTTCATAAATATCATTTAATATTTTTAATAAATCTTCCCTAGAAACATCTTGAGGTTCTACATCTCTACTACCAACTTTAAAGTATGATTTACCTGAATTAATTGTTAAGACTTTCATATATATCTCCTTTTTTATTATATGTTTCTATGCCTGCTTCCATAGCTTCCACAAATTTCTCATAACTACTTTCAGATGACCCTATATTGTTCGATATAGTACAAGAAGAAAACTCTCCAGTAAGAATATGATAATCTTCTTTATCGGTTTTAGTGGTTACAATTAAATAATCTGGTCCTAATAAAGTCCCTAAAGTAGAGTTATGCGTTACTACAAAAACTGTGCTATTCTTACTAAGATCCTTAAGCGCTCTTATTAACTCTTCACGAATATAAGCATTGTCTAGAGATGCCTCTGGTTCGTCAATTAACACAATAGAATTTGTTTTCGCCTCTTCTAATCTCATCATTAATGCAAAACCAACTGCTTGACCTCCTGATGCAGGTGTTCCATCAGAATCTAACAACTGTACCTCTAAATGTAAAAAATATTTAACTAAGTTAGAAATTTCAAAAAACTTTTTCTTATATAAATTTTTTAAAAATTTTATGTAATCTTTATCGTTATAAGGTTTTATTAAATCATCTTTAACTCCTTCCTTTAAGGCGAAGTCTCCCCTAAATTGATCAGCAGTTATAAACGGTGCTAATTTCACAATAATTTGATACCCATAAATATTTTCTTTTTTTAACTCCGTCTCACAAATTATTGTCTTCATAAAATTACTGATTTCTTTTTCCGTTTGTTTTTTATAAATAGTTTTTGAAAACTCACAATCAGAAACAGGAGTAATTCCAGTCTTATGACTAACAATGTCTTTAACAGAACTTATTATACTATTCACTTCTTCTTGAATTTTATTTTTTTGCTGTTTTTCTGTATAAAGAATTCTAACTTCTTTATATATTTCAATGAAAACTTCTTTATTTTCTCTGGAATCTTTTAGCATTTCCCACAGTTCTTTACTGTGAATTAAATCACTCAATTGAGTTAAATATTTTTCTAAATTTTGAGTAGTAATTGTTTCAAATTTTGATTCTTTGATAAGTTTATACTTTAGTTTAGATTCACTTATCGTTGTATCCTTTGCAAACTTTTTAACACTTTCAATAAAAACATCGATATCTCTATCGTAATCATGAGCATTTTTAGTCAAGTACTTCGCAATAGCAGAAAACTGTGAACTATATTGCTTTTTCCAAATATCAAAAGCAATTTCTCCTTGTTCCTTTCTTTGTTTATTTATAAATTCAGCTGATTTTGATGTCTCAAATTGTGCTATCTCATAAATACTTTCATTATCAAACTGCTCTTTAATTCGTTCTAAAAATTTAGTTTTCCCAGTTCCTCGTTTACCTACTATTAAATTCAATCCTGTGGAAACAGTATAATTTTCTACATTAATGACATCTCTTAGATTATCTCTATTAATTCCCACTTTAGATTTATCTGATATGCAATTTTTTATCTCCTGAAAAGAACAATTATCAATTTGTAAAAAAGTACTTTTATATTTTAATTTTTCGATATTGCTTCTTTTTCCTTCTGAGTCGTTTTCATCTGCATGGGCGTCACTAAATAGAACTGGTGTCAATCCATCATCTTTTGCATAAAAAGATTGAAACTTTAACTGATTTGTCACTCCTCCAACTGCACACACTTTATTCAATTTTTCAGGTACTGATAAAGAATTACTTTTACCTAATTCAAAAATATAGATTCCTTTTTCCCAACTAGGCATATTATTGCAATAATCATCAACAGATATTTTACTTTTCTCTCCTGATTTTTTTTGTAACCAACCTGATAATTTTAAAAGATCTGGGATATCTTCTTCAGGAAAAACTATGTTAACATGACCCTCTTCAAGACTCAACTCCATACCTGGAAATACCGTGGTATCAGGTAGATCAGACTTAACTTTTTCAAAATTTTCTTCATCAAATAAATCGTGATTAGTGATAGCAATAGCATTCAATTCAGCTTCTTTAACATATTGCTGTATCCAATTTTTTGAATATGAAAAAGAATAATCTTTCTCACTAGAAACTGTATGAATATGAAAATCGATTTTCTTTACCATTGAATAATCTCCCCCAAAAAAAATTAATAACCAATGCCATATAATTATCTGATAGCATTAAATATAATTCAATAATTCCTATTTATCTATACTAACGTTTCTTAGGTTTTGCCTTTTTTAGACTATCTAATTCTTTCTTCCTAAGCTTTTTCCCACCATCCAAAGAATACATTTCTTCAATTCGGGGTAAATCTTTTAAGATCAATTCATTCATATATTCTAAGACTTTAGCTCTATCTTCATTTTTTAAATAATAAAACCAATCCGAAATTGCCTCATCTAATTCAAATACATTCTTTCCGTTTTTTAGTCTTTCAATAATTTTTTTATTATCTTCTAAATCTCTACTTATAGTCCTGTGATTACTTTTTCCTAATAAAAAATCTATACTAACATCAAAATAACCAGCAATTTCTATTAACTTTTGAGCTGTAGGTTGCTTAGACTTGTAATGATAAAGTGTATTCTTCGAATATCCTAACTCTTCCTCTAACTCATTTAAAGAAAGACCTTCTTCTTTTGCTAACATTTGTAGTCTTTGATAAAATTCCATAAAAAATTTTACTTCTCCCTTGACATTTATTAACCTATAGTTTAAAATTTACCTATAGTTTAAAATTAACCTATAGGTAAACTATAAAATCGAGGTAGTAATACTTGACTTGTTCATATATAAACAAACTTATTAAAATTATTATTATGTTCATGTTTATTATACCACGAATAAAAAGGAGGAGAAACTATAGACTACAAACAAGTCGCAGACAAAGTTGACAAGAGTGTCTCAACTATCAAAAAATGGCGTTCTAAAATTACAGAATTGTCAGGTTATGAATTTTCATTCGTTAAAATCCCTATTGGCTGTGGCAGACGACATGGTTATAACTGGGTACCAAACTTTACTGATGAAGAAGTTGAAAAATTTATTCAAACATCAAACTTGATTTCTGATAATGGGCTTGATAAAGCCATTAAACTGGTGTGGGGTGACCTTAACACTTTGTTGGAAGAAGAGAGAGAAAGTGAACTCTCCATTTTAAGACACTCGCTAGGACGTTTAAATAGCTTTCAGCTTGCCTTAAAAGTTGAAGTTAAAGGTTTAACTTCTGAAAATGTTGTACTTCGTCAGCGTGTCCATACGCTTGAAACAAAGTTATCTGATTTGATTAAAAAGCTATCCGAGAACAAGAAAATCAAAAAACTTATCGAGTAAGTGAATGATTTCGGAGTACGGCTGAAATAGATTTTTGTGGTCGGCGCCTCAAAGCGCTTAGACCTCAAAAATCGTCATTGATAGACGGACGAAGTTAAAATGATTCACTTACTTAATAAAAATTGCTTATATTTCATTTGGCACATGCCTGTAACACCATGTGCTATTAGGAATTGAAACACCCGTTAAACCCATGGTACGTATGAGCTCGTTGCTATTCCCAAAAAGGTTTTTTAAAACGGCACCTAGACATTGAAAGGAGGTGATGAAAAATTTCAAAAGATACTGATAAAAATAGAAATTTAACCGCAGGGTTAGATTGGCTTCAATTTCAACTTGACATGAAAATTGATACTATCATTACTGATGTTTTAGGGCTTGATAGTGATTTGTTTATCGAAAAATCAGGCAACCTAAAATACTATGATTATGAAAAGTATTGGATTTATGGAGAAATTAAACTCTATTACACTGAAAAATCTGATACACCCTCTATGGTTCAATTTTCTGGTTCAGGTTGGGCATTTTACAAAGACAACTATTTAGATACTTGGGAAGTTACAGAGTTTGGTTATATCAAATTTCTAGACAACAGTTTTGGACATCTGATTGAGCCTAAACGACTGGATATGAGACTGGATGATTTTAATGACAAACCCTACTACACCCCAAAAACCTTGTTAAATTACTGTCAAAAAAGACGATTGTTGTATGGAAGAAGTACTATCTATAAGCCCTTTGGAGATGATTTCACTGGAAGAACATTATATCTTGGCGCTGATGATAGTACTAAAAAGACTAGGATTTATGACAAGTTAGTTGAACAAGCTAAAAAATTAGGGATTCGTCCTAAAGATTTAGCAGTAGATATGACAATTAAATCTTGGATACGAACTGAAACAGAATTTCGTCAAGATGATGTTAAAGCTATTTGGCTAGAAATTATCAAGACAGAACAAAAAGAACTTGAGTTTTACAAAGGCTATTTAAAAGGTAAAATTAAGTTTTTAGATAAAGGAGGTAAACCATATCATCCAGAATTTTGGAGACATTTCATGTTAAAGACAACTGCTTGGTCTTATAAGATAGTCAAAAAACAAACGCCTATTTTAGATAAAATCAATTGGTTTATGAATAAAGGCGCATTACCAATCTTGAAAATGTATCAATTCCTGTATGACAACGAAATAGCAATTGAACCCTTTGAACAATACCCCATAAGCTGGTTGATTGAAGAATCAAGATACTCTAAAGGTTTAGCTTCTGAAATTATCAAGTATCTGTCTGAAATAAAAACTTTATCAGAAGAAAAGAAAAAAGACTTGATTAAACAAGTCCAATCACAAACAAAAGACACAAACAGTAAGTTTAATTAGTCTTCCGGACAAGTAAGAGGTCGAGTTCTTACTTGAATAATCACTAATAAGTGATTCACTAGTTTTATTATACCACAAGAAGTGGTTAGAGAGTATCACACTATGGCAAAAAGAGATTTAACTATTAACGCAAAAGACTTTGATTTAGATAACATTGGTACAACATTTGAATTACTGGATTTATACCCTGTATTCAATACAATTGATAGTTTAGATGAAAATGGCAATCAACAATTCTATAAAAACGGCAATGTTATTACCAAAGACGGTGATGAAATTACTGGTTATATGTACGCTATAAAAGTTTTAGATGGTCAATTCAAACGTAAAACACAAACAGTCAAAGTCAACGGTATTGACCCACTCATGACAATCGAAAAATTCTATGATTCAGATGATGTCAAAATCAAGTTCAAAAATCTTAGAAATTCTTATATTGGACAAAATGGTGCTTTATCTTATCTAGCAGATTCAGTCTCACTAGCAGAAGAAAATAAAATCAAAAAATACGATGAGAAAGTAGGTAAGTAAACATGGATACAATCACAAGACAAGATTTAGTACAACTAGGTTATAAAAGTGAAACATCAAGAAAAATTATTGCGCAAGCAAAATCAATACTAATTAAACGTGGTTACTTATTTTACGACAACAAGCGTTTAGGAAGAGTGCCTGTCGAAGTAGTTGAAGAAATTCTAGGACTTCATATCAAACTAGGAGCTTAGCCTATGGCATCAATTAGTTACACCAAGCGCAAAGGTAAAAAAGGCCTTACCTATGGTTATAGGATAGCAGATAATAAAGGAAATGTTATTACTTCAAAATCTGGTTTTCTAACTAAAAGATTAGCTAAGGAAGCCGGTGAAAGTCGCAAAAATAAACTTGAAAAAGTAAATACCATAACGGAAGATTTTACTTTATACGAACTTTGGAAACGGTGGTATGAACTTAGTATAAAGCCTTCGAATATTACAGATACAACTAAGAAAAAGTATCGTTATAGAGGACATACCATTAAGAAAATATTTGGTACTCAAAAAGCAAACACTTTAAAATATAGCAAATATCAAAAATTAATGAATGACTACTCTGTTAATGTGACCTATAATTATATCAGCCGTATCAATTCAGATATAAGGAATGCCATTCAGTTAGCTTTAAGAGATAAAATGCAAATTGATGATTTTACAATTGGGTATAAAATAAACGCGGGTAAAAAATCAAAAAAAGAATCTGAAAAGCATATTGAAAGTATTTCAGACTATGAACGCATATTGACATACTTAGAAAATATTTTAGACTACGATATAAGCATTATCCCTTATTTACTCTATACGCTACTTAAAACAGGATTAAGACTACGTGAAGCTGTGGCTTTGAAATGGGAAGATATTAATTTAGATAAAGGTTATATCTATACCTA
>MTLD01000281.1_pt1 | contig 127302 bp, 148 predicted proteins | sample 1982471 | NCBI WGS metagenome assembly MTLD01 (sample SAMN05712604, study PRJNA340218) | biofilm metagenome | isolation source: sample SPM anode biofilm adapted to -50 mV | place: USA | collected 2012-02-03
ACACCATAATAACATTCGTTTGAAATTTCTTTATCGCCGATAAGGTCATGTTCGATTCTAGTAGACATTTTGTCTCCTTAAGATTTAAAGGTAGTGGAAGTTTAAACCTCCAAAGAGACTTGAAAATGACTTTTAGCCATTTTTTTAAAAAATATTTGAAAGTTGTTAATTAATTTTAATATCTAAAATATAGAGATAAAACATTCCATGTAAAACTAAAAGCGAAGAATGTATCTAAGGTATTTTAGAATAGAAAATGAGCATTCGCCGAAGGAAACACAGCGTTAGTGAAGCGCTTGAAGCTTTGCTTCAAGCGCTTATAAAATGTATTAGAGTTTAACGAATTTGTCTTTTTCAGAAAGACCAAAATTGCGGGGTTGAATCATGTTTTCTGGCTTGATAATCTCATCGAGTTCTTCTTTCGCCAATAAGCCTTTTTCCAAAACGATGTCATACACAGAACCACCTGTCGCGAGTGCTTCTTTGGCAACCATTGTGGAGTTTTCATAGCCTAAATAGGGATTAAGCGCTGTCACAAGACCAATACTGTTTAAAACAAGCGATTTACAATGTTCCGTATTGGCGGTGATACCATCGACGCAGGTGTACGCTAATGTTTCAAACGCATTTTTCATCATATTGATGGAGTTAAAAAGATTAAATGCGATGACGGGTTCAAACACGTTAAGTTGAAGCTGACCGCCTTCGCATGCCATCGTAACCGTGATGTCAGAGCCAATGACTTGGAAACAGACTTGATTGACTACTTCTGGGATAACAGGATTGACTTTACCCGGCATAATGGAGCTGCCCGGTTGCATCGCTGGAAGGTTGATTTCGCCAAAACCTGTGCGAGGACCTGAGCTTAGAAGGCGTAAATCGTTGCAGATTTTTGACATTTTGGTCGCAACACGTTTTAAAACACCCGAGACTTGCACGTACGCTCCCGTGTCTTGTGTGGCTTCAATAAGGTCGCTTGCGGTGATAAACGGACGTCCCGTCACTTCTTGCAGTTTGGCTTCAACCGTTTTGGCATAATCAGGATGCGCGTTAATACCTGTACCAATCGCCGTTGCGCCCATATTGATTTCACGTACCAACTGTTTGGCTTCATGCACACGTTCGATATCTTCGCCAATCATAACGGCATAGGTTCTAAATTCTTGCTCCAATGTCATAGGAACCGCATCTTGCAGTTGGGTACGACCCATTTTGATGACATCTTTAAATTCACTGGCTTTTTTAGCAAATGACTTTTTGATAATCGCCATAGACTCACCAAGTTCGCCCAGCTTCTCAAACAAAGCAATTCGAAGTGCGGTAGGATAAGCGTCGTTTGTGGATTGAGAGAGATTGACATCATTGTTAGGATGGAGAAATTTGTACTCACCTTTTTTGTATCCCATCAGTTCCAAGCCAATGTTGGCAATAACTTCATTGGCATTCATATTGGTTGATGTGCCTGCTCCGCCTTGAATCATATCGACCACAAATTGGTCGTGAAATTTGCCTGCGATGATTTGGTCACATGCGCCAACAATGGCGTTTTTCTTTGGTTCAGAGAGTAAATTAAGTTCATAATTGGCAAGGGCTGCTGCTTTTTTAACGTTGGCTAAAGAGGTGATAAAGGTTGGAAAGTTTGAAAGGGTGACCCCCGTGATGTGAAAGTTCTCAGCCGCACGCGCGGTTTGAACACCATAATAACATTCGTTTGAAATTTCTTTGTCGCCGATTAGATCGTGTTCGATTCTAGTAGACACACATTCTCCTTGTGATGTATAGATTCACTTTCAAGATTCATTATAACATGAGCGCATTGTAAAATCTTTACATGTAAAGATTACTTTTTCGCAATGCCCACTTTTTGAGGACGAATGCTCAAATCTGTCACGACTCCTTTTACATGTAAAACATCCAACACACTCTGTGCGATGGTCTTAGGTAGCAAATAAGCATTTTCATCTTCGCTGGGTTGGAAGTGCAATGCATCAAAAAACGGCGTTTGTGTCATATCGGGATTGATAGAGGTGACTTTAATACCATTTTTGCGTACCTCTTCAAATAAACAATGTCCAAAATCGCGCAATCCACTTTTCGTAGCCGTGTAGAGGGCTGAATATTTGGCGTGGCGCGTGGCTTCAATGGACGTGATATTGATGATGTGTCCTGCTTGCTTTTGTAAGGAGCGTAAGCACAGATTGGAGAGAATAATAGGAGCGGTTAAATTGATGTCGATGAGATTTTTTATTTTAGCGATGCTGAGTGTTTCATGGGGGTCAAACAAACCGATGCCAGCGCAGTTAATGAGCACATCAACCTCATGGGTTTTTAGCCATGCTTTTACGCTTTGTTCAAGTTTTTCTGCCTCACGCAAGTCACAGATGATGTCTGCCTCCCGACGTCCGATGTTAAAAACCGTGTAGCCGTTTTCGTGAAGTTTCTCTTTAATCGCTTTACCGATACCGCTGCTACCGCCGCTCATCAACACTGTTTTCATGGTTTTCCTTGATGAATTTAATCAACGTATTTTAGCGTATCTTCAATGGCAATTAAAGGTGGGGTTTGAAGGGTCGTTTTGTAAGATAGGGTTCAAAATCTTCCCAGTTTTTAAATGGAATTTCATGGAAGGGAAAATGGCTTAAACTGACTTCAATAGGATGAAAGCCGGTGCTAAGTCGTTGTGAAAACATTTTGGAATTGACTTCTAAGGCGTGGTTACACAGCAGAATAAAATCATCGCCAAAAACACGAAAAATCAGTGCATCACGAAACATCACTTTGAGGCGTGCCGTCATCTCTTTGAGAAGATTATTGCCCGCTTTCCAACCATAATGTTCGTTGTACCTTTGTGTATGGTGCAATTCTATGAGATAGCAACATGAAAATTGAGCGCGCTTTTTTTTGTGTGTTAAAAAGTGGTTGAGGTATTCGCTGGTGTATGCTTTGGTAATGTTATCTTTGTAAAAGAAGGCAAATCGCTCTTCTTGAATAAACGATTCGGGTAATTGATTGATATGGGAAAGGTCATTAAAATTTTTAAAAAACTCAACGGCGGCATCGACAACAAGAGGGTCAAACTGCTTGCTTTTGTGTTTAATCAGCTCATCAATAGCCTCCGTATTACTCTTTCGAGGCTTGTAAATACGGTTTGTGGTGATGGCATCAAAAGAATCCGCTACGCATAAAATGCGCGAAATGAGCGGAATCTCCTCTTTTTTCAATTTATCGGGATACCCTGAGCCATTATAATGCTCATGATGATGGCGAATCAGTGGAAGATAGTGCTTAAAAGGCGTGATGGACTCAACGATTCGCTCACTGTCCGTGACGTGTTTTTGGATGATGTGAAACTCTCGTTTGGTCAGTTTTTTTGGTTTGAGTAAAATAACTTCGGGGGTTAAGATTTTACCGATGTCATGAAGCAGCCCTACATGGTAAGCCGTTGTTTGCTCTGCCTGTGGAAGCGAGAGAATATTGGCGATTTCTGACGAATAAAATGCAACTCTCTTACAATGCCCTGCGGTATAAGAGTCTTTCTCTTCTAAAATAGTATTCAACATTTCAATAACTTCATAATTAGAAGTCGAGCTATTTTGCATTATAAACCTTAAAAAATGACGAAAAAATTATATAAATTGATAGAGCGTCAAGACAGATTGCTGTGAAAACTTAACGCATCTTTACTTAAACCGACTTGATACACGAAAAAATACTGGAATCCTATGAAAATGAGATGATATTTTCACTCAAAGTATGGTGTCACATTCCATTCTAAACAGTGATTTTTGACTGATAGGCTTTAAGCATGGCTTGTTCAAAGGCGAAATTATTTTCAAATTCATACCCAAAAACTTTTTGCCACAAGCTTTCATCTTCCATACACAGATAGAAAAAGACGTTGCCGTGCCACGGTGCAAAGGCTTGATAAAGCGTGCTAAACATCTCCTCTTTGATGGAAAGCGGGTAGGAGTATTTGCCGTTAGCATCGACTAAAGGCATTTGTAAAATCTTGCTGTTTTGCGCGCGCAGACGAATCTTTTTTAAAACGGGTTTGATGAACGTCAGTGTTCCCATGGAAACGAGGGCGACTTCGTTACATGTAAAACGTTCAGTAAGCGCGTGTGCGATGGCGGTGTAAGCTTCTTGCCAGCCTTCAAACAACACGATGGGATGAAAATGAAACCCAACCTTCACGCCTTTATCTGCCAAGGCTCTGGCACTTTGGATGCGCGCACCGAGGCTTGCCGCACGCTTCTCTTCATTGTCAATGATGACCTGTGGATTGAGTGACCATGTACAAATAACGTTTTTGGGTACGTCGTTTTCCAAAAGATACGCGATATTGTCGGACTTGCTTTTCAGTTCCAAAATAACATTGGGGTTTTTTCTTGCAAAGTTCAACAGTGCTTCCAAAACGCCCGCGCGGTTGCCCCATATCAAGGAGTCCGAAGACTGCCCCGTGCCGATGTGGTAGGCTTTGCTCGGGTCAAGTTCTAAACGCTCTAATTTCTCGGCGAAATTTTTATCGAAGCTAATCGTGTTGTTTTTGTAAAAACTCTGAATCGAACAGTACGAGCAGTCAAATCCGCAACTCTCCACGGCATCTAAGGTCATCAGGTTGCAACAGCGTGTTTTGGGCGAAGCCACAGGGCAAGAGCCAAGCCCCAAACTCTCTTTTTCGATTTCTTCGATTTTAAAACTCTCTTTTTGAAGTGTATTTTTATCACGCTGCTCAGGCAAAGCCCGAGCACCTACGCTGGCCGCTTGGTCACTAAAGCTTGCCTCTGCGAGGCAGAAATTTTCTATTGCGGGGTAGATTTTGAGCGTGCTTTTTAAGGTTTCATAGTTTTTTTGCACTGTAGCAAACGCCTCTTTTTTACTCTCTTTGTCCACCCAAAACGCCTCTATATCTTCACCCCACATCTGTAAATCTATGGCGATAATGATGAGTTGCTGAATCTGCGAAAAGCTTAGATGATACGCTAAGGCTTTGTTCTTTAAAAAGGTTTTTGTTTTTACATGTAAACTTGCAAACGCAGTATTTTCACACGCTTGCTCAAAATGGTCGTGTTTATCGTGCATATTTTTCCCAGTGTTTGATGTTTTTGTTTATCCAATTTCCCACGTCGGTTTTGCTTGGAATGCTCACTTCCAAATGGTCGGAAACGACTTTAAAGACGTAGGTTTCGATGCTTGTTGGAAGCGTTTTCAAGAAGGTTTGCGCTTCCTTATCGACCAGTGTTGTTTTTACATGTAAACCATCTTCCACCGCCTTTGGGTGCGAGGAACAGGTCGCAAAAGGAATGTTCAAACCCTCGTGCGTGGCGCAAAAGAGCGTACCTTTAGCGATACTTTCATCCACACATCCCGCAATGCCCACATTAATAGCAACGCACGGTTTATAAAGACTCAGCGCATACGCAAGTGCCTCTTGGGTCTTCTTGCTTCCCATGCCTGAGACGATAAGGACGATGCCATTCCCCTCGTAAAGATTGAATGGCTGTTTAGTTTTACATGTAAGCTTAAAATGCCCAATAATCGGCTTGGCTTCGGCAACGAGTGCGGTGTGGATAAGGGTTTGGATATGCACTAATACACCTCGTCATGCGCACCGATGTCGAGTAAAATAATCACTTCATCGACGATGATAAAATCTAAAATGATGCGGTATTGCAAGTCCAAAGAGACAGAATAAAACGCTTTGAGATTGCCTTGAAGTTTATGAAGTCGCAAAGAGGGATGATGCGGATTGGCGCTTAAAAGTGTGAGCGTTTTTTCGTACTTGCTTTGCATTTCAGGGTGTTTTTTGAAAAACTTAACCGATTTTTTAAAGTATTCATCTGTTCGCGTGATGTTATAAGGCATCGCGTAGCTCGCTTAGATGCTCTTCCACGCTTTGCGTTTTAAAACGCCCCTCTTTGATTTCCTGCATCGTCTCATCGTAAAGACGATCAAGCTCAAGCTCGCGCAACTGCTTGTAACGCTCAATGTCGATCACGACGTACTTGTTTTTTCCTCGCACGTTGATCACCACTTCACTCACGGTTTCAAAAAGCTTATCCAGGAGCGTGACCCCTTTTGTCTTGATCTCATTGGCTGAAACGATCATAAGAGTATCCTTAATAGTACGATTTAACGTATTATAAAGAATACTTTTGGAAAAGAAGCTGAATTTATTTACTTTTCAATGCACTTAAAATATCCGTTAATGTAATGCTTGCTTCATCTTTGATAATGCCGTGATTGGTTGGTCTAAAAACATTGTCAAGAATAACTTTTCTGTCATCTTGTTCAAAGCCTTTTCCTTCTTGCATTAATGCTAAATAGGTACGAATCATAACAATCCGTTCTTTAGCATCAACAGTTAAATGATAATTACTCAAAGCAATCTTCATCAAAATACGAACAAACCATAAAGTTAAAGTGATGGATAAAATTAAAAAACCATATTGCCAAATTTCTTTTTTGGTTATTATTTCTTCGGCTTTAATCGTTGAATTATTGTCTGCAAAGCACGATATTACGGATGAAATAGAAAGATGGCTATTATTTAAGAAGTTAGATGTGCTTATTAAAAGTATGACTGTAATTGCAAATGAAAGTGCAATATAAATCCAGTATTGTTTATTATAGCTTTCCCCTTGTTCCTCCCAAAATTTGAAAGAGTCTTTCATTGCCAATTTTTCAAGAACTGAGTTCTGCGCATTTTCAAAATTCGTTAGTGCATTTTTTGCTTGTTGTTCCATGACTGAAACTTCGTTGAAGCTTTTTTGCCTTTCTATTTCATTTTTGGCGATTTGTTCTAGTTTTTTTCTGTTCTCCTCTTCTTGTCGTAAATAAGAAAATTGCATTTCTTCAATTTTTTTTATTTTTTCTTCCAAATCAGTAGAATTTTGATTGGTTCTTACGTCTTCAACTAAATCAAAAATAGACTCATTTTGAATCAGATCAAAGATAGAATTATCAAGAATTTTTTCAATAATAACGGGTTCATACGATAAATTTTTTGTATTCCCCTTTCGATAAATAATGTTGGCTAATTTTTCTTTGCTCATTGAGTTTTTACTGCCATTTTTTGTTAGAACAATAATAGAATTATTTTGATTTTTAAAAAGTTGAAAAGGAACTTTATCAGAAGGTGTTTCAAGGATTAAATTGCTTTTTTCTTCATTGTCTAATTTTAGGATTTCAATAAGTTTGTCATAGCGTTTTGAAAATTCATTTTCTACTATAATCTGGTCTTTCGGTGCGTTTTCTATTAAAAAATTTGCTTCATTAATAAACTGATGAATAATAGCACGGAAAGAAGATTCGTTTGAATACTTAACCAAATTTTCTATACTTGTAAGTATCGATATTATAAGTTTTTTATCGGTCTCTCCTATAAATGTTAGAAGATTCACTGAATACTTATTAATTGCATCTATCAAAGTATTTAAGTCAAAACCCTCCACCTTCAAAGCTTTTTCAATACGTGGATTTTTAAGATTAATTCTTAGTTTTTCCAATTCTACTTTAATATCACTGATGGTACTATGTTCACTAGCCATAAAAAGCCTTTATAAATAATTATTTGTAAAATTATATCCAAACCTTTACATGTAAAAAACTACTGCACCACCTCAAACCCCGAAAGTGCGGCACCCACTGCACCGATGAGTTGTGGATGTGCGGGAATGAGGATTTTGCGCTCTAATTTAAGCTCTAGCATATGGTGTAAGAAAGGATTGAGTGCGCCGCCGCCACTAAAGACGATGCAGTCGTTTGGATTGAGCACAAATTTCTTTGCCATCGACGCCAAACGTGAAGCGATGGATTCGTGCACACCATAGCAGATGTTAGCTAAACTTTCTTTTTTGGCGATGAGTGAGATGACCTCAGACTCGGCAAAAACAGCACACATGCTTGAAATGGTCAGCTCCTTGTCGTGCTTAAAACCAGCGTTGGCAAACGCCTCCATCTCTAAGCCCAAACGATTGGCGGCGATCTCTAAAAATTTTCCCGTACCAGCCGCACATTTGTCGTTCATACGAAAGTCGGTAAAGCCACCATCATCACCCATTTTGATGACTTTGCTGTCTTGTCCGCCTAGGTCGATGACGGTTTTGACCTCATTGTGAAAAAAGTATGCCCCTTTGGCATGCGCTTTGATTTCACTGATGACGGGAGCACCGTGTGAATCGCCGAGCATATGCCGTCCATAGCCCGTGGCGACGAGCATCTTAACCTCTTTGTCCGCCAAATACTCGCCCACGATGGCATCTTGATTAAAAATGGTTGGGATCACCGCATGATGGGTGATCTCCTTCTCTTTTCCGATACCGATGATTTTTGTATAGGTTGAGCCTATATCCACGCCCCAAAACATTATTTTGACTGGAACGCTTGCGCTTTTTGTTTAAACGTGATGCTCTCCAAAAAGGCTTCCACACGGGTTTTGATCTGTCCTGCATCTTCGGGTGAGTAGTCCGACTCAATAACGAGGCACGGGATGCCTTCTTTCGCTAAGGCTTCAGTCACAAGGTGTGATTCGACATTGTAGGTGTGGCAGAAAGAGAGCGTGTAATAAATCACGCCATCGGCTTTTCTATCTTTATACATTTGAACGATTTTGTCGGTTCTACCTTGATTTGGGGTGAAACAGGCGCAGTCGATTTTGGAATAACGTTGCATCAAGCGTGCATAGAGTTCGTCTTCATCTTTGACGCCTTCGATGTCCACATTATCTTTAAAGTAACGATGACCGATGCAGCCTTCTTCGTTGATGATGCACGCCCCTGAGCCTTCAACCGCGGTGTGAAGTTTCCAGTTTGGCGGCGCAATAGGTGTTCCTAAAACCATGATACGAGGCGTATTTTCAGGAAAAACGCTCACTTTTTCTTTGATGCGCTCATCAAGTTCATCGCAGAGCTCATTGACTTTTTCTGTAAAGCGTTTTGGGTCATCTAAAAAGCTCATTTGGCTGATGAAGAGTGCATCTTTACCGCTAATAGGCATAACGTCTGGGTGCATACCACGAAGCGTATCAAGGCGTTTCATCGCGTCGCGTTTAGCGTTGATGACTTTAACGCCTTCAAGCATCTCGGCAAGGCTGAGCTTTTTCTCCGCTACTTCTTCGATGTGCTCTTTAAACTCTTTAATCTCCTCTTGCCACATTTTTAGGTCACGTTCGCGTTTCATGTGAGGAATGTTCATGACGTGAACAGGATGGTGTTTGCCCAAAAGTTCCCATGTTTTTTTCTTCGCTTCACAAGTGGTTTCACCGTAGATAAAATCAGCGGATTGGGTGTACGCACAGGTGTGTTGGAGTTTAAAACCGTACGCGGATTTGATAAGCGGGCAGATGTTACGAGGCAGTTCGCTCTCCGCGTCTGCAATAGGTGGGTTAGCTCCGCCGCACAGTCCAAAACACGCTCCGCCTGCACCGACAACAATTTCTTCGGGAACGAAGATACAAAACGTCCCCACGGCAGGTTTTTTTTGTGCTTTAAGTGCGTTAATCTCAGCGATGCGTTCTGCTTGAATTTCGCTCATAAACCAGTCAAAATACGCCATCGCTTTGGGACGGTTTGGTTGGCTCATGAAGCCTGCTTGATAGCCTGCAAGTCCCATGCCCATCATTTTTGCGTGACGTTCAACATCAACACCAATACTACTTAATAAATCTTTATGGAGTTCAACACCCATTGTCTTTCCTTGTATAAATAATGTGTGCTGTGAGGTTTACATGTAAAGCAGTAAGCAGAAAAAAGAGTGCTACTTCATGTATGTCTAAGCCTTAGACTAACAGCAATTAATGTATTGTATAGCACTCAAGATTAAAATTTGGTAAATTATACTTTACCAAATTAAGAGATAATTTCTCCGTTTATAAGAAATTTTCCACCCACACGTCCGACATTTTCCAAGTTTACATGTAATGCTTCATCGATGACTTCATCGGCATAATATGCATGCTCTACCAGCAGTAAACACGGTGTGGTATCACTGCCTTTTATGGGCATGGTTTTAACAAAACTGCAAAAGAGTGCGGCTTTAGTTTTGTGAACCATCATAGGGTACTCTTCGATGCGTTTCTCTCCTTCAATTCCAAACGCTTTAAATTCGCTCTGCTCGTAATCAAGTGCTTGGGCACTTTGACTCATCACCTCTTTGAGCTCTTTGGAGACAAAATTAATGGTGACTTTTGAGCCATTTAAAAAGTTCGCCAGCGTGTCTTTAGGATTTCCATTTTCTTTTTTGCCGATAGAGACAATGAGCATCGGAGGATTGGAAGAAAGCGGTATAAAATAGCTAAAAGGAGCTAGGTTGGTGATGCCGTTATGTTCCGTGCTAATCCACGCAATGGGGCGAGGTGTGACGGTGTTTGAGATGAGTTTATAGATGCTATTGACATCCAGTTTTGACAAGTCTAAAAGCATGATTTTCCTTTTACATGTAAAAAGCAATTTTAGCATAGAAAATCAGTGTTTATCGGTATGATTTTTGCTTTTATTTATGTGCAATTAGCCTTTTAAAACGTATCGTTGGAGAGTGAAAAATGTATGTACATGAAAGCGGTGTGAATTATACGCTTTATCTTCAAAATGACAAATTTGCAAATGAATTTCTTAATGAACATTCATTGTTTATTGGTATAGCAGGTGAAAACTATGCTCAAGATACAGCATCATCGGATTTAGGAAGTTACCTCAAAAAAGTGGTCGATAGTGTTCCCGAACTTAAAGCAGCCATGGACACAGGCAGTGCGAGTCTTACCGTTTTTATCTTACCCGAAAGTACCTCTTCTGTTGTTAAAGATGCCGTAAGCCAAACTACTGATAAAATGCTCGATGAAGGTACGGATGAAACTATTCTCAAAAGTATTTTGGGCATCGTAAAAGATAATTATTCTTTTGATATCGAATATGGTCCCGCTGTTTCACATATTAAAAATGACACAGTAAACTATGATATGGATGCACTCAACACTGTTCTTTCTAAATTCAAAGATATTTATAGCTCGAACACTGAACTTGCCAATGGACTGGGTAAGTTTTCACAGTATGTAAATGAAATCTACGATTTTTTAAAGCATGAAGCCAATCCTACAAGCGATGAAGAAACAACGAGTGCTACAACAGATGAGACAAAAAATGATTTGGTTGATACGTTAATGAAAGAGATGGATAAGAGCGAAGAGGACAAAACATTTGGAGATAAGGAACTGGATAAAAAACTCTACAAAAAATACATCAAATCTTTAGCCACGACACTTAAGGGCAACTTACTTCAACAGAGCAGTTAAGCCAATTTTTTTACATGTAAAGACTAACGCTTAGTATGCTACAATCTCATATTTATTTTACATGTAGGATTTTTCGTGGATATTTTGCAATCGGTTATTATGGGTGTGGTCGAAGGATTTACCGAGTTTTTGCCTATCTCTTCGACGGGGCATATGATTATCGTGGGTGATTGGCTGGGTGTCAAGCAAGACAGTGTGGTAAAGGCGTATGAGATTATCATTCAGTTTGCGGCGATTTTAGCCGTTGTGCTCAATTATAAAGAAAAATTTTCTCCCAAAAAAATTACTTTATGGATGAAACTAGCGGTTGCTTTTTTCCCTTTAGGCGCGGTAGGATTTTTATTTGCAAAGCAAGTCAAAGCGATGTTTAGCATCGAGATTGTAGCGTTGATGTTTATCATCGGCGGTATCATTTTTTTAGTGGTCGAAAAATTTTACAAACCCAAAGAGCATTTTATTGACGATGTGGAAAAAGTGAGTTATAAACAAGCCCTTTGGATTGGTGTCGCTCAAGTGTTTGCCCTCATTCCCGGCACGAGTAGAGCAGGCTCAACCATTATTGGCGCGATGTTGGTAGGTCTGACGCGCAAAGCCAGTGCAGAGTTTTCATTTCTTCTTGCCTTTCCCGTTATGTGTGCGACTACTGCGTACGATTTGGTGAAACACCGCCATGAACTCTTCACCGATGCCAATTTTACAGTCCTTGTGGTAGGATTTGTAGTTGCGTTTATCGTCGCCTATGCGACTATCAAACTCTTTTTGAAATTTTTAGAGAATTTTACGTTTGTCGGGTTTGGTATTTACCGCATTGTGTTTGGTTTGGCACTCTTAGCGTTTTATTAAGCTTCTTATCGAGAGAGAGACAAAGAGAGCATTTACGTTTGTCTTTGTCTCTAAAAGAGTTTGATAATTTCTTCTTCGCTGATACTCTCTTTGATAATCACCTGAATACCGCCCGTTGCTAATGTGTTTTTGAGACCTTGCCCTAGTGCAGAAGTGAGGAAAAAATTAACTCCGTGTTGCTGAAAAATAGGGGTTAATGTGAGGGGTGGTTTTGCTTCTTGAAAATACACAGGATTGTCTATGCAAAGAGAATTTTCAATATGTCGGTCTTGAACGGTAAAGATAAAGATGTATTTGCCTTTAGGGCTTAAATGCGTAAAATGCGCTTTATCATCACAGCAAAAGGCAACGGTATAACGGTCTCTTTTGACTTCAAGGTGAAGTTGATGCCCGCATAAAAGCGCTAAAGCAACTTTTTGCCGCGCCATCTTGATAATACGTGCAAATGTTGGGCGCGAGACTTCCATTTTTGCCGCTGCATCTTCTTGGTACAACCCTAATAAATCCATCAAATACAACGCTTCAATCTCTTCAGGTATCAATGTAACAGGTTCATCTTGCACATTGCCTTTGGGGGTAAAACGGGTGACAATAGGCTGATAGGAGGTCAATCGTTTGCATTTTTGACGTGGCATAAACGTACCTTGTGTATAAATTGTTAAGGTATCTTAGCATATTTTGATTGAATATACTTGACATATGTTCATTTTAAGTGCTATTATTTTGAACATATGACCAATTAAGGAGTTTTATAATGATTGCCGCTGCTGTTAAAACCGATAAAGAAAAGGGTGTTTTATCACCACTTTTTGGGAAAGCAAAGTTTTTTTCAATTATTGATGATGAGGGAAACATTACCACGTATAAAAATACATTTGAAGGTGGTATGAAAGTAGCCCGTTGGATAAAAGGCTTGGGCGTGACAACACTCATCGCGAACCATTTAGGGGAAAAGCCGTTTCATGCGCTTCAAAATGCAGGCATTAAAGTCTATTTTGCAGGGAAAGAGCGCATTGAACTACACGATGCTTTAGAAAAAATGAAAGACGGTGAACTCGAAGAGGTCAATAGTACAAATTATATGGCTCTTCTCGGTGAAGAGGCAGATGAAAATAATAAAACCCATGCGAAGCATTCATGTTGTGGACATAGCCATCGCCATAGAAATGAAAATGCGCTCTCTAAAAGAACGGCTCATCGAGGAAGTCATTTTCACCTTTAAAAGCTTTTATTTGGGTATTTACATGTAAGATAGAGAAAAAGTAACACGCTGTGACATAAATGTTTAAAATAAAAGCATTTGCTTTACATGTAATAGTAATTATCATGTTATAGTTATAGTTTATAATCATTTTAAATTACGTGTTTAAGGGGTTTGAGATGTTTTTTCAAAAAAAAGAGCCAGAAGAGCTTTATGCACTGAGAAAAGAGATAGAAACGCTCAAAGCTGAAAATGCACTGTTTCAATCTTTGATGAAATTTTCGCAAGAAGAGATGATTGTTGTTGTGGATAAATCGCACACGATTGTGATGCAAAATGATTTAGCCAAAGAGAGCATCAAAGACCCTGTAAAGCTCGGTTCTTATTTGAATGAAAACAACCAAACTATCAGCATGGATGGATGCCAAGGTGCGGTATCATCGAAACGTTTGAATGCTGATTTGGTAGCGTATAGCATCATCAAAACCGATGTACGCAATGCAAAAGACAGCAATATCCTCACAATGCATCAAAGTTCTATCGCAGGAGCACTTAAAAACTCTCAAACAACCTTTTCTGAAATACTAGAAGACCTCAAAATAATGAAAGAAGAGTCTGCTCAAATCTCACTCGAATCCAGAGAAGGACTAGACCTTGCGAGTAAGTCTTCCTCTGCGATGGATAAACTTAGCGTATTGATGAATGATGTTGTCGGTAACGCAAAATCGCTTTTAGAGAGAAGCAAAGAGATATCAAGCGTGGTTCAGCTCATCGAAGATATTGCCGACCAAACGAATCTTTTAGCGCTGAATGCGGCGATTGAAGCCGCTCGCGCGGGGGAACACGGACGAGGGTTTGCTGTGGTTGCCGATGAAGTGCGCAATTTAGCAGAACGCACTCAAAAAGCAACCAAAGAAATCGCCATGGTTGTTCAAACCATGCAACAAGAATCTTCTGATACCGAGCAAAGTACACTGGAAGTTAGCAAAATTGCTCAGACAACAAAAACACATACCGATGATTTAAAAAGAAAAATTGTCTCTTTTGAAAAAAACGCAACGCGCTCAACGTTTGAAGTGAGCCACTTAAGCGATAAAATCTTTGCCTCTTTAGCGAAAATTGACCATGTTATTTACAAAAACAATGTTTACGCACTTCTTTTCGGCGAAAAAAATGAGTTTAAAGCCTCAACGCATCATGATTGTCGTCTGGGACATTGGTATGAAAAAGGCATTGGTAAAGAGGAGTTTCATAGCACGCCTTCGTATGGTAAACTGGAAAATCCTCACGCGAAAGTTCATGAGATTGCCAATCGTTTGGCAAAAGAGTGTGGCGGCGATAAAGCCATCTGCTCTAAAGCGGAAATTGAAGCGATGGTTAAAGAGATTGAGAATGCAAGTGGCGATGTCTTCGTGACACTTGATGCTATGGTAGAAGAAAAAGCAAAAACCCTGATGCTTGAAGCAAAAGAGCATCTTTTTGATAAATCGATAAAGGTATGAGTATGAGTAAAGTGATAAAAGTAGCCGTGATTGACGATGAACAAGACATCTTGGATATGATTGAAAAATATCTTAAACGTTCATCGGGATTTGATGTAACTCTCTTTAACAACCCGCATAACGCGGTTTCCCGCATTGATAAAAGTTATGACGTGGTGCTTCTTGATATCATGATGCCACAAATGAATGGCTTGGATGTTTTAAAGTCGCTTCACGATAAAGCGCCTCAGCTTAAAATTATTATGATGACAGCCTATTCAACGTTGGATAAAGTCTTAAAATCGCATCGAGAAGGTGCAACACATTACATTATGAAACCCTTTTCTTCTATGAAAGCGTTAGAAGAGAAGATATTAGAATTGGTTCAGTAAGAGTTCTGTGTGAAAGATTTACTTGCTAAGATCGCTGATTTAGAGCAAGAAATAGATGTACTAAAAAGTCAAAATAGGCGCATTTTAGAGTGCGCGGTTATTGAAAAAAAAGAGTTGGAAAAGCTTGCTAAAAAAGCAAAACTCTATTTTAACAATGCTGATTTAGGGTATATTATTCTCGACAAGCATCAGAATATTATTGATGTCAATGAAACGTTTACGACACTGCTTGGTTATACGAAAGAAGAGGTCCTTAGTCTGTCACTGAACCACTTTTTTACGGCACAAAAGCGGTACGATAAATGGTTGCAAGAGCATTTAAAACGGTGTGATTGTGAAAATGTCTGTAACCTTGAATACCGTCTGCGTAAAAAAAATCGTCTTACTTTTTGGGCGGAGCTTTTTGGTCGAAAATTTGTCGATGAAGGTGAGAATTTTACGATTTGGAGTGTACGAGACATCTCATTACGCGTTAAGTCACGTAATACCATTGCAAAACTCAACCGCAAGTACCAAAAACAACTGCGTGATATAGAAGCTATCTTAGACATCATTCCTGTTCCTGTTTTTATTAAAGACCGCCACTTTAAATACATAGGATGCAGTAGAGCTTTTTGTAATTTTTTTGATTTGGAGAAAGAGGATATTATCGGAAAAACGGTTTTTGAGCTTTATCCAGAATCGCTAGCACATATTTATCAGACTAAAGACGAAGAGATGCGTTTGGGAAATCTTCAAGTGTATAAAATCACAACACCAAGCCATTTGGGACGAAAAGAGATGACACTGGAGATTCAAAAAAAGAGCATTATGAAAGAGGGTGAATTTGACGGTTTTGTCGGTGTTATTATCGATATAACCGAGTCGGAAAAACAAGAGCTTTATCTACAAAATCGCATCAGCGAAGAGGTCAAGAAAAATTTAAAAATTCAAGCGCTCTATCAAGAGGAGATGATTCGAAATGCCAAATTTAGTGCTATCGGGCAGATGGCAGCGGGTATTACGCATGAAATCAATACGCCTTTGACGTACATCAAAGGCAACTTTGAGATGTTGGTAGAAGATATAGCACTTTATATGAATGAAACGCCTCGCAAAACTTTAATTCTCCAAGATACGAAAACGATTCAAGAAGGTCTTGAGCGTATTGAAAGCATCATCGAGACGATGCGAGAGGCATCCCAGAAAAGCCGTGAGCAAAAAGAGCGTGTTAATGTCTATGAAAGCGTTATTTCCGCATTGATTTTATCGTACAATCGTTCCAAGCAAGTGGTTACCATTACTATTAATAAGGTTCCTTTCTCTTTGACGACTTCGAAGCAAGCTTATCATTTTACATGTAATCTTCAAAAGCAACGTATTGAGCAAGTGTGGATTATTATTTTAAATAATGCCTTGGATGAGCTTGTCAAAATCGACTCTTTTGAAAAGCGTGCTTTAAACATTGATGTTTTTGAAGAAAAAGAGCATGTAATCGTTCGCTTTCATGACAACGCTGGAGGCATCGATTCTAAGATATTGCCGCGCATTTTTGAACCGTTTGAAAGTACCAAGGAGAGCTCTGGTATTGGGATAGGACTCAATATCGCTCAACAAATTGTTTTACAAAATGGCGGCGAGATTGTTGCGTTTAATGAGCATAATGGTGCGGTGTTTGAAGTACGATTTCCACTGAGTAAAGAAGAACATCATGAGCTCTAATTTTTTAGACACTTTATATAACACGATGCGCGAGGGAATGTACGCATTTGATAGCGATGGCAAAATAACCCATTTTAATCCATCGGCTCAATCCATTTTGGGTTATGGCGAAGAGGAGCTTTTAGGGCAAATAGGTCATTTTATTTTTCATGCGCATCATGGAAACCAAGGGCTGCTTCAATGCTCTTTGTATAAAGCATTTTTACAAAATATGCCGTATGAGGGCGAAGAGGTTTTTCTTACCAAAGAGGGGCGTTTTGTCCATGTTTACGTCAGAGCCAATCCTCTTATGCGAGAAAACGTTAAAGAAGGATATGTTGTCATTTTTTGGGACATTAACGCTCAAAAATCTATTGAAAACAGTTTGGTGTTTGAAGAGGTGAAAAATCGAATGTTTCACGAACAGAGCGATGCAGATGAGAGTGAAGCGTTTTATGAACAAATCTTTGAAACGGCCAATCTTGGTATCTGTTTGATTGACAAAGAAGGGCGTTTTGTTGCTTTGAACCCAACGTGTTGTAAGATTTATGGGTACTCAGAAGCCGAATTGATTGGCAAATCGTGTACGTTGGTCGTTCCGCCTGAGAATAAGCAACACATGCAATCGTTACACCACGATTTTATGGCAGGTGCGTTGCATGAATTGAGTAATGAATGGGAAATTGTACGTAAAGATGGCATACGGATTTTCGTGTATGCTTCCGTCGGTATTTTACGCAATATTATTGGCGGACCGTATAAAATCACTACGATTTTTGATATTACACCGATGATGGATGCAAGGCGTATCCAAAAAGAGCAAGAAGCGATGTTGGTTCAGCAAAATAAACTGGCGGCGATGGGCGAGCTTATCGGGCATATTGCCCATCAATGGCGACAACCTCTTAATGTCATTAACCTCACAACGCTTGATTTAAAACTCAAACATGAACTCGGCTCGTTACATGTCAATCATCTCAGTGACTCTTTGAAAAACATACAAATGATTACCGAGCAGATGAGCCAGACCATTGATGATTTTATGAATTTTTATAAACCAAATAAAGAGAAAAAAAGCTTTTATCTCCATGAAACGATTTCCTATGCGACCCATATTATTTCAGCGCAACTGGCACTTGAAGGTATCCAACTCTCTTTAAATATCGACCATTCTGTCAAAGTGCATGGCTTAAGCAGTGAACTGCAACAAGTCATTTTAAATTTGATTTCCAATGCCAAAGATGCGTTTGCTTCCAAAACATTAGATACAAAACAGATTTGTATTTTTGTGTGGAATAGTCCCCAACGTGTGGAACTTTGTATTGAAGATAATGCCGGTGGTATCGATGAGGCGTTAATGGAACGTATTTTTGAACCTTATTTTACGACAAAAGGACAATTGCAAGGCAGCGGTATAGGTCTTTACATCTGTTCGATGATTATGAAGCAGAGTTTTAATGGGTTGATTCGCGTGGAAAATATTAGCTATGAAGATAAAAAAATTGGCGCGCGCTTTATTTTAGAATTTCCAAAGTAACACTCTTGATGCATCCTACTTTCGTATTACCAAAGCATCTTAAGAAAGTGTTTGTACTTTAAGGTCTAAACACAAGATTTTTTCTTCATTATTTAAAACAAATTTTTGTGCAAATGTACGGCACATACGTCCTGACGCACGGGAAATGTATTTTTGGCTGAGGTAATTACCCCGTTTGGATTCTTTGGTGATATAAAAGTACTCTTTGAGCGCATGATTATCCCCATCGCGCGCGGGTTGAAAAAACTCATTGGTATCGGCACTGATGTATGTTTTTCCTTCTTGAATACCTGTGGTTGCATCAATACAATAAATTGCTTCAAGAGGGTCAAACTCTTTTAAAAACTCTGACAAATCGACATTTTTAGCAGTTTTAATCGTTTCAATAATCGTGTACGTGTACGCTTTGGCACTTTGGATTAGAAACTCTTTGTGTTGCATAGAGGCTTTGACATTTTGGGTGTGCTTTGCCCCAATCAGAATAATTTTTTCATCTAAAAGTGCTTTATCATAAGGTGTCCCGCTAGGTCGCGCAAACCAAAATCCTTGAAAGAGGTCAATATCGAGTTTTAGTGAACGTAATATCTCCTCTTCTTCTTCCACCCCTTCTGCAAGGACAAGCGCACCGATGTTAAAGCACATATTGGCGATGGATTTTAAAATCTCTTTATGAATAAAATTCAGATGGACGTTATACACAATGGAGCGGTCCACTTTAACAACATGCGGCAATACAGTTGCAATGCGGTCAAAGTTAGCATTACCTGCTCCAAAATCATCCAGTGCAATTAAAAAACCACGCTGTTTATAAAAATCACAAAATTGTTTGAGGCGTTCGCTGTTTTGGATTTGATACTCTTTTATTTCAATCACAATGTGTGAAGGCGGAATGCCAATATCGTTCGCTAAAGCACAAAAAGCAAAATCGTTAAAGCTGATATTGCTATCTAAAAGATGCGATTCAAAATTAAGAAATAAAAGCAGTTCACTGTTCTTTTCCAACAGAGGTTTGAATGCAATGAGCGCTAAAGTACGCACATATTTATCCAGTTCAAATGAGAGATTCTCTTTTTTAGCTTGGTCAAAGACAAAGATGGGCGACAGTGGTTCGTTGTTTTCATCGTAGGCGCGCATCAATGCTTCAAGTCCAATGACCTTAGCACTTCGGATGGAAACAATCGGTTGAAAATAGATGTAAATGCTATTTTCATTAATGAGCTTGGAAACCACAGTAAACCCTTTCTAAAAATCTGAATTTTGGATTATAACATAGGGCTTAAAAGAGGGTGTGCTTAAAAAGTAACCATTGCGTTGAAAGTGAAGAAGGGGTTAAAGCTTATTTTTTAGACGAGAATAGACGACCATTCTTGAATGAGCCGCGCGAGTGAGTAAGATGCATTGGCAGGACTGGTAGAAGGAAGTTTGGTAATAGCAATAGTGGTGGTTGGAAAACAGTATTTTTCATACAAGGCGTACGCTTTTGCTCCATTGGCATAAATACGTTGAATCGAAGCATGTTCTAAAAGCGTAGAAAAATCGGTAGGTACCACGTTTTTAATACTGCTATCGCTGGAACCTGTGATTTCGCAGCTTTGAATCACATCCCAAATGGCGATGCGGTTGGCTAAAAGCATCGCCTTTTTTGCTTCAATGCTTGTGGGTAAAGGAGTGTGGGTCAATGCAGCGATGACACTCCAAAAGCGGTTTTGTGGATGGGCATAAAAAAAGTTTTGTTCACGCGATTTAACCGAGGGAAACGTGCCTAAAATAAGCACGTTTGAATGAGAATTATAAACGGGGTCAATCGTATGATGCATCTGTTTTCTTTTACATGTAAAATTGTTGTGTAGTGCGAATTTTAGTGTAAAAGGTCCATGTTTGGCAAATACTCTTTGGTGTGCACGTTAAACAGTCCTAAGATAGTATGAAACAAATTGTCTTGCGAAAATCGTTCGGTTGCTTTTACATGTAAAGCGTCCAATTTTGTCTTTTGGTCATTGCCTAAGTAGATGACTGCTGGAATATGTTTTTGTGCGTCTGGGGCTATCATATAAGGCATACCATGAAGGTAGATGCCATTTTCACCCAAAGATTCGCCGTGGTCTGATACATAAATTAAAGAGGTTTCATACTTGTCTTCGTTGGCTTTTAATAAATCAATCGTTTTATTTACAAAATAATCAGTATAGAGAATCGTGTTATTGTAGGTATTGACGATTTGCTCATGCGAACATTTATCGAGTTCTTGTGTGTCGCATGTGGGTGTGAAGCGCTTAAACGCGTCAGGATAACGTTTAAAGTAAGTTGGTCCATGGCTTCCTTCTTGGTGCAACACAATAAAGGTATCTTCATAAGCTTTATCAACATTGCTTTGAAAATCTTGCAATAAAACCTCATCAAACGTTTTTCCACCGTACTCCTTAACGTCTTTCATTCGTTTGGCAACTTGTTTATCTCCGCCTGAATTATTATCTCTCCAAAAAACACGAACCCCTGTTTTTGCTAAAACATCCACGAGGTTTTCATAATACTCTTTATCACTGCTCCACTCATCATGTCCGTATTTGGAAAACATACAAGGTACTGAAATCGCTGTTGCTGTGCCACAGGAGTAAAAATCAGAAAATGAGACAATGTCGTTTCGTTTAGAAAGTAATGGATTGGTTGCAACATCATATCCATCCAAGGAAAAATTTTGAGCGCGAGCCGTTTCTCCAACGATAAATACGACCAATTTTTTCTTTGCTTCACTGGTTCTGGTTGCATCGGTGGCAATGGCTTGAAAGGTTGGTTTTGGTTTGATTTCGCCGTAGATAAATTTTCCTAGAGATGCTAGCGGATAATAAGGATTGAGATACATTTTAAGCTCATGGTGATTGCGGAAAAACGAGCTATAGGTTTTACTCACACCCATATAGAGTCCTACCGTCGCAAGCAGGGTAATGAGAAAAACAAACGCTTTTTGAAGCAACTCTTTAGGATAACTCTCAAAATTGATACGCACTTTAAGAATGAAAAATGAGACAATCAATGCGAATACGAGATAGATGGTGAGTCGAAGCGTGATAAGGTCTAAGACTTCATGCATATCGGTTTGAGCCGCATTGGTGAACATGTTTTTATCAAGAACCGTGCCAAACGTATCGATAAAATAACTGCTCAGTGTGCTGGATAGCAATAAGAAGATAAGAATCAGTCGAAAAGCCAGTTTATTGGCAAACAGCAAAAGAAAGTTTAAAATACAAATCAGCATCAGCAACAAGACAAAAGGAGAGCTGTACGCCAAAAAATAGTTTTTTTCATCCAACGCGAAATGAAATACTTTTGAAAAAAAAGTAATGTTAAAGAAGAGGACGGTACTTACTGCCGCGAGAAAAATTGTTTTTTGTGTTGGGGAGAAAAAAAGCTTGAAGAGCATTACAAAAATCCTTATTATTTTAAATGAAGGTATTGTACCTAACAAGCATGAATTGTAGATGAATTAAAAAGTAATGACTATTTGTGTGGAGATTTCTTTCGTGCTCGAAATATGAATCGTAAAGTCATGCAACTCAATAATAGATTTGACCAATGCCAGTCCTAGCCCACTCCCTTTTGCCGTCTGTTTTCCTTGTTCGCTGCGGTAGAATTGTTCAAAAACATGTTCGAGTGCGTCTTTATCAATGCCAATGCCTTGGTCTTGAATGCATAAGTTATTCTTTTCAAGCGTAATATGCACTTCTGAGTGCGGGTGGGAGTATTTAATCGCGTTGTCGATAAGATTAGCAAACGCGATTTTAAGCAATGTCGCGTTGCCTTGTCGGCTTAAAGGCTCTAAAAAATCTAATGTAAGCGTAATAGAACGTCCTTTTGCAAGCACCTCTTTTTCTTGAATGGCGTCAAGTAAAATTTCGTCAATATAGACTTCCGTAAAATGCTTTTTAAGGTCCACTGTGGTGTTACTGGATAAAAAAAGAATTTTTTCGATGACTTCTTGAAGGTGACTCACCTCTTTGTCCACATCGCTTAAAATGGTTTGATATTCTTCAGGAGTACGTACTTTTCGAAGGCCTACTTCCACTTCTCCTTTTATGATGGTCAGAGGTGTTTTAAGCTCATGCGAAGCATTTTGCCCAAACTGCTTCACCTGTTCATAAGCGTGTTGCAGTTCGCGTAAGAGGGTATTAAAGGTTTCAATCAAATCATCGACTTCATACGCAACATCTGATTTTGGGATAATGCTTTTAGTGTCTTGCATGCTTATTTTTTTGGCGGCATTGGTCACTGTTTGAACACTAGAGAGTGATTTTGAGATCAGGTAATAGGCAAGAAGTAAGATGACTCCTAGAAGCAACGAGAGCCCAACCCATAGCGTAGCAATCAGTTCTTTAATCTGTGGGGTATGTTTCTCATAGGGAAGTGCGCACTGTAAAAAGATGAGTTGTTCTCCTTTATCGGCCAAAAAAAGTGTCCCAATCTGAATTTTGCGTTGTGTAAGTTTAGGCAGACTCATACTTGAAAATGTGATTTTATCAGAGCGATTGGCGACTTGATGCAATAAGGTTTCGGTGACTTCAAGGCTTTCATCTTTTAAATCCAAAGAGCGTATATCGATATTGGTGTTATTGAGTCTTAAATCAAAGGTGACGACTTGTGTGTATAAAAGAGGCATATCAAATTCATCTTTAACCGCATTAATCATGGTTTCAATATGTTCAGGGTTTTGTATATATTCATGTTTAATATCTCTCAAAACAGTAAAAAGCGATGTGTTGAGAGATTGTTTGTACGAGTTTTCAAGGGTGTGAACCACTACATATCCAAAGCTGTAAAAAAGGACAAATAAAATAATAAAAAGAGCCAGAAGTAATCGTACTTTTAAATTTTTAAAGACATTAGTCATGGAGAGAATAGCCTAAATTTCGATGTGTTACAATCAATTTGGTCTCGTTGTTTTTATCAATCTTCGCACGTAGGCGGTACATGTAAACATTGATGATATTGCTGTTGATGTTTTGGTCGGTATTAAAAAGTTGTTCTTCGAGCGTTTTTTCTTCGATAATGGCATTTTTATGGCGCATTAAATATTCCAGTAGCACGTACTCTTTAGCAGTCAAGACAATCACCTCACCGCCTCTTGTCACTGTTTTTGTCAAGGGATTGAGCTCAAGGTCGGCTGCTTTAAGCACAGGTTCTTTATGGTCGTTTTTACGCAGTTGTACATGAATGCGCGCAAGTAACTCTTCAAAACTAAACGGTTTTGTCAGATAATCATCGGCGCCCGTGTTAAGTAAGGTAACTTTATCGCTGATGGTACTTTTCGCACTGAGCATAATAATCGGTGTCGCGATTTTGTGGGTGCGAAGTTTTTGACAGACTTCATCACCTTGTATGCCTTTGAGCATAATATCTAAAATAATGACATCGTAAAGATTGGTTGTTGCAAGATAGATGGCATCCTCGCCATTGTCACATACGTCCACGCAAAAGTATTCTTCTTCCAACCCTTTTTTTAAAAAAGAAGCAATTTTGGGGTCATCTTCAACAATTAAGAGTTTCATTAAGCCTCTTTTATCCCTCTTTTCTTAAAGTAAGCATCCAGACTAAAGATAAGCAGTGCTATCCAAATAAGCACAAAGCTGATTAATTTTTCTGGAACCAAAACCTCATTATAGACAAAAATTGCCAATAAAAAAGAAACCGTTGGGCTAATGTATTGAAAAAAACCTAAATGCATCAACGAGATTTTTGTTGCTGCTGCATTAAACCATAGCAATGGTACAACGGTGATAATGCCTGCTAAGACTAAGAGCCATGATGTGCTATCAGGAGGGAAAATAAAGGCATTTTCGTGCTGAAAAACCAAGTAGCTAAAATAGCCAAGTGCAAGGGGTAACAAAATGAGCGTTTCAATATACAAACCTGTCATAGAAGGAAGATTGATTTTTTTACGAATGAGACCATAAAAGCCAAAGCTAAAGGCTAACGTTAAAGAGACAATGGGAACCGTTCCTAGTGTAATCATCTGATAGGCAATCGCAAAAAAGGCTAAAGCAATGGCTATTTTTTGCCAAAAAGTGGGGCGCTCTTTAAAAAAGATAATGCCTAGAGCAAAATTGACTAAAGGATTGATGTAATAACCAAGACTTGATTCAGCAATCATATTGTTTGAAACCGCCCAGATGAAAACCAACCAATTAATCGAAACAAGTAACGCTGTCAAAACTAAGTATTTGATTTTATGAATATCGCGTACAAGTAGTTTAAATGCTCCAAACTGACGGCTGAAAATAATCATTCCAAAAAGAAGAAATACTGACCATATAATGCGATGAGCCAGTACTTCACCCGCAGAAACATGTTGGATAAGTTTAAAATAAATCGGGATAAGTCCCCAAAAACCAAAGGCAAGTAAAGCATAAATATACCCTTGAGCTTCTTGTGATAAATTGCGCATAAAAACCAACTTTAAAAAAGATAAAAAGTATTATAGACGAAAGCAACTTATAAGTAAAAGTTAATCATAGAACTTCATATTATTTTGTAATTAAAGAGTGTTATAATGGTGAAAAATCTAGGAATTGACAATGACTCTCAAATCAAAATTGTACATTTTTATGTCCATACTTTTTGTCATTTTCTCAACCTTAGTTTGGGGTTACTCTTCCTTTTTATTTGAAAACATCAATGAAGAGTGGACAAAACGTTTTGTAAAAAAACAGATTATTTTTGATAAAAACCGAACCCTTTTACCTATCATGCATGAAGAAACTATCGTTAAAGAGATGGCACACGAACCTGCTGTTATCGCTATGGCACAAGATGATATGAATGAAACGCGCAAGGCAAATGGACTTGCTGTGTTAGAGAAGTATCGCCTAAGGCTTCAAAATCGTACCTATTTCGCAGCTTTTACAAAAAGTGAAAACTACTATTTTAATGATAATAAAGGCAGTTATAAAGGCAAAGAGTTTCAGTATAAGCTCTCTGCATTGACGAGCAACGATTCGTGGTTTTATACAACCATTGCCGATGACAGGCTTTTTCAGGTGAACGTGGATGTCGATGAAAAACTTGGCAACACGAAAGTCTGGATTAATTACCTGCTCAAAGCCAATGGTAAAACGATTGGAGTCGTGGGGACGGGATTTGATTTTAACCAGTTTATTGAAGAATCCGTTGGCATAGAGCAAGACGGTGTTCGTAATTTTTTGATTGATTCAAAACTTTTGATTCAACTTGCTAGAGATACAAAATTGGTTGATTATGCCAGTTTAACCCAATCTGATGGTGAACATAAAAGTATTGGGCGGTTATTTCCCAAAGATATCAACGCCATTGAGAGTGCCATTGATGAATTACATGTAAAACCTGATGACATCAAAACACTTTGGGTAGAGTTTGAGGGCAAGAAGCATTTGATGGGAATTGCTTACCTTAAAGAGATTAATTGGTTTAGTCTGACATTGATTGATTCAAAAGAGCTCGCCATCTTAAAAGACTTTACGATACTCCCAATGCTCAGTATTCTCTTTTTTGTCGCCTTGCTCGCGGTTGGCTTAGCGCTTCACACCTTGGTTTTAAACCCTCTCGACCAACTCAAAACATCCATGCGACATGTGGAACATGGAGATTACGATGTGGCGTTTTCTCGCATAGGAAGTGCTGAAATAGCCGCACTCGCAGAACAATTCAAACAGATGGTTCAGCATGTCAAAGAGACCAATAACGCATTAGAAGCCAAGGTCAAAGAGCGCACGGAAGGCTTGATGCAAAGTGAAAAAAAACTCAATACCATATTAGATACGGTAGAGGCTTTTATTTACATCAAAGATGAGCAATACCGTTATGTTTATGCGAATCAAAAGACGTGCGAGTATTTTCATAAGTCACTGGATGAGATTATCGGACAAACCGATAGCGCTTTTTTTGATGCGTATACGGCAGAAAAAATTCATAAGATGGACCAAGAAGTCATTCAACTTGGGCGTAAAATCAGTCGCGAAGAGTCTAATACAAACCATAATCAAGTCACCCGTGTTTTTTTATCGACTAAAATTCCTCTTTTACGAGATGATGGCTCTATCTATGCGTTATGCGGTATCTCAACGGACATTACTGAGCGTAAAAAACAAGAAGAGATTATTAGAACATTTGCATTTCATGATACACTCACGCAACTGCCCAATCGAAGGCTCTTTGATGAGCGGTTGGAACTTTTACTCGGCTTGTGTCGAAGAAGTCATAAATATGGCGCTTTGATTATTGTTGATTTGGACAATTTCAAACCGTTAAATGATTTTTGTGGGCATCAAGCTGGAGATGCATTGTTGGTTGAGGTGGCTCAGAGGTTGCGTCATTGTGTTCGAGAAACTGATACCGTGGCACGTTTTGGCGGCGATGAGTTCATCGTGGCGCTTGGCGAATTGGATGAAAACAGCATTGTGGCGTATCAAGAAGCCTATAAAATTGCCTTTAAAATTTTGGTTCAGTTGGGCAATCCCTATGTCATCACGGTCACTTCGGATGACGAGCAAATGCAGACCATCGAGCATCGGTGTACAGCAAGCATTGGCGTGACGCTTTTTGGTCACGAGAAGCAAAATAAAGACCAGATATTTAATGAAGCCGACAAGGCAATGTTTGAAGCCAAAGAAAAAGGGCGAAATCGCATCGAATTTTATGAGGAGTACAATGTATGATTAAAGTGTATGGCATCACCACATGTGGAAGTGTTAAAAAAGCAACGGCGTTTTTAAAGGCGCATCAAAAAGCCTATGAATTTGTGGATTTAAAAAGTGTTGCAATCCCTGCGGCGAAACGTCACGAGTGGCTCTCAAAACAGAGCATGAGCGTTCTTTTTAATACAAAAGGAACAAAGTTCAAAACGCTAAAATTGGATAAAACAATGAGCGATAATGAAAAAGAGGGGTGGCTCGAAAAAGAGCAATTACTCTACAAACGCCCCATTATCGAGTGTGACGATGGGACGCTTGTCGTTGGGTTTGATGAAACGTTGTACGCGCAAAAATTTGCTTAAGCACGCTTGGCGGTTGAGATAAAAAAGGCCGCCACGAGTAAAAAAGCGCCCGTGATACGATTTTGAATTTTAATCGCGCGAATGGATTTAATGACATTTTTAAGACGGGAGGCTAAAGAGCTATACCCTGTCATCACGATAATATCAACGCAAATGAGTGTGGCGCAAATAATCATAAATTGCTTCAATAATGGTTCGTTTGGATTTAAAAATTGTGGGATAAATGCCACTAAAAAAACAGTTGCTTTGATATTGGTAAGATTGATAAGGGTCGCTTGAAGGTATGCCCGTGAGGCTGAAAAGGCTTTGATATGCTCTGCTTCACTCGGCAAATGCGGCTTTTCAATAAACTTCATTACGCCTAAAAATACCAAATAGACAACACCAATCCATTTGATAATATTAAACAACAAAAGAGATTTTAAAATCAAAGAGCCTAAGCCAATAACAACAACAAATGTTTGAATCAAAAGTCCTGTTTGAAGACCAAAAATAGCTGCGTATGAGCGTTTTAAACCGTATTTTAGACCATAATTCATTGAAACAACGGCTCCAGCACCCGGAGAGACACTGATTAAAATCGAAGCCACTAACATCGTTAGCCAAATATCAAGAGGCATACTCAATCCTTGAAGAAGTTTTGCAAAGCATTATTTTAACACACGAGGGCTTATAGGGTATTGATAAATGAGCCTACGTGTGGTACAATCTTCTCTTATTTCAAAGGGAGGCGTGATGCGAGCAAGAGGTGTGCTTTTAGCAGGGTTTATCATTCTTAGTGTCACGATAATGGCACAAATAGCCTACTTCTCAAAAACACATGCCCTATCTCCTGAATCTATTACATGTAAAGAGTCTTTCACAAGCCTTGTGGGGCTTCCTGATCTTGCTTTAGTGAGTGAAGCGCACTTTATTCGCCATCGGAGTTTGAGCGATGTTTTTTCAGCGTTTGCTGACGCGCCTGAACTGTTGGAATATTTTCCTTCCACCTTTGTCTACCATGCCGCGTCTTTGCCCATGCCTTCAAGGTTAGAACATGCGCATTAGTCTCAATTTTTTACTCTTAGAGTATGCACTGCGCGCTTTAATCCGCCAACGAGGCAAAAGCTTTTTCATTTTTATCATCTTAAGTCTGCTCATTTTTTTACTTGCTTCTATTCTTATGATTGCCGATGCGATTAAACTAGAACTCAATACCACCCTTAAAACACTGCCCGAAATTACGTTACAACGCTTTGTGGCAGGCAAACAAAGTGATGTCAGCATCGACAGGGTAGATGCTTTGCTTGAAATTGCAGGCGTAGGCCGCGTTGTTCCACGCATTTGGGGGTATTACTATTTTAAGCCCGCTGGGGTTAATTTCTCCGTCGTGGGTGTGGACGCTTTTGAAGAACCGTACAAAGAGCGTTTAGGCGCCTTACTTCAAAATGTCAATCTGAAAACATTGGAAAAAGATGAAGCGATGATTGTCGGTGAAGGCGTGAAAAGAGTACTTGAAGAGAACTACTATACGGATTTTTTTAATTTTATTACCGAAAAAGGCACATGGAAAAGAGTCTCTATCGCAGGCGTTTTTCACTCCAATCTCTCTTTAGAATCCAATGATTTGATTTTAATGCCCAAAAAAATAGTGTATGAGATTTTCGGCATGGATAGAAACAGAGCCACCGATATTGTGGTGCATGTGGCAAACCCAAAAGAAATTGCAACGATAGTGCAAAAAATTACGGAAAAATACCCCGATATGCGGGCAATCACGCAAGATGATATTCGCGTGAGCTATCAAAATATCTTTGATTATAAAAGTGGATTTTTTCTTTCGCTCTTTAGCGTTTGCGCGTTTGCTTTTTTTATCATTATCTATGATAAAACCAGTGGTTTAAGTTCAGAAGAGAAGCGAGAAATCGGTATTTTAAAAGCGCTTGGTTGGGGCATGGATGAGATAATGCAAGAAAAATTTTATGAAAGTTTTATTCTCTCTTTGGGTGCTTTTTTAGCTGGAGTTTGCGCCGCTCTCTTTTTTGTCTATGGGTTGCACGCGCCTCTTTTACGAGCGGTGTTTATCGGTTATTCAGAGCTAAAACCTTCGTTTGTTCTTCCTTTTAGCCTCAATGCGACAATGCTCGTGCTGCTTTTTTTCCTCAGTGTACCCATTTACATTGCCGCAACATTGATTCCTGCATGGCGTGCTTCAACGCTCGATGCCGATGAGGTGATGCGATGATAGTGCTCAATGACGTCACCAAAACCTTTGCACAACATGATGAAATATGCCATGCCTTAGCGCATGTGTTTTTACATGTAAAAGAGGGCGAATGCGTGGTGATACGAGGAGCGAGTGGCAGTGGGAAGAGTACATTGCTCTCTTTAATTGCAGGATTGTCAAAGCCTACCAGTGGTGAAGTCAGTGTCATGGGAAAAGAAATATCAAAATTGCCAGAGCATTTAAGTGCCCAGTTTAGACGCGCGCATATAGGTTTTATTTTTCAAAAATTTCATTTAATTCCTAGTTTAACTGTTGAAGAAAATATCATAGCGCCTCTTATCCCAGACAATCCTCCGTTAAAAACCTTATCTGAAAAAGCCCATGCTGCTATGAATCAGTTTGAGCTTGCATCAAAAGCCAAACGTGCTATCAAACAGCTTTCAGGGGGAGAACAACAGCGCGTTGCGATTGCGCGTGCTTTGATTAACACGCCTTCTATCGTCCTTGCCGACGAGCCAACGGCCAATCTGGACGCAAAACTATCAAAAGCATTGATGGCACAGTTGTCAGAATTAAAACACCGTGGTGTGACGCTCATTATTGCCACACACGACCCACTCTTTTTTGAACAGCCTTTTGTCGATAGAATCGTTGAACTCCACAATGGGAAAATTGTGTCATGAGTTTAACGCCTCAAATCGTTGCGCTGTTAGTGCTTGATGTCATTTTTATCTTCTTTGGGCTGATCGCTTTTTTTCTCAGTGCGAAAATTGCATTGCTATGGAATGCCAAAGCAACAACACCTCTTCAGTATAAGCTGTATCAGCAAAGTTATTTGGTGGCGGTTATCATTAAGTATCTGTTTGTGCTTAAATTGCCATTGTTTCTCTTTTTTATCTTCACGTGTGATACGCTCTCATCCATCATCACGGGTGCGATGTGTGCGAGCGGTGTCGTAAACTCCGTTGATTTTGGACTCAATTTAACGCTCTTTAAACTGGTGAATCTCTATCTTTTTGGATTTTGGCTCCTTTTGCACCACGCCGATATGAAAGAAGAAACGCAGCCTTTTACGAAGCTCAAATTTTTTCTTTTTACTTTGTTTGCCATACCGCTTTTTGTGGAAATTTTCTTAGAAATCGACTTTTTTACAAGCCTGAATATCAGCAAAATTGTCAGCTGTTGTGGTACCTTGTTTTCTGCGGCAAGCACCTCGTCCGTGTCGTTGCTTTTCTTAGTGGATGCCAACGTTTGGATGCTTCTTTTTTACGCGAGTTTTGCTGTGCTCATCGTGGCGTATAAGGTGAAAAACACACCACTTTTAATTCTTTCCAATATCTTTTTATGTTTTTTTGCTATTGTGTCGCTCATTTTATTTTTTAGCCCTTATGTGTATGAACTTCCGACGCATCATTGCCCATTTTGTTTGTTGCAAAGCGACTATTTTTATGTGGGGTACGGTTTGTACACGCTTTTGTTTATCGGAACGTTTTATGGTATTTGCGGAGGCATTTTAGATGTCATGCGTCATACAAAAACAAAGCGTTTTTTTGATATATCTCTCGTGGTCAATGCGCTGTATGTCATCAGTATCTCAGCGTATCCTTTAAGTTATTATATGCGAAATGGAGTGTGGTTATGAAGCGTTATTCGGGTATTTTGGTCTTAATTTTATTTCCGTTGATTGCTCTTGGTAGCGTCTTTTGGTTTTTACATGTAAAACATCAACTTCCTACGGATATTACGAACACAGAGGCGAAGCCGTTGGAATTTAAAGACAATACAATTCAATGTCCTGAATGCCATATGTATTTAGTCGGTAAGAAGCACACGGCGCAAATCATTACCCTTGATAAAAAAACACATTTTTTTGATGACGTTGGTTGTGCTATACTGTGGCTCAAAACAGAAAAGATAGACCCTTTTCAAACAACGTTTTTCGTGTTTAGCAACGATACCAATCGCTATATTGACGCCTTTAAAGCGAGCTATACGTTGGATGATGAAACACCTATGAAATATGGCTTTGGAGCCTATGAGAATGCAAAAGAAGGTATGATAGACTTTCGTTCGATGCGCTTGCGTATGCTTCGAGGCGAAACGATGCAAGACCCAAAAATTAGACAACATCTGAAAGGACATTAACATGAAAGTAGCAATGAACGGAGCGAGTGGATTTGTCGCAAACGCACTTAAACGGGCTTTTCCTGATTTTGTGGTGATTGAACGTCATGATGATGTTGCAACGATTGTTGCGAAACTGCAAGGAGTAGATGCCGTTTTTAATCTTGCAGGTGCGCCCATTGTCGCAAAATGGGATGAAGACTATAAAAAAGTGCTATACTCCAGTCGCATTGAAACCACGAAAACACTGGTTGAAGCAATCAATCAAAGCGATATCAAGCATTTTATCTCCACCTCTGCCGTTGGTATTTACCCTAACAATGTGCCTTGTGATGAGCAGAGTCAAAAATTTGGAGAAGATTTTTTAGGCACACTCGCTCTTGCATGGGAGAGGGAAGCGCAAAAATGTACGAAATGCACCACGATTTTACGCTTTGGGGTTGTGTTAGGAAAAGAGGGCGGCGCCTTGGATAAAATGTTGCCTGCCTTTAAAATGGGTATGGGTGGCATCATAGGTGATGGGAGCATGGTAACAAGTTGGATAGCCTTAGAGGATTTAGTCGCCATCTATGCGTTTGTACTTGAAAACCATTTAGAAGGGATTTTCAATGCCACAGCACCACAACCGCTCACAAACTTTAAATTTACAAAAATCTTAGGAAAAGTGTTGCATCGACCTACGTTTATTCCGGTGCCTGCATTTATCATTAAAATGCTTTTTGGAGAAGGTTCTACGGTTTTATTGGACAGCAAAGAGGTCTATCCTAAAGCTCTTTTGGATAAAGGTTTTGTCTTTCAATACCCTGATTTACAGAGTGCTTTGACAAAGATTCTCTCTTAGCGTTTTTCTAAAAAGAGTCTAATACCAAGGCCTATCATGACGATGCCAGAGATGGCATCTAGACTTTGGCGTACACTCTTTTTCGTGATAAAACCGTTGGCGGAGACAATCGTATACACCAAAATGCCTTGCCAAATCGTCCCCACGATAAAATGTAACAGGGCTAAGAAGAGTGATTGAAGCAGTGCGGAGTGTTCATGCGAAATGAATTGCGGTAAAAACGCCATGTAAAAAATGACCGCTTTGGGGTTGAGAACATTCGATAAAAAGCCTTCTCTAAGAGACGTCCAAAATCGAAACGGTTTTTGTGCGATGTGTTTTTGATGTACCCCTTTGGCATTCCAAAACGATTTGAGTGACGAAAAACCAAGCCACAATAAATAGAGCGCTCCTAAGGTTTTAAGAAACGTAAACGCGGTGGCTGAGTAAAGCAAAACTGCTGAAATTCCCACGGCTGAAAGTGTTGCATGCACAAAAAGTCCTGAGCAAATCCCCAAACTTGACACAAGACCATCTTTCGCACCACCTCTTAGTGTATTGCGCATAACGATCATCGTATCCGCACCCGGTGTCATTGTAAGCAGCGTAATCGCGATAAAAAACGTAACAAGATCAAGTGGCATCGTAGACTTCTTATATGAAAATGAAGAGAAATCATACCGAAAAAGCATTTAAACAAAAGAGTGTGAAAGCTATTTCCTTGCGGGAAGATTGAGCTATTTTGCTTTATATAATGCACCAAAGATTATATTACATGTAACTGTTTTTATCAACGTTTTTTGCGCTATTGAAAAGACGGTGCCTTTTTTCTATCTTGAGATGCAAAGTCTTATAAAAGCCTAAAATAGGGAACTGTACACCTTTCGAAATTTATTTTGAATGCAAATGAGGTTATTTTCTTGACTTATTAATTGAAAATGGTTATCATTTCAAAAATAAACAAGGAGCCAAAATGTCCGAAGCCCTTTCAACGTTAAATGAAATCAGTCAGCGTTTTGATAAAACCGATTTAGAACTACTCGCATCGCATCCACAATTTTGCTTTACCATCAATTCGTATGAACTGTTTGCACACCATGTTTTTCATCGTGTTAAGCGACAAAATCCCGATAAGTCCATTACACAAGATGCGCTTAGCATTGTCATCGAAAGTGAAGAATGTGCCGATGCTTTGCATCTTTATCCGACATGGAAAATAATCGAGCAACGTGTGGATATGGAAGCGTGCGAGGAGATCAATCAAGCGATAGAGCGTTTAGAATCTAAAGAGTGCAAGCATATCTACTTACTGTTTCCTCGCAATGAAAATTTTAGAAAACACGTCCCCATTAGGAGTCCAAAGCTTGATGCCTTAGGACTAGAATATACCCTTAAACTGGTACCTTATACAATTTATTAGGAGAAATATTATGAAAATAGGCATATTTTATGGCAGTACAAACGGCAATACCGCTGAAGCGGCTAGTATCATTCAAAAACAATTCGGTGCTGATTTATACGATGTAGGTAAACTTAAAAACGGTGATGATTTGACACAGTATGATTTACTCATTTTAGGCACATCGACATGGTATGACGGTGAATTGCAAGATGATTGGGAATCGTTTATGAGCCATCTTATAAAAGCTGATTTGGAAGGCAAAAAAGTGGCCTTGTTTGGCTTAGGCGACCAAGAGAGTTACAGCAGTGATTTTGTCAGTGGGTTGCGTTTGATTTATGATAAAGTCATTGAAAAAGGTGCTCATGTCATTGGTTCATGGGAAGATGTAGGTTACAGTTATGACCATTCGGCTTCTATTGTTGATGGTAAATTTGTGGGGCTTGTGTTGGATGAAGAGAACCAAAGTGATTTGACCTCTAGTCGTATTGACGCGTGGTGCAAACAACTTGAACTGTCATTAAAGGAGAGCGCATGAGTGTGCCAGTTTTGCTTCTAAAAAGAAGCATCGCTTCGTCTAAAAATGCACCTCATGTGCAACAACCGCGCAAAGAAAAACTGCTTTTTTGCAAATGTACGTGCTAAGAAGAGGGCTTCCTCTTCTTACTCGTTAATGCTCACTTTATATCCGTAGTAAAAATCCGCATCATACCCCTCAACTTTGCAGGTAATCGGACTTTTACATGTAATAAATTCAGGGCGCACGACCATCGCCACATACATCTCTCCGTCGTAAAAACGCAGTTCATAGTGCTTGAGTTTTGGTTTGGGAATAGAAAAAATATAAATAACTTTATTGTCTTGAAATGCTGCAAAAAAATCATTAACCGTGGTGATGTCTAATTCGTCGGTTCCATCAAAAATATGACAAAAATAACTGTATGGCGCTAACGTATTGAAATGGTCTTTTTTCATAAAAGCAATCTCTTTATCGTCTAGCTTTTTGTCTTTATTTTTATCGTAATCGCTCATGAGCATGGAAGAGGTCATTTCATCAAATGAGAAGACAAGTAAAATTTTATCGCTTTGGACATCGACATGCGCATCGACAAAGACATGTGGGTGCGCAAAGAGAATAGAGGAAAAGGTTACAAGCCACACAAGGTATCGCATCGTGTTTTCCTAGGCAATGAGTAACAAAAGACCAAGGATGAGCATCAGCCCAAGTCCAATGATTTCTGAATAATCAAAAATACGTAACGATTTATTTTGAAATCGTTTTTTGAGAAAGATAGTCGAAAAAGCGGCTATGGCGATGACACTGCTCATGCCAAAACTCATGGCTAGCGCGGCTAAAAAGCCTAAGGCATACGCGCCACTACTGAGAGCAAAAATAAAAATAGCGACTGTACCGGGGCAAGGGACGATGCTCGCACTTAAAACGACACCCCATTCGGTACTTTGTGACTTAGGCGAACATGCCGCGCAACTGCACGTAAAAGGGTGCGCTGAAAACGCGACAATTTTTGGCTGTTTACGGGATATTTTGATTTTTTTGCTTCCCAAATAAATGACGATAGCGATGATGACAACCGCAGAAAGTTTAGTCGCGTAAAACGTAACATTATTGAAGAATGCATTGAAAAAAAGATCAAAAACGGTATAGATAACGACGGTTAAAATAAATGCCGCAAAGGTATGTGCAATGCCAATCAAAGCGGCCATGCTTAGTGCTTTTGAATAACGATGTTCTGATGCAAAAAGGTAAGAGCTGACCAATGTTTTTCCATGTCCTGGACCTGCCGCATGTAAAACACCGTATAAAAAGGCGGAGCCTAGAAACAGTGCATATCCTAAAAGAGAGCTTTTTTCTTTGAGCTGACTCATCATGGTTTGCACCTTTTGTTGCAGTAAGGTTAAATGCTCTTTAAGCCATGTGAGCCATGACGATGGTGTCGCATTTTGCTGTATTTGAGGTGTCGTTATCTGTGACGTGTTTGCTGTCATTACGGAAGGGGCAGATTGCGGTTGAGGCTGTTGTACGCTGTTTTGAGCCGCATCAGCGTCGGTGATTTTTATAAAAGCGATATAGCTGTTAATATTGGACTCTAGCGCGAAAGGTTTGGCGATGGAGTGTTCAACTTGATGAATGAGGAAAAGAAAAAATCCCTCTTTGTCTTCAATCGTAAACGAAAATTCGTCTCCGATTTTAAAAGGCTGTTGCACTAAAACTGCAAAGCGAAAAATTAGCTCTTGGTTGGTTAAAAACAATTGCGTGTGATTGACGTGAATCGGCAAGTGTTTTACCGCCGCATTTTTGTCGGTATTGTCTGTATATTCGATGGACGTCAGGTAGTGTCTTTTTGAGATATAGTTTTCTAAAATAATCTGGATATGTTTCAACTCATCAGGGTCAATCTTTTTGTTGCCATTGTCATCGTAACGCTCTAGTAATGTTTTGACAAATTCTTGGCTAAAGTGCCATTCAAACGTTGCGGTATTGATTTGCGATGGCGTGCCGTCTAACAAGATTTTGACGGTTGCAGAAGGGGTATACAGTGCGCAGAGGGCACAGGCAAAAAGATGATACGGCAGTGCAATAAAGAGGCATGCGAAAAGAAATTTTTTCATAAGCATTTAAAAGGCACGTTTAGGCATAGGATTGGATAAAAACCAAAGACCCAAAAGAATAATAAAAATAGCTCCTAAAAGGCGAATAACCCAAAACCATTTGGGTTGTGTCGTGATTTTACGTGAAGATTGCACAATGTGCGTGAGAAGACCCGCAAGTGAGATACTAAGACCCATGCCAATACTCATAAAAAGTGCGGCGACCATACCAATGGCAATATGCCCCAGCGTGATGGCGAAAAAAGAGAGGGTAATAACACCCGGGCAAGGCACAACACCTGCTAAAAAAACGACACCAAAACGGCTTTTATGCGCTGAAATTGTTTCGGTTCGGATACGCTTGTCTTTCCAAACTTCATACACTAACCAACAGCCCATTAACAAAATCAGTCCACCTGAAATTTGAAACAAAGGAGGATTGACATCGCGGAAAAGTTTGGTTGCGCTCACTTGAATGAAGTAGGTTGCGACTAAGGTGACGGTGAGTGCGGAAAGCGCATGCACGATGGCGATTAAAAAGCCAATTTGAAAGACATGCGAGCGTTTGGTTGGATTGGCTAAAAGGTAGCCTGCTACCAGTGCTTTGCCGTGTCCAGGTCCTAAAGCGTGGATAACGCCATAACCAAAAGCAAGAGCGAAGATGAAAATCATCGGTTGAATATTTCCTGCATCAATGGCATGAAAATGGTTTGAAAGTTGTGCGTTAAAGTAGCGATTTGCTTCGGCAAATGTGATGGCAATAGAAGAAAGCATGGGTGTCTCCAAGATTTAAGAAAGCGCTATTATAGCTTAGTTTTTTAAACAAAAAATCCTAAAAATAAATCACAAAACGATAACAATTCTCAAAGTTATTAAAAATTAAGCTGACTTATTTTATTATTTCAATAACAATTATCAAAAAAGGAGAAACGATGTCGGTACTTGTCATTGGTGGCGATAAAATTGATTCAATTTCGTCTGTATTGCAAGATTTCTCTTTTCACAAAATTACCCATTGGGACGCACGCAATCCCTCGGTGGTAAAAAAAGAGATTCCACAAGATGTTCAGCTGGTCATTATGCTGACGAATTTTTTAAATCACAATGCGATGAATAAATTCAAAAACGAAGCCAAACGCAAAGCGATTGAGTTTATTTGTGCCAAACGTAGCGAAAGTTCTGTTTTTTGTGAGTTGTGTAAAAAATACAGCCCTGATGGATGTATGCTCGAAAAAGCGTTACGAAAATAAAGAGAGGTTTAGATGTCGTTGCCACCCGTAGAACATGAAATGAAACTAAGTTATGAAGATATTCTTTGGATGATTGAGAAAAAAAGCTTTTGGGTGGAATATGAGCCTTTGATTGATATGCAAGACGGCGATATTTTTGGCTATGAAGCACTTGCAAGATTTGTGTTGCACGGTCAAGATATCGCGCCTTCACCTGTGCTTGAAGTCGCACACCAAGTAAACGAGCTTTTTTTCAAGTTGGAAAAAGCGCTTAAAATTGAACAGTTAAAACATCGACCCAACGAGGGCATGTTGTTTTTAAATATCGACCCGCACAATTTTAGCGATGGCGAAAAAATAGCGTATTGGCACGATTTATTTGAAGACCAAGAGGCATTGTGCATCGAAGTGACTGAAAACACCGATGGCATGCAAACCCTGCTGCTGTCTCATTGTTTGGATGAGATTCAAAAAAGCGGTGTTCCCATCGCACAAGATGACATCGGGAATGACCAAAAGCCGTTCTGTTTTGACCTGACGCGAAGAGCGGAGTTTTTGAAGTTTGACCGCACATGGCTCGCTAAAATTAAAGCATGCAGGGATTACCAAGAAATCTTAAAAGGGTTTATGGCGTTTGCCAAAGCGCAAAAGAAAAAGTGCGTGTTAGAAGGCATTGAGAGTGAAGAGGATTTTGCGATTGCAAGAGCATTGGGCGTTGATTTTGTGCAGGGGTATCTTTTTAAACACCTCAATCATCAATCACGCCATTAAAAGAGGAATGAATGGACAGTATCAAATTAGCAGTGGATTATGGAGCTTTAGGCGTTTTATTGCTGATGAGCATTTTAGTGGTGGGGTATGCGTTTGAGCGCATGCTGTTTTTCAAATCTTTACATGTAAAAGCATTTAAAAGTAAACATGCCTTGGAACGTGAAGTTTCCAAAAATCTGACCATTATCTCCTTGATTGGTTCAAACGCTCCTTATGTGGGGCTTTTGGGAACGGTTGGGGGCATTATGGTGGTTTTTTATGAAATCGGTATCAGCGGAGGCGCATTAGATACCTCAAAAGTCATTGTGGGTTTAGCATTAGCGCTTAAAGTAACTGCGGCAGGACTCATTGTCGCGATTCCATCCACGATGATTTACGGCGCTTTTTTGCGCAAAGTGGATGTGGCGTTAAGCGAGTGGGAAGATGAAGTCGCTTAAACGGGTTGAGGGGATTAACGTTGTGCCTCTCATCGACATTATGTTGGTCTTACTCACGATTGTGATGACGGTTTCTTCTTTTATCGCGCTGGGGAAAATCGAAATATCGCTTCCTCAAGCAACCCATTTTTCCAAAGTGGAGCCAAAATTTTACGAGATAGGCATTAACGCAGATCATCAGTTTTTTATCAACAATGAATTGACGCCAAAAGATGAACTCGCCAATAAATTTGAGAGTTTAACTAAAGACGATTCGGTGGCGATTAGTGCCGATAAAATGGCAGCTTATGAAGATTTTATCTATGTAATTGACCTTTTAAAAGCCAAAGAGATTGAAAAAATCGGCATGGTGGTTCATAAAAATGAATAACACTGAAATCAAACACATTGATTCCAAAAAACTGTTCGAGGCGGCAACGGTGGTTCACATTGTTCATAATGGCGCAGTCTATCAACTGCGTATCACCAAAGAAAATAAACTGATTTTGACAAAGTAAAGGAGCTAAAATGGTACATCAACACTATGTGGTTGCAAAACGTTATGAAAATAAAGCCCTTTTGCTTTCTTTCTTTTTACATGTAATCGTTCTTGGGTTCTATTTTTTGATGATGCGAGGGCATACGTTTGAGATAGTAGCTCCCAAAACCGTTGTGTTAGAAATTGCTTCCATTGAGCGCGTGTTGCCAAAGCCTATGCCACCTCTTCCTGAAGTCAAAAACGTTGAGCCGATAAAGCCTGTTGAAGAGGTCAAACCTAAGAGTATTTCTAAACCAAAGCCTATCGTAAAACATGAAGTGAGTGTGCCAAAGCCTGTACAAGAAGTGGTAGAGCCTACGCCTGTGATGGAGCATTCTGTCGTTACGCCGCCACAAGAGGTAGTGCCTTCTGCTCCTGTAACAACACAAGAGCCGTTTGTCAAAACCGATTTTGAAATTATTCGCGACAAAGTTTTGGCACGCTTGGTGTATCCTAGTGCTGCCAAAAGAATGCGACTTAATGGTGTCGTACATGTCGCTTTGCTCATAGGTACGGATGGTTACTTAATCAGCGCTACGGTACAGCAAAGTTCGGGAAAAGAACTTTTGGATAATGCCGCTTTAGCGGCTGCAAATAAACTCAAAGGTATCGTATTACCCAAGCCTCAGGTAACCAGTACGGTCATTTTGCCCATCGCCTTTAAAATCAAATAATTTTATACTTAGCCAGCCTAACGCCAGCCATAGTGAACTAAACTCATATCAAAGGATAGTCTATGTCTATGGTTCAGCAGATTATGGCAGTAAGCCTTATCGCTTCATTGATGCTTTGCAATACATTATATGCAGCAAGTGCAAACGAACAAACTTATGATACAAATACAAGTGATGCAAGTACACTTGAGGGCATTTCCATCACCGCCAGTGATGATGCCTCAGCCATTACGGAAGGAACAGGCTCTTACACCACCAAACGGATGAACACCTCTACTAAACTGGGGCTTTCTAGCAGGGAAACACCGCAAACGGTTACTGTTTTAACGAGCCAAAAGCTTGAAGATTTAGGGGTCAGTTCGTATCAAGAGATGCTAAATTCCGTCACAGGCGTCACCCTAAACCGATGGGATGAGAGGGTTTATCCTACGGCACGCGGGTTTGATGTGGATTATTATCTGCTCGATGGAATGCCCACTTATTCTATCTCTGATACGACAGCAAGCGATATGGATTTGTCCATTTATGACCGTGTAGAAGTGGTTAAAGGTGCGAATGGCTTGATGACAGGAGCAGGAAACCCTTCCGTGGGGCTTAATTTTATTCGCAAACATGCCAACTCTAAAGAGGTCAAAGGCGATATTGAAGTGAGTGCCGGCTCTTGGGATGCGTACAGCTCAACGATGGATGTTTCCGCACCGCTTAATGAAGAGGGAAACGTTAGAGGACGGCTTGTTGCCAAACACGAAGATAAAAATTCGTTTATGAACGGCTATAACAAAACCAACGATGTCGTGTACGGTGTCGTGGATATGGACTTAAGCGATACGACCTATCTCTCCATCGCAGCGGAGTACCAAAAGTTAGATAGAAGTGGTATTCGTTGGGGTGGCTTGCCTGCTTTTTACAGCGATGGAACACGAACCCATTTTTCAAGGTCCGATACGGTGAGCGAAGACTGGACGTATTGGAACGATGAGACCAAAAGCGTCTATCTTGATTTTAAACAGTACCTCTACAACGACATCTCTTTAAATCTTTCGTATTCGTATCGAAAACTGTATAGCGAAACGTCATTGCTCTATTTTGGTGGCACGGTGGATAAAGACAGCGGCATCGGTGAAGGCTCTGTCTATCGGTACGTGAATGAAGCGCTTTATAATGAACAAAACATCGATGTGTACGTTTCAGCACCTTTTACACTCGGCAATTTGGAGCATGAAATTCTCTTTGGCATGATGCGTAATACCAGCGATTTAAAATACAACAATTGGGGTATGGATTTTCCTTCTTCAAGTTTAGCGTCGCCGTTTATCAACCTTTATAACATCAATGTCGCCAATCCACTGCTTCAAGCAGACATCGCAACAACACCCAATAAAACAACCCAAATGGGCACGTATGTGGCAGGCAAGTTCTCTTTGAGCGACTCTTTAAAGCTGGTTACGGGTGCGAGGGTCTCGAACTGGAAATATAAAAGCGAAGATGGTACGGGCAATCGTGAATTTAATGACGAACTAACGCCGTATGTAGGCTTGATTTACAATCTCAATGAAAACCATTCGGTTTATGTCAGTTACACGGACATCTTTAAACCGCAAGATAAACGCGATGTAAATGGCAATTACCTTGACCCAATTCAAGGGAAAAACTATGAAACGGGCATTAAAGGAGAGTATTTTGATAAACGCCTCAACGCCTCTTTGTCTGTTTTTAGAATTGAGCAAGAAAATGTAGCCGAGGAAATCTCTGGCGTGTTTGTCCCAGGAACTACCGATACGGCATACCGTGCAGTTTCTGGCGTGGTCAGCAAGGGTTTTGAACTGGATATCAACGGTGAAATCACCGATAATTGGAATGTAAGCTTTGGTGTCGCCAACTTTGAGGCAGAAGATGCCGATGGCAACAAAGTACAAACGAAATCTTCACGAACCATGGCCAATTTATTTACCAAATATACCATTTCGCAGTTTGGCTTTGGTCTTGGGTTTAATTATCGAAGCAAAATTTACACAGGAAGTGGGGCTACGGAAATTACGCAAGATGCGTATGTTTTAACCAATGCGATGATTTCGTACAAAATTGATAAAAACATGAAATTACAGCTCAATGTCAATAATATTTTTGATAAAAAATACTACGAAGGCATTGCCTCCGATGGCATGGTGTATGGCGCGCCACGAAACGCGACCCTAAGTTTTAAATACAGCTTCTAATGCGTCAGCTTTTTCTTAAACTGCATCGTTATTTTGGCATCGTGATAGGGATGTTTATCCTTATTGCGAGCCTTACAGGTTCCGCAGTTGCCTTTTATCATCCTTTAGATGCCCTTATCAATCCTTGGCAAAAAAGTGTCTCTAAAGACGGCGAAACGCCTCGTGATCCTTTGAGCTTGATTGACGCCGTAGAATTACATGTAAAAGATGCCAAAGTCGCGTGGGTGAGCCTTTCGTTGTCGCATCAAAGTTCATGGCTTTATTTTTTAGAAGGAGCACATCCGAAGCAATTTCCAACCAACAACGAGCTCTATGTCAATCCTTACAACGGCGAAATCAAGGGCATGCGCTCATGGGGCGACATTCGCCAAGGCATCACCAATCTGATGCCGTTTTTATACGCACTGCATTACAGCATGGCACTAGGCACATTTGGAACAGGAGTGATGGGTTTTTTTGCACTCTTTTGGTTTTGTGCCATTCTCATTGGAGTTTATCTTACGTTGCCAAAACGTCAGGGTAAGGGATGGAAAGAGTGGAAAAAAATGTGGCAATGGCGCAACCCTTCGACGATGTATGGCAAACAGTATCATTGGCATAAAACTGGTGGGCTGTGGCTTTTAGGGTTGATGCTCATTCTTTCCTACTCATCCTTTGCGCTCAATCTGCCTAAACTGCATCAAAAGTTTTTGGGAGAGAGCAATTTTCAACGTGAACACGAGCAGGTCAAACCGCTTAAAAAACCGCTCTTAACCCCCAAAATGAATTGGTACGACGCAAGAGAACAGGGCAGAGTTTTAATGGCGGAGGTTGCCAATAAAGAAGGCTTTGAGGTGCTTGAAGAAAGCGCTTTGATGTATGAAAGAGAAGAGGGCATGTATGTTTATACCGTTAAAAGTTCGCGTGACATTTCACAAGAACACGGCTCAACCAGCGTCTATTTTGATGCCAATCATGGAAACTTTCTTGCTTCGTTCATTCCCACGGGCAAAAAAGCGGGAGACACGCTCACGCAATGGCTGTATGCCCTGCATCAAGGCGTACTCTTTGGAACCGCGCATAAGGTTGTTCTTTTTCTTTTAGGCATTGCGAGCAGTTTTTTTGTTATCAGCGGATTTTATCTCTGGTGGAAAAAAAGGAAACCAAAACAGTGAGGAAAAAAGAGGCACATAAGCGCCTAAAAATGTGCGCAAAATAGATTATACTGTTATCATCATCTCAAAGGAAAACGATGAATTTTCTCATTCTTGCGAAGCTTTTTCATATTGCTTCGGCGATTTTGTTTATCGGTTGTGTCTATTTTCGTACCTTTATTTTACCAAAGGCATTGGTGACGCTAGGAAGCGAGCGTTTTGAAGCGATGGAAAGCGCTTTGTCGTCTCGTACACGCTTGATGGGAAAAATCAACACGACCATCTTACTTTTCAGCGGTCTTTTTTTAGCGTATCGTTATTTTGAGCCGACCAATGTACTTTTACATGTAAAGATGACGCTAGGGCTTGTCGTTGTGGCAATGTTCTGGTGCGCACCGCTCATTATGCATCGTTTTATGGGCGAGAAAAAACGCAAAATCAAGACGATATATCATCACAGTATGTTTGCATTGATGGTGTGCATTGTCATTCTTTCCCAAACCATGTTTGCTCTTTAAATACTTCTTTTTACATGTAAACATTTCTAAATTATTCCACACACGAAACATATTCCCAATTCTATATTTGATAATAAGTATCATATTATTAAATATTAAGTTCTTTTAGTTTATTATTCGATAATAGTTATCAATAATAAAAAAGGAGATATTGGATGCAATTACGGTATTCACACGTTTTAGTGGCGTTATGTTTAGGGAGTACACTTGGTTTTGCAACGGAAGCAACAAATTTAGAAGAGGTTTTTACCAAAGGCGAACTTACAGGAAGCATCGGCTGGTTTGGGCAAAGTGTCGATGCCAAAGGCAGTACACCTAACAGCGGTTTTTCAAATGGCTATTTAAACGTTGGTTTTGAGACAGCACCTCTGTATGGCATTAGTGTCGGCGTATCGGGTTGGGGCAGTGCAAAAACCAGTGAAAAGCACGATGATGATTACAAAAGCACGATAGAAGACAGTAGTGTGCTGTCACAAGCGTATATCAAAATTGAGCATGAAGGCATGGGCAAAGTGGTCATTGGTCGTCAAGCGGTGGATTTTAATTGGCTAACCGACTACATTGATGGTGCAACAGCAGAAATCAGCGCGGTTGAAAATCTGGTCGTTAGTCTTGCTTGGGCACGTAAATACTCTGTCGTAGATATAGATGAAATCTCAGAAGACTTTAGCAAACTCAACGGCAACAAAGGCATCTACATGCTTGATGTCAAATACACACCTATCGAAGCGTTAGAACTCAATCCGTATCTTTATTATGGCGATGATTTATTGAGTGCATATGGTCTTAAAACAACCCTCAAACTAGAACCAATGGACGATGTAAAAACAGAAACAGTGCTTCACTATGTGGCGATAAACAGCGATGTGGTTGATGTCAAAGATGGTGCGTTCACGCAAATAGAACAAGGCGTTGAATTTTTAGGCGCTAATGTCGCTCTAGGTTACATCAAAGTCGATAAAGACGGCATGGCAGGACTAGGAGAATTTGGTGACCAACTACCTTTTGAAGAGGGCAATCACGTCATGGATGCCGATGCCAAAACGCCGTACGTGCGTGCGGAGTATGAAATAGAAGGCATAAAACTGGGTGCGATTTATGGTGAAACAAAGTATCTTGATGCCGCATTAACCAGCAAGATAAAAGAAAAAGAGCTCAATCTCAGCATTGGGTATGAGTGGATAAAAAACCTTGAAACTTCCCTCATGTACGTCAATGTCGATAACGACGAAAAGTCTGAGAGTTACAATGCCATCAAAGCGCATGTCGTCTATACGTTTTAGGCGTTGATTTAGGAATTATTTACAAACGGTTCACATCTTGTTTAGGCTAAGGTTCTATACTTTCACTTGTAAGACAATTACCTCCTTTTTGTGGATAATCTAACCATTTTAAGTCAAACGCTCGAATTGCCCGGTTCGAGCGTTTCTTTTTCTTCAAAACTTCCCAAATCCCTCTTTTTTCATCACAAATTTTTCTTCACTTTTATTAATATTGGCTATAATCGAATGAATTAATCATAAAGAAGTACCGTGAAACTGATTCATTTTTCGGACACGCATTTAGGCTTTAACGATTTTAATTCTTTTTTACATGTAAACACTCGCTTACGCAATTTAAAACTTCATGTTTATGCAATTCACTTTACTTACCTCAAAACTATCATTGTGGGATATTGTTTACTTTTGTGCGTCGTTATTTTAAAAATATTTGATGCAAATCCTAGAAGTGTTTCATACCATAAAAGAACAGTACAGGCAGATATTTTTGATAAGTCATGAGATGGAGATAAAAGAGATGTTTGAAAAAATAGTGGAGTTGTAAATGGCAATATTACCACATCAATTTGACAAATTAACATCAAAAGAAAAAGCTGTTTTAATGATTGGAGCGGGATTATCCTATGGCATTGTCCCTGTGGCAACAGGGCTATTACCAAATGCTCAAAAAGCTGCTGAAAAATTTAATTTGGGGAATGAATTATTTGCGCATATCGATATTGAAAGTGATGCTGGGCAAAAAACTGCGATTTATCATTATTCTGATGTGATTTTGAGTCATTATCCAGATAAATTAGAGTATGCAAAACAACTTGGAATACTTGATAATCCTCGATGGTTTGCAAAAGTTGGATTACCACTCCGTGGTACAACTCCGCGCCATAGAGTCATCGCTCGTCTTGCAAAAGAAAAATTATGGAATGAAATTTGGAGTTTTAATTGGGACACAATTTTGGAATCAGCTTTAGAAGCAGTAGGTTTTGAAAGAGGAAGAATAGAAGGTGTAAAGCAGCCTTGGGATACTTTATTTGATGTACTTGTGACTTATGATGAATTAGCACCTTGTCCTCCACATAATGTATTAAAAATATTTAAACCTCATGGATGTCTTAATGCAATGAAAAATTCTGAGAAATTGTGCAAAAATAATCCTATAAAATCAAAAGAAATTGCTGATCGTTTTATGATTGGTAATAATGAATTGACAAGTTATAATGATTGGTGGAGTGATGAACCAGGAACAACTTTTTTAAGTCAAATTCATACAAGTTTTAATCAACATGTCGTGATAGTTGGTTGGAGTATTCCTGAGAAATATTTTCATATAAAGTTAGAATATATTATGAAACCAATTGACGGAGAGGAAGAGCAATTATCTATTATTGATCCATATTATCAAGAAGGGCATAAAGTCATTACAGAAAGATATAAACAAGATCAATCAAAAGTTTATTTTCCAGTTGCTCCAACAGAATCAACTTTACCTACAGATAAACTTTTTTTAGCAATTCAAGCTAAATATTCGTTAAAGCAACTTCTTGCAAATAGTGATCATAGTAGTTTGGAATATTCTTCTCTTGCAGATGCTCTAGCTAAATGTGATTTAGGAAATGCAAATGACAGCATTCTAGCATTTGCAGATGATTTTTTACCTTCGTGGGTTCGTCTTTGCTGGCGTGCAGGAATAATGAAACATAACTTATTTCAAGTACATGATCTTAGGCTGGAAAAACAAGATGTTCACATCCCTTATAATGGTATAGAAAGTACAAGAATTGATCTTGAAATGGCTGGAAAAATTTTTTATTTAATTGAACAATTGCATTTTGCTTGGGATTTTACAAATTTTCCTGGAGGACTTTGGGATTATAAAAATGGTCGTTTGGTCATACCTTTACCTAATACAGATTTTAATGCATTATATGCTCTAAAACCACTTATAAAAATGGTAGAAGAAAAAATAGGGTTTATTAATGAACTTGTTATTATGCCAATTAGCCATCAAAGTATACCTGCGAGTAGTGAACAAAAAATTAGAAGTGATATCCAGTTTGTATCATCCAAAGCTATATTATGGAAGCAAGACTATTGGAAAATTACATACAATCTTATTGATTTTAAGGAGATAATATGAATTTTATTACAACCATTAAGCTATATATTGAACAATTATATCAAGGATTGTATGGCGAAGAATTTATTTTTTCTGAAGAATATACTGAAGGGAAAACAGTACCCTCTTGGTTATGGGTTGATGAAAACTTATCGATTCAAAAAAATTTACAAGAAAGTGGAGTTATTGTTGACCCAGAAATAGGAACATGTCTTTTTATTTTGCCTTATCAAGAAAATAAACTCAAATCTCAAATTGCCAAAGCTCTCAATTATCGTTCTAAATTATTTTTTGAATATGCTCCAAATGCCTCAGACCAGAATGGTGCGTGGAAAGTTATTCTTCATTGGTATGTTCAAGAAAATCAATTTGTTAATTGGTCAACTCAAATTGGTAATATTCGTAAAAATAGCTCACAAATTGAAGAAATTCCTGTAGATGCAATTATATATAATGATGATAATATGTATGGAGCGTGTAAAAAATATCAATTTTCTAGATTGTTGATCAATACAAGAATGATTTTGTCAAAAACAGATTTTTCTGAAATGGAAAAATGGTCAAGTGTAAATGACAAAATTAAAGAAGCTGTTGTCAGTGCACAAAGTAAGCTTGTTAATGAAATTGAAGACAAAATACATAAACAAATTTTTTCTGAAATTTTTACGTTTATGGATGAACTAAGTGAAATAAAAGAGGTACCTAGTTCTCTTGCTTTTAGTAGTAAAAAATTATTTAGCTTGATTATTGAAGATTTTAGAAATATAAATCATTTAGAGATGTCTTTTGATTATAGTGATGGAGTTACTTCTTCTGTGTTACATGGTCCAAATGGCACAGGAAAAAGTAGTATATTTGAAGCTTTATCTTTTGGAATCGGTAAAACTTCTACGAGATTTTTGAAATATTTAAATGATAAAAATCATACCGAAAAAAATTCTTATCTCGATAATTATTTGAGTTCAATGGGAGCGATAAATAGAACACCTCTAATATCAATAAATAATGAATTATGTTCGCCCGATACCGATCATGATGTTGAAGAAAGCAAACATCGTCTCTTCTCTATGTCAGGCACTTTTCTTTCTCAAGAACAAAGCGCTGAATTTACAACAATGCAAAAGCAAGATTTGGGAAATATGATTATTGGACAATCTTCAACTTTCGCTGTAGAAATAACATCTTTTATTGAATCAAGATATAACACAATTCGTGAATTCCAAAAAGAATTTCTAAAAAAATATAACATCAATGCACAAGTAAAAAAAATAGAAACTGCTTCGGAAAAAATAATTGATACATATTTGCAGTCAGTATTTGTTAAGCCAAGTCCTTTTTTAAATTGGTTAGCAAAGGATAGTTTCAAAGATCATGAAGTCTTTATGCCATTTTTGGGATTAAGAGATGAATGGGATTTATTTATTGAGCAAAGAAATGATTATTTAGCCAGTATGATGAAATCTATAGAGTCCTCACAAGAAAGACTTATTGTTGATTTCTTAACAAAAAAGAACATGCTATTAAGGAAAAGTCATGATTTTTATCAGTTTATCGAGCTAGAATCAAAAGCATTAAATTTTGAGATAATACAAGATTTGCAAACTTGGGCACATTGGGTAAAAATGCAAAATGATAAAAATACTGATCAACTAGCAGAAGTTATTGACATTAATTCAAAAGTGAATGAATTAAAAACTATACTTGAAAAAATAATTTATTCTAGTATTCAATTGAAATTTCGTGTTGAGCATATTCAAACAGCAATTAATTTTATAGAGGTTCAACACTGGACAAATGAACATCATGACGAATGTCCAACTTGTGGTTCTAATCTTTCAGATAGAGAAGGTGCCGAGCAAGCAATTAAAGCATTATTTCTACAAACTCAAAAAGAAAGTTTAGCTTTACAAGAAAAGCAAAATGAATTATCAAATGAAATTAAAGTTTATGAAACAAGATTAGTTGAATTGGGTGAGTCAAAAAATCCAATAAGCCATGATCGTCAAACTGAAATTATCAAAAGCTTACTTTGGCTATTACCGAAAAATATATCATTTAATGAGTATATTATTTCTGAACAAAACATTGAATATATCATTAGCTTAATCAAAGATATTCAAATAATACAACCAATTTCAGAACGAGAGTTAACAGATGCTGAGATAAATAGCACAGCAATTGAAAAAATTGAATGGCTTAAAAAAGAAATGAATAATATTAAAGAGAATTTTATCCAAGAGCGTGCTTGGACATCTGTCAAAAAGGCACTTCAAGTAGAGATACTTGCTATAATTGAGCAACATCTTCCTAATACATTTCAAGCATTATGGCTTGAAATTGCAAAAAATTTAACACCTGCTCCTTGGCAATATAGAGGTAATATTCAACTTGATGCCACAACAAAAAACAATCATTCTTCTGTAACAGTAGATTTTGTTGGAAAAGCAGATGGTAAGGTACGTCTTGCACATTATATTCTTAATGGTGCAGAAATTCATGTTTTGGGATTAGCTTGGTTTTTTACTAGATATTTGACATATGGACGGTTTCAAAATGCCTTTATTATTATGGATGATCCCGCTCAAGAAATGGATCAACATACTTTCAAAGATTTATGTAGATTCCTTGAATCTTTAATTAGATTACATAAAATTAAAACAATACCATGTACGATGATTACAATGTTGCATCAAGATGAGCGTGCCTTTGAATTAGTTAAAACGCTTAATGGTCTGTTATATCAATTAAGATGGAATAATAATGGTGATGTTGATCTAACAATGATGAAATTAGTTAATGATCAATTTAAAGCACCTTATCCAAATTTTTTACAAGTAGTATAAAAACGGGGACGAGGTAACTTTAAATTAATGAATGGTTAAACTTAGAGGCTAATTTTAAAGCCAATGGGGCATAAACACCTTTACATGTAAACCCACTTTAAGTGAAGGAGACACAAAGAAATTTATCGTGGAATTTTTGCGTTGTAAGGCATTTCAGATTGAAATTTTTTCAAAGCAATTGAGCAATTAAGAGTAAAGTAGTTGTTAAAAAAGGAACGTGACCAATGAGCGAACATAACATTATCATCTACAACACCGCAGACGGTAGAGCTTCCGTTTCGCTTCTTACCAAAGATGGCACGGCGTGGTTGAACCAAAGCCAGTTGGCGGAACTTTTTGCGACCTCAAAACAAAATATAAGCTTGCATATTCAAAATATTTTCGAAGAGGGAGAGTTAGAGCAAAATTCAGTTGTCAAGGAATACTTGACAACTGCCAGTGATGGGAAAAATTACTCCGTTTCCCATTACTCTTTGGCGATGATTTTAGCCATTGGTTTTAGGGTGCGAAGCAAACGAGGGACGCAGTTTCGTCAATGGGCAAATAAAAACCTGAGCGAGTATATGGTTAAAGGTTTTATGATGGATGATGAGAGGCTTAAAAATCCTGATGGTAAGCCTGATTATTTTGATGAATTGCTTGCACGCATCAGAGATATACGAGCATCTGAAAAACGATTTTATCAAAAGGTGCGAGAGCTTTTTGCACTGAGTAGCGACTATGATGCTAGCGATAAAGCCACACAGTTATTTTATGCTGAGGCTCAAAATAAACTACTCTTTGCTATTACAGGACAAACAGCCGCTGAGATTATTGTAAGCCGTGCGGATGCAACACGTTCAAATATGGCACTTACAAGTTTTGAAAGTTCTAAAGTTCGTAAAGTTGATATATACACCGCTAAAAATTACCTAAGCGTTGATGAGCTAGATAGTCTCAATCGTTTCGTTATTGTATTTTTAGAAACAGCAGAACTAAGAGCTAAAAACCGTCAAGATATAACGATGGAGTTTTGGAGAGAAAATATCGACCGTATTATAGCGTTCAATGACAAAGAAGTGCTCAAAGGGCATGGAAGCATTAGCAATGAACAGATGAAAAAAATGGTTGAATCTGTTTATGAAACATTTGATGAAAAACGAAAAAAATACGAAGCTATCGAAGCGGACAATCAAGACCTTGAAGCGTTACAACAGCTTGAAGCGAAGGTAAAGAAACGATGAAGAAAAACGGTGATAGGTTATTTTCCCTTAACATGTAAAGAGTTTGGAGAAGCAAAATTGGAAAAGGCACATGATGATAAATTACAGCAAAAAACTAACCATCGATAGAGAATTTTACCCCATTGAAAATCTGGAGTATTCCATCGAGAGTGACAGAGGGCGGATTCTTTCTGCTCCTGCGTTTCGCAGGCTTCAAAAGCGTACGCAGGTGTTTGCGTTGGAGCTTAATGCTTCGATTCGCACGCGTTTGACGCACTCTTTGGAAGTGTCTCAGACGGCGCGGTTTATTGCTAAAAGTATTTTGAACAAGCTCAAAGAAAAAGGCTTGCACGCTTATGGATTGGATGGGCTTGAAAATGCCTTTGTTTCGACGGCGGAGATGACGAGCTTGCTTCACGACATCGGCAATCCTCCTTTTGGGCACTTTGCGGAGCAGACGATTAACAAGTGGATGAGCGAAAATGCGCTGCCGCTGCTTGAAAAGATGCCTGCACATTTAGATGAAAACAAAAAGCTTAAAGCGATGCTTGCACAAGATTTGTGTCATTACGACGGTAACGCTCAAGCGATTCGGGTCATTAGCAAATTGCAACGCCTCAACCTCTCCTATACGCAAATCGCTTCGGTGGTGAAATACACGCGTGGGGCGTACGAAGCCAAGCCTAAAAAAGGCGAAGCGCTTGATTATCTGATGAAAAAACCAGGGTTTTATTACAGTGAAAAAAGTTTTATTGAGAAGATTCAAAAGGCTTTACATGTAAAACACGGACACCGTTTTCCACTCACCTACATAATGGAAGCCGCAGATGACATCTCCTACCTCACGGCGGATTTGGAAGACTCGGTGGAAAAAGGCATTTTGAGTTTGGATAAAGTTTATGAGCTCATCAAAGCAGAGTGCGAAAAAGAGAGTGAGACGTACTTGATGGAAGTGATTCAAGAGCGGTACAATCAAGCTAAAAAGAACGACGAGCCGTATCAGTTTAGTATGTTTTTTACGCTGGTTCGTGCCAAACTCGTGACCTCTTTGGTGAGCCATGTGGTCGATGTTTACCTCAAAAACCATGACGCGGTTTTTGAGGGGAGTTTTAATGCCGCATTGCTCGAATACGACAAGCAGAGCAAATACTACAAAGCGGTGAAAATCTTACAGAACATCTCGACCAAACACATCTACCAAAACAAAAATGTGCAAACTTTGGAGCTTCAAGGCTACGCCATTATCAATGGTCTTTTGAACAGTTACAAACCGCTTTTGGAGCTTACATGTAAAGAGTTTGAAGCGCTTTTAAACGATGAGCCTATCGAATGTTTTATCGCAATGCGGTTGATTAAGCGCATCTCTTCTAAGCAAATCGTGGCGTATCAAAACGATGTAAAAGCGTTGGAAGCAAAAGAGAGTGAAAGCGCTCATATTTTGGAGTTTTATTACCGTGCGCGCCTTGTTATTGACTATATCAGCGGTATGACGGATGATTTTGCATTGCATGAGTATAAAACACTCTTAGCACTTTAAGAAATTACATGTAAAACACGTTTATGATTAAATATTTCGTCAAGAATGTGTAAAATTACTCAGGTTAAATTTTTAAAACTGCAAGAAATATGCGTAAAATGCACAATAAATTATGTATGAAAAATGTAAGAAATATGCCAATTTTAGACCTCTAAACTCAAACAATCCCTTATGTGAACGAAAAAAACCAACTATTTTAATCAGCTATAATTTTAAAAAAAAAATAAAACTAAGTTACAAATTTATGTTATTTTTATAAATATTTAAATTACACTCATTTCAATAGCCGTTCATTGGAGGTTGTAAATGAGTGAAACTCTTTTAGCTGCATTTACGAATGCACCGTACCTTGTTAGCTTTATCGCAGGGATTATTACGTTCCTCAGTCCGTGTGTGTTACCGCTGATTCCTGCGTATCTGTCGTATATTTCTGGGCTTTCATTAGCAGAGCTTAAAGACGACGAGAAAATGAGCTCAAGCACAAAAACCAAAGTTCTCACCGCGTCGCTTCTCTTTATTACAGGATTTAGTCTTATTTTTATTCTTTTGGGTGCGGCGGCTTCAACATTTATCGGCGAATGGATGCGCAATAAATACGCCGCGATGATTGCTGGCGGTATTATCATCATTTTTGGTTTACATGTCATGCATGCTATCAATATCAAATTTCTCAACTACGAACAGCGCGCAGATTTTGGCGGGATGAAAAAGAGCGAAACGGGGATGTTTCGACACATTTTAAATTTCTTTGCCCCTTTTTTACTCGGCATGTCGTTTGCGCTAGGATGGACGCCGTGCGTGGGTCCGCTTTTGGGAGGCATTTTGGGCATGGCTTCCTTTGGGGATGACACCACCAAAGGAACGATACTTATGACGCTTTACGCCGCAGGGTTGGGAGTTCCCTTTTTCCTCAGTGCGCTTTTAACGAGCCGCGCCATTGGCGTGATGAATCGCATGAAACAGCATTTTAAACTCATCGAAATTGTTGCAGGTTCGCTTTTGGTGCTCATTGGTGTCGCCATCGCCACTGGCGGTATTAGCTTGCTCACAGAATTCTTCCTCAATCTCGGTTTTAAAGGAGTGTGATATGAAAAAAATCTTTGCCTTAATGTTACTTCTTAGTTCACTGCTTTTGGCCAGCGATGGTCCAAAGCTTTATCATGATTATAAATCAGGGTTTGAAGCGGCGCAAAAAGAGAAAAAAATGATGATGATTATGATCCATCTCAAAGGGTGTCCTGAGTGTGCGTACATGGAAGATGTCGTCTTTAAAGATGAAAAAGTGCGTGCCTATATGGATGCCAATTTTGTCAATATTGCCCTTGAGTTTAGAGAAACTGAAGTTCCTGCAAAATATCCGCGTATCGGCGTTCCAACGTTTTACATCACCGATAAAGACGGCAATATCGTTGCCAGACAGATTGGTGGAACAAGAAGCGAAAGATTTTTGCAGTTTTTAGAAAAAGCGAAAAGCAAAGGATAAGGCCATGCGAAAAACAGTCATTTTAATTTCTCTTGTGGTTTCATCACTTTTTGCGAGTGAAGCCGTTGATTTGTTGATGAAACATAAAGAGTGTACAGGGTGTGATTTGAGTGGGGCGGATTTGAGTGGCATCAAAGCGCAAGGCTTTGTGTTAGATAACGCGAATCTTTCGCTTGCGACACTGAGTCAAGGTGATTTTAGCGGAGCGAGTTTTGCCAAAGCCAATGTCTCCGATGCCGAAGCCGTTGGTATCAACCTAGAGGGTGCGAGTATTTATTCGTCGAATTGGAGCGGAACCAATCTCAAAAATGCACATTTTGCGGGAGCGGATGCAAAGGGTATGTCCCTTGAAAACGCCAATTTGGAAAATGCTGATATGACGGGTGGACGGTTGTGGGCGGTCAATTTTCAAGGCGCTAACCTTAAAAACACCATCATGGTCGATGCGCAACTGGGCAAGGCGAACATGACAGGTGTTGATTTGAGCCAAACCAATTTGGACGGTGCGATTTTTTGGGAAACCAAACTTCAAGGAGCCAAACTTATGAAAAAAGATTGTGATGCCGCCAAAAAAGATGGCGCTATTTTGGACATGTTTACCCAATGCATTTAGTCATCCTTTTAGCACTGATGTGCTTTTCACTTTTTGCTAAAGAGCTTACCATTACCAGTGATGATGGCTTTGTGATGCATGGGTGGTTGGATTATCCCACAAAAAAAGAGGCGCACTATCCTGTGGTGTTGTTTGCGCATCAATTTGGCGCGGATCATACCATTTGGAATGAAATGGCAAAAGAGTTTAACCAAAAAGGTTATGCAACCTTGATGGTAGATTTAAGAGGGCACGGCAAGTCGATTATGAAAAATGGCACAGTCACTAAAATCAGTGCAGATACTAGCATGGACCATATCGCTAGCGCGATTGAAGAGAGCCGAAAAAATGTGGGATTTGAAAAAATCACCAGCGATTTGTCGCAGTGGTTGAGCAGACTTTCCAATGAAAAAGAGATAGATATGCATAAGCTCATTTTAGTGGGTTCATCGCTTGGTGCAGGCGCTATCATCCCTTTGATGGTTGAAACTGACCCCATCGCATTGATTGCTTTATCGCCAGGTGGCGGGGACAGTGAAGCAATAAAAACTTCGCTGATGTATTCAGAATCTCCTTCCTTGTTCATCGCAGGGAAAGATGACCCTTTAGGCGCACAAGAGCGTGCTATTGCGTACACGAAAGAAGCCCTTCGTGGTTCACTCGTTTTGATTTCAAGCGATGGTCACGGCACGGTGTTGTTGCCACGCGTTAAAAATTATATAGATGGTTTTTTAAACATGTATCATTGATTTACATGTAAAGCAATGCGTATGTGAAAACCCATGTTTTAGGAGGATAAATTTGCAAGATAGATATGAAATAGACTCTTTGAAAGAAGAGAGCAGTAGAAGAAATTTTTTCAAAAAAAGTTTTCTCTATTCAGCTGCAGCGTTGGCAACGATTGGTAGCGCTACACAGCTCAATGCTGAGTATCAAATCAATCCAAATAACTTGCCTCCACACAATCCTGATTGGGGATTGAAATGGGGGAGGGATAATAACAGTGAACCGTATGGTATGCCCTCACGGTTTGAAAAACATGTCGTAAGACGGGAAGTGCCTTGGCTCACTGCAGATAAAAAAGCATCGGTTAGCTTTACACCATGGCAAGATTTAAAAGGCATTATTGTGCCTAATGGACTTCATTTTACCAGATGCCACGGAGGTGTCATTGACATCAATCCTAAAGAGTATCGTTTACTGATTCATGGCTTGGTGGAAAAAGAGGTCGTTTTAACGCTGGAAGATATTAAACGTTATCCTAGCATTAGCGTCATTCACTCGTTTGAATGCGCGGCGAACAACGGTATGGAGTTTAGGGGACCGGGGATGGATTCGTTGCAAGTGACGCATGGCATGTTAGCGTGTAGCGAATGGACGGGCGTGCCTTTAAAAACAATTCTAGAGGACATAGGACTTAAACCCGAAGCAAAATGGATGTTTCCAGAAGGCTCTGACCCAGCAGGTGTTGGGAGGTCGATTCCGATTGAGAAAGTACTCGATGATGCAATGCTCGTGTATGCTCAAAACGGCGAAGCACTTCGTCCAGAACAGGGCTATCCCATCAGGCTTTTCTTACCGGGTTGGGAAGGCGTTATGCAAGTAAAATGGTTGAAACGCTTAAAGTTTGACACCAAATCATGGATGGTGCGAGAAGAGAGCACCAAATACACCATGCTTATGAAAGATGGACACGCCATGATGTATAACTGGGCGTTTGAAGCAAACTCTGTTATTACATCGCCGTGTCCTGAGCGCAACTGGGTGGGACAGAAAAAAGGGCCTATTATGGTTGAGGGTATCGCATGGTCTGGCAAAGGAACGATTACCCATGTTGATGTCTCCACCGATGGTGGCAAAACATGGAAAGAAGCTAAATTTACAAGCATACAACTGCCCAAAGCGGTCACACGTTTTGCACTTAAAATTGACTGGGATGGAAAACCGATGTTGCTTCAAAGCAGAGCAACGGACGATACGGGCTTTACGCAACCTACCGCCACGCAAATCAACGCTGCAAGGGGTAAAGAGGCGGTCTATCATCGAAATGCGATTCAAACATGGGAAGTCAAAAGTAACGGGGAGGTTCACAATGTTCACATTTACGAAGCGTAATATCGCACTAGCAGGTGTTATGGCACTGCTGTTTTCAACATCTGCGATGAGTGAATCACTGAGCTATACACCCGCTAATCCCGATAAATACCCGTATCCAAGCGAGACAATCGACATGCATGGCAATAAAATCAATAACGACGGCGCGATTAAAAAGCCTCAAAACTTTAATGTCAATCATGTCTATGCCTCACCGTTTAGTGCGAAAGGATTTCAGTTAGGCGAAAAAGCCACCAAAGAGCAAGTCGATGCATGGAATACCGATGTCAGACCCGATGGTAAAGGCTTACCTGAGGGCAGTATGAGCGTTTCAAAAGGCTCAGAAGTCTTTATCGCAAAATGTGGGGCATGTCATGGCGACTTTGGTGAAGGTGTTGGAAAATTCCCTGTGCTCACGGGTGGTATGAATACGCTCAAACTTCACCCTCAAAATGGTGGCGAACCAGGACCGTTGAAAACGTTTGGAAGTTACCTTCCCTACGTTGCACCAATGTTTTGGTACATTCAAACGGCAATGCCTCTTTCTTCTCCTAAGTCTTTAACCAACAGTGAAGTGTATGGTATTTTGGGGTACTTACTCCAAGCCAATGACATTAAGGTTAATGGAAAAGCCATCGAAGATGACACGATTATCGACGCTGCGTTTATCAAAGCGGTGCATATGCCCAATGAAAAAGGGTTTGAATACAACAATCTTCGAAAACCTGATACCCACAATACACGATGTATGAAAGATTGTCTAGACCCTAAAAAGATGACGGTTCAAAGTATTGTCACCGATGGTACGCAAGTCGAGCCTGAATTTGGAGAAGAACGCTATTTCTATGGTGACGTTAAAAACAAAAACGAAGGAGATGTACCTGGAAAAACGACGTATGTGACGTATTGTGCAGGTTGCCACGAGGCTGGTCTTGCAGGTTCTCCAAAATTTGGAGATAAAGCAGCGTGGGCAAAAGTAATGAATAAAGGCTTAGATACGGTATTAAAGGACGCTATTATGGGAATTGGTGCGATGCCTCCTAAGGGTGGAGCAACTGATCTAAGTGATGATGCAGTCAAAGAAGCTGCAACATACATGATCAACCAAAGTAAATAAAGGAGTAAAGATGATGCCTAACAAATTAGTACTTGCTCTCTCATGTACGGCGCTACTGGTAACGGGTATGGTAGCGGCGGAAAAAGAGATGAGTCAAGACGCCAAGATTAAACTTGGAGAAGCCGTCTATAAAGATATATCACGAGGGAACTGCTTGGCGTGTCATGCGCTAAGAGGTTCAGGCATTGAACAAGAAGGCAATATGGGACCTAATCTTGCCGACTTTGCAGGCATGCCTGATGAATATTTTTTTAACAAGATTTGGGATCCAAATGTCCAGACTCCCAATTCAATCATGCCACCGTTGGGAAGAAACCTTCGGGTGAGTAAAGATGAAATTAACGCAGTGATTGCGTACATTAAACATACAGCTAAATAAATCTAGGAGAAAAATATGCAAAGAAGAAATTTTATAAAAATGGGCGGATTTCTTGCACTGGGTGCACTTTCACCATCACTTTACGCAGGGTTTTTAGAAGACCATGCAAAAGCGTTTACCTTTAAAAGCGCACCTGAAGCGATGGGAGATTTATATGGAAAAGCAAAATCAGCAGCCGATAGCAAAGTCGAGTTAAAAGTCCCCGATATTGCAGAAAATGGTGCCGCTGTGCCTGTGAGCATTTCAACGACGCTACCAGATGCAGTGGAAATGTCTATTTTTGTTGAGAAAAACCCTTATCCATTGATTGCTGTTTGGGAAATTCATGAAAATACTATTCCTGATTTTTCAACGCGTATCAGAATGGGTGAGACCAGTAACGTTATTTTAGTCGTTAAAACAAAAGACGGCACGCTTCACACGGCAACCAAAGAGGTTAAAGTCACTGTTGGCGGATGTGGCGGTTGATAAACCCCACTTAAAATAATACAGAATATAAATACATCATGGAGAACAACAATGGGAATCAAAGTAATCGCAAAAGTAAAAGATAACGTGGCTGAAGTGAAACTTCTTATCAAACACCCAATGCAAATGGCAAGTACAAAGACCAATAAAACGGCGCAATTTATTAACGAATTGTTGGTTAAACATGGCGGAAAAACAGTCTATACCATGTATCCAAGCGTAGGTATTTCTGAAAATCCTTTTATTAAGTTCATGTTTAAAGGTGCTAAGGTCGGTGATAAAATCGATGTTTCATGGAAGGACAATACAGGCGCAACGGAACAGGGTGAATTTGAGCTTAAATAACACGCTGCAATAGGCTTTTAGTACACAAAAAAAGCGGGTACTTGACGCGATGAAGCGCATGTTTTTCACGTGCGTCAAGAGCTAAAATGAAAAAGGTGGAACAATGTTAAAAGCAATCGAAAAAATAATTGTAGCATCTACGGTGCTATGTGCCTTTTTAAATGCAGGGGAATTTGATGTGCAAGCTGAAAAAGATAGGCTTGCGATGCAAAACTATTTTTTAGTTAAATTTAGTGATCCATTGGGAAAATCTGCTAGTTATTTCCCCTATGTCGATCCTGAAGAGATTAAAAAAGATTATATCTATCCTGTGAAACTTGAAGATTTTGCACATGGGACAGCTGCTTGGTATCGACCAACAAAAGAGCAGCTCAGTGAAATCAATGACTTCCCTCCTTACGAGATACCATTGGATGAGGGAAAAGAGTTGTTCTATAAAAAATTTGCTAATGGAAAATCGTATTCTGATTGTTTTCCAGACCCTGCAATCAAAAATATGTATCCATTGTTTGACACGAACAAGAATGAGGTAGTCACACTTGGCGTTGCCATCAACGAATGCCGTACCAAAAATGGTGAAAAACCATTGAAATATGGAAAAGATGATATCGCAAAGATTATGGCGTACATGGCGTTTATGTCACGAGGTAAACCCATCGCCATCAAAATTCCAACCAAAGAGGCGATGGAAGCTTATAACGAGGGTAAAAAAGAGTTTTACAAACAACGAGGCTACTTTGCGCTTAACTGTGCGGAATGCCACGTTGCAGGCTCAGGTCAGAGAATTAGAGCAGAAGCATTAAGCCCGACAATTGGAGATGTCACACATTTTCCTGTGTACAGACTTAAGTGGGGTGCATTCGGTACGCTTCAAAGAAGACTACAAGGATGTATTGAAGATACGGGCTCTTTAGCGCCACAAATCCAATCCAAAGAGCTTCGAAACTTGGAGTATTTTTTAACATACATGTCAAATGGGTTTAAAATAGATGGCCCAGATACACGAAAGTAAAGGAGAAAACGATGAAAAAGATAGCTTTACTAATCGGTACCCTAACCTTGTTGCTCCTTTGCGGATGTACGACAACCCCTAATACGCCAATGGAAGCGACGCAACAAAATGCGGAAAAAGCAATTGCAGCGGCTGAAGCGAGGTACGCAGAAGCCATGCATGTGCATATCGCATGGCGAAAAACCCATGAGTTTATTGCCAAGGCTAAAGCAATGCTAAAAGAGGCTAAATACAAAGAGGCGATTGATTTGGCTAATCGCGCCAAATTGGAATCTGACATCGCGTTTCAAGAATCGGCAGAGTATGACAAAACATGGCCAGATGCTGTCGTAAAGTAAAGGAAAAACATTCATGAGTTCATTAAACAGAAGAGAGTTTTTCTACCTCTTGAGCATCTTGGGGCTTGGTGGAACGCAAGTATTTGCAAAGTCGCATAAGAGATTGTATGGCATTGATAAACTCGAGGATTATTACAACCTCGAGAATTTTGGAAATGCACGATTTTTACACATTACTGATACGCATGCGCAATTGATGCCGGTCTATTTTAGAGAGCCAAGCGTCAATCTTGGCTTTGGTCCCAGTCTGGGCAAACCACCTCACATTGTGGGCTCTAGTTTTGCAAAGCGCTATGGAATTACCAGCGGAAGCAAAATGGAATATGCGCTAACGTGTCTGAATTACGATGAGAATGCCAAACGGTTCAATCGTGTCGGTGGTTTTTCACAAATTAAGACCTTAGTAGACCACCTTAGAGGCAATTTTGGTGCCGATAAAACACTCTTCTTGGATGGTGGCGATACGTGGCAAGGAAGTTGGACGTCGCTTCAAACTCGTGGAAAAGATATGGTGGAAGCCTTGAATATTTTAGGCGTCGATATCTGTACGGGGCATTGGGAGTTTACCTATACCCAAGAAGAGATTATGGCAAACATTAAGCGTCTCAAATCAGAATTTATTGCGCAAAATGTTTTTGTTAAAGAAGAAGCGTTGATGGAAGGCTCCGTGCCTAATATCTTTGATGAAGACAGTGGCAGAATGTTTAAGCCTTATTCGATGAAAAAAATGGGCAACAACAGAGTTGCTGTCATCGGGCAAGCTTTTCCTTACACGACCATTGCCAATCCTCAGCGGTTTATTCCAAATTGGTCGTTTGGTATTAAACCTGAAGAGATGCAACAGCTTGTAGACAGCATCAAAGAAAAAGAGAAGCCCGATGCGATTATCTGTTTGTCTCACAATGGCTACGATGTCGATAAAAAAATGGCAGAAGTGGTCAGCGGCATCGACTTTATTTTAGGTGGTCACACGCATGATGGTGTGCCTGAAGCGTACCCTGTGAAGAATGCTTCGGGAACAACCTATGTCATGAACTCAGGTTCAAACGGTAAGTTTTTATCGGTGCTTGATTTGGAGATTAAAAACAAAAAAGTGGCTGATTTTAGATACACCCTTTTACCTGTTTTCTCTGACATCGTGCCTGAAGATAAAGCGATGAAAGCGTACATCGAAACCGTTCGCGCACCCTATAAAGCGCTGTTGGAGAAAAAGATAGCGACTACCGATGAGACGCTGTATCGAAGAGGCAATTTTAATGGTACGTTTGACCAAATCATCTGCGATGCTTTACGCGAGGTCAAAGGCGCGGATATCTCCATGTCGCCAGGATTTAGATGGGGTACGAGTGTTCCGATGGGACAAGCGATTACGTTTGAAGATATTGCCACCCAAACGGCGATGACCTATCCTGAGACCTATTTGCGTGAAGTTAAGGGGAGCGATATTCATTTCATTCTCGAAGACGTTGCCGATAACTTGTTTAACGAAGACCCTTTCTTGCAACAAGGCGGAGATATGGTACGAACCGGTGGACTTTCTTACACGATAGACCCTCAGAAAAAGATAGGACAACGCATCACCAATCTCAAGCTCAGCTCTGGTAAAGAGATTGAAGCGTCAAAAGTCTATAAGCTCGCAGGATGGTCTACGGTTGGGTCAAAATCGGATGGTGAGCCTATCTGGGATACTGTCACAAAGTATCTTGAAGACCATAAACATATCAAGAGTATCAAGCTTGATTCTCCCGATATTATCGGTATTAAAGACAACCCAGGCATTGAGCTCTCTTTATATAAACGTTAAGATTTCATGGGGTAAGGAATTCCTTTGCCCCATAGCGAGGTGCATACATGAAAAAAATTCTTCTTTTTTTAATGCTCGGTCTGTCATTGTTTGCCAAGATGGATTTTAGTGATCCCCAACCTAGTTTTGAGGCGCCACGAAAATGGGTGATTAAAATTTCTACGAACGACCTTGAAACAATGAATCACACGCTAGATGCGGTGAATAATGTACTCAAAGAGTATCCGCCAGAGTCTTTAAAAGTGGCACTTGTTTTTTACTCAAAAGGGTTACGTGTTATCAAAAAAGATTTTGACGCTACGACACTGAGTCGAATTAAATCACTCAAAGCGTATGATATTGAGCTGATTGCATGCAAAAATACAATGGAAACGATGGGTTGGAAAAAGAGTGATTTTATCGAGGGCGTGAGCTATGTTCAAGCAGGCGTCGCTGAGGTGATAGAACGCGTTGTCAATGGATGGATTGATGTTACACCTTATTGACCTCTTTAGCGCTAATTCAGAATTCAAAGGTCCTGTTCGCCCACGCGTGAAACACCTTGAATTGATAGAAGGGCATGGCATTAAAAACGATAAATTTGCGGGTAAGAATGTCGAACGCTCGGTGATGGTCGTAGGAAAGATTGCATATGATATTGCGCATACCAATGGCATTTATCTTGAACAAGGCTCTTTGGGCGAAAATATTCTGTTTAATTTTGACCCGCATGAGCTGTCATTAGGCGAGATGATTCAAATTGGTGAAGCCAAATTGCAAGTCACCGAAAAATGCTCCATTTGCATGCATCTAGTAGCCTTTGACCCACACCTCCCAAAACTCATTCAAGAGCACCGAGGGATTTATTGCAAGATTATCCAAGGCGGCATTGTCACCAAAAAGTCGAATGTGGTACTTCTTTAAAACCTCAAAAATCTTTTTACATGTAAAAGATTCGATGGATTGAAAGAGCTTTGAGGAAGTAGTAGCCCAGATAGGCTACTACAAAAATCAGTCTTAGAATTTATAAATAGCTTTAAACCATAAATCATGGCCATCGCAATCTTTAGACCAATCTTGATATGAAATGTCAAATGTTAAACCTTTAAGTGCTTGGACATCATACACGGTATAGATATCCGTATAGCCGTAATCTTTATGGTTTGCATCATCACTCACTCCTGTATAGCGCGCACCTACTAACAATCCAATAGCTTTAAAGTTATAGTTTGCGTCAAAACTATATGAATCGGTATTTTTTGTATAGGTACCAGCTTTATTTTGGTAGCCTTTTGCAAATGCTGTTTGTGCGCCACCGCCAATACCACCTGTTAATGCTGTTCCTTCAATATCGCCATCTTTAGAAATTGTTGTGTAAGCAACATAAGTATTAAAATTTTTGTAACCTAAACTTGCTTTAATACCATACATCGTTCCATCATCTTGACCAATTTCGTGAGTCGCTTTATACTCATAATTGAGTGCTAGGCCATATTTGAAATCACCCATTGGAAGAATGTAATTCCCTTCTAAGTAGTAAAAGTCAGCATCAACTCCTGTTGTAGCATTGCCATACATTCCCGCCCATTGTGCTGTTAGGGTGGTATTGGTAAGCGATTTATTGACAACTAACAACGTATAGGCATAATCGCCATATATCGCACTACTTTTCAAATTGACAAACTCAGCAATATTACCAGCGACATCTGTTCTATTTTGATATTTTGTCATCATACCCGCTAAAATTGTTGTATCCGGTATGTTTGTATTGGTGAGAGTTGCCCCTTCAAACGATTGAGTAACTAAACGTGATGGACTGACCCCTACGAGTGGCGTATTGAGAAATTGGCGACCAACTTTTAGGACCGTTTTATCCAATGTATATTGAACGTATGCTTCTGAAAGTATTGCTCCAGAACCATAAACATCACCCTTGAAATCATCTTTTGCCGTGCCTGCCGTACCTATTGAACCATCAGCAAAGGGTGCATAACTTGATTGAAGTGTTGCCCCTAGTTTAAAACCGTAAAAGTTATCTGTTACGTATTTTAAAATCACACCTGTCACGAAGATATTTGAATCAACAGGAGATGTTTTGCTATTTGTCGCACCTTCTCTATCATAATAGTAAGCCCTGAGTTCTCCATGAATTTGACCATTTTTAAATGCATCAGATAATGTATCCGCTGCAAAAGATGTTGTTGTCAATCCAGCCATAATACCCGCTACCAAGCTTAAACGAGTTAATTTCATACCTTTTCCTTTTTATGAAAATTTAAAAAAAGAGAAGTAGCATACAAAGGCTACTTCTCAATGTCGTAGAGGATTAAAAGAACTGCCAGATAGGCGTTCCAAGATTAAACATCACTAAACGATAGACTGCTGCACCGACAAAAGCGCAGATAACACCTAAAATAAACGGAGTACTTGAAATAGCAATCATATCGGCTGTTTGACCTTTAAACGATGCAATACTCAGAGGAATCACAAGTCCAATCACAACCATGCCACCCCAGAACAGAGTTGCCAATCCTCCTGTCAAAACGTACCCAACAGAACGGCTAGCATCTGGATAATCCGCAGAACCAAGAGCAATTAAATAAGCCATGATTGTAAAAGCTTGTAATAGAACCATTCCTTGGATAATACGTTTCATCTTTTCCATCAGTGTTTTGCTTGGATTTGACAACAAAGCGGTATACGCTAAAGAGCCCATAAGACCAGCAGATGCTAAGTAAACAAATGGAATGGTTAAGGTATCCCATGCGGGACGAGCTTCCATCACATAAGAGTCGCCTACGGCAAAGGCTAAAATGATTGAAGGAATTGCCCCAATCAACGTGATTGTTTTGAGTGTCTGTTTTGATGTTTGTCGTTTTAGCGCATAGAGGTAAGCTATCACACAAATACCTGTCAATCCAATCATGGATGATTCTATAAAAATACCTGATGTTGGATGTCCGAGTGCACCAAAAATTCGCTCAGGATGACCTAAATGAAGGACGCTTGAAAAACCACCCAGTGCCAAAATGACTAAGACGCTCAAAGCACCTTTGGTTTTTACTTCTTCGTTAATATTAAACCATTCATTAATGCATAATGCAACAAAAAGCCCTGTGCCCAAATCTACCAATGAGGTAAAAAAGACCAATGCCCATTCGCTACCCATGATGTGCCTCCTTACCTGTATGATACGGTGTTCTCCATGTCTCTTTTGGCTCTATCTCTTGCCATGTTGCTGTTTTACGATGTAATATATACTTCACGGATGGGTGATTGCCACGATCGGGGAGCGTATGAATATTCGCTTCACCTGCTTCGCGTAAAACACGAGATACATCACTGTTTGGATCATCAAGATCACCAAAAAAACGACATTTTGCACAGCATACTTTGACGCAGGCTGGTTTTTCACCCACTGCTGTCAAATGCTCACACAACGTACATTTTTCAACAACTTTTTGTTCTGCATTGTAGGAACGTGCACCGTATGGACATGCCATCATGCAGTATCGACAGCCGATACAAAGCTCTTTATTAACCAAAACAACGCCTTCACTTGTTTTATAGGATGCTCCTGTTGGACAGACATCCACACATGATGGGTTGTAACATTGCTGACAAATGGTTGGTAAGTTATATTGCGAAATATCAGGGAAAATTCCCATAGGACCGATTGTCAAAACTTTATTGTAATAAACGCCTAGTGCCACATCGTTTTCCATCTTGCAAGCCATTTCACAAGAGAAACATCCGATACAGCGATCTAAGTCTATAACCATTGTTTTTTTCATTGTCTTATTCCTTTATCCAGATTACAATGTCACAACATTTGTTGGGTCAGACGGTTGAGGCATCCACGGTTTAAACTCTTCAGGTTTTTCCCAAATACCTTTTGGGGCACCATCTGCTTTATAGATTTTGACACGATACCCTCGTATAGTATATGTACCAAAAATATCGTTATAAGGGCCAGATTCTCTAGAAAGAACATTGACATTCATCTCTTGCCAACCGTGTGTTGGAGTATCCAACGTTTCTGGATTCCAAAATCGCTCCATATAAACCGTATCGGTTGGTATACCTTCGGTTACCCTGACTTTGGCTCGAATTTTACCTCTCGCAGATTCTATCCATGTCCAATCTCCTTGTGCAACACCGTATTTGATTGCTGCTTTTGGATTGACCCAAACCTCTGGCACAGGATAGATTTCTCTAAGATACGGAATATTACGCAATGTGCCATGATGATACATTGGTAAACGACCATTGGTCATAATGAGAGGATAGATTTTCCCTTCAGGGGTTTTGTCATTTTCTGCAGGCTCTCGGTAATACAATAAAGGATCGTAGTCTTTCGATGCAGGAGGCAGATCAAAAGGTGATAGTGGACGTCCTGTACGACCTAACTTGATGAAACACTCACCATAAACCTCGCATTTTTTGGATGGCGTTCCAAACCCTTTTTCTTTACCCGTTTTTGGATCAATGTCTAAATAACGATAGTAGCGTTTAAACTCATCAAATGGGATGTGCTCAAATGGAACTTTTTGAATATACTCTTTCCATGTCATGCCAAAGAATTTAGTCCATGCATCTAATTTTTCTTCATATGTATTAAAGTAAGGTATCTCAGGAGCTGTTGCTTTTGGATCAAATGCCCGCTTACAATTCTCATGCCCCAATTCTCCGCATCGTTTCACAAGTTGTGACCAGAAAAAGACTTCATTACATGTTTCCCACGTATGCGTAACTGCCCTTCGTGCAAACATTTTGTTAAAAGATTGCGTAACAAAATCTGATTCTAGCCATTCTGTCATTGGCAAGAGATAATCCGCATAAGCAGAGAAAGATGTCGGATAGAGAAAAGCATGCACAATTAAATCTAATTTTTGCATTCCTTCTACCCATTTAGCAGCATTTGCAACAACACCCATTTTATTGCCAGAACGCTCTATCCATGCATGAATGCCATAAGGCTTACGTGTGAGCATCGCTTCAAGTAAAGGTCCAGGTTGTGCTACCCACCACTGTAACATTCCCTTATGTTCAATACCCCCTAAGCGTTTTAAGAGTTGCTCTTTAGGTAGAAAATGATTCAAGCGCGTTGTACGAAGCGCTCCGCCTGTGTCGCCTTTATAGCGTTGCAATATCGTACCGGGCTTTTCAACATTACCCATGATGATATCTAAAGTAGCACCACCCATCGCAGCTTCTGCTGAATTGATACCATGATCTACCGCTACACCTAATGCGATGCTTGAAGGAGTATCTTCCGCATACATTTTAATGGCGGTGATAATTTTACGCTCATCCAACCCACATTCGGCAGCGGCTTTGGCAATCGTAAAAGGCTGAACACGTTCTCTTAGCAAAGTAAAACCGGTTTTATATTCTGTGCCACTGATCGTATAAGTACCTTCTAGCGCAGGTTGAAGGGCATCATCCCATGGATATGTCAATCCTTTTGGCGCTTTTGTTTTTGTATCCCAAATGACATAAGTATCGGCGCGACCACCTTCAATAAGTTCGTTTTCACGTAAAATCATCTTTGTTTTTGTATTGACTAAGAACGGTAAGTTTGTCCATTTCATCACAAAATCATTATCATACAATTGATGCTCGATAATATAATTCACCCATGCCATCATCAAAGCGACATCTGTACCAGGACGAATCGGCAACCATACATCTGCTTTAGCTGCATCGGGAGTAAAACGTGGGTCAATCACAACGGTTTTAACCCCTCGCGCTCTAAGTTCAGCCACAGCACGGCCCGCTTGTGCTGGACCACTATAAGATGGATCGGTTGCCCACAAAACCAATGTTTTTATTTTTATTTCATTATAAAAATAAAGTTCCAAACCATTAGAATCGGCAAGGCTTGGATTTCCAGCAGGACCACCGCCATACATCATCCAATAGACAGATTGCCTAGGCATATAACATTGAGAAGCTCCTGGTTCAAACCAGTTAGGAGACTCAAACACATTACAAAAACGACACACACTAGGGAAATTGGGGTTACCACCACCACCGGTACTACCCATGACCGCTTCTGCGCCATATTTTTCACGGATTTCCATCAATTTTTGAGCAATTTCGTCAATAGCTTCTTTCCATGAAATGCGTTTCCATTTATTTTCTCCGCGAGCTCCAATACGCTTCATAGGATACTTATTGCGGCTTGGATGGTATAATGCTTGAATGCCTGCCAATCCTTTTGCACATAAAGCACCTTTACTGCGTTCAAATTCTGGATCACCCTCTAATTTAATCACACGGCCATTTCTTACATGGGCTAATACACCACAATCTGCCGTACAATTACGACAGTTTGTTCGGATAATTTCTGTTTTATCGGGTGTTTGCCCTAAAGAAGCGGCATTAGCACGAGGCACCAATCCATCCGACCACGTACTGCTAAGTGCACCAAATGCACCGATAACAGCGGTTGTTTTTAGAAAATCTCTTCTCCCAAACGCTGTTTGTTCTTTTTGTTCCATACAATTCTCCTTCTTACGGCAAAAATCAGGAATGTAAATACACAGAAGATAATGCGCTTACTATGCATTCACGTGAATCAAAATTTTATTGATAGATAACAATAAAATTCACCTAACCAACAAAAGTACCTTGACGTTAAGTCATCAAAAGTTTCAAATCTTGGTTATAAGGACGTATCTACTTGTTTAAGCCTTTTTGTTCAAAAGAGAATAAATTTATAGATATTTATGTTTTAATAAATCGATTTATTGTAGAAATTATAAGCATATTTGCCACTATTTGTCAATACAAAATATTTTATTATTTTATTCAATTTATACAAAGGCTGATGTGGTCGAACTTTTCATGGGAATAAAATTTTTTAAAAAGGGATAGTACAGGCTATCACGGTATAAAATTTAGTAAGTTTTTTAGAAAAACGTAGAGATTAAAGTGTTGTTTTTGTTTTATAAAATGACGAAAAAAATTAAAATACTAACTTATAAATGAAGTTTCTTTGTACATCGTATATAAAATAAAGTTGAGTTTTGCTATTATGTGAATAAGAAAAAATTCCGTGATTACGTTGATTTAAAATATCATTTTGGGTTAGAATATAAAGATGGCACGAAAACGTTCGACTTTCACTCCTGATTTTAAAATGCTAGTTGTTCTTGAGGCGTTTCAAACGCAGCTTACATTACAACAATTGGCAGGCAAACATCAAATTTCAGTCAAAAACATTATGAATTGGAAGCAACAATTTTTAAACAACGCACACCTCGCCTTCCAAAACACACCTACAAAAGAGACGCTTGAAACACTCAAAAAAGAAAATTTGGAATTGGAAAGAAAACTTACTCAAGCCACTGAAGAAAAAAGTTTTGTGACGAAAAAAATTAAAGAATTAAAGCTTTAATATTTTTGATTTCTTAAGAACGATTTTAGTGAGAGTTCTGTTCTGTTTTGTACTTTGTTACCTTCTGCTTATTCATAAAATCATGTTCTATAAATAACAACATTTGTCTGCATTTTTTCTGGATTAACACGAAAATCATTTTGAAATAAAATGTTTACATTGTTTTCAATAATATCAAAGAGTGTTTTGTTCTCTTGGGAGATTGCATGTGCAAAACAGACATCTTCACATAAATGGCATTCAATGCATAAAGAAGGATCAAGCAAAATACTAAATGAAGTTTTTTGTAGCAATGATAATGCCCCCGATGGACATACATGTGTGCAAATGGAACATTGCTGGCAATCATTAGCATTAATTATGGGCTTAGTACCAATAACGGTTGATAATAAACTCTCTTTTTTTTGAAAAAGCGTCTTTAACATCGTAAGGTAATGCTGATGTTTTGCATATGCGTGTTGTTTTGTAGTCAAATGATGATAATGATGCAATGCTTTATCGGCACACAGTACGGTTTTATCTTGTGTGTCCGATTCTTTGCCTAACAATTTGAGTAAAAATCTTCGTCTGATTTTTCCTTGTCTGTTCTGCTCATTTTGGCGATCTTCACGAGAAGCGATAGACTGTTTTTGTTGATTTAGGTGAACTTTAATCGGTAAATTTGCACGTGAGCAAAGCATTGTAACCGTATTGATGGTTGTTTCAATCCGTGATTGTGTTGATGACAAAGAGCACGTTGTGCATTCACCATGAACGATATGAATGTCTTGTTTTGTTGTTAGCGCTGTATATAACAGCATTGATTTATCTAATCTAGCAAGGCAGGGTAATGCAATAGCTGCATTGTCAAGCGTTTGAATGTTTTTACATGTAAAAATAATTTTTTCATTTTGAGAGCTTCGAGATTGGATAGATGCCATAATCGCTTCATCCAAAAGTGTTTGGCTTTCAAAAGCATCCGTAGGACATACCTGTATGCATGCACCGCAATCTAAACATTTAAGAGTATCGATACGTGGAATGTTCGTAAAAAAGTTAAGCGCATGAGAAGGGCATACGGTTTGGCACTTCTCACACGTTGATTTTTTATGAATTGTTTTTAAACAACGCTCTACATGTAAAATCATCTCTCCCACCTATTGCGCATCTCTAAGCATCTTTAGACTTTTTTTTAAAAAAGGAAAAGGAAATTGCATGCATTGGGCAAGCATCTGAACAATCCATGCATTTGGTACATCGCGATACGATGGTTGGTGTTAAAGGGTGGTGCAAATTAATATCTTCATGGCATACTGTTTGACAAATTTTACAATCAGCACCTTTGGTTGTTTGAAGACAACTTTGGCTATCAATTTTTGGTTTAAAAAAAACATTAGCACGGCTCATTAACGAGATCAAAGCGCCTAAAGGGCAAAATTTTCTACAGGAATATCGAAATAAAGCAAGCTCCAATATCAATAAAGCAGGAAAAATTGCTAAGGACCATGTTGGCTCATTAAATTGAATCAATCTCCAAAAACTCACGATGACGGCAAACGTAAGTCCAATAGGACATATTAAACAAAAAACTGGAAATCCAAACAAGAAAGTTGAACCAAGCGCTCCGCCTAAAACATAATAGCTGGTATCGATGGTTTTTTTTGTTTGTGATACTGTTTGTATCTCTTGTGCCGCAACAGTGTTTGTTTCAACAATTTTTTCCCCTGGTAAAACGGGCGTAGCGACGGATGTCTTTTTAGGAAACCATTTTCTAAACAGCGGTACAGGGCACACCCAAGCACAAAAAATACGCCCAAAAATGATAGATATTACCAAAAAAACAGCCAATGAGATAAATACCGCAGGCACAAATGTTTTACTAGCGAGGAAGGTTTCAACAGAGCCTAAAGGGCAAATGGCTGTAATGGTTTTATATCCGAATGCACTGAGCGTCCCTGTGCCTGAATGAAATAAAAGTCCAAAAACAACAAGTGCAACAAAAAAAAGAATCGTATAAGTACGTAACGATGAAAATTTAAACTGATTCATGGCTAAACTTCTTTATGAGAGATGGGTTTGATCTCGACACCGCGTACTTTTCCACCGACGTAGGAACGAAGTATCAGTGCTGGACAAATATTTTCACATACACCGCAACCATTACATGTTTCAGAATCAATGATTGGTCTTTTTTGAGTGTCTAAGGTGATGGCTTTATACGGACAAGCCGTGTAACAAAGTGTACAAGCGCCAAAATTAAGGGCTATACATACATCCGTCAATTCAGCTATTCCTATCTTAACGCTCTTTTTATCGAATGGCTTTAGCGCATCGGTAGGGCATACTTCCACGCATTTGTTACAAAAATCACAGCTTCCCAAGTGAAATTTCATAATAGGAGTGCGCGCTTGAACAAATCCTTCTTCAATGGAAGCAATTCCAATCGCAGAAGTGTGACAAGCACTTCTGCATCGATCACATTTAATACAATTGGCTAAAAAAGAGGCTTCATCCTGCCCACCAGGTGGTCTTAATAATGCTTTTTTTGTTTCAGCTTTTCCCGCAATACCCAACCCAAACATCAAGGCAATCCCTGCGCCTGCTGCTACAAATTTGCGTCTTTGAACATTGGTCCTTCGTACGTTAGGAGTTTGATGTAATAATGATTCGTTTTGCATGATCTTTGCTTTTGGCTAAGAAAGAGTGTCGCTAGAAACGGCTTCTTGTGCAATATATTCTGCATGGGCTTCTGCTTTACGACCACTGATAAGAATCGTTGTTGTTAAATAGTGCAAGATCTCTTGATCGAGCGTTAAATAACCGTTGGTCATTTTGGCAATGGCTAAATAAAAATCAGAGCTTGCACATCGAGCGACATCATTACAGAAAGAGGGCACCCAGTTTAAGAGATGTTCTTTCAAAAAGGTGGTTTGCGTGTCAATGAATTTTGCAGCTTTTGAATAATCTTCTTCGTGCAAAGCTTGTTTACATTCATTGCATAAATATGCCATGAATTCTAATTCGAGTCCCAGTTGATCTTCTGGCATATTTAAATTTTCATCTCTATCAAGTCCAAAATGTCGGTACATAGCAAGTACCTTATCTCGAGCCTCTTGCATAACTAAATGTTCCGTACTGGTATAAACAGATTCATAAGGATAGGCCGCCTCAGTATTTTCAAGTGTACCAGCTCCTAAGAAAACACGTGCATAGTCAACAGCTAAATCGGTTAATGGGTCTAAGTGTTGTTTTTGAAAAAATGCTTCAAAGAGTTTGTACCCTTCAGCCAGTTCTTGATCTTCACATTCTGTGAAAAAACGCATTTGAGAAAGCTGTTCATAAAAAGTTGCGTCAATTTCTTCTTTATAGATTCTGCCTAACAACCGATACATGTAAGCTCTGTTTTCCATCAATAAGATGTTTTCACTCATAAGTCCCATTTTCTATCCTTTTGTGATATGTTTATTTTTGCATTTATACAAGTTTTGATATAGCCGTAGATGTTGTGACCCAATGACTGTTCCACTCCAACCCACCAGCTGTTTCTAAAGAGTCAATAAAATACGATGGATAAATCTTTGGGCTTTCCAAGAGAGGATTACCCATCAAATGTTTTTCAATGTCGATTCGTGATTTTGGATTTTTACATAATGACAGGATATCTAAGTACACCGATTTATATTCAGGCTCTTTCGTAAATAACGCTTCTATCTTGTCATCGCTTTGCTCTTGTTCAAGTGCAATCAATCCTTCCAACGTTGTTTGATACTGAGTTTCGTCGTTAGAAGTTGGATGCGCAGCTAATATTGCTTGACATTCTATAAGCCATGTTAAAAAAATTTGAGGTTTTTGTAGCGGAACCTTCATCTCAGGATACGCTAAAACTGCCGATTCTACCTCCATAAGCTTTTTTGGGTTTTTACACAAAGAGAGCATTTTATACAGTATGGCTCTAAACGCAGGTTCACTTTCTATTCGCTTCTGAATAAGCGCTACTATTTCATCCGTAGATAGTTGTATGTCATCGTGTGTTTCTGGCATGATTTTTCCTTTCTATGAAACTTTACATGTAAAAATTAAAATTGAATAAATTAAAACAGATAAGCTGTTTAATTATATAAGTTTAATTTTTATAATTATAGAAGTATTGCCACTATTTGTCAATACTATTTTATATATTTTTATTTTCTATTTTAAAGATAATTATTGATAATAATCCCTGTTTTTAGGCATTTGTATAAATATATTCAAAAAAATAATGAATTTTATTTATTCATTACTATTTACTTTATCGAAAAAAAAAGATAATATTTCATTATATATTTTAAAATATAACGATAATATGTAATTTTCTTGTTTTCCATGTAGTGACATAAGAATTTTTTTGATACTATATTGAAAACAGTTCATGTCAAACAAAACTTATTCGTATGGAGAGGTAAAATGGCTCGACAAAAAAACTCATTTTCACCTGAATTCAAAATGCAAGTGGTCTTAGAGACTTTCCAGAATAAAGAAACTTTAGTACAATTAGCGAGTCGCTATAATACTTCCGTGAAGAACATTGAAAATTGGAGAGAGCAATTTTTACAGAATGCCCATTTAGCCTTTAATTCGGTAGCGCCATTGGAAAGTGTCGCGTCATTAAAAAAAGAAAATTCTAAACTAGAAAAGATGCTTGAAAAAACACGTCAAGAGACAAAAGAAGCAGCAGATAAACTCAAACAACTCGATATTACGACAAAAAAGCAGTTGATTGACACAACATCATCTTCATTATCTATTGCACAGCAGTGTAAAATCATTGATCTTAATAGACCTTCTTTATATTATGAACCCAAACCTTCTAATAGTAATGATGAAATCATTATGCAAAGAATTTGTGAAATTTATAATCATGCACAATCCTCAAAAGGGTATCGTGCGATGCATCAAAAATTGATAGAAGAGGGATTTAAAATAGGGGTCAATAAAGTTCATAAGCTGATGAAAATACTAGAAGAACAAAATGCTCTAAGCCGTTCATCCAATTATGAAAACCAACCCAATAAAGTACAAGTTCATTCTCGTTCTTTGCATGATCTTGCACTGATTAAGCCATACAAATTATAAGGTACAATGGTTTCTTGATGAACATTCCTGAAAAGTAAATACAAAATTTTTAGTTGCATCATGAATGGCTACGAAGTGCTGGTATTGTTCGAGTATATTGTCTTTTTGTTTGACTACAAGTTCCAACTTCTTTTGTAAAATTACTTTTTTTCGTAGCAATGTTGTAACTTGTTTTTTTTGAACAGGCATGGTAGGCTTTGCACAAAAAATTAATGCAGCACTCTCTAAAAATCTTTTTTTCCATCGATAAATGGTTTTACTGTTAATATGATATTGTTGGGCTAATTCACTCACAGAAGCCCCGTTTTGCAACAATGCAAGCATGATATTCGTTTTAAGTTCAGAAGTATAGTACATAATAAACCCTCTTTTCTGAAATATTTTTCGTCATTTTTACATCAAAATCATAGCACCATCTTTTGCATTGTGTGGTAAACAATCGGTAACTAACCTTAATTTATACAAAATAATTTTTTTTAAGTATATATTTATATATATAAATAATTTTAGTAACTTATTTTTGATATAATTGTACGCATGATTAAAATATTATTGATTGAAGATGATGTCGATTTGGCCATCTTATTGCAGCGTATGCTTTTGTTAGAAGATATAGAAACAACACTTGCTTATCACCCCTTTGAAGGACTCAAACTCTTAGAAAGTGATACTTTATACGATGCCCTTGTGTTAGACCTCTCTTTACCCGGTATTGACGGTTTTGAAGTTTGCCGAAGAGTGAGAACCCTGCATCCTGATCTGCCTGTCATTATTTCTTCTGCTCGTTCTGATACTCTTGATAAAATTATGGGGTTTGAATTAGGAGCAGACGATTATTTGCCTAAGCCATATGAACCCATTGAACTAGCTTTCAGACTACGAGCAATATTGCGTCGAGGGCTTCATGTTAGCGTATCAACCAATAGTTTTACGATTGATCATGAACAACATATGATTAAGCGTAATAATCGTGAAATTCAACTTACCAAAGCGGAATACGATATTTTCTCTTTTATGATTGAAAAAGAAGGATACGTTATTTCGAGAGAAGATTTATTGCTCAATATTAACTCGATCAAATTTCAAAGCGGTCTTAAAAGTATTGACGTCATCATTGGGCGCATACGCCAAAAGATTGGAGATGATCCTAAAAACCCTCATTTTATTCACTCGGTCAGGGGCGTAGGATATAAATTTATCAATGCATAATGTATCCATCATTCGGCTTATATCCTTCTTCTTTGTGATTGCCTTACTTATCATTAATGGTTCGTTCATTATCGAATATAAACGCCAAATTAAGGACATTGAGTATTTTACGTTTCAGCGTTTTATGCTAGGAATGCGAATGAGGGAAAATGATGATCCTAATGCCCCACAAGCCCTAGCAAAAATAGGTCTTCGAAATAGTTCTCTTTCCAAATTAGAAATCAGGGAAAATGGTAAAAAAATCCTTGAAGACTCTTATTGCGATATGATTCAATATCAAAAGAAGCTCTATTTTGTTCCACGAGATCCTCTTCCTCCTGAAAAATCTCTCTTAAGAATTATGCTTTTAGCTGGAATTAAAGTGTCTGCAGAAGGTAATAAAATTTCGATGAATGATAAACCGGCTCTGGAAAATATTGAAGAATTTTCGTTACATAATTTGTGGATATTATGGGGAACGATTAATAGTGTTACAATTATCTTCTTTAGTATTGTTTTGCGAAAATTGTTGCGCTTAAGAAATTTAAAAAGCGCTATTCGCGTGGCTGGGGATTCCAATAAATTTGAAGCCATCCCAATAGATAGTAATGATGAATTGGGGCAGATTGCAACAGAATTTAATCTTGCAATGAAAAAACTGCATTTAATGAAAGAAGCACGCACGCTTTTTCTTCGCAATATTTTACATGAACTTAGAACGCCTGTTATGAAAGGTAAAATCTTAGCGAGCATTATCAAAGACGAAGAATTTAAAGACCAACTACGACAAATCTTTATCCGTCAAGAGGTCCTTGTGGGCGAAATGGTCAAAGTTGAAAAATTAACTTCCAATGAGTGGAAACTAGCAAAAAAAGAGTATCGACTCGTTGATATTATCGATCATGCTATCGACCTACTTTTGATGAAAAACAAGGATAGAATAGAGATAAATGCAGAGGATAAAACACCTGTATTATTGGTAGATTTTGAACTTTTCTCGACAGCCATCAAAAACTTGATTGACAATGCGCTTAAATATTCTAAAGATCATATAGTGATTGATATTTATCAAGATAGTCTTAGAATTGGAAATACAGGAGAAAAAATACCAGAACAACGCCTTGATTTTACTCGAGCGTTTAATCGAGAAGTGGAAAGCACAAATTCAGGACTAGGTTTAGGCTTATATATTGCTAATCAAATTTTTCTGAAACATGACTGTGAACTAACATACCAATATATCAATACAACAAATTACTTTTTACTCCATTTTATGGCCGTAAGTAATAATTTGCTTGAATTAAAAAGTAAAGTGTAGTAAAGGTGTTTAGATTTAGCAGTACATGTTTCGAGTTTTGATTGATGAAAAATAGTTGAAAGTTTATCATATTATGGTGGAGTGTAGGGGGATCGAACCCCTGACCTCAACGCTGCCAGCGTTGCGCTCTCCCAGCTGAGCTAACACCCCGATGTAGAAGAAAAAAAGTATTTTAACCAAGCAAAACTTAAAATTCTTCTTTTATGCTGCAAATTGTTTTGATTTTTCTGCTTTTATTGTGGCATATGCCTCTTGAATTTGTTGAAACTTTACTGTAAAATCTTTGAGTTTTGTTTCATTCTTGCCTTCGATAGTATCCGGGTGATACGTTTTTGCTAAACGAAGGTATTTTCTACGAATACTTTCTAAACTCTCCTGTTCATGGGCATTCAATAAATAATAAGGATTGTATGGTTTATGATAAGTATGTTTAGCATGAGAGACCACTTTTTTTGTGACAAGTTTGATAGGTTTTTCTGATGCTAAGAGAAGTTTTTGAAGAAATGATGCGTTGTGGGTTTTCGAAGCGATAGTACACAACTGATACAAAGAAATTAAAAATAATCTTCGTTGGTGGAGATTTTCGTTGCGAATGGCAAAATTAATGAGTGTTTCGTTTACCCAATAGGAACGACCTAACGTGCTATTAAGCACGTGTTTTACATGTAAATAGTGTGAAGATGCCTCTGAGATATGAATACAAATACAATCAGCCGTAAGACGTAGTTGCATGAAGCCTCCTTAGTTGAAAGATAGAAGCAAAATCGATTCCTCCTTACAGAAATGCTGAAATAATGGGCTTTTATTAACGGGTTTTTAATATTTTTTAGTTATGATTTAGCACTATGACGAGAAATTATCAATAGCCTTATTAGATACAAAGGGGATTATATGAGTAAACGTGTTATTTTAGTTGATGACTCCAAAACAATTCTTGCAACAGCTCAAATGGCGTTAGAAGAGATGACGCAACAAGGAGTGATTCAATTTGCGACGTATCTCAATCCTGTCGAATTACTGGATGCTTTATTAATGGGTAACGAAGATTATGATCTTTTAATTAGTGACATTAACATGGCACAAATGAGTGGACTTGATCTTGCGACCCAACTTAAATCTCACGAAAAATTTAAAAATAGACCTATTCTTATATTAACTACGGAGAGCTCACCCGAAATGAAGGCGAGAGGCAAAGCCATTGGCGTGACAGGTTGGATGGTAAAACCTTTTAGTGATGACAAGCTTGTGAAAGCTATTACGATGGTATTAGGGCTATAAAAATGGAAAAATCAAATAAACATGCGGATTCAAAAAGTATGCAACGCTTTTTGACGTTTTATTTGGAAGATGAAGTGTATGGTGTGCATATTTCTGATGTTAAAGAGATTATCGCCATGATGAAAACAACCCCTGTTCCCAAAACACCTAAGTTTATACAAGGCGTTATGAATCTAAGGGGCAATATCATTCCTGTGGTGGATATGCGTCTTAAATTTGAGATGCCTTCTATTCCTGCACAAATGTACACCGCTATTGTGATTATCAAATTGGGCGAAAAACAGATTGGTTTTATTGTTGATAAAGTTGAGGAGGTGATTAATGTTGAAGAAGAAAATCTTTCACTACCCCCTGAATTTGGAGCACAGATAGATACTCGTTTTATTAAAAACATGGCGCAACACAAAAATAAAGTCGTCATGATTTTAGACCTCATTGCTCTTTTTGGTGAAGAAGAGTTAAGCATCGTACAAAATCTTAGTAAATCAAACAGCGATACGGCAAAGGAGAAGTAAATGAAAAAGGCAACGTTAGGATTTAGAATCTCATTAGGATTTGGTATCCTAGTCTTTATTATTGTAGTTTTAGGGACAATTGGTGTAGTAAATATGCGTAATGCTTCTTCTACTGCTACAAAGCTTGCTGTGACATATGTCCCTGAGGTACAGTTGGCGACAGATATTTTTAAAGTATCGAACCAAATTCGTTACGAAATGCGAGCATTTATGCTTAGTGATAATGAAATGGCACTTGCAAATGCTAAAAAAGCTTTTGCAGAGTTAAAAACGTATTTGGATGAAGCTGATGCCCATGCCAAAAAATATAATCTAAAAAATCTTCAAGATAACAAAAAAATTGCGGCTAGCGCATTGGAACGATATATTGATGCAACCGATAAGAGTGAAAAAATCTTGGCGCGTAAGAAAATTTTAGATGCACAGATGGTTGATAATGCAGCATTATTTGTCAAAAGCGTTGATGAATATATGGCGTCACTTAAAAGCTCATTGGATGATGACTTAAAAAGTGAAAGACCTGATAAAACAAAACTTGCTAACCGAGGAGAAAAATTTGCCAACCTTCATACTATTATCAGTGTCACAGCAGCTGCTAGAGTTTATGGACAGCGTGCACAGTTGAAAAATGATGTTTCATTGATTGAAGGAGTACTTCCAAAATTTGAGACAGGTTATAAACTTTTAGCCGATATGCGTGCAACAACATTGAAAAGTTCAAACCTTGAACAGCTTAAAAATGTTGAACAAGCGATGCGAACATATGAAGTGTCTATGCGAGGTTTTGTAAGTATCATGCAAGAAAGTAGTGCTGAATCTAAAATTATGATAACGCTTGCTAATGAAATGCTTAGTGCGGTTGAAGCTGTTGTCGATGGTGGTTTAGAAAATGTTAAAACCGTCTCAACGGAGACATCGGATTCACTGAGTACGGCTTCTCTTATTATGATTATTGGATTAGTGATAGCAATTATCTTAAGTTTACTGAGTGCTTATATTATTATTAAAAGTGTTGTGAAAGTTGTAATTGATTCTGTAAAATCTCTCTCTGAGGGAACCTCACAAGTCGTGAGTGCGAGCGAGCAAATCAGCTCCGCTTCTGTTTCGTTAGCAGAAGGTGCAAGTTCTCAAGCGAGCAGTGTGGAAGAAGTGAGTGCGACCATTGAGGAAGCAACCGCAAGTAACAATCAAAATGCGGATAACAGCCGTGAAGCTAATATTTTAGCGCAACACTCAAATGATGCCGCTCGCCAAGGCAATCAACAAGTGGCTGATTTAATGGTCGCTATGGAAAAAATTACGGATTCTTCACAGAAAATTGCCAAAATTATTAAAACGATTGATGAAATTGCGTTTCAAACGAACCTACTGGCACTGAATGCCGCTGTTGAAGCAGCGCGTGCGGGTGAACACGGTTTAGGTTTTGCTGTTGTTGCGGAAGAGGTGAAAAACTTGGCTGAGCGCAGTGCGGGTGCGGCTAAGGAGATTACAGGAATTATTGAGGCGAGCATTGATCAGGTAAAAATGGGAACAGAGGTTGCCAATCGTACGAAGGATTCTTTCAGTGAAATTCTCATAAGTATTAAAAAAACATCTGATCTTATCGGTGAAATTGCCATTTCAGCCAAAGAACAAGCAGAGGGTATGAATCAAATCGCAACAGCGATGGGCTCTGTTGATCAAATCACACAGCAAAATGCATCTGCGAGTGAAGAAACCGCTGCTGCGGCAGAAGAGCTCAATGCTCAAGCGTTATCTATGTTAGAGAGTGTCGCGGAAATGGCAGCCCTTGCAGGGTACGATATGGGCAAAGAGAACCTTAAAACTACGCCAGCACATAAACGTGTTGCAACGCTTAGCATGGCGCCAAAACGCCTCAGTGTTGCACCTAAAAAAGCAAAAAGCACATTGAATGCGACGTCAAAAAGAAATAATGAAGAGGTTTTTCCTCTTGATGAAGATGATTTAAAAGAGTTTTAGTTCGGTTGCTTTTTACAGGTTTGTGTAAGGCGTAGTATAAAATTTCTTTTGAATGAAGGTGTATGATGTATATAGATGGCGATGTCCTTGAACTTGACCTTGAGATGGACTTAGAAGAGGTAAAAGCGTTAGAGATTTTTATCAAAGATAGACTTGCTTATGTTGAAGAGATTGTTTTGTTGCGTTCTAACGATAGCATACCTTCAACATCAGCGCTCTTCTCATTACTTTTTTTTATTAAAACTCAAAAGCCTTCAATAAAGATAGAGTTTATGGAGACAATGAGTCTTAATCTAGAAACATACGGCACAATGTATTGGACAGCGAATGAGTAAAGAAAAATTACGACAAATCTTCATCGAAGAGGCCAATGAAATCATTGAAAAGATGGATGTTGATATCCTAAGCTATGAAGAATCGCCTCACGATAAATCCCTTTTAAATGAGATTTTCAGGGGTGTGCATACGCTTAAAGGTAGTGCCAATGCGTTTAATTTTTCACGTCTTGGGGAGTTTGTTCACCATTTTGAAGATGTCTTAGATTATTTCCGTACCAGCGATGCTGTGCCAAACTCGCAAGATGTGGACCTCTTTTTAGACAGTGTGAATGTGATTAAAGAGACGCTATTATGTGAGGTTGAAGAAAAAGAGGGGTTGCCAAGTAGTTATGCCTCTTGTCTGGAAAGCATTCGACAGATTCTTTTACATGTAAATACAGCGCAAGCACCTCTTGAAGAAACTCCTATGGCAGATCTTGCCGCAGAGTTTGGCAATGAGACTTTTAATGCTCCTCTTGCTCATGCTCCTGGTGATGACCAAGCATTTCTAAAGGAATTACAAGACGGTGAGATGCTGTTTAAAATCACACTTCGCTTGGATGAAGATATCTATTTAAGAGGGTTTGATCACTTTTTGTTTTTCAAAAACCTAGGACATCTTGGACGAATTTTGGCATCCTATTGGACGGTTCCAAAAGAAGTTTCCCCTGAAGAATTCAATGTTGAACGCAATCTTATTCAGCGCGTAACCCTCTTTTTCGCTAGTAATAAAGCATATGAAAGTATTGTGGATGTGTTTGCCTTTTTAGATGATGAAGAGTTTGAAGTAACGCCTATTTCTATCCAAGAGCCAGCGCCCCTTGAGGAGCAAGTTTTCACTGAAGCTCCTATCAATGAGAAAGAAATCAAAATGGAGCCTAAAGAAGAGGTTCAAATTGCCCCCAAAAGTACCGTCATTACCAAGAATTTTCTAAAAATTGATGCGCAAAAATTGGATGAATTGTTTGATTCGATTGGGGAATTGGTTATTGCTCAAAATTACTTAGGTGAAAATGAGAAAATCAAGGCAATGCACGACGCTGAGGTTGCCAAAACGATAGAAAACCTTTCAAAAATTACGCGATTGATTCAAAATCGTGTGATGTCGTTACGTATGATTCCTATTCGCGATACTTTTGAAAAAATGAAGCGTGTTGTGCGCGATTCGTCTAAAAAAGTGAATAAAGTCATTCATCTTAATTTAGAAGGGGAAGACACGGAGATTGATAAGACAATGGTTGAAGCGCTTTCAGACCCATTGGTTCATATCATTCGAAATGCTATTGATCATGGAATAGAAAGCTCTGAAGAAGAGCGACTGAGAAATGGCAAAAGTGTTGAGGGAAATGTTCTATTAAGAGCGTATCACAGAGGTGGCAATATCATCATTGAAGTGAAAGATGATGGTAGAGGCATCAACAAAGCAAAAGTTTTCCAAAAAGCGGTATCAAAAGGACTTGTAAGTGTGGATGAAGAGCTGAGTGATTCACAAATTTACAGTCTCATTATGCAACCGGGATTTTCGACAGCCGATGTGATTAGCGATATTTCAGGACGCGGTGTTGGCTTGGATGTCGTGAAAACGGCCATCGAAGCCGTACGCGGAAAGATTGATATTAGCTCAGAAGAGGGAAAGGGAACCACGTTTTCGATTGTGTTACCCTTAACGTTAGCGATTATTGATGGTATGTTGGTGCGTTCAAGTGAGAAGATTTTTATTATTCCGACATTATGCATTACCGAGTCTTTTAGACCAAAACCAGAAAATGTTCATTCCATCAGCGGTAAAGGAGAGTTTGTACAGCTTCGCTCAGAATTATTGCCTATTATTCGGCTTAATAAGGCTTTAGAACTCGACCAAACCATGCCAAATCCTTCAGAAGCAACATTGGTTTGTATTGAAAATACACGCGGAAAGTTTACACTATTGGTCGATGAATTGGTTGGGCGTCAGCAAGTGGTGATTAAAACACTTGGAGAATTTTTATCTAAAACAGAAGGAGTCAGTGGAGGAGCGGTTATGGGTAATGGCGAAATCGCCCTAATCTTGAATGTTGAAGAGCTTTTTTAATGGAAAGGCTTGTCTTAAAACGTAAAGAGTTCCAACTCTTACAAGCATTTATTTATGAACATATTGGCATCTCTTTAGGTGACCATAAGATTTATTTAGTGCAGGCCAGACTTGCAAAACGTGTAGCGCAATTAGGATTAGAGAGTTTTAGTGCCTATTATGAGCGTTTAGTCAATGATAAAAATGCAAATGAGCTGGAGTATCTCTCTTCTTTAATTTCAACCAATGTGACCTCTTTTTTTAGAGAAGCTAAACAGTGGGATTTTTTAAAAACATGCCTTCTTCCTTTATGTGAACGAAATGGTGGGAAACTGCGTATTTGGTCAGCTGCATGTTCTTCGGGAGAAGAACCGTACAGCATTGCTATGTTTTGTGCGGAGCACCTTCCCAATTATGAACAACTGGATATTAAGATTTTAGCAACAGATGTCTCTTCTAAGGTGCTTAAGAAAGCTATGAAAGGAGTATATGCGCAAAAAGCATGTCACTCCCTCAATGAAGTTTATTTACGAAAATATTTTACACCAACACGCATCGAAGATGAAATATATTACCGTATGAATGAGCGAATGAAACAACATGTTTTATTTCGCGAATTCAATCTCGTCACAGGAGATTATGCTCTTTTTAAAGAGAAAAAATTCGACATTATTTTTTGTCGTAATGTCATGATTTATTTTGATAAACCAACGCAATCAGTACTGGTTGATAAGTTTCATGGCATGTTAAGCGATGGAGGATATTTATTTATAGGAAGTTCGGAGGCTCTTACCGATATGAAAAAGGACTTTAAATCCAGAAGCGCTTCAATTTATCAAAAGGTATAAGATGACTGAAAAACAAAATTTTGACGCTATTAGCGATGAACTACTTTTAGAGGAAGTCAAGCGCCGTTTTGACCAAAAGAATAGTACCTTGGAAGAGATGAAGTTTTTAACGAAAAAGCTTTATGATTTAAATGAGAAGCTGAAAGAACATGACTCTATTAAAGGTGAATTTCTATCGTTGATTAAGAACGTGTTCAATAACCCCTTAAGTTCGTTACTGAATCTCTCTTCTATGATGCGTAAAAATGAAGACTCTCCTAAAACGCAGGCTATGAAACAGCTTTTAGATATGGAGCTTCGTAAGCTTGATTTCCAAATTAACAACATCTTCACAGCCGCAGAAATTGAGGCGGGTGAAATAGCCAATTATTGGTGTGAAGTTGATTTACGCAGAATTATTGATGAAGTTTGTGAGTCGTTTATGTATCTTATTCAGGACAAATCACTCGTCATGGATTTAGAGTTGAATATTCATGAGCCAATCATTAGCGATGCTAAAAAACTGCATACGATTTTTATGAATCTTATCTCCAATGCATGTGAATACTCTTTCCGCCAAAAGAACGTTACAATCAAAGCTTGGATAGAGGAGAATAATTTACATGTAACGGTTAAAAACATCGGTGATACCATTGCAAAAGAGTATAAAAAAGAGATATTTAGCCGGTTTAAAAAAGTGGTTTCCCCCAGTTTTGCACGCGAAAGTGTGGATGGTTTGGGCTTAGGCTTAAGTGTTGTTAATGCCTTGCTTGAATCACTTGATGGCACGATTTCGTATGTTTCATCCGATGCTACGACAGTTTTTACGCTCATCTTACCACTGCAAGATAGAACGATAGCCGAAGCATCCATGAGTGAGAGTGCCAATGAATTTATGTTTGATGATACGAATAGCGATATGAAAGAATTTTGATGCTACCCCGTAAATTTATCCATGTCGGTGAAATTTTTGTTGGCATTAAACCCACTGAAATTGTTACGGTGCTTGGTTCGTGTGTAGGGGTTTGTCTTTACGACAAAATTGAATTCATCGGTGGAATGAACCATTATCTCTTGCCTTTGTGGAATGGCAATGGATTGGAGAGCCCAAAATATGGCAATGTTGCCATTCCAAAACTTATTGAAAATATGGAAAATATAGGGTGTCTTAGGCGTAATCTGGAGGCAAAAATCTTTGGAGGAGCGAATATTCATAAGAGTAATAGCGAAGGGCAGTTGATTGGTCAGAAGAATATTTTGATTGCAAAAGAGATTTTAAGAGAGTATAACATCCCTATTCGTGCGGAAGATACGGGCGGCAATAATGGCAGGCGTATTATGATGATTAGCGATGCCAACCGCATTATTTTGAAGTACGTACAAAACGAGATGATGAATGATTAGAGTTCTTATTGTGGACGATAGTGCCACAGCGCGCCACGTTTTAAAAGAAATTCTTGAAAGCGATTCTCGTATTGAGGTTGTGGGATTGGCGGCTGATGCATATATTGCACGTGATATGGTTGTGGAGAAGAAACCCGATGTCATTTGTTTGGACGTGGAGATGCCACGGATGGATGGTGTGACGTTTTTACAAAAATTGATGGTCCATTTTCCAACACCAGTCGTGATGGTCTCGTCTTTGACACGAAGCAGTGCTCAAGTGACGCTTGATGCGCTTGAAGCAGGTGCAATTGATTATGTTGAGAAGCCACATTCGCATATTTACGATGGAAAAGAGCTGATTAAAGATGAGCTGATTCAAAAAGTTATTAGTGCTTCTTCGGCCAGAGTTCAAAAGAAAATTCCTTTAAAGCAAACTATTACCAATCGGTTAAGTCTTGCCGAAACCACGCATAAAGTCATTGCAATTGGCTCTAGCACGGGAGGCACAGAGGCTCTTAAAGTGGTGTTACGTGGATTGCCTAAAAATGCGCCTGCCGTTCTTGTCGTGCAGCATATGCCTCAAAGTTTTATTGAATCATTTGCGGCACGACTCAATCAATTGTGTGATATAGATGTCAAAGTGGCTCAAAATGGGGAGTTTTTACAAACAGGTACGGCTTACATCGCACAAGGTGGTAAGCATATGGTTTTGCGAAGATCCGGTGCGCGTTATTTTATTGAGCTTGGATTAGGGCAAAAAATCAGTGGGCATTGTCCAAGTGTCGATGTTCTGTTTAATTCGGTTGCGAAAGTAGCCGGAGCCAATGCCATTGGAGCGATTTTAACCGGTATGGGAAGTGATGGCGCGAAAGGGATGTTGCATATGCATCAAAATGGTGCAAAAACCATTGCCCAATCCGAGGAGAGTTGTGTTGTTTTTGGTATGCCTAAAGAGGCGATAAAATTAGGGGGAGTGACACAAACGCTGGATATTGAAGAGATTGCTTCAGGTATTTTGAAAATGCTCTCTTAGGAGTTACTGATGGAAAAAACATTTTGTCCCACACATACAACTTCCGTTTTATTGATTGGGGAATTGGCCTATGATGCGACGTTTGTGAAAGCCGCAGAAAAACTCTGTACTTCTTTACATGTAAACGTGCTTCCAGACACGCTCTATCAAGTGATGTCTGAGGAAAAAATCGACCTTATCTTTGGTTCGCTGTCTCATGCAAACGAACAGGTTTATGTGCCTTTACTGCGACATATCAAGCAATGTTATCCTCTAATAAAGATTATTTTGTTCTTACAAGCAGAACATCTGACGTTGTTAGATGAGATATTAACGCTGCAATGCGAACGTTATTTGAGCATGCGCAATGAACGACTGCTTGCATTGGAACATCTTGAAAAAAGTTTAAAACAATTGCACGATGACAGATACATTGCGGAGCGACACTATTTTGAAGAGTTGCTTGATTTTGCGATTGTCTCGCAAACGGATTTGGATGGTAATATTACCTATGTGAATGAAAATTTCATCAAGACAACGGGCTTTAGTTACGAAGAGCTGATTGGTAAAAACCACCGTCTGATTAAGCACCCATTGACCCCACCGGAATTGTTTACGGAACTTTGGCAAACTATTACGCAAGGATTAGTATGGAGAGCCCATATCCTTAATCGTAATAAAGATGGCAGTGATTTCTGGGCGGAAACGGTTATTATCCCTTTTAAAGAGAGCAAAACGGGTAAAATTTTGCAGTACTTAGCGATTCGACATGATATTACGGAGTTTTTACAAAAAGAGAGAGCTGCAAATGAATTGAAGCAAAAAGCGGATGAACAAGAACAACTCTCTGAAGCCAAAGATGCTTTTTTAGTGTTGTTTACGCATGAACTAAAAACACCGCTCAATGCAATTTTAAATTTTGCGCAGTATCTTTATAAACATATGCCTCATATTGAAGAAGTTCCTAAAGAGAAGCGGTTGTATCTTTTAGAGCAGATTTATAAAAGTGCAACATCTATGCTAGAAAATGTGACCAATATCTTAGACCTTGGCAAACTGCGCCATCAAAAATTGTACTATAATCTAACGCTTTTCAATCTCAAAGAGAGTATTTTAGACGTCATTGAAAAGCACGGTTCTTTAGCGCTAGAGTACAAGCGCACCATTCTTTTTCAAAGTGATGGAAGTGATCCTTTTATTACCAGCGATGAGTACCGTTTTAAACAAATCCTCTCCAACGTCCTCTCTAATGCCATTAAATACGGCACATCCATGGTTGAGGTGTATCTGGTTTCAAGTCCTGAAGAAATTGACATTATCATTCAAGATGATGGCAAAGGCATTAAGGATAAAGAAGAGGTCTTTGAACTCTATACGCAAAGTTCAGCAGGGCTTAGTAGCATGGAGAAAAAAGGAACCGGAATTGGATTGCATTTTGTAAAGCTGTTATGTGAAGGATTAAATCTTGAATATAAGGTCGAAGATTCAACCACTTTAGGTGGTGTAAAATTTACTTTAACGAAACGATTGAAGGATACTAAAGATGTGTAAAGTTCTCATTGTAGATGATAATGACAATAACCGTTTAACACTCAATTTATTGCTCGAAGAGGTCGAAAATATTGAAGTTTTTGAAGCCGAAGATGGTCAAATTGCCGTCGAGATGTGTGTAAAAAACCATTTTGATCTTATTTTTATGGACATCATGATGCCCAATTTAGATGGGTTTGAGGCAACACAATATATTAAGCAAGTGGATAAGAAATGTATGATTATCGCTTTAAGTGCGTTGGATGATGAGGCTTCCAAGCATAAGATGCTCTCCTTGGGCGCCGAAGATTATCTGACAAAACCACTGAATGCTGAGCACTTTTTACAGCGCATTAAGCAGTACATTCGTATTCTTGAGTTACGCAATCAAGACATCACTAAAAACACTCAAGCGCTTAACCCTTTTAATTCACATGTATTTCATCGTCTCATTACTTTTAAAATTGATAGCGAAGAGGCACTCGCAGAGTTTTGGGATTACTGGCTAAATGGACCTAAAGATGTGATTAACTTAAGTGATTGTGTACGTCTTATCTATGGGTTTAGTTTGTGGTTACTCAAACACAACTTTATATGCGAAGTTCTTGTTGAAGAGAATGAAGAAAAACTTTACATGATGCTTTTGCATGTAAAACCTCTCAAGAACAACGTGATTAAAAATATTTTGCTCAAACACTTCGCAAATGCGAAATACATTTTGAGTCAAGAGATGCTCTCTTTTCAATTAGATAAAGAGATAAAACGTGATAATGGTGTTTTGTCCGTGAGTGAAGAGGCTCAAAAAATTCTTTCCAAAACGCACGATACCGTCTTAAGTGCAAGTGAATACATTGATTCAACCGCGATATCCTTTATGTCTAAAATTGATGGACTAGAATTACTCAATGATGAAACCGATAAAGCGATTTTGATTTTTGAGAAAGAGCCTACCAAACAAAATTTAGCGGTTATTTATGATAATTTTCAAGAGTATGCGACCTTGCTAGAAGAGTTGATGGATTTCGAGCATTTAGGGTTTGCTATTCAAACGTTGATTAATTTTTTAGGAACATTAACAGAAGAACAATTCGAAGCTGAAAAAATCAAACGATTGTCGGCGATGTTGCTGAATTTGTTGCATGATTTAAGTTCGTGGCGCGAAAATGTCTTTATTACACAAGTTGCTCGTGATATTCACTATCTCGATTCATCGCTTTTGAGTTCTTGTATTCAAATCGAAGCGATTTTTGAAGAAAAAAGCATTGATGCTAACCATGACGATGACATTGAATTTTTCTAAGCTTCAAAACTGTGTGCCGTTGTTACAACGGCACACTTTTTAAATTATGAATGTGATACGCTAGGTGGAAGGTAAATTTGATACGTATTTCGTCCAGCAGATTTAGCGATATAAAGGGCTAAGTCCGCATTTTTAATGAGTTGGTTAAAATCGTTGCCATGATCAGGAAACAAGCTAATACCAATGCTTGTTGTAATGCCTAAGTCAAAGTTTCTTACGCGAATGGGTTGTTGCAAATTGTGGACTAATTTTTCTGCAATGTGCTGTAAACTTTTTTCATCTGTAATGTCATCAACAAGAATAATAAACTCATCGCCACCAAAGCGTGCAACGGTATCTGTCTTACGTGTTGCAAGTAGCAATGTTTTGGCTACATGAATTAAAATCATATCGCCTACATCATGCCCCAATGAGTCATTGATCTCTTTGAAATTATCCAAATCGAGAAATAAAACACCAAATTTCTTTCCACTCATCAAGTTACTTTCGATAAGAAGTTGCATTCTTTGGTGCAATAATGTTCGATTGGCCAGAGATGTTAAATGGTCATAATGCGCTTGTTTATAAATGATATCTTGTTGCTTCACCAATTTATTTTTGGCTGTTTCGAGTTTACGAATAGTCGCATTAGCCACTTTAATTGCTCGTGCAAGCTCTTCGCTCTCCTTATTGCATTTTGCTTTTTCTTCCATCAAACTGGTTTGGTCGTAAATGAGGACGGTCACCATCTTTTTTTCAATATCGTAAGGCATAATCGTGACATCTTGCTGCATGAACTCAAAAATAGACTTGGTTGTGATGGAGTTTTTCATTGGTAAAAGATAGTGATTTGCATCTGCCGTGAAAAAAGAGGGGCTGTTGAGTGTTAAAGCTGCTTTTATATGGCGTTTAAGTGCTTTGAGCTGCTCATTGCTAATGGCAAATACAGAGAGTAAATTTTTACCCACAGCTTCTTCTGGCGTAATTTCACTGTGAATACCAACCCATTTGTTGAGGTAATAGATATTTAAATCTGTGTCAATGGTTAAAATGCCTACGTTGATTGACTCAATGGTCTTTTCACAATTTATCATAATTAAAGCTTATCAATAGTACTTTTTAGATGCTCTAGCATCTCATTATTCAATAGGATAAACATATGTCCTAAAATATTCTCTTTCTCAATATCCAAAGCGGTTTTAATGACAATCACATTGTCATAGCCTTCGATTTTGTCGTATTTGTCCATCTCTGAAGTTTCGCGTTTTTCAATCGAAGGAACTTTAAAAATCGTCTCACCATTAATAATTTCACAAAATTTACCAATACACGCAGACGTGATGATGTTGGTGAGTTCTAAAATAGAAGATTTGATGTCGTTTTCATCGCTCTCTTCTTGTTTGAGCAAAAGGTTGCTAAAAACATTGGCTGAATAGTGATTAAAGACAAATAATACTTCGCCATTAAAAGAGCCTAAAAAACGTTGCTTTGTAAGGTAAAACTCACAATCATCTTCTAAAACTTCAACAATTTTGTCATCTAAATTGAGAATGTCAATACTGGAAATTTCAGGAATATGTAATTTTGCATGATTGTCGAGCATGTCACCGATTAAAGAAGCTGAGAGTCCAAAAGAAACGTTAATCAGCTCTTTTAAAATATCTTCTTGTTGCGCATTAAAATACTTTTTTGTCATTTAAAATACCAACTTTAATAAGGTTGTACGGAACTCTTCTTCATCAACAGGTTTTGAAATAATGGCAGAAGCTCCAAGGGCTAAAACTTTCTCTTTAGTGCTTTTTTGGCGGTCCGCTGAAATCATGACAACGAGTGCCTCAGGGTTGAGCGTACGAATATGTTGTAACGCTTCAAAACCATCCAAAACAGGCATCGTAATATCTAAAAATACAATGTCGGGCTGATGCTCTTGAAACAACTTTATGGCTTCTTCGCCATTCTCGCCTTCAATGATTTCTGCGCTTTCAGCTATCTTTTTAGGAATCATCTCAATAAGCCATTTACGTGATATTTTTGAATCATCAACGATTAAAAAAATCATTTTATTTGATAAGCCCATCTCATAATCCTAATAGTTAAATTCTATAAGCTTTAAATAATACAAAAAATATCTTTAAAAAATTATATAAGATATTTTTTTGCGTCCTCTTTTTGGAGATACGGCGATGCGTACATCACTTTATCGCCTATGCCAAGTGCGTATGTTTTTTCGGGTAGTGCCTTCGTAAAACTGAGCACAATGCGACACGCTTCTGCTTCATCTTCCATGCTTGCCGTGCACGATAAAAGCGAACTAGGCGCGCTCATCTCCTCTTTTACATGTAAAAGTTGAAACTTAGCATTGGATAGAGATTCTAGGGCATCGTTTTCTGCTTCATTGCGTCCGACAATCAATTTTGCACCGTCTTTTAACCTAAAATGTCTCCCATTTTTTAGCAAAGGAATATCTTCTTTTGAAAAACTGTCATAAGCAACAAAATCTCGCAAACGGATGCTAAATTGAACATCAGTTAGCAAACAGCCGCCTGCGGGTGTTGGGTAATCTTCCCATCCAAACTCTTTGGCAAGTGCTAATTGCGCTTGACGACCTCTTCCGTTAATACCCAACAACAAACTTCGATCAACCCATCCTTCCCGTTCGGGCTTGGTTTCATCGAGTACTTGTGCGCATAAAGGACGAAGAATTAAATCTTCATCAATGTCATCGGCGATTTTTCTTACAATGCGCAGAGCATCTTTGTTTTGGCTCATAGGGCGTTGTCCCACAACTTCTCCTGTTGCGATAAACGAAGCGCCAAAACGCGGCATCAATGATTTAGCAACCGTGAACATAAATCCATGGCAATCAATACACGGATTAAACTGTTTTCCATAACCATATTTGGGGCTAAAAAGAACCTCTTGGAGGTAACGATCTTGCACATCAATGACTTCTAAACGAGCCCCTGCAAGGGTTGCTCTTCTTTGAAGCGCTTCAAAATGGTCTTCTTTGACACCAAAACCGATGTTGATATGTGTGGCAATGACTTCAATGCCTTGTGATGTAAGCAGTTTGATAGCCAACATGCTATCTAAACCGCCACTAAAGAGTACTAATGCTTTCATACGGAACGAGTTCACCTTTTTTTAATTTCATCATTTTTTCTTGAATTTTACGAATCAAAAATTGCTTTTGCTCATAATTCATCGTTTTGGAGTTTTTGATCTCCTGAAACTTCTCATTGTAGTAGTGGTATAAAAATGCCACCATGGAAGCGATGAGCTCTTTTTCATCGTAGATTTTGATGTCTTCCCACAAAGAGATGCGTCTAAGTTTGGGATGCTCCAATTGATTTTCCAACAGCAGTAAAAATTCTTCATGATGCGTTTTGAACATGGAGTTATCAATCGTGTCTAAGACCGTATCGATGAGATTAGGTTCACTCAAAATAGTTTTAATAATCGTAAGTTCCAACATGTCTTCAAAACTGCGCTCTTTTTGTTCCATGCGTTTGGGCTTATGCGTTTGAATTTTGACCAAGTTATGGTGCAATCCTAACTTTTCAGAAAGCATGCCTGTGTAACTCTCTTGAACCGCTTGCGGTAATGTTTTAAGATACCCCATGGCTTCAGTTAAAGCTTGTTGTTTAGCAAGTGGGTCTTTGAGATTGTATTTTTTCACCATACGTTCTAGCGCAAATTCGATAAAAGGTTGAGGCGATAAGAAAAGGTGATTGAGAGCGTCTATCAGACCATTTTGCACCATATCCGCAGGGTCCATGCCATTGCCAAAGAGAACAACACCGCCTTTAATGCCATGCGCACTTAAGAGTAACGAAGCTTTGAGTGCGGCATTAATACCTGCATCATCCCCATCGTATGCCACAATCACTTCAGGGTCGCCGCGTATGATAAGTGGAATATGCTCTTGTGTCAGTGCCGTACCAAGCGTTGCAACCGCTTGCGTGAATCCTGCTTGATGCAACATAATGACATCCAAATAGCCTTCTGTAATGATAATTCTCTTTTGTTTAAAAATGCTCTCTTTTGCGAGGTGATACCCATACAATAGCTGCGATTTATTAAAGTGTTTGGTTTGGGGTGAATTGACATATTTTGCTGGATGATTGGTGAGTGTTCGGCCTCCAAAACCAACGAGTCTGTTACTTGGGGAGTAGATGGGAAATGTAACGCGCTCAATAAAACGCGCGTAAGGGTTGTTATTTTCCCCAATACCAGCAACCCCATACTCCATCGCTTCACTCATCGCATAGCCTCTGGTCTTTAAAAACTCTAAGGTGCTAAAAGAGGCGGGTGCATAGCCAATTTCAAATTTTTCCACCGAAGCGTCCGAAATACCTCGTTTGACAAGATACTCTTTCGCAAAAGGTGTTTGGTCAAGCTGTTTGATGTAAAAAAGATTGAGGTTTTCCATCAATTTGCGGTCTTCTTTTTTTATACCATCATTGGTGGTATATGTGAGTGAAAAATTGACCATGTTGGCAAGTTTTTCAAGCGCTTCAGGGTAGGAGAGTTTTTCATATTCCATAACAAATTTGAGGCTATCACCGCCTGCACCACAAGCAAAACAGTGGTAAATTTGTTTGGAAGGGCTCACTACAAGACTAGGTGATGTGTCGTTATGAAAAGGGCAGACACATTTGTAGTTTGCGCCATTTTTTTTCAGCTCCAAGTACGAGCCTACGACATCAACAATATCAAGTCGTTGCTTCAAGTTCTCTATCGATGTTTTATCTATCATAGTCATATTATAGCAAGTTTGGTATAATAGAGTTCTTTCGTTATTGAAAAGGCGTCACTTCATTTTGATGAAGAGAGGCTCAGAGCATAAAAGGGTAAGATTTGGATAATTTTTTTATAGCATACCGCGATCCACTTTTTGGTGTTATCATCTTGTTTGCCATTGTTTTTGTCATCTCTTTTGCCAACTATTGGTGGGGAGTTTTCAAAAGTAAAGAAGAGAAACAAAGCATTGATAAATTTGTCAAAAAATTTGAAATAGTGACCGATGAGAATGAGTACAAAAAACTGCTGGAAGACTCATCCATTCCTCTAGAATCTCTAGCACTTTTAGCACATGCCTATGCCAAAAGCGGTGATTTTGAAAAAGCAATCAATATTTATCTTGTCACGTTAAAACGGGTCAAAGGCAAAGATGAAAAACAGTATTTGCTCTCAGCGCTTGGAAAAACATACTTTAAAGCAGGTTTTTTGCGCCGTAGTTCAGAAGTCTTTTTAGAGTCTTTACGTTTGCAACCTCGCAATGAAGAGTCGTTAAAGTATCTTACGGTTGCGTACGAGCAACTTCAAGAGTACAGTAAAGCAGAAGAAGTGCTGGACTCTTTGGAAGAATTGGGTGCGAAAGTCGTGTTGCAACGCACCTACCTTAAAGCCCTTGCGACCCTCAAGGATAGTTCATTAAAAGAGAGCGAAAAGGTTGAGCGCTTTTTAATTTTGTGTGAAAAAGCACCTTTCTTACGCCGAAAACTTTTTGAGTATATGCAAGAGACAGGTTTAAAAATAGAACCAAGCTTTTTTGAAACATTGCCGTATGCTGAGATGATAGACCTCTTGTGGTACGTTGATCCGATGGTCTATAATATTCTTACATGTAAAAACGCTTTGGTTGAGCATATCGCGATGGCACGAGGATTAAAGCCTTTTGAAGCCACGGAAGAGGAGATGCCTTTTGCTATTGAGATTTTAGCCAAGCTTCGCACACTGGATTTTAATAAAGCCACGGTTGGATTTGAATATCTCTGTTTGGAGTGTAAACAGATTTTTCCTATTCATTTTTATCGTTGCCCTAATTGCCAAGGAATTCATACGGCCTCCATTCAGACCAAACTCATTAAAGCTGATGATGAAGAAAATATCTCTTTTCTGTGATGGCTCCTCTTTAGGCAATCCTGGAGCTGGGGGCTATTGCGCCATTTTGCGGTACGGTGATGTGGAAAAAATTGTCAGTGGCGGTATGGCAAATGTAACCAACAATCAGATGGAACTCCTCGCGGTCATTGAAGGTTTGGCTGCTTTAAAAGAGCCGTGTGATGTGACACTCATTAGTGATTCAAGTTATGTGATTAAGGGCATTAATGAATGGCTAGAAGGGTGGAAGAAAAAACAGTTTGCCAAGGTAAAAAATCCAGAACTTTGGCAGCGTTATGTAGACGTGTCACAAGCACATAAAGTGCGTGGTATTTGGGTAAAAGGGCATGATGGACATACTGAAAATGAGATGTGCGATAAGATTGCTAAAGAAGAAGCAACCAAAATAAAAATGGGCTAATGAGCTTTTCTGCCTCAAAAGCGTTGTAAAAATAATAAAGGAAATAGAATGCAAAAAAGATTAGAAGCGTTACAGAAGCGTTTGGGTTATCAGTTTAGCAACCAAGACCTGATAATCGAGGCACTTACGCACAAAAGTTCAAAACAACCTTACAATAACGAGCGTCTGGAATTTTTAGGAGACGCTGTTTTAGACTTGATTGTCGGAGAATATCTCTACCATGAATTTAAAGATGTCGCAGAAGGCGAACTTTCCAAATTACGTGCGTCGCTTGTCAATGAAAAAAGTTTTGAAAAATTAGCACGTTTATTACACCTTGGTGAGTACATTTATATCTCCTTAGCGGAAGAGAATAACAATGGGCGTGAAAAACCCTCGTTGCTCTCCAATGCATTTGAGGCAATTATTGGCGCACTTTATCTGGATGCGGGATTGGAAAAAGCACGAACACTTGCCATCATGTTGCTTGAAGAGGCGTATCCCAAGATTGATATGGATGCCATTTTTAGAGACCATAAAACAACGTTGCAAGAACTCACCCAAGCGCATTTTGGCATGACACCCGAATACCGTTTAGTACGCGCTTTTGGGCCTGATCATAAAAAAGAGTTTGAAATTGCGGTGAGTGTCAGAGGACGTGATTTATCGCTTGCGAGTGGGAAGAGTAAAAAAGAGGCGCAACAAAAAGCGGCGATGCTGGCACTTGAAATTTTGAAAAAAGAGATTGTATGAATAGGTTTGGTCAAAAATTAACATTTACAACATTTGGTGAATCCCATGGGCGCGCGATAGGCTGTGTGGTAGATGGATTACCTGCGGGTCTTTTGATTGATGAAGCCTTTATCCAGAGTGAACTTGACAGACGAAAACCGGGGCAAAATAAGTATGCCACAGCACGTAAAGAAGGCGATAAAGTAGAAATTTTAAGTGGCGTGTTTGAAGGTGTGAGCACAGGAACGCCGATTGCCATGGTGATTTTCAATGAAAACCAAAAAAGCAATGATTATGAAAATGTGAAAAATCTCTTTCGACCAGGACATGCCGATTTCACCTATTTTCACAAATATGGAGTTCGTGATTACCGTGGAGGCGGACGCAGTAGTGCGAGGGAAACAGCGGCACGTGTAGCAGCAGGTGCTCTTGCAAAATTACTCTTAAATGCATTACATGTAAAAGTCCAAAGTGGTATTTGCTCCATTGGTGGTATTGAAGCAAAAGCGTATGATTTTGAACGTGTCGCGTCGAGTGAAATTTATGCATTAGATGCTTCTGTTGAAACAGCACAGCAAGATGCGATATTAGAAGCGAAAAACAGTCATGACTCTATTGGAGGTGTCGCCTTAGTGCAAATTATAGGCGCACCCATAGGTCTTGGCGAGCCGCTGTATTATAAGCTCGATGCTATCTTGGCCGAAGCAATGATGGGCATCAATGGTGTCAAGGGCGTTGAAATTGGCGAAGGACTTCACGCTTCATCGCTAAGAGGTTCGCAAAACAATGATGCCATTACGCAAAATGGTTTTAAGAGCAATCACAGTGGCGGCATTTTAGGCGGCATCAGTAATGGCGACGTCATTACATGTAAAGTCTATTTTAAACCGACGCCTTCCATTTTTATTGAACAAGAGACGATTGATACGAAAGGCAATGCGCTCACTTGCGCGCTTAAAGGTCGTCATGACCCCTGCATTGCTGTGCGAGGAAGTGTTGTCGCGGAATCGATGGCAGCACTTGTGATTGCCGATATGATGTTACTCAATCTTGGCTCTCGAATGGAGCATCTACACGCTATTTATCCTTAAGTCTCCTTATACGGGTAGGGCGATTATAAAGCGTGTATCGCCATGGTAGCTTTGGACTTCTAAGGTTCCCTTGAAATGCGTTTCAATGATGGTTTTACCCATATATAACCCAAGTCCCGTACCATTGGCATTGCTTTTTGTCGTAAAGTAAGGCTCGAAGATATGCTCTTGCACATCTGGCGCAATGCCACCCGCATTGTCTTCAATCTCAATACATACCGTATGCTCATCTCGTAGATACGTTCGTAGGAGAATATGCTTTTTAACAGAAGCATGTTCCTTGAATGCCTCACTAGCGTTCTTGAGGATATTAAGAAGTACTTGAATCAACTCATTGGTATGAAGTGTCATCGCTGGCAGATGCCCGTACTCTTTAATTACTTCTATGCCATGATTCTCCAATGATTTTCCAATCAGCACGAGTGCATTTTCTATGATAGAATTGACATCTTCGACATATTGTTTTTCTTTATTGGGTTTAAAATAGTCTCGAAAATCGTCAATCGTATGAGAAAGATAAAAGACTTGGCGATGGAGTTGATCGTAGTAATTTTGAAGTTTTTCAGACTGAATGATGCCTCGCTCACTGTCCATCTTAATGTTATTTGCAATCATAGAGAGAACGGCTAAAGGTTGTTTCCATTGATGCGCAATCAGACTAATCATTTCGCCCATAGCCGCATGACGTGATTGGATAATAAGCCTCTTTTCTGCCTCTTTAAGAGCGGTTACTTTCACATCCAAAAGATGTTTAAAAAAGACAATCAGTCCCACTAAAATGAGAAATACGATAAAAACACCCGCTAAAAACCACTGCGTCCAAAGAGGAAGCACAAGTGAGGGATTGGATTCAAACCACTTGGTTTTTGCTTGATAGAAGAAGGAATTCGTGTCATGTTTAGCCTCTGCAAGTGTTTGGTCGAGTTGATGAATGATGGTTTCATGGGTATGTTTAGGAAACGCAAATTTTAAAATAACAGGGTTGAGTAAAATAGATGTTTTTGTGAAATGGCGTACATTGAATGTTGTATCGGTGTAAAAGTTATTGACAATGGCAGCATCGACTTTTTTAGCGCGAAGAAGCTCAAATGCTTGCTGAAAACTCTCTACTTCCACAAAAAAAGGTTGAATATCAAACAACGCCGCATCGGCTTTGATGGTTTGCGCTTGAATGCTGTTTTTAAGCACGGCAACTCTTTTTACATGTAAATCCAAAATAGACGCAATGGTACTTTTTTTATTGGTGTAAACAAGCGACCAGCTTGAAAGAGCTACTTCATGATTGAAGTCAAATTTTTCCTCGCGTTCTTTTGAGTATGCCACATCGGGCATAATGTCAATTTCACCTTTTTCCAACTTGCCAAGGCACTCTTGCCATTGGCAGGGAACATAATTTAATTGCCATTGATTTTGTGTCGCAATATGGTTGAGTATATCAACAAAAAATCCTGATGGCTTTTGTGTGTTATCTAAAAAAATTTTAGGAGGATTGTTATAAATACCAACGTTTAAGGATGGTGTCGCATACAACGGGATAACACAAAGAGAGAGTAAGAGATAGAAAAGATGTTTGCTCATTGCAACTTCCTTACGTCAATCGTTACTCAATCTTATCCCATTTTTGTTAATAAACCATTAAAAAGATGGCTCAAACAAGAGCCACCTTTAGGTTATACAAAGAGTGTTAAAATTCGATACGTGAAGAATGCTAAGACCCATGCTGTTGCAAAAGTAAAGAGAACAAGATAGACCGTATACTTTGCATTTTCTGCTTCTTTATGGAAAACCACCGTCGCGGCAAGGCACGGTAAATAGACCATAACGAAGACGATAAACGCCATAGCTGAAGCAAAGCTAATATTAGAAGAGATAATCTCACGCAATGAGTTATCATCTTCTTTGACATCATCTCCTAATGCGTATAAAACACCCAATGTAGAGACAATAACCTCTTTAGCAGCTAAACCACTAATGGTTGCGACTCCCATTTTCCAGTCAAAACCCAGCGGAGAGAAAAAGGGCTCTACGGTCTTACCCATCATCCCAAGATAGGTATGTTCCATCAATTTCTCACGTTTTTCATTTTCCAAGCTTGTTTTTTCTGCATCGGTTTGAACGGCTTCAATTTTGGTTGTGTAGGTATCTTCGATAAGACTGTTTTGAGGATACGAGCTGATAAACCAAATCAACATAGAGGCTAACAGAATGAAAGTACCCGCTTTTTTGATGTACATTACCGATTTAGAGTAAACCATAAACCATAGCAATTTTAGACTTGGAAGACGGTATTTTGGCATTTCCATAACAAAAGGCTCATCTTCGCCTTTAAACGCTGTTAAACGTAGGATTTTTGCCGCAATTAAACCTAAAAGTACACCAATGATATAGATACCAAATAAAACGTTTCCTGCCATATTTTCATCAAAAAAAGCTCCTGCAAAGAGAACATACACAGGAAGTCTCGCGCCACAACTCATAAAGCCTATGATAAACATCGTGAGCAATCTATCTTTTTTATTTTTAAGCGTACGTGCCGCCATGTACGCAGGAACAGAACATCCAAAGCCCGTTACCAATGGAACAAAGCTTTTGCCGTGCAGACCAAATTTATGGAAAAACCCATCCAGTAAGAAAGCCGCTCGTGACATATATCCCGTGGTTTCAAGGAGTGCAATTCCGAGGAAGAGAATCATGATGTTAGGTAAGAACATCACAACACTGCCTACACCTGCAATGATACCATCAGAGATAAGCGATTTTAAGGCTTCATTAGTAATGGTTTCTCCAATAGTATCGCCCAACCAACCAAAGCTACCCTCAATCCAATCCATTGGGATGGCTCCAAGCGTAAACGTGAGTTGAAAAAGTCCCCACATAAGAAAAACAAAAATGGGAAGCCCAAAAAGTTTGTGAATTAAAATGGCGTCAATCTTTTGTGTGAGATTGGTATTTTTAGATTTTACTTGTGTCATAACTTCAGCGCTTAGTCCTGTCGCAATCGCTGAATGTTGCTTATGAATGACCTCTTCGATATCTTCACTTTGGCAGTACATATAGACATGTCCTAATGCACTGTTTAAAATAGGGTGGAGTTCAACATACAAGGGATGTTCATGCATCATAGCATACATCTCTTTTTTCTGCCACAACAGCCCAATAGCAATATGTCGGTAACTTAAAGAAGATGGTGCTTTAAAATGCTTGTCTTCTAAGAAGGTGACAATTTTTTGCAGTTGTTCTTCGATGGCATCATTGTAGATGATTTTTGGTTCAACCAATGGATGTTTAATTGTCTCTAAAATACGGTCAATAAGATAGTCAATATTGGTTTTTGTTTTGGAAGATACTCTAACGCATGGAACAAAAAGCAATTTGCTCATCATATCCGTATCGATTTCAATGCCTTCTTTAATTGCTTCATCGTCCATATTAAGAGCTATGACCATTTTACGATTGAGTTCGAGTAACTCTGTGGTAAGCAGTAAATTTCGTTCTAAGTTTGTCGAATCAACTACATTCAAGATGAGGTCATAGTGACCTTGGAGTAAAAAATCTTTTGTTACTTTCTCATCTGCCGCAAAATCTTCCAACGAATAAAGACCCGGAAGGTCAATAAACTCTATAGCAAAATCTTCTGTGCTCAAGCGCGCCGTTGCTTTTTCGACGGTAACACCTGCAAAGTTTCCAATTTTGAGGTTTGAGCCACTGATGGCATTAGCAAGATGGCTTTTGCCAACGTTGGGCTGTCCTACGAGCGCTATGACAATTTTCTTCATGCAACATTCTCCACTTCTATCAGTTTTGCCTCATCCAAACGCAATGCAATGGAGGTACTGCCCAATGCAATTTTAATCGTATTTTTTTGTAGGCTTGTTTCTAGCACAACAACCTCTTTGTTGATGCTAATTCCCAATGAAAAAAATCTTTTTTTCAAGGTGCTTTGCGCATGAACATCTTTGATAAGCACTTTTTGATTTTTATCGATTTGCGATAAATTCATTTTCGTTCCTTCCTTTGACCCAAAAATTATTTATTTCAGGTTTTGATAATTATTATTGAAATAATAGGGAAAGAAAGCTTTTGTTTTGCTTTATTTTGATTGTTGTTATCAAATAGTACTCTTAAAATCTAATAATCACGAACTGCGAACTAAAAGCACCGAAGGTGCGAGGGCTTCCTGCCGAAGGTTACACAGCGTTAGCGTAGTCTTTAGAGCTTTGCTCAAAAGGCGTGATAAAAATAAAAGCCGAAGGTGCGCGGGCTTCCTGCGCAAGGTTATACAGCGTTAGTGTAGTCTTTAGAGCTTTGCTCAAAAGGCGTGTAAAAAGAGAATTAAAAAAGCGATGGTTGGGTGAGTGCTTTGAGTTTAAAGCTTTTACGGTGGATTTCGCAGTATCCGTATTGCTGAATCATTTTTACATGTAACGCACTTCCGTAGCCTTTGTGTTTTTCAAAATGATAGTGAGGATACAAAGAAGCAATATCATACATATATCGATCACGGCTGACTTTTGCCAAAATACTAGCCGCACTGACTTCTGCTACTTTGGCATCCGCTTTGACCATAGTATCAATCCCCAAAACGCCAAACGTGCAGTTGCCGTCCATTAAAATCTCATAGCCGTCAAAATGTGCTTTAATAGTTTCAATGGCATAGTTTAAACAGTAACTCAATCCTTTCGTATCAACCATGATATGGTCGCAAAAGACGATTTTGAAGTCGGCTTTGTCTTGTAATTCATCAAAGAGTTTTTCTCGTTGTTTTTCACTAAGTTGTTTTGAATCATTCAATCCATGAACAGGCTCTTTCAATACAGCGCCCGCTACAACTAAGGGACCTGCAAGACATCCTCGTCCTGCTTCATCTATACCACACAACATCCATGACTCCTTTTAAAGAGTGAAGTTTAATATAGATTTGCTAAAATATCTTAAAGGAGATGGTATGCCACAAGAACAAGAAGATTTGGATAAAGCATTTAACAAAGAGCTTTTTATTATTCGTAACGACCTCTACTATCAACAAATGGAGCTCCTTCGCAATGGCAAAAAAGAGCTGTTGCGCGTGGACATCTCTTATAAGCCCCACAGTTCATTAAGCGGCGATACTTATTCACTCCGTAAAACCAAAAATGGCCGTTTAGTAGGATTTATCGCTGATGCCATGGGTAAAGGCATTTCTGCTGCAGTAACGGCTATGGCAATCACACGATTTTTAAATTATATTTTTGATGAGCTTGAAGAAGAGGGTGATTTTATTTTTGAACACTGGATTCGCAAAGGGTTGAAATTTTTACAAAAAAACCTTTTGGACGAAGAAATTATTAGTATTTTATTTGTAGAATTTGATGTATTTCATTCCAAAATCCATTATGCATCGTGTGGAATGCCTGCTTTTTTAATTGTAACGGAAGAGGGCGAAATGATGCCGATTCGTAGTAACAATCCTCCTCTTGCTATCTACTCGGATACGATACGTACGACGACTCTTCAAGCAGAATCACTCGTGAAAGTCTTGTTTTACAGCGATGGTTTGAGTGAAAGTCCTGTAGATGAAAATTGTATTTATGCCACATTTCTCAAATCAGACTTTCAAGAATCTACGTGTGTGCAAGATTTTCATCAAAAAGTTGCTTCACGTATTAAAGGAGGGGAAGATGATGTAACGTATCTTTATATAGAACGTGTCGTGCCTAAGCATCATTTTATGAAACTTGAAATTCAAAGCAGTTATGAAGCCGTGGAAGAAGCTTTGCATACGATTTCGCTCTATCTTAAAGAGCAGAACGTCAGCTCAAAAACCACTAGCGAATTGGTCTTAACACTCTCAGAGTTACTCCTTAATGCCTTGGAACACGGTAGTTTTGGCGTAGACAAAAAACGTAAAAATTATTTGATAGAACACAACTTGTTTGACGAAGAGATGGCACGGCTAGAAATGCTTCATAAAAACAAAAAAATAAAAATTAGCTACAGTGTGTTTATGCACGGTAGCAAAGAACTGTTTGAAGCAACTATCAAAGATGAAGGCGAAGGGTTTGATCCTAAAATCTTAAAAAACATCGTCATCAATGGCGCGAAATTTAATGGACGCGGTTTTGTAATTATTCGAAAACTGCTGGATCATTTTTATTTTAATGAAAAAGGCAATGCCATTACGATTCAAAAATTTCTTACTCAACCTTTAGAGCTGTAACGCCCACTCCCAAAAAGGAGCGATGGAGAAGCTAAAGCCTTCAATGTCTTTGGCGCTTTCGCTGCTGAGGGTTACTACTTCAATACGTTTTACATGTAAAGCCCAAAAAGTTGGTAAGAGTTTTTGAAGCTTCATCTCAATAACTTCTGTGGTAGCAAATCCAACGCATAAAATCGCCAAGGATTCTTCTGGAATATAAAAGTCTATTCCTTCAAAATAAAAGATTTTTTTATCGCGCTTGATGAGTTCTAAAAAGACCATATTTTCGAAACGCTTGAGAAAATCTTTTTTAAACGTAAGCGCATCTTTCAGTGCGAAATCAATCACATAGACCTTTTTAGCCGCATTGGGTTGCTCAAATTTTTCGACCAAAAAAAGAAGCTTTTGATCAATCAATTCAGAAGTAATGGCATAGAGTTTATCTTTAGAAATTTTAATCAATGTTTTAAGATAGGTGTAAATTTGAAAAAGCGATATTTTCATGCCTTGGAGTTCACAAAACCGTCTGAAAATGCTATACGCCGTTGAATCTGGAAGTATCAAATGTACGATTTCTTGGAGCAATCTATTAACATCAAATTCATTACTTTGTACAATTGATGGAAGGGTTCCACGATTGGTATAACTATTAAAAAGGTGCTCAATATTCGAGTGCTTTTTATCAAATGCCAAAAATTCTTCAAAGTCTAAAGGATAAAGCGTATACGAACGAAACCCTTCAATACTTTTACATGTAAAAGAAGTTGTAAGGATGATTTCATCGACTTTTGGGAGTGCAAAGGAAAAATCAAAATGCTCAATCACTAAGAGATGAATAGGATTTTTAGCAATAAAAACCGCTAAATGTTCAGCTACTTCGCTGATATGAATACGATCATCGGATAAGTCAATGTACAGATAATTTTCTTTTTCATAATGAGAAAGATGGTCGATAATCAAATAACTTTTTCCACTTTTTCTAGGACCATACACAATAATTTTTTTATGGTCGAGTGAAATTTTTCGATCAATAAAGGCATGATTTTTGTGAATGGTTTCGTACAAAATTTGAAGTGTTTGCATAGTGAAATCCTTTGAAAGTAGTTTAATATTTTCCTTATTAAAAGGAAATAAAATTGCATTTTATAAGCCAAAAACCCCTATATTTATTGACTTTTGCTATCTATTAGTGTAAAATCACAGTCCTTTAATTAGGTCATCTTCGAGATGGCAAGTTCTTTACAGGGGTCCTAAATGGAAAAAATTAGACTTAAACTCAAGGCGTATGACCATAGAGTTTTAGACAGATCAGTTGCAGCTATCGTAGAAGCTGTTAAACGAACTGGAGCCGAAATCGTCGGACCAATTCCTATGCCTACAAAAATCAAGCGCTATACAGTGCTTAGATCTCCGCACGTAAACAAAACTTCAAGAGAGCAATTCGAGATGAGAATCCATGCACGTATGATTGATATCGTGTCTGCGACTACGGATACAGTTGATTCGCTTATGAAACTTGACCTCGCACCTGAAGTCAATGTTGAAGTTAGAGCAATGGGTAAATAAGGGGTAATGATGGAATATATTATCGAAAAAATCGGTATGAGCCGAACAATTGCAGTACCAAGTGTTCCTGTCACTTTACTCAAAGTTTTAGAAGCAAAAGTATGTTCAGTTGATGAGAATAAACGTGCTTTAGTTTCTTATGCAAGTGGCAAAAAGATGAATAAAGCCATTGCGGGTCAGCAAAAAAAATATAATCTTTCTGCTGAATTTAACCGTTTTGTGACACTTGATGTTGTAAACCAAGAATCAGGTGACCTAGATACAGCACCTTTAAGTGAAGCAAAAACACTTAAAGTTTCTCTCAACACAAAAGGTAGAGGTTTTTCAGGTGTTATTAAACGCCACAATTTCCAAGGTGGTCCTGGTGGACATGGTAGCCGTTTTCACAGAGCTCCTGGTTCAATTGGTAACTGTGAATGGCCGGGTCGTGTTCAAAAAGGCAAAAAAATGCCTGGTCACTATGGTAACACTCAAGTAACCGTAAAAAATGAGATCGTTTCATTTGACGCTCAAAACAGTATTTTAGCTGTTAAAGGCTCTGTTCCTGGCGCAAATGGTTCATTAGGTAAAGTAAGGATTGTTAAATGAGTAGCGCAATCGTATTAAATGAAAAATTAGAAAATGTTGGTGCATTGGCTCTTCCTGCAAGTTTTGAGGAAGTTCATTCACACAACTTATATCTTTATGTCAAATCATACCAAGCTGCGCTTCGTTCAAACACTGCTCACTCTAAAACAAAAGGTGATGTAAGTGGTGGCGGTAAAAAACCATGGGCACAAAAAGGCCGTGGTGGTGCACGTGCTGGTAGTAGAAGAAGTCCAGTATGGGTTGGCGGTGGTGCTGCATTTGGACCAAAAGCTAACAGAAATTATGATTTAAAAGTCAATAAAAAACAAAAAAAATTAGCACTTGAATATGCATTGAATGAAAAAGCAGCAAATAACGCGTTATTTGTTGTTGATTCCTTAAGTATCGAATCTGGAAAAACGAAAGATGCTGCAGCAATCATGAAAACATTGGGTGCGCGTGATGCATTAATCGTCAAAGAACTTGTCGATGAGCCAACTTTATTGGCGTTTAGAAATCTTCAAAACTGCTACCTTGTGGAAGCAAACGAGCTAAATGCTTACTTAGCAACTGCGTTCTATGCTGTCGTTATAGAAAAATCAGTGCTTGAAACAATCACAAAAGAGGGCTAAGAATGGCTGATATTACTGATATTAAAGCAATCCTTTATACTGAAAAGAGCTTGAGCCTTCAAGAGAATGGTACCGTTGTAATTCAAACATCTGTTAGAATGACAAAAAATGGTTTAAAAGAGGTATTAAAACAATACTTCGGTTTTACACCATTAAAAATCAATTCTCTTAGAGTTATGGGAAAAGTTAAGAAGTTTAAAGGCATTGAAGGCAAACGTAATGATTTTAAAAAGTTTTATGTTCAGTTGCCAGAGGGCGCTAAACTAGAGAATGTGGAGGCGTAATCATGGCAATAAAATCATTTAAACCCTATACTCCGAGTCGTAGATTTTTAACAAGTCTTGATTCTGGTGATATTACTGCAAAAGCAAGCGTACCTTCACTTCTTGTGAAAATCGCAGCAACAGCTGGTAGAAATAACAATGGTAGAATCACATCTCGTCACAAAGAAGCGGGAGCAAAAAAACTCTACAGAATTATTGATTTTAAACGTACAAAATTTAATATCGAAGGTACTGTAGCAGCAATCGAATACGATCCAAACAGAAATTGTAGAATCGCACTTGTTAATTATGCAGATGGTGAAAAAAGATATATTCTTCAACCATCAGGCTTAAAAGTTGGTGATAAAATTCAAGCGGCTGAAGGCGGACTTGATATTAAACCAGGTAATGCAATGAAATTAAAAAACATCCCTGTTGGTACTATTTTACATAATATTGAACTTAAACCAGGTAAAGGCGGACAAATGGCACGTAGTGCTGGTGGTTACGCTCAACTTATGGGTAAAGAGACTCAATACGTTATGGTAAGACTTCCAAGCGGTGAGATGAGACAAATCTTGGCAGAGTGTATGGCTACAGTTGGTGTTGTTGGAAATGAAGATTGGGCAAACGTCGTTATCGGTAAAGCGGGTCGTAACAGACACCGTGGTATTAGACCTCAAACACGTGGTTCTGCAATGAACCCAGTGGATCACCCACACGGTGGTGGTGAGGGTAAAACCAACTCAGGACGTCATCCAGTAACTCCATGGGGACAACCAACTAAAGGTAGAAAAACTCGTAAGAAAAAAGCGAGCGACAAACTGATTATTTCTAGAAGAAAAGGAAAATAGATGGCTAGATCGCTAAAAAAAGGTCCTTTTGTTGACGTTCATTTGTTGAAAAAAACACTAGAAGCAAAAGAGACAAAATCAAACAAGCCGATTAAGACATGGTCTCGTAGAAGTACTATTATTCCTGATATGATCGGTATTACATTTAACGTCCATAACGGTAGAAACTTTGTTCCAGTGTATGTTACAGAGAACCATATCGGTTATAAAATGGGTGAATTTGCACCAACTCGTACGTTCAAGGGTCATAAAGGCTCTGTTCAGAAAAAAATTGGTAAGTAGGTAGAATATGAGTAAAGCAATATTAAAATTTATCAGATTGTCTCCTACCAAAGCTAGATTAATTGCACGTGAAGTTCAAGGAATGAATGCAGAACTTGCTATGGCAAGTTTAGAATTTATGCCAAACAAAGGTGCTAAAGTTATCTCTAAAGTGATCGCTTCTGCTGTATCTAACGGCGGATTTGAACCTGAAGAAGTGGTTGTTGCTTCATGTCGTGTAGACGCTGGTCCTGTACTCAAACGTTTTACACCAAGAGCAAGAGGTAGTGCTAGTGGCATTCGTAAACCAACTTCTCATATCATTGTTGAAGTAGCAAAAGCTGCAAAGAAGGAAGACTAAGATGGGTCAAAAAGTAAATCCGATTGGTTTAAGACTTGGTATTAACAGAAATTGGGACTCACGTTGGTTCCCAGGCAAACAAACTTTGGCTGTTAGTATCGGTGAAGATTATAAAATTAGAACATTTTTGAAAAAAGAGCTTTATTATGCGGGCGTGAGCCAAATTTTGATTGAAAGAACCGCTAAAAAGCTTAGAGTCACAGTCGTTGCTGCGCGTCCAGGTATCATTATTGGTAAAAAAGGCTCAGATATTGAGAAACTAAGAGTTAAACTTAGCAAACTTATCGATAAAGATGTAAACGTTAATATTAAAGAAGAGAGACGTCCTCAATCTTCAGCACAACTTTGTGCAGAAAACGTTGCAATGCAACTTGAGCGTCGTGTCGCATTTAGACGTGCAATGAAAAAAGTTATTCAAGGTGCACAAAAATCTGGCGCTAAAGGTATCAAAATTTCTGTTGCGGGTCGTCTTGGTGGTGCTGAGATGGCAAGAACTGAATGGTATCTTGAAGGACGTGTTCCTCTTCATACACTTAGAGCAAAAATTGATTATGGTTTTGCAGAAGCACATACAACGTATGGTGTTATCGGTGTAAAAGTTTGGATATTCAAAGGTGAAGTACTTGTTAAAGGGCTTGCTCCAGAAAAAGAAGAAGCACCTGAGAAAGAAAATTCACGCAAGCCAAGAGCACGTAGAGAGAGAGGTAAAAACTAATGTTAATGCCTAAAAGAACAAAATATAAAAAGCAGATGAAAGGCCGCAACCGCGGTGAAGCCAGCAGTGGCGCTTCAATCTCTTTTGGTGAAATAGGTCTTAAAGCTGTTGAAGCGGGTCGTATTGATTCACGCCAAATCGAAGCAGCGAGGATTGCGTATACAAGACATGTTAAGCGTCAAGCTAAGACTTGGATTCGTGTATTCCCAGACAAACCATTAACCGCTAAACCTATCGAAACTCGTATGGGTAAAGGTAAGGGTTCTGTTGATAAGTGGGTTATGAATATTAAGCCTGGTAGAATTATATTTGAAATGGCTGGTGTTCCAGAAGAGTTAGCGCGTGAAGCATTAACACTTGCAATGCACAAATTGCCTTTCAAAACAAAGATTGTAACTCGAGAGAGCGAAAATGAAGTATATTGATTTAAATAGCAAAAGCGCAAGCGAGCTTGTAGAGTTGTTAAAAGAGAAAAAGGTTCTTTTGTTTACATTAAGACAAAAGCTAAAAACGATGCAACTGACTAATCCAAATGAGATTAAAGAAGTTAGAAGAGATATCGCACGTATTAATACGGCAATTTCTGCTCAAAACAAGTAGGGGTAACTAATGGCTTTAAAACGAGAGATTCAAGGCGTAGTTGTTCAGAAAACTGGTGATAAAACCATCACCGTTTTGGTAGAGAGACGTGTAATGCACCCACGATATCGTAAGTTCGTTAAACGTTTCAAAAAATACTTAGTCCATGATGAGAGCAATGAAGTAAAAATTGGTGACACTGTAAGTGCTATCGAGTGCAGACCACTTTCAAAAAGAAAGTCTTTTAGACTTAGCGCAGTTGTCAAAGTGGGAGTTGAATAATGATACAAAGTTTTACAAGATTAGCCGTAGCTGACAACAGTGGTGCTAAAGAAATTATGTGTATTAAGGTACTTGGCGGTAGTAAACGTCGTTATGCAACTGTAGGCGATGTTATTATTGCTTCAGTTAAGAAAGCTCTACCAAACGGTAAAGTGAAAAAAGGCCAAGTTGTTAAGGCTGTTATTGTTAGAACAAAAAAAGAGATTCAAAGAGAAAATGGATCACTTATTCGTTTTGATGAAAATGCAGCTGTTATTCTTGACAATAAAAGAGAGCCAATCGGTACTCGTATTTTCGGACCAGTAGGTCGTGAAGTTCGTTATGCTAACTTTATGAAAATCGTATCTTTGGCACCGGAGGTACTATAATGGCGACTAAGATGAAAATTAAAAAAGGCGATACTGTTAAAGTAATCGCAGGCGACGATAAAGGTAAAGAGGCAAAAGTTGTTCAAGTATTGCCAAAAACTTCACAAGTCGTTGTTGAAGGTTGCAAGGTAGTAAAAAAAGCCATTAAGCCGAGCGAGAGCAACCCAAAAGGTGGTTTTGCAAACGTTGAAAAACCAATTCATGTCTCTAACGTGGCTAAAGTAGAGGGTAAATAATGAACAGATTGCAAGAAAAATTTAATGCTGAAGTTCAACCAGCATTAGTAAAAGAGTTTAATATTTCAAACCCTATGCTAACACCTAAACTTGACAAAATTGTCATCAGTGTTGGTGCTGGTGAAGAGGGTAAAGACAGTAAATTAATGCAAAACATTGCAGATACTATTGCTTTGATTGCTGGACAAAAAACTGTTATTACCAATGCAAAAAAATCTGTTGCAGGTTTTAAAGTACGTGCTGGTTACCCAGTAGGTGTCAAAGTAACATTACGCAAAGATAAGATGTATGCATTTTTAGACAAACTTATCTGTGTTGCGCTACCAAAAGTAAAAGATTTTAGAGGTCTTCCTAGAACAGGTTTCGATGGTCGATCAAACTATAACTTTGGTTTGAATGAGCAACTAATGTTCCCAGAAGTTCAATATGATAACATCATGAAAACTCACGGTATGAATATTACAATCGTAACAACTGCTAATAGTGATAAAGAAGCATTTAGACTTCTTGAACTAATTGGTTTACCGTTCGTAAAAGGCAAATAAGATGGCTAAAAAATCAATGATTGCAAAGGCAGCGAGAGCGCCTAAGTTTAAAGTAAGAGCATACACAAGATGTCAAATTTGTGGACGTCCACACTCTGTTTACAAAGATTTTGGTATTTGCAGAATTTGTCTTCGTAAAATGGCGAATGAAGGTCTTATTCCAGGCCTCAAAAAAGCAAGCTGGTAAGGAAATAGACTATGATTAATGATCTAGTAGCAGATTCTTTAACAAGAATCAGAAATGCATCAATGAGAAAACTTGATGTTACGAAATTAATGCATTCAAAACTTGTTGAAGCAATTTTAGTGATTTTTCAAAACAAAGGCTACATTGAGAGCTTTAATGTTGTTGAAGAAGGTCCTAAAAAATTTATCAATGTTGTTTTGAAGTATGATGCAAGAGGTAGCCAAGTTATTAATGAAGTGAAAAAAATCTCAAAGCCAGGCCGTAGAGTCTATAAAGGCAAAGATGAAATTAAACGCTTCAAAAATGGTTATGGTACAATCGTTGTTAGTACATCAAAAGGTGTTCTCAGTAATGACGACGCTCACAAAGCTGGTCTTGGTGGCGAAGTTATCTGTAGTATTTGGTAATTAGCTGTTCTTTTATGGTATTCGATATCCATTCTAAGATGTAAGCTTATCGTAGACAAGTAAAGGAAAAATATGTCACGTATTGGTAAAAAGCCTGTTAAGATACCTGCTGGGGTTGAAGTCTCAGTTAATGGTGCCATAATAGCGTTTAAAAAAGGTAATGTTCAAAAAACTTTGGACACAAAAGGTCATGTTGAAGTAAAAGTTGAAGGCGAAGAGCTTTTATTCATACCAAAAGGTGCTGATAGACAAAGCAGTGCGTTTTGGGGAACTTATCGTGCCCTGGGTCAAAATGTTATTACTGGTTTAACAGATGGGTTTAAAAAACAACTTGAAATCAATGGTGTTGGTTATAGAGCTGCCGTAAATGGTAATATTCTTGAACTCCAACTAGGATATTCACATCCAATCAATTATGAATTTCCTAAAAATATGCAAATTACCGTTGAAAAAAACGTAATTACTATTGTAGGTGATGACAAGCAAGTAGTTGGTCAAATTGCTGCCGAAATTAGAAGTTTTAGGGCTCCTGAACCATATAAAGGTAAAGGTATTAAGTATGTTGATGAGACTATTATCCGTAAAGCCGGAAAAACTTCCAAGAAGTAAAGGGTAGGAAATGAGAGCAAATATTTTAAAACGAAAGCTTGATTTAAGAGCAAAACGTAAAAAAAGAATTAGAGCTGATATCTCTGGTACAGAGCAAAGACCAAGAATTTCTGTGTTTAAATCTAACAGATTTATCTATGCTCAAGCAATTGACGATGTTACTGGCGTTACTCTAGCAAGTGTAGATGGCAAAAAATTAGGATTTAATTCTAGTAAAGCAGGCGCAACGGAAGTTGCAAAAGTGTTTGCAGAGACACTTAAGGCTAAAAACTTAACACAAGTTGTTTATGATAGAAATGGTTATTTGTATCATGGCGTTATTGCTGCGTTTGCAGATGGCCTTAGAGCAAACGGCATAGTGCTGTAAAGATCAAGAAGAGGATAACGATTCAATGGAAAAATATAACAGAGAAGAGTTTGAAGAAGTCATCGTTAACATCGGCCGCGTAACAAAAGTTGTTAAAGGCGGTAGACGTTTTAGATTTACAGCACTTGTCGTTGTTGGAAATAAAAAAGGTCTTGTTGGCTTTGGTTTCGGTAAAGCTAAAGAGGTTCCTGATGCTATTCGTAAAGCGGTTGATGATGCATTTAAAAACATCGTTAAAGTGAACATTAAAGGTTCAACAATCGCTCACGATGTTGAAGTGAAATTTAATGCAAGTCGTATTATCTTGAAACCAGCAAGTGATGGTACCGGCGTAATCGCTGGTGGTGCAACACGCCCTGTTGTTGAGCTTGCAGGTATTAAAGATATTTTGACAAAGTCATTGGGTTCAAATAATGCTTCAAATGTGGTAAGAGCAACAATTAAAGCTCTTAGCATGATTAAAAGCTAAGTGACAAAGAAGGACAAATAATGGCATTAGATAATCTAACACCCGCTGAAAACTCAACAAAAGAAATTAAAAGAGTCGGTCGCGGTCAAGGTAGCGGTATGGGTAAAACGGCTAGCCGTGGTGCAAATGGTCAAAAATCCCGTACAGGTTATAAACGTAAAAGAGGTTTTGAAGGTGGACAACAACCGCTTCAAAGAAGATTACCAAAAGTTGGTTTTACTTCTAAAATAGAAAAACCTTATGTTATCAATGTAGAAAAAATTAAAGCAGTCGCTGAGCTTAATGAAATTACGGTTGATACACTTAAAACTATCCATAAAATGGCAAGTACAGTTGTAAAAGTCAAATTAATCGGTACAGGTGCGAAAGAACTTGCAGCAAAGATTAAAGATGACAATGTCGTTGTTACTGGAATGAGTAAATGAGTCAAGATCTCACTAAGAAGATTTTAGTTACATTAGGGTTTATTTTTGCATACAGGATACTGGCATATGTGCCAGTACCTGGTGTAAACCTAGCTGTAATTAAAGAATTCTTTGATTCCAATAGCTCCAATGCTCTTGGAATGTTTAATATGTTCAGCGGCAATGCTGCACAACGTCTTAGTATCATATCTTTAGGTATTATGCCTTATATTACCGCATCCATTATTATGGAACTTCTTGCTGCAACTTTCCCAACACTTGGTAAAATGAAAAAAGAGCGTGATGGCATGGTAAAATACATGCAAATTATCCGCTATGCAACCATTGTCATTACAATTATCCAAGCCATTGGTGTTTCAGTAGGTTTAGGTGGCTTAAGTGGCCGTGCTGGTGAGAGTGCAATTATGATTGATATGACTACTTTTACTGCTATTGCAGCAGCAAGTATGCTTACAGGAACTATGTTGCTTATGTGGATTGGTGAACAAATCACACAACGAGGTATTGGTAATGGTATCAGTTTGATTATTTTTGCTGGTATTGTTTCAGGTATTCCTCACGCAATTGGTGGCACTATCAATCTTGTGAATACAGGTGAATTAAACTTTTTAGTTGTCATCGGTATTTTATTGGTTATCTTAGCAACAGTAGGTTCAATTATTTATGTTGAAATGGGTGAGAGGCGTATACCAATCTCTTATTCTCGTAAAGTTGTTTTACAAAATCAACATAAAAGAATTATGAATTATGTGCCTATTAAAATGAACCTTAGTGGTGTTATCCCTCCAATTTTTGCAAGTGCGATTTTGATGTTTCCATCAACCATTATGCAAGCGAGCACAAACCCTGTAGTTCAAGCTATTCACGATTTTCTCAGCCCAAATAGCTATGTTTTTAACGTTCTAACATTTGTTTTTGTTATTTTCTTTGCCTATTTTTATGCATCAATTGTCTTTAATGCAAAAGATATTTCTGAAAATCTTAAAAAACAAGGTGGCTTTATTCCTGGCGTTAGACCAGGTGAGAGTACAGCACTTTTCTTAAACGAAGTTGCTGGACGTTTGACACTTTGGGGTTCAATTTACCTTGGTTTAATTTCAACACTACCATGGGTTTTAGTTAAATTTATGGGTGTACCATTCTATTTTGGTGGAACAGCGGTGTTGATCGTTGTGCAAGTAGCACTGGATACGATGCGTAAAATTGAAGCACAAATGTATATGAATAAGTATGAAACATTAAGTGCTGTAGGGCTCTAATGGCATGTCTATAACCATCAAAAAAGCAAATGAAATTGCAAAACTTTCAGTTGCGAATAAAATTGTTGCTCAAACATTAGAATACTTATCAGCAAATATTCACCCAGGGCTTAGTTTAAAAGAACTCAACGCCATGGGTGAATCATTTATTCAAAGTCATGGTGCAAGACCTGCTTTTAAAGGTTTGTACGGCTTCCCAGCTGGCGTATGCACTTCGGTTAATGAAGTCATTATTCATGGAATCCCATCAGATTATCGTCTTAAAGAGGGTGATATTGTGGGGCTAGATATCGGCACAGAAATTGAAGGCTGGTACGGCGATTCTGCTGTAACAGTAGGTGTTGGGACTATATCCAAAAGCGACGAAGCACTCATTGCTTGCGCTAAAGATGCACTGTATTTTGCAATTGATTTTATTCGTCCGGAGATGCGCTTTAAAGAGTTGAGTTACGCAATTGAACAATTTATTCTCCAAAGAGGCTATGTTCCCCTGCGCGGATTTTGTGGACATGGTATTGGGAGAAAGCCCCATGAGGAACCTGAAATTCCGAATTATTTAGAAGGGATTAACCCTAAAAGTGGTCCTAAAATAAAAAATGGCATGGTCTTTTGCATTGAGCCGATGATCTGTCATAAAGAGGGGACTCCAAAAATTTTGGAAGATAAATGGGCTGTTGTTTCAACAGATGGTTTGAGAGGTAGCCACTACGAGCATACAGTTGCTATAGTAGATGGTAAAGTAGAAATTTTGTCTATAGCTTGAGAAGACAGGAGGTAAAATGGCAAAAGACGACGTGATTGAAATTGACGGTAAAGTAATTGAAGCTTTGCCAAATGCTACTTTTAAAGTAGAGGTTCAAAACAGCCATGTGATACTATGTCACATTGCAGGAAAGATGAGGATGCATTATATTAAGATAATGCCAGGAGATACCGTGAAGGTGGAGTTGACCCCGTATAGTTTAGATAAAGGGCGTATAACATATAGGTATAAGTAAATTATTAGCTTAATTTGTGTATAATTTACCCCTTTTGTAAAGCTGTGTGAAGAATAATCGAAAAAAAACCACTGTTTTTTCGATTGTTGGTTTGAGATACATCATCAAACCTGTGACAGTTTAACTCAAAATTCCAGTGGAAAAAAAAGTTCAGGAGTCACAATGAAAGTACGACCTTCTGTAAAGAAGATGTGCGATAAATGCAAAGTGATCAAACGAAAAGGTATCGTTAGAGTCATTTGCGTAAATCCAAAACATAAACAGAGACAAGGATAAGCATGGCAAGGATTGCAGGTGTAGACCTTCCAATGAAAAAGAGAGTAGAGTATGGTTTAACATACATCTACGGTATAGGTTTGACAAGTTCTAGAGCTATTTTAACAGCAACTGGAATTTCGTTTGATAAAAGAGTTCATGAGCTAAGCGAAGATGATATTGCTGCGATTCGTAAAGAAATCCAAGCAGGATTCCAAGTAGAAGGTGATCTTCGTAAAAAAGTGGCTATGGATATTAAAGCTTTGATGGATATGGGAAGTTATAGAGGTCTTAGACACAGAAAAGGCTTGCCAGTTCGTGGACAAAAAACAAAAACGAATGCGCGTACCCGCAAAGGTAAAAAACGCACCGTTGGCGCAAAAGCTAAATAACGAAGTCTCAAAGGGAAACAGATGGCAAAAAGAAAAGTAGTACGTAAAAAAGTTGTTAAGAAAAATATTGCTAAAGGTATCATTTTTATCTCTGCAACATTTAATAACACTGTCGTAACTGTAACTGATGAGATGGGAAATGTTATTGCTTGGAGTAGCGCAGGTAGTTTGGGCTTTAAAGGTAGTAAAAAATCTACTCCTTATGCTGCTCAACAAGCCGTTGAAGATGCACTTACTAAAGCGAAAGAGCATGGTCTCAAAGAAATCGGTATTAAAGTTCAAGGACCGGGCAGTGGTCGTGAAACAGCGGTAAAAAGTGCTGGTACAACAGAAGGTATTAAAGTATCTTTCCTAAAAGATATTACACCTCTACCACACAACGGCTGTAGACCTCCAAAAAGAAGAAGAGTGTAATTTCTCTATTGTGAGAATTATACTTTCTAAGAAACAAATAATTTTTTCGTTTACGCAATAGATTAGGAGAAAAAATGGCAAGATATAGAGGACCAGTCGAAAAGCTCGAGAGAAGACTTGGTGTTAGCTTGGCCCTTAAAGGTGAGCGCAGACTTGCTGGTAAGAGCGCATTAGACAAGCGACCATATGCCCCAGGCCAACATGGACAAAGAAGAGCAAAAATTAGCGAATATGGACTCCAATTACGTGAGAAACAAAAAGCTAAATTTATGTATGGAGTTTCTGAAAAACAATTCAGACGTATTTTTGACGAAGCAGCAAGAAGAGAAGGAAATACAGGTATTAACCTTGTCCTTTTAATCGAAAGAAGACTTGACAATGTTGTTTATCGTATGGGATTTTCAACAACAAGAAGATTTGCACGTCAATTAGTAACACATGGACACATTTTAGTGAATGGTAACAAAGTTGATATTCCTTCTTATGTTGTACGTCCAGGTGATAAAGTAGAAGTATGTGAGAAATCTAAAAATAATCCACAAGTCAAACGTTCTCTTGAATTGACACAACAAACAGGTATCGTACCATGGGTTGATGTTGAAAGAGAAAAAGCGATGGGTATTTTTACACGTATCCCAGAAAGAGATGAAGTAGTTATTCCGGTTGAAGAAAGATTAATCGTTGAGCTATACTCTAAATAATAAAGTAGGTAGCATATGAAAAAAATCAATACATCAGCTTACATGCCAACTGAAATTGAAGTAGAAACCATTGCATCAAACAAGGTTCAAGTGAGTGCCTACCCGTTTGAATCTGGCTTTGCAGTGACATTGGCACATCCATTACGTAGATTGCTTCTTAGCAGTACAGTAGGATCTGCACCGACGGCTGTAAAAATTGAGGGCGTCACTCATGAATTTGATAGCATGCGTGGTATGCTTGAAGATGTTGCTCTTTTTATCATTAATCTAAAAAATATTCGTTTCAAAATCAAAGGCGATGAGAAACGTGTAGAAGTTAACTACTCATTTACAGGTCCAAAAGAGATTAAAGGTAGTGATCTTGCGAATGCACAAATTGAAATTGTAACACCCGATGCATATTTGGCTACAATCAATGAAGATGCTGAGTTCAACTTCTCTTTAATTATCGAAAAAGGGATCGGCTATGTTCCAAGCGAAAATATTAGAGGCTTGGTTGGAGAAGATTATATTGCGCTAGACGCATTTTTTACTCCTGTAAAAAGAGCTGTATACGATATTGAGAATGTTTTGGTTGAAGACAATCCTAACTATGAAAAAATTGTTTTTACAATTGAAACAGATGGACTTGTATCTCCAATTGAGGCATTTAAAAATTCTTTGGAAGCAATGTATGCTCAAATGTCAGTATTTAATGGTATTTTAGATATTGCAGTGGCTCCAAAAAGCGAAAGTTCTAATGAAAACGTAGAATTTGGAAAGCTTCTTCAAAGTATTGAAGAGTTGAACCTAAGTGCACGTAGCTTTAATTGTTTAGACAGAGCAGAGGTTAAGTATATCGGTGAGCTTGCATTGATGAGCGAATTAGAACTTAAAAACCTTAAAAATCTAGGCAAAAAATCATTAGAAGAAATTAGACAAATCATGGAAGAAAGTGGTTATCCTGTAGGATACAACTTTTCTGATGAGACGGCAAGTTTGCTCAAGAAAAAAATTGAAGATTTAAAATCTGAAGCTAACGAGGGTTAATATATGAGACATAAGCATGGATATAGAAAGCTTGGTCGTACTTCATCACACAGAGCAGCGCTGTTGAAGAATATGGCTATTGCTGTTATTAAATATGAAAAAATCGAAACAACACTTCCAAAAGCAAAAGAGCTTAGAGGATATGTTGAAAAATTGATTACAAAAGCTGGAGTTGGTGGCGATCATGCACACAAAACAGTTTTTGCTGCACTTCAAGATAAAGAGTGTACAAAAAAACTTGTTAATGAAATCGCTCCTAAATATGTAGAGAGAAACGGTGGTTACACCCGTATCATTAAAACACGTATTCGTAAAGGTGATGCTGCGGCAATGGCCTTTTTAGAGCTTGTATAAATCTCTTTTATAGGTTTGAAAGAGGAACTCTTTCAAACCTAACTTCTTGTTAAAAAATTTTATCCTTTTACTTCCCTTTCGCCCTTTTAAATTAAGTCCTTTTTAACTCAAACTATTGTTAAATTAGAAACTTTTGCTATAGGAGAATCTATGATACCATTTAGTGACGAAGAGTTGCTTCCCGTTGTTGAAAAATCACTTGAAAAGATTAAGCCCATGCTCGCTTTGGATGGCGGAGGATTAACCCTCTTAGGCATCAAAGAAGGTCGCGTTTACGTTCAATTGCAAGGAGCTTGCCAAGGATGTGCTTCAAGTGGACAAACACTCAAATACGGTGTTGAGAGACAACTCAGAATTGATATTCACCCCGACCTTGAAGTTGTAAATATTTTACCTGGATCTGAACACGAATTTACATTAATAGGAGAGTAATGAGTACGTATTTTCAAAAAGGTGTCGATAAATTTTATGAAAAAAACTTTTCTGAAGCAATGTTACAATTTGCTTTAGCGTTAAGTAATGATCCAAAATCGAAAGAAGCCCGTATTGGTGCAATTTTGTGCGATATGGCCGTTCATAACGAAGAACAAGCAACAGCACTTTTTGAATACTATCTTTTAACCAGAGAAAATGGTGCCGAAGATTGTGAAGATGTCATGGAAGAGATTATAAACTCGGTTGAAAAACACAGTGAAAAAATTGCTCATTTATTTAAAGAAAATGATTTTGAAGCACGTATTAATGCCGAAAATGGTATTAAATACGAGGATTTCATGGCCTTGATAGAATCGCGAGGCAGTTTTAAAGAAGCCTTTGAAGATATTATGTTTTCAACAAAAGTCATTATTTCAAAAAAAGAAGATTTTGTGGATTTTTTAGCAAAGCTGATTGAAAACGGATTCATTGAGATGTCGCTTAATTACCTCGAAAGTGCCGTCACGCTTTTCCCAAATGATGAACAACTACTCTCACTTATTAAAAAAGTACAAAAATAAAGAAAAACAGTGAAAATAGATTTACAAAATAGTGCGCCGTTTTTACATGTAACGGATAATTCAAACGAATGTTGTGCATCAAGTCTCTTTCTCATCACGGACCAAAATAGGCAATATATTGAGTCCGCTAAAAACAATGGTTGTGTAAAAACGATTACTGCGCAAGAATGTTTAGACCTTTTAGGCATATCTCATACTATCAAAATTATAGGTATTACAGGAACGAATGGTAAAACAACAACAGCAGCAGCCATTTACTCGATTTTATTAGATATTGGGGAAAAAGTTGGTTTACAAGGAACGCGCGGTTGTTTTATCAATGACTGTCGTATCGAAGATAAAAGTCTTACAACACCGCCCATCTTGCAAACAATTAAAAATCTTAAAATGGCAGTCGAAGCTGGGTGTGAGTATTTTGTGATGGAAGTGAGTTCGCACGCTATTGTGCAAAATCGTATTGATGGGCTCTCGTTTGCACTCAAAATTCTAACCAATATTACGCAAGATCACTTGGATTTCCATAAGACGATTGATGAATATATCGCTGTTAAAAGTCGTTTTTTTGAAGATGACAGTGTAAAACTCATCAACAAAGATGAAAGTAAGATTCGCTTTAATCGTACGAATGCGATGAGTTATGGCATTGAACATCCTGCGACATATAAAGTGATTGCGTATTCTCTAAAAGATGGAATCAGTGCCGCCATTGCAAAAATTGATAAAGTCTATGATTTTGAATCTCCTCTGCATGGTTTTTTCAATCTGTATAATCTTTTGGCTGCGATTAGTGCTGTTGATATGTTAGGTGTTGCTCCTATGGAAGCTATCTGTGAAGCAGTAGAGCACTTTGGTGGTGTTGAAGGCCGTATGGAAGTGGTGAGCACTGAACCTTTGGTTATCGTCGATTTTGCGCATACGCCTGATGGAATGGAAAAAGTTTTAGAAAGCATGAAAGACAGAGAAATGGTGGTGGTATTTGGTGCAGGCGGTGATAGAGATCGAACAAAGCGTCCTAAAATGGGAGCGGTTGCACAAAGATACGCTCATAAAATTGTCGTTACAAGTGATAACCCTCGCTCAGAAGAGCCTTTGAGCATTATTCAAGAAATTTTGAGTGGAATGAGAGAAACAGAACAGTTACATGTCGAAGTAGATCGTGCTACAGCCATTGAAAAAGCACTGCGTATGCAAGCACCACATGAAGTCTTGTTGATACTGGGAAAAGGGGATGAGACGTATCAAGAGATACAAGGAAAGAAGCATGCCTTTGATGATCGTGAAGTTGCAAAAAAACTTATCCATCAATTGACTAAGCTAAAATAGGGTAAAATAAGAAAATTTGTTAAAGTTAAAGAGGTTAAAAAGCGATGACGCTTGAAATGTTATACAGTAAAATTCATCGAGCTACCGTAACAGATGCCAATCTTAATTATGTGGGTTCTATTACTATCGATAAAGAGTTAATAGAGGCCGCTCATCTTCGAATAGGGCAAAAAGTGGAAGTAGTCAATATTAATAATGGCGAACGCTTTACAACTTACGTCATTGAAGGCAAAGCAGGTCAAAAAGATATTTGTCTCAATGGTGCAGCCGCACGAAAAGCACATATTGGCGATAAAATTATTATCATTGCGTATGCTCATATGAATGAAGTTGAACTTGAAACATTCAAACCTACGGTAGTTCTTGTGGATGAGACAAATGCCATGGTTGAAGTGAGAGATTATATCTGATGTTCGATAACTTTGATTTTTCAAAAATGGGTGCAATGCTTGAAGAGGCTCAAAAACAGGCTCAAAAAATGCAAGAAGATGCTAATTCCAAAGAATTTACTGCGAAAAGCGGTGGAGGACTTGTTAGTATCAGCATGAATGGCAATAATGAAGTTATCGATATTACGATTGATGATTCATTAATGAGTGATAAAGAATCCTTACAAATTTTATTAATCAGTGCAATGAACGACGTGACTAAAATGGTTGAAGATAATAAAAAACTTGCCACAACTCAGATGCTTTCAAGCATTGGAGGATTTGGTTCAAAAAGCTAAGGGGTGACATGTGAAATACATAGGTTTTTTTATTCTTTTAATAGCTCAAATCGTTTTGGCTGCTGATGCTGAACTTCCTGCTTCTGCTTCTGCTCCTGCTTCAAAAGCAGAGTTCGTTTACCCTGATTTTTCACAATGCTATGACAAAAACAAACACTCTATTGTCTATTTCGGAACAACTCGTGCTGTTGCAATTAGTGAAAAACAAGCAGTTGCCTATTCAAAAGAGAAACCTAGTGTTCCTTATGTACGTTATGATTATCTTTCCCATTTATACCTTTTTGACTCTCCTAAGCCTTTAATGCCTATTAAATTAAAACCTACCAGCGAATTAAAAGTTGGTGAGTGGTTGGAAAGTCTGACGGACAATTCATTGATTGTCGTGAATGCATCAAAAATTGGTCAAACAACGAGCGAGCTTTTTGAATTTGCTGGTAAAGGCGAAATCAATAGTATTGTAGGTGGGTTGTGTTGTGAAATGTATGGCTTAGGCATCGGTGAGCAATTTTTCATAGCTTCTGAAGAATTAGAGCGTTTTATTAATGGTAAATCAATGGCCTATCCAGAATTTGGTGCCCGCTTTGCCGAGAATAATGAAAGTGTTGTCGTTGATTTTGTGGATCCAAATTTTAAAGCAGCAAAAATCAAAGCCGGTGATGTTATTACCGAACTCAATGGTCAAAAAATTAAAACATTGGCACAGTTGAATGATATTTTAAAATCACTCAAGGATACTTCTAAAATAAGTGCCAAAATTAAGCGGGATGGTGCATGGATAGAAGAAAATATTCGCGTTCCAAAACCTGAGCCTAAAAAAGTACCACTCCCTAAAAAGAAAGTACCATTACCAACGCCTAAAAAAGAGAGTTATTTACATACAAAAGGGTTTACATTTAATAATGATTTGCAGATTATTGATATTAAACATGGATCTTTCGCAGAGCAAAGTGGTCTAAAAATTGGGGACCGTCTCATGCAAATTAATGGGCAACCTGTTGGGAAAGTTGTAGAAGCAGATGCTTATTTAAATAACAAGCATGATGTTGAGACCAATCTGTTATTTGACCGTGATGATTTTCAGTTTTTTGTTACATTAAAACGTTAATAAAGGGTTTCGTTGATTTTACGTCATGAATTACTGGCTCGATTTGAGCATTTTTTACAAACAAACATTCCACAGATTGAAAGTTTTCATCCATATTTTAACCAAGCATTCCGTGAGATGCTCGATGTTGGTGGTAAGCGTTTCCGTCCTCTTTTATTGCTCAGTGTCGTTGAAAGTTGCAATCCTTTGCTCATACAAAACGCCTTGCCAGTTGCACTGGGTTTAGAGATGATGCACACGTATTCACTCATTCATGATGATTTGCCATGTATGGATAACGCAGCACTAAGGCGAGGTCATGCTACGTTACATGTCACGTATGACGAGACGACTGCTGTATTGGTGGGCGATGCACTGAATACGCATGCGTTTTATCTTTTAGCTAATGCTCCTTTAAGTGCTGAAGTTAAAATCAAATTGGTTTCGATTCTTTCAGGTGACGCCGGAATCTACGGCATGGTGCTAGGTCAAGCCATTGACTGCTTTTTTGAGGACAAACATCTTAATGTGGATGAGCTTACCTTCTTGCATCTGCACAAAACAGCCAAACTCATTGCCGCTTCATTAGCGATGGGCGCAGTTATCTGTGATTTAGATGCTGCATCGCAAGAAGCACTGTATCATTTTGGACTCAAATTAGGACTTTTATTTCAAGTGCAAGATGACATTATTGATGCAACATTGACAAGCGAAGAAGCAGGCAAACCCACGTTGAATGACGGGCATAAAAACTCATTTGTGAATTTGTTAGGTTTGCATGGTGCAGAGAGCGAAAAACAAAAGCTTTTACAAGAGCTTGATAGAGAACTAGATAAGCTAGATACGGCTTTGTCAGAAAGACTAAAAGGTATCGTTACTGACTATTTTAAAGGATAAGTATTATTATGGAAAATCTAAAAATGTTAAAAAAACAAGCGGATACGATTCGTTTTCTAGCAGCCGATATGGTTCAACGTGCCAACAGCGGACACCCAGGTGCGCCTATGGGACTGGCAGATATTGTGACTATTTTAGCACGTCATATTTCGCACAATCCAAAAAATCCAAAATGGTTGAACCGAGATCGTCTCGTTTTTAGTGGTGGACATGCCTCCGCGCTTGTGTACTCTTTTTTACATTTAACAGGTTATGACTTAAGCCTTGAAGATTTAAAAAATTTTAGACAATTAGGAAGTAAAACACCAGGCCATCCAGAATACGGTGACGTTCCCGGTGTTGAAGTCACAACGGGACCTTTAGGACAAGGCATCTCTAATGCCGTTGGTTTCGCGATGGCTTCTAAATATGCTTCAGCTATTTTAAATACACCTACGGCTGAAATTATCACACATAAAGTCTATTGTTTATGTGGAGATGGCGATCTTCAAGAGGGTATCAGCTATGAAGCGTGCTCGCTTGCAGGACATTTAAGTTTAGATAATTTGGTAGTGATTTACGATAGCAATGCTATTACGATTGAGGGTGACACTTCTATTGCTTGGAGCGAAGATGTTAAACGTCGTTTTGAAGCACAAGGTTGGGAAGTATCGCGTATTGATGGTCACGATTACGATGAAATCAATACCGTTTTAGAAAAATCAAAAGAACAAACAAAACCTTATTTAATTATTGCCGATACAACCATCGCTAAAGGTGCATGTAAAATGGAAGGTAGCCATCATGCACATGGCGCTCCCTTGGGATGCGATGAAATTAAAAATGCCAAAATAAAAGCAGGATTTGACCCTGAAAAAGAGTTTCACGTCGATGAAGATGTCAAAGCACGCTTTAGTTGTGCTCTTGAAAAAGGTGACCTTGCAGAAGCACAATGGAATGCGTTGATTAAAAATAGTGTGAGCGCTGAGCAAAAAGACCTTTTAGCCTCATTACAGAACCCTGATTTCTCAAAAATTGAGTGGCCTGTGTTTGATGCAGATATTGCTACACGTGATAGTAATGGTAAAATTTTGAATGCCATCGCAAAAGCAATCCCTGGATTTTTAGGGGGTAGTGCTGATTTAGGACCATCCAATAAGAGCGAACTCAATGGCATGGGTGATTATCCATTAGGTCGCAATATTCACTTTGGAATTCGTGAACATGCAATGGGTGCAATTAACAATGCATTTGCACTGTACGGACTGTTTATTCCTTTTGCGGCAACGTTTTTTATCTTTAGTGATTATATGAAACCTTCCGTTCGTTTGGCGGCATTGATGAAATTAAAGAATTTTTATGTCTGGACACACGATAGTATTGGTGTCGGCGAAGATGGACCAACACACCAACCTATTGAGCAACTCAGTCAATTTAGAGCGCTTCCAAATTTTTATGTTTATCGCCCATGTGATGGAAGAGAAAATGTTAAATCTTGGCAAAAAGCGCTTAGTATGCAAGCGCCATCGGCTTTTGTTTGCTCACGTCAAAAACTCAAAGCTTTAAAAGATGATCGTGCATATGGGGATGTTGAAAATGGTGGATATTTGCTTAAAAAACGCGATAATGCTACAGTGACCTTGCTTGCCAGTGGTAGCGAAGTCTATATGGCTCTTGAAGTTGGATGCATGCTGACGAAAATGGGTGTTGTAACAAACATCGTGAGTGTGCCTTGTTTTGATCTCTTAGTAGAGCAAGAACAAGCGTACATCAACACCATTATTGATCCAAAAACAAAAACATTTGCTATTGAAGCGAGCGCTGGTGTTGAATGGTACCGATATGCTGATGAAGTGATTGGTATGAAACGTTTTGGAGCGAGTGGTCCTGCGGAGCTTTTATTTGAGAAATTTGGCTTAACAGCGGATAGTGTAACTGAAAAAATATGTGCAACATTAGGCGTAGTTTATCAAAAAAGTAGCGGTACCGGTTGTAAGTGTTAGTATGAATAGAACCATTATTTTTGATCTCGATGGTACACTTTTAGATACACTAGAAGATATCGCTATTAGCGCAAATTTTGCTTTAACGTCTTTAGGTTTTAAACAAGAGCCTAAAGATGCCTACCGTTATTATGTTGGCGAAGGTGTTTTTAAATTATTTGAAAATATTTTTGCCAACGACCCACAATCTGAAGAGACGATTCAAAAAGCTGTTGCACTTTTTGAAGAGCATTACGCCAAACAGTTTTATCAAAATACGAAACTCTATGATGGCATCAGTAAGATGCTGACTTTTCTTCAAAAACGTGGCTTTAAAATGGCAATTCTTTCCAATAAACCCGATAGCTTTACAAAAATGTGCGCGCTTAAGTATTTAAGAGCATGGCACTTTGATGTTGTTTTTGGTGCGCGTAAAGAGGTTCCTAGAAAGCCAGACCCTACGAGTGCACTAGAAATTGCGCAGCTTTTACATGTAAAAGTAGAAGAGTGTTTTTATCTAGGCGATACGATGATTGATATGCAAACGGCAAATCGTGCAGGCGCAATTGCATTGGGCGCATTATGGGGCTTTAGAGATGCTGAAGAGTTGCAAAAACATGGAGCAAAATACCTTTTAAACTCCCCCAGCGAAGTGATTAAACTCCTCGCTGAGGTTTAGGCTTTAAGTGTTTAGGATTTAAATTTTCCTAGCTCATTGTTGAGGTTTTCCGTCATGACATGTAAATGCTCACTGGCTTGAGAAACATTGTCAATACTGCCCACATTCTCTTTTGAAATGACATTGATTTTTTCAATTTCTGTCACCATGCCTTTAATTTGCTTTGCGGTATCGACAAAGCTATTGACGGTCATGTAGGTATCTTCAATCGTCTTTTTAATCGTTGCATCAATCGTATTCATCCCACTTTGAAGCTCGTTGGAAATGTTAGCTAAATCATTCACTTCATTAGCATTAGCTGCAATATCTGTATTGGCATCCATAATGGATTGAACCACGACATTAATCGTTGCATCAATTTCTACCAAGCTCTTTTGGGTACGTTCAGCCAATTTTCTTAC